>Ga0180430_10000777_pt1 | contig 33684 bp, 30 predicted proteins | sample SS_ome_9_FD_132999 | JGI IMG/M metagenome (GOLD analysis project Ga0180430, IMG submission 132999) | Hypersaline lake sediment archaeal communities from the Salton Sea, California, USA - SS_1_S_2 metaG | ecosystem: Environmental > Aquatic > Non-marine Saline and Alkaline > Hypersaline >... | reverse complement strand
TGTGCAAGCTGATAAAGTCGGCGGAAGACCGTCCCTTTACATATGTCATTATGCTCACTGCAATGTCTCAGAAGACCGACCTGGTGGTCGCGTTCGGTGCCGGCGCCGATGACTATGTCACCAAACCTTTCAACTCCTCAGAGTTGCGCGTCAGAATCAATGCCGGTGAGCGCATACTCAACCTTCAGCAGAGCCTCAATCACAAAGTCAAAGAACTAGAGTCGGCCCTGGAAGAAGTGCACATCCTCCGAGGCTTCGTGCCCATATGTGCCTGGTGCAGAAAAGTTCGAAGTGACGATGACTATTGGGAATCGATTGAGGAGTACTTCGAAACTCACAGCCTGGTACAATTCACGCACGGCATGTGCCCCGACTGCTCGTCAAAGCAAAAAGCCGAAAAGGCTCTAGCTGATAAGGCTTGAGTCCATCAGGGTCCGGGACAGCAACGCTCGTGATTCTCCACCTCGGGCGAAAGGTCGGGGCTGACGTAAGGTATACCCAAGGACATTCCCCTCAAGATCAGTAGAACGGCCAGCACGGCCGCACCGACCGGTATCAGGCGATTGATCACCTGACGTATACGGCTGCCCAGCAGACCACCCGTAAGCGCCGTCGCGAGCATCACCGGTACCGTTCCAGCGCCAAACACGATCATATATACAACCGCAGAGGAGATCGAACCGGTAGCGGCCGATGCCGCCATGGCAACGTAGACCAGGCCGCAGGGAAGAAAACCGTTGAGCAGTCCGATCACAAACAACGACCAGACCCCTTCCTTCGAGAGGAATCGCTGCCAGTAGCTTTTCAAGAGGTTCATGGGGCCGTCGATCAACTTCGAAGGGAGTCGCGACCGAACAAACTTGGAGGGAAGTATCACCGCCGCCAGGACCAGCACTCCAAGGGCAATGGAAACCGTCTGCTGGAATCCAGCTGCAGCCAGAACGCCGCCGAAAGTACCGGCAATAACTCCCAGGAAACCATAGGTGATAACTCGTCCGATGTTGTAGATCAGCCTTCCCAGGACCATCATGCCGCGACTGCCCCGCGCCGACGGCAACGCCAGCACGATCGGCCCACACATGCCGATGCAGTGCAGACTACCTAGAAGGCCGAGTGAAAGGGCGGTTACAATCTCCGGAGACATCGCTACCTCGCCAAAATGAACTGATCTTCGTGGTAAAGATCGTGATTATTGACAGAAAAGTCAATTTTAACGCGCCATAGTCCGGAAATCAGATCGGAGACATCGATCGTTTGGCGACCGTCTCGGTCGGTTGTTAGCGGCTGGGTGCGGTCTCGTTCGGAGCTCGAAGGGCGGTAGAAGAGAACAGTTCCGGTCACAGCCGTGACGGTGCTGTCAACCGGGAAAAGAATCTCGAGCAGATCACCGTCTCCGGTTACACTGACCCGGGGGGAAAGCCCGAGAGAGTCGGTAAGATTCAGCTTGTCGATCCGGGTCTGATACTCCAGCTCGCGGGCGTAATAGTCTTCTTCGACCATCTGGAAGTCTTGCCGTGCCGCCACGATGGCCAATACCACCATGAACACGACAAATCCCAGAACCAGCGCCCAAGTACCAATAAACCAGGCCGTTCCGTGTTTTTTCTTGTCTACTTCTTCCATTGTGGTGCGGGTCCGCTGAAAGTGGTACGTACCTCTTCGAGTACTTCGCCGTCAGAAAGTACTTCAATCACGATAATCGTGCTTTCCGAGAAGAGTTGGTCTGCGGGTATCTCGACCGTCAATACGGACTCCGCGTTGTCACCCGAAGGGGCTGCCAAAGGCGGGCCGACTACGGCCAGGCTGCCGATGTCACGCTGCAAACGCAGATCGAATCCCAGGCTGTCATCAGTCTTGTTGAGGATCTTAACGGTGTAGAGGTTGCGGACGGTGCCGTCCTCTAACTGCTGATAAAGGCTGCCGGTGGTCCGTAGAATGGTCGTCTCCACCGATGATCTCCCCACACTCAGGAAAGTCAGGATCGACGACAGGATCACAAAGGCTATCGTGTAGCCGAGGATACGGCCGGTAACTCGAAACTTTTTGCCGTGTTCGATGATATCCTGCGAAGTGTATCGGATCAGTCCGTCGGGCAGTTTCATCTTGGCCATGACGCGATCGCAGGCATCCATGCAGGCAGTGCAGTTGACGCATTCCAATTGGGTGCCGTTGCGAATGTCAATCCCTGTCGGGCAGACCTTCACGCAGGCTTCGCAGTCGATACAGTGGCCATTGCCCTCTTTGATGCCCTGGCGGTCGGGATATCCGCGCGGCTCGCCCCGCTTGAAATCATAGGCTACGATTATTGAGTTGTTGTCCAGGAGTACCGACTGAAGTCGACCATAGGGACAGAGCAGGGTACAGGCCTGCTCGCGGAACCAGGAGAAGATGAAGTAGAAAACACCTGCAAATGCTACCACGGCGATAAAGGCGCCGGGATTCTCCGCCGGAGACGAGGTGACGGTGTCTATCAACCACTCTGAACCCTGCAGGTAAGCCAGCAGCGTGTTGCCAATGGCAAAGGATATGACCAGAAAGATGCCGTGCTTTAGTCCCCGCTTGAAGAGCTTGGTTATCGACCAGGGGGCTGCATTTAGCTTCCTCTGCTGGGGACCGCTGCCCTCTATCCAGAACTCGATCTTACGGAAGACCATCTCAAGGAAAACGGTCTGGGGGCAAATCCAGCCGCAAAACAGCCGCCCGAACGCCGCCGTGAACAGAATCACGAAGACAGCCATGGTGATGACAAAGATCACCACCAGGTGGAAATCGTGGGGATAGAAGCCAAATCCGAAGACGAAGAACTTCCGCCCGATGATGTCGAACATCATGAACGGGTTGTTGCCTATTTTGATGAACGGGGCAGCAAAAAGGAAGATCAGAAGGAAGGCGGCAACAATGGCGCGTGCCCGATGGTAAGGACCCTTCGGCTTGGTAGGATAGACCCACAACCGCCTGCCGCGCTCATCAATGGTAGCTAGATGGTCGCGAAAGTCGTCCTGGTGCTGCGATTTGGGCGTTTCGGTCATATTCCGGGCTGTTCGACCTCCGGTTCACCCTCGGGCGCTTTTGCGTTGGGCGGATTGGTGCCCTTGAGTGTCATCACATACGAGGAAGTATGGATGATCTGATCCGGCTGAAGAGTACCCAGCCAGGGAATCATGCCTTTGGTCGGGAAACCGTAACGAACGGTCTTGACCACGTTGGGGAAGTCGCCGCCGTGAATCCAGTAGTTGTCGGTCAGGTTCGGCCCGACTCCGCCTTCACCCAGGTTGCCGTGGCAAGACGCGCAGTTTTTGATGTAGATTTCCTTACCGGCGGCCAGCAGGCCGGCGTCTTCGACCATCACATATGTAGTCGTATCGTTTTCACGATTGGTAGGGATATAGCGCTTGGGGGCGACATCGGCCACCATACGTCTTTCCGCCAGAGTCTTGGCGTAGGGGGAACGATACTTTGGCAGAAGTCCGGCGTAACTGGGATCGTTGTCCTGAGCCCGGAAGAAGTTGGGATCCATCTCCTTTTCATAGGCATCTGCCTGCGAATAGCCGATCTCCAGGGTGTGATAGTAGAGCCAGTAGAAAACCGAGAATACGATAGTGATATAAAACAGGTACAGCCACCAGCGCGGCAGGTCGTTGTCCAGCTCCTGGATGCCGTCGTAGTCATGATCCAGCAGTTCGTCTTTATATTCGGCCATCTTATTCTTCTCCTCCGCTGTCATCGGCGTCGAGCGGCATGCGGCTCATCTCGGCAAGGTGCGCCGGTTTCATACGCACCGCCCAGACCACGATACCCACGAATGCGAGCACAAACAGAACCAGGGCGATTTCAGCGTACATCTCGAGACCGTCTATTGACTGAAGAAAACCTTTTACCACTTTAGTCCCCCTTTCCTGCTTTGATATCGGTACCGAGACGTTGCAGGTAGGCGATCAGGGCGATAATCTCGCGGTCGGCCGGTACATCGATGCGGGCCTCTTTGAGACGTCCGGCGATCTCATCAGCTTGCGTTTGGAGGTCGGCCAGTGCCTGCTTCTCGTAGCCTTCGGGATACGGCACGCCGATCATGCGCAGGACATTGATCTTTGACTCCAGCGTTGAGTTGTCGAGGACGTTGTCGACCAGCCACGGATATGGTGGCATCAGTGAACCGGGGGACATTGACGTCGGATCGACCATGTGGTTGTAGTGCCAGGCATCGGGGTACTTGCCGCCTACGCGCATTAAGTCTGGTCCGGTACGTTTGGATCCCCATTGGAAAGGATGGTCGTAAACGTATTCGCCCGCCTTGGAGTATTCGCCGTACCTTTCGGTCTCAGAACGGAAGGGGCGAATCAGCTGCGAGTGACAGTTGTAGCAGCCCTCGGCGATATAGACATCTCGGCCCTGCTGCTCCAGTGGTGTGAGCGGTTTGACCGAACTGATAGTCGGGACGTTGGACTCGATTACAAAGTTGGGTACGTTGGTGATAACACTTCCCACCAGAATCGCCACCAGCGACCAGATCGCGAACTGAACCGGCTTGCGCTCAAGGTAGCGATGCCACGTGCGATCGTGGCCCTTAGGAGTGTAGTCGCGTTCCAGCGCAGGAGCTTCAGCCTTCTCGTTACGAATAAGCGATCCCTGGCCCATCGTCTTGGCCAGGTTCCAGATCATGGCAATAATGCCAACCAGGAACATGACACCGCCGACCGCACGGATGACATACATCGGCACGATCTGAATGACCGTCTCAAGGAAGTTGGGATAGCGAAGGAAACCTTCGGGAGTGAACTCCTTCCACATCAGTCCCTGGGTAATCCCGGCGAAATACATCGGCAGGGCATAGGTCAGGATAGCCACGAATCCAAGCCAGAAATGGAAATTGGCCATTTTCTGACTGTACAGTTTGGTATTGAACAGACGGGGGATTAGCCAATAGAGGATTCCGAACGTCAGGAACCCATTCCAGCCCAGGGCACCAACATGGACATGGGCGATGGTCCAGTCGGTGAAGTGAGACAGGGCGTTGACGCTCTTCACCGAAAGCAGCGGTCCCTCGAACGTCGCCATGCCGTAGGCGGTAACCGCCACCACCATGAACTTGAGGACTGCGCTTTCACGAACCTTGTCCCAGGCCCCTCGAAGTGTCAACAGCCCGTTAAGCATGCCGCCCCAAGAGGGAGCGACCAGCATGACCGAGAAGATCATTCCCAGCGACTGAGCCCAGTCGGGTAGCGCCGAATAGAGGAGGTGGTGTGGTCCGGCCCAAATGTATATGAAGATCAGCGCCCAGAAGTGGACGATCGACAGTCGATACGAGAACACCGGTCGGTTGGCCATTTTGGGCAAATAGTAGTACATCATCCCCAGGTATGGCGTTGTGAGGAAGAAGGCTACGGCGTTGTGCCCGTACCACCATTGGACCAATGCATCCTGTACGCCGGCATAGACCGGATAACTCTTGAGGAAGCTCACCGGTACTTCGATCGAGTTGACCACATGAAGCACCGTCACGGTCACCCAGGTGGCGATATAGAACCAGGTGGCCACGTACATGTGGCGCTCCCTTCGTTTGGCGATGGTGCCAAAGAGGTTCAGTCCGAAGACTATCCACACCAGGGCAATGGCAACGTCAATGGGCCACTCCAGTTCTGCGTACTCCTTGGACATACTGATGCCGAAAGGAAGGGTCGCGGCGGCGGAGACGATTATCAACTGCCAGCCCCAGAAATGAATCTTGCTGAGCAAGTCGGAGAACATCCTCGCCTTGCACAACCGCTGCAGCGAATAGTAGACCGCCATGAAGATGGCGTTGCCGACGAAGGCGAAAATTACCGCGTTGGTGTGCAGGGGGCGGAGTCGCGAGAAGACCGTGTACGGTATTCCCAGATTGGCGGCGGGCCAGAACATCTGGATGGCGACGATTACGCCTACCAGCATTCCCACCACGCCCCAGACCATGGTCGCGATTCCAAAGTTTTTGACGATTACATTATCATATTCGAACTGTTCGGTTGCCATTGGCCGATGCTCCGTGCTTCTTTCTTACCTCTATGAGCGGTCGTCCGACCGTGGATTATCTTCAAGCAGCATTCTGATCGAGGGCGTTTCGGTGTCGTCATACTGGCCAGAACGAACGGCCCAGATGAAGGCGATCAGGAATCCGATCGCAACCGCCAACGCAGCCCCTATGAGAACTATAATTACGTCCATCTCACATTACCCTGTTGAGTCGTGCCTGAAGCGATGTCATCAGAACCGCAAACAGGACGACCGTGACCGAACTTACCGGCATCAGTATCGCCGAGAGCACCGGTGAGAGTTGGCCGGTCACCGCAAAATACAATCCTACAATATTGTAAAGAAACGATAAAACAAAGCTAGCCCACACGACTTTGAGACTACTCCGCGCGAACCTGAAGTAGCGCGGTAGTTTGACCAACTGCGTTCCATCGAGGATAGCATCGCAGGCAGGCGAAAATACCGAGCTGTCGTCGGCCACTGCCACGCCGACGTCGGCCGCTCGCAGGGCGCCACTGTCATTTAGTCCATCGCCGACCATCATCACGCGTTCGCCTCGTGAGCGCAGAGCCTCGACGTACTCCAGTTTAGAGTGCGGCGACTGACCGAAATGAATCTCGGTGTCTGCAGGAAACAGCGGACGAAGGCGCCCCTCCTCGCGATCAGAATCGCCGGAGAGGACGGTCATTTTGTGATGGGTCTGAAGCTCGCCCACTGCGTGGCCGAGTCCCTCACGGTAGACATTGGCTGCTGAGAACCGGCCGCGGTATACGTTGTCGATGGACAGATGGGTGCCATCGGAGTGAGAATCCTCAGGATCTCCGTGAGCCCAGTCCTTGCTTCCGACACGGACTTGGTGTCCTTCGACTGTGGCTGAGATTCCCTTTCCCGGTTCTTCCAGAAAACTCACAACAGGCAGCTTTGGGCTATCCAGAGAGTCGGCTATACCTCTTGAAATTGGATGGGCCGATTGGGAGACTAGAGAGGCGACCCATTGGCGCTCGTCCTGGGTCAAGGCGGTGCCTTCAAAGACGACTTCAGACTTTCCGCTCATGGCCAGGGTCCCGGTCTTGTCGAAGACTATGCGATCAATGTGGGCCAGGGTCTCGACAACACCAATATCTTTTAGCGAGAACCGCGCTTTGGCCAGGAAACGCAATGCCGATCCGAGCGCAAACGGAGTCGAGAGGGCCAGGGCGCAGGGGCAGGCGATTATGAGAACCGCGGTGACGGCATTGACCGCAATCTCGGAGCTAATGGGAGTCCAATAGATGGCCGCCGCAGCTGCGGTGCCCAGGATGGCCGGCGTGAAGTAGCGCGCCACCCGGTCGGCGGCCCGATCGAGCGAAGGTTGCTCGCCACCCTTGAACAGATCGTGCGACCAGAGCGAAGTCAAATAGCTTTGAGATACTTCCTTGGATACCTGCAACTCGATTGCACCGGCCGTTTGTCTACCTCCGGCAAAGACCGATTTGCCTTGCTCAATCGCTTGAGGTTCCGATTCGCCGGTCACGAAGCTGTAGTCGATCCGAGCCTCACCGGACAGGACGATGGCGTCGGCCGGTATCACCTCGCCGTGCCGTACTACGATGACATCCCCGATTTTCAGGCTGGAGAGAGGCACTGTTTTGCTTCCTGTTTCACTCTTCAGCGTTACTGCGATAGGGAAGTAGGACCGGAAGTCACGATCAAACGACAGACGGTCATAGCTTACTCGCTGGAACCAGCGACCTATGAGTAAGAAGAAGACCAGTCCCGCCAGGGAATCGAAATAGCCCGGCCCGGTGGCGGTCGTTACCTCATAGACGGATCTAGTAAACAGCACCAGGACACCGAGGGCTATCGGCACATCGATATTGAGCGTTCGTCGCGACAATCCCTGCCAGGCAGAGCGGAAGTATTCACCGGCCGAATAGAACACAACGGGTAGGGAGAGGACGAGATTGGCGTATTGGAACAGCATTGCCAGCGTGGGGGTCAATCCGGTATGGGTTGTCAAATACTCGGGGAAGCTGAACAGCATGATGTTGCCAAAGGCGAATCCGGCGACTCCCAGACGAATGATCAGAGACCGCTGGTGCGATTTAGCGGCACCCCGGGCGGCGTCGGCCAAGGAGAACTCCGGTTCATAGCCCAGGCGGGTAAGAAGTTCGACCAGTTGGCGAACTGTCAGCGATCGGGCATCGATCGCAACTCGCAGTTCCTTGCGGACAAAGTCTACTCGCGAGGCTGTTATTGCCGGGTTCAGTCTGGGCAGATTTTCGAGCAGCCAGATACAGGAAGCACAATGGATCTGAGGCAGTTTCAAGCGAAGCCGGACCGAGTCCTCTGAGGCAAAGTCGACCAGCTGACGCAGTAACGCCTGGTCATCGAGAAAGGCGAATCGACGATCGAGCTCTTCGGTGTCGGGCCGAACTCCGGAAGCTTCGGACTGGCCGTAGAAGCCTTCCATACCGCTCTCTGAGAGGAGGCGATACACAGCCAGGCAGCCGTGACAACAGAAGTACTTGTCACCAATGGCGATCTCCCGGTCGGGACATTCCAGCCGACAATGATAGCAGGTTGTTTTTCGCTCGGTATCGGTGCCGTCGATCGATTTCATACGCATCCGCAAAGGTCAGGATATACTGGACATCCTGAATCTACGATCACTAAGTTCCCGCAATATAAGTAACGGTCGCGACCCATGCAAGCCGACAAGACCGGGGAACCGCACAAACTCACGACTAATGGCTTGGGATCTCTTTCACATAGTCATAACCTGGCCCGGTTTCGACTGTTCCCGCCAAACTGTTGATCGACAGAGGAATGCTGAAAGTAAGTAGGACTAACAGTCTCCTGTTTCACCGGGTGAGTATCTGGCTACTTTCGATCGCTTCTCCTCGTCCTTTGCTCCTCGATGTGCTGCCTTGGCCTGGCCAAAACGTGGATAGCTGTAGTCGATAAGGTTCTTGGCCGGAATGCCGATTTAGATATGATAAGGATACCTGCGGGGGGGCGGCAGTTATTCAAACTGTGGCATGGCAATGAAATGTGCTAAGCAATGAGGATAGGTAGATGCGGTTAAACAACTTGACGATCAAAGTGAAGATTGCGGGGCTGGTGGCCCTTACGGGCCTGTTTGCAGGGCTGCTCCTGGCCGTGGTTGCACCTCGCCAGGCGGAGAATTTGGGTGCTACGGTTCTTGAAGAGCAGACGGCCTTTGTTGCGGGGTTGGTCTCCGAGAACCTGGCTCTGGGAATGCAGACCAGAGCTTTCGACGACGGAGCGGCTCTCAAGGAAACGCTTGATCTGCTTCGCGGTGACGGCGGACAGAGCTCGCGGGCCGTATCCGATGTTTGGGTCTACGACAACTCCCAGAAGATTCTAGTGAGCCTGAACGAGGGACGGGTATCGCAGTTTGGCAGTTTCGATCGATCACAGTTGCAGATTGTCGAGCATGACGAGGTCTTTGTTGCGACGACGCCGATGAAGGACTCAGACCAGGAGGCTATCGGTTTTGTTGAGATGCATTTCTCCAAGCATCACTTGCTCAGCGAGGCGAGTGCCCAGGCAACAAACTCCTTGATCTTCTCGCTGTTGCTGGTTCTGGTCATCGGTACCACCGGCTATTTCCTGGGTGCCCATATCACGAAACCGCTTAAGTCTCTGGGGATGGCCGCCGATCGCCTGGCTCTCGGCGACATTCATCAGGAAATTGACATCAAGTCCAATGACGAGGTAGGTCAACTGGCAAAATCCTTCACCAAGCTTGTTTCTTACATCAAGGAAATGGCCGACGCTTCCTCGCGGATTGCGTCGAATGATCTCCAAATGGATGTACAGCCGAAGTCGCCTACCGATATCTTAGGTCAATCGTTCAAGACAATGGTGACCAATCTCCGTGACGTGATGAATCGTTTGGGTGGAACGGCCACCGAACTGGTTGGCGCCGCCGACGAGATCACGCGCACCTCCGAGACTGCCGCCAACGGAGTCCAGGCTCAAACTCAGCGTATCGAGTCGGTATCGGCTGCGGTTGAGGAAATGAACGCCACGATCAATCAGTCGGCCCAGAACGCTACCGAAGCCGCGGATACCTCTCGCCAGGCCTCGGAAACAGCTTCCGAAGGTGACGACGTGGTCAGGCAGACGGTAGACAACATGAAGCGGATCGTAGATGTCGTCAGCTCCTCTGCTGAGACCATTGGCAAGTTGGCCCATTCGGCTGACCAGATCGGCCAGATCATCAACGTCATTGACGAGATCGCCGACCAGACTAATCTTCTGGCTCTCAACGCAGCTATCGAGGCTGCCCGTGCCGGGGAACAGGGTCGCGGGTTTGCGGTGGTCGCCGACGAAGTCCGTAAGCTGGCGGAACGTACCGCCAAGGCGACCGGTGAGATCACCTCAATGATCAAAGAGATTCAGCAGAATACCGGCGACGCCGTCCAGTCGATGGAATCGGGCATTTCCGAGGTTGAGGCCGGTCACAAGCTGGCCGAACAAGCCGGATCCAGCCTGCAGAGCATTATCACCATGAATCAACAGGTCCTGGGTATGGTCGAGCAGATCGCTTCCGCGTCCAGTGAGCAATCTCGGGCCGCCGGGGATATCGCCGGTTCGGTCGAGGAAGTCAGTACTATCACCGAGCAAACCGCCGAGGGTGCGACGCGCTCTGCCGGTGCCGCCGATAAGCTGGCTCAGCAGGCCGATCAACTCCAGTCGATTGTTGCCGAGTTCAAAGTCTAGCGTCAAGATCGTCTAGAATATCAAGGGTCCGGCAAGATGTCGGGCCCTTTTTATTATGTTTTCGTTGCGGGCAAGAAATATCCTTGACTCTTAAGTTTAAACCCTTATCATCTGTCGCTTAACAGTTGGCAATACTACCGACGAGACCAGAATCATGACGAACCTGAGAACCATTGACAAGCAGTTTACCCGCCGGATGCGCGAGCGCTTTTCCGCCGCTAAGGCTATGCATATTAGTCAGTGGTTTACTATGCCTTCGACAGAAGGAGAGGTTTCGCCGATCAACTGAGTCGTGAACAAACGAAGACTACGAAGCCTCTCCGACACCGGAGAGGTTTTTTTGTTGGAGCAATTTCGGGCTTTGGCCCGGGTCAGGAGGTGAAAGATGGCTACTTTCGATTTTGCTTTCTTGAGTCTTACATCGCTGTTGATCATGATTAACCCGATCAGCATTTTACCCAGCTTTGTCTCGATGACCTCGGACCACTCCGTCCCGCATATGCGGCGCTTCGCTCTTCGCTCCACCCTTGCGGCATTGGTCGTGCTTCTGGTGTTCGCCGTCATCGGCAAGCTGATCTTTGCCTTCTTCTCCATTTCACTCGAATCGCTACGGATTGTCGGCGGAATCCTGTTCTTTGCCGTCGGCTACGAGATGCTCCACGGCCGGACCCGCGAGGATCGTCACCATATCGATACTAACTCCGAGACGGTTCACGATCAGTCCATAGCGCCCATGGGTATCCCGTTGATCTGCGGACCGGGAGCGATCTCGACCGTCATGCTCCTCATGAACCAGTGTTCCACGATGTCACACAAGTTCCTCCTGGTGGGCGCTATCGTCGTTGTGACGGCGGTGACATTCTTGACTTTGTTGCTTTCGCGTCGAATGACCCGTTTCCTCGGACGGACCGGGCTGGACGTACTCCTGCGTATAACCGGACTTCTGGTGATGGCTATTGCCGTAGAGTTCTTTATTGGGGGTATAATGCCGATTGCCCAGCGGTTGCTGGGCAATTGATCGGCAGCATATATATAGGACAAACGGTATTGTTAAGGAGGAGGGAGGGCGGCTATACCGCGGAGCTACCGCCCACCCGTGTGCAGAGTCTACTGCGCGTCAAAGTCGGGAATGATTACTCGATCGATCACGTGGATGACACCGTTGGAGGCGGCGATGTCGGTTTTGATCACGGATGCGTCGTTAATCATGACACCTTCCTTCGAGCTCTTGATTGCGATCTCCTGGCCGTTCAGAGTTTCGGCCTTGTCAATCTTGACCACCTGGGAGGACCCTACTTTACCTTCCAGGACGTGGTAGGTCAGAACCTGCTTGAGCTTGTCGGTATCCTTCAGCAACGAGGCCAGGGTGCCTTCCGGGAGCGCCGCAAAGGCTTCGTTGGTCGGAGCGAAGACGGTAAACGGACCGTCTGAGGAAAGAGCATCCACCAGACCGGCCGCCTTGACGGCGGTTACCAGGGTAGAGAACTGCTCGGCGCCCATGGCTGTCTCAACGATAGTCGGCGACTGCGACATCTTAGCAGAAGCCTTCTCAGTATGGCTGTGAGACTTGGAGCTGCTGCAGCTGCCGGCTTCGGCAGTGATGGCCGCACCGGTGAAAATCAGGGCGAGAGCGGCTGTGGTTACGATCATCTTCTTGAACATGTTGTGTTTCCTTTCTGACAATTGCTATGAGTTCGTTTAGCTATGTAACACGTATTCGTATAGTATTTGTTCCGCTTTTGTATAAAAAATATCGAATTTCGAAAACACTCGCCAGTCGCCTCGTAACAGATTGTAGCACAGTACTTAAGCGTCGATATGCGAACGTCCGTATATGCCCTATAAATGTGGGAGCGTGATAAAACTAGACAAAATCTAGACAAGAATCGGCTCGGATTGGGATTTCGGCTGAGAAGTGATAACAAAAAAAGCCCGCGCTTCGGGAGAAACGCGGGCTTCGTAATTTGGCAGCGGTACGGGGAATCGAACCCCGGCTTGATGGCTGAGAACCACCCGTCCTAACCACTAGACGATACCGCCGTTCTCATCAAGAGCACACCAATATATGCAGAAGCAGGCACTTGTCAAGGGGATAGGGAAGCGGCACGATCTCGAGTTCTGGCAGCTCAAGACGAGGAGTCGACCTGCCCGGGATTCCCGGCAATCTCCGATTTTGCTTTCCTTCGAACCACCGGTTTGCGATATAGTAATCATTGAAAAACGACCCTGCGTCCGGAGGAATTCATGCCCGACAAAGACACGCCCCGCTCAATAACCACGCGCAAACTGAAAATCCGCGATCTCAACTACCAGGTGGATGTAAGTCCAACCGGAGTCACTAAGACGGAAGATATCGATCCTTGCTGCGGAATCATCGGTCAGCAACGGGCGATCGATGCTATTCGCACCGGTCTGAATGTAAAGAGTCCGGGCTACAACGTCTTTGTCACCGGTCTCTCCGGCACCGGTCGCTCGACCACCATCAAGCACTTGCTCGAACAACTCGATCACGAGAAGCCGGAACTCAACGATATTTGCTACGTGAACAACTTCCAGAATGAGGATTCTCCGCAGGTCTTGATCTTTGCCGCCGGTGAAGGTCGTCGATTCCGCAAGGACATGGAGTACTTGATTAACTCCATCCGTAAAGCGGTCCCCAAGATATTCCTCTCGGACGACTACAAAGAACGCCACGGGCGTATTGTCCGCGAATTCGAAGGCCGCCAAAAACGGCTGATTCGTGAGTTCGAGGAAAAACTCAACAGCGCCGGATTTGTCATGGTTCAAGTGCAGGCGGGGGTGACGGTCCGCAACGAAATCCAGCCGTTGATCGACGGCGAACCGGCCTCGCTCGACAAACTTGAGCACCTGGCCAACGACGGCAAGTTCCCCCTGTCCCGTCTGGACGAGTTGCGTCGTCAATGGGACAGTCTCCGCCGCGAGTTCGATCTGACGTCGGTTGAGTCGAAGAAGCTCACCAACAAGGCCGAAGTGGCGCTGGAGAAACTGGACAACTCGATTATCGGACCGTTCCTGGCCGACAAGGTCAATCTCCTTCGCAAGCGGTATCCTGAGGACAAGATCATCAAGTACCTTGACCAGGTCGAGGAAGCCCTGGTCAGCGATCTGGATCGTTTCCGCGAGGCAAGGCCCCGCCGTGGTGAGGAAGAAGCACCTCCGTTCCGCAAGCGGGAGCCGTTCGAGGAGTTTGCGGTCAATCTCATTCTCGACAACAGCGAGACCGAGCATGTTCCGATCAAGGTCGAAAAGTCACCTTCGTATAAGAACCTGTTTGGATCGCTGGAACGTGTGGTCGACCGTTTCGGCTACTGGCGTACGGACTTCACGCGCATCTTCTCCGGCTCACTGTTGCGGGCCTCGGGAGGATTCCTCGTGGCCAACGCCATGGATGTCCTGACCGAGCCGGGAGTGTGGGTACAGCTCAAGCGCGCCCTGCGTAACCAGGAGATTGAAATCACCGGTTACGATCCTTTCTACATGATGGCCGGCTCCGGTATCAAACCGGAACCGATTCCGCTCGATGTCAAAGTGGTCCTGATCGGTCAGCCGCAGATATATCATCTGTTGTGGCAGATGGACGAGGACTTCAAGAAGATCTTCAAGATTAAAGCCGAGTTCGATACTACCATGAAGTTCGGCAAGCGAAGCATCAACGAGTATTTCAGCTTCGTGCGCAAGATGGTCGAGGAAGAGCAACTGTTGTCGTTCGACCTGTCCGGAATGCAAGCTGTGGCCGAGTACGGTCGGCGCATTACCGGTCAGCGTGATCGCCTTACCACCCGGTTCACGATCATCTCGGATATCATTCGCGAGGCTTCGTTCGCGGCTGTCAGCCGGCGCGCCAAGATCGTGACCCGCGAAGATGTCTGGAACGCAGTCAAGGATAAGCGCCGTCGGGTGAATCTCGTCGAGGACAAGATCCAGGAAATGTTCGACAAGGACTCCATCATGGTCTCGACCACCGGAGCGGTGGTTGGCCAGATCAACGGGCTGTCGGTCTACAACCTGGGTGAATATGCCTTCGGTCGTCCGACGCGCATAACCGTGGCAACATCGTGGGGTAAAGCAGGCGTCATCAACATCGAGCGCGATGCCGACATGTCGGGCCCGATCCACAACAAGGGCGTGGCCGTTCTCAGCGGTTACCTGCGTCAGATGTTTGCCCAGGACAAACCTCTCGTGATGTCTGCCTCGATTTCCTTCGAGCAGTCCTACAGCGGTGTCGACGGCGACTCGGCATCCTCAACGGAAATATATGCCATCCTTTCCTCGTTGTCCGGTATTCCGATAAAGCAAAACATTGCCGTTACCGGATCGGTCAATCAGAAAGGGGAGATCCAACCGATTGGCGGTGTCAACGAGAAGATCGAAGGCTTCTTCGATGTCTGCTCGTCGCGCAAGCTCACCGGCGATCAGGGTGTGATCATCCCGCATCAAAATAAGTCCGATTTGCTTCTTCGCGCCGATGTGATCGAAGCTGTCGAGAAAGGCAAGTTCTCCATCTGGGCAATCAAGACCATCGAAGACGGTATCGAGATTCTTACCGGCGTCAAAGCAGGCAAGCGCCTCGCCAAGGGTGGCTTCACCAGGGGTACGGTGATGGCGGCGGTGGATGATCGTCTTCGGGAAATGGCGATTGCCATTCAGAACTTTGGTCGCAGCGAAAAGGACAACGGCAAGAACAAACGCAAATCGTAAGCGCATCATTCTGCAAAAAAAAGAGAGTTTAATTGTTGACTCGCATTGTGCGTGCGTGCTAGTGTGTCTACGGATACAGGTTTCCGTAGCACACGACATCAAGCGAACGCTTTTATATATAGATGGGTCAATTTAGTCTCTAATTTAATGTTTCGTTTATTGGCTTGAACGAAAGTACGCAGTGCAACCCTTGTAAGGAGGATAGTTGATGCGCAAAGCCAAGAAGAAAGCCCCAAAGGCGAAAGCTAAGAAGAAAGCTCCGGCGAAGACTCGTCCGGGAGCCAAGCTTTGGACTAAAGCTGAAGTAAGCATGCTACGGAAGCTTTATAAGAAGACGCCGAATCCTGAGATAGCGAAGAAACTGAAACGCACGGTGGCTTCGGTCGCGGCTAAGGCTCGTTCGCTTGGTTTGAAGAAAGCAGTCGTCAAGAAGAAGGCTGCCCCCAAGAAGAAGGTAGTCAAGAAGAAGGCCGCTCCCAAGAAGAAGGCTGCCGCCAAAAAGAAAGTAGCCAAGAAGAAGCCGGCTAAGAAGAAAGTTGCCAAAAAGAAACCGGCAGCTAAGAAGAAAGCCGCGCCGAAGAAAAAGGCTGCTCCCAAAAAGAAGGTAGCCAAGAAGAAACCGGCTAAGAAGAAAAAGAGATAGTCAAGTCTTCGCACTGACTTAACAACTATCGCTTCTTGCGAAAACAAAAGCTCGCCGTTCTCGGCGAGCTTTTCTCATTCAGTCATGGACACTACGGAGTCAGCCGACGAACCAGTCGTGGAGTACTAGCTCTGTGCGAAGTGGAATCTCTTGACTACGCACACGTCTTTTCGCATCTTAAATGAGTGGATAGGGTCAACCATGTTTGTGGTACCCTGTCCATCGGATCTCGCATCAGGCAAGTCATCCTCGGATCAGCAATCACACGTTAAAGCTCGACAGTCGTAACAGGGAAACGATGGCATTCGGCATCATTATGACGCGACCGCACTATCTGGTTGGAGTCATCGCACCACGGGCTTAGCGACGACTGTCGGCAGTGACAGGGGACTGCTGCTAAGCCGCAACTTTGAGCACAAACATTACTAGAGGTAGGGTCCCGCTGAACCATATACCCGATGGAGGTAGCAATTATGAGACGCATGACTCTTGCGTTGGCATTGTTGGCGGTAGGGGCGTTGGCCTTGCCCCCATGGGCCGATGCCGGACCCGCCGCCAAAGCGGCAGCAAACTCATCTAGAGATGTGACTCTCGTGGACCTTGAACGACCAGCAGCCCACCAGGGCCGCTCGGACTGCGGTACCAGCTACTACTACGACGACACCGCGACCAGCGTGTACGTCTGGAGCATTCCCAACGGATTCGGTGATGATCTCTTCAACACCCGATTCACCGTGGCCGGTAACTCCTGCACGCTGATGGTGAGCCGGATCCTTCTCTACGGACCCTACATGACCGGCGAGCCAGACATGCGAGTCTACGTCTGGGACGACGACGGCATGGGATTTCCGGGCAATGTTCTGGACTCCGTGACCATACCCAATGCCAACCTGCCGACTAGTGGCTTTGGCTGGGCAACCGCCGATTGGGCAACAACCGGCACGCTTCTGGAGTTTGATTCCGGTGAGGAGTACCACATCGGATGGACAACCCTGGGCGGAGACGGTGACACTTTGTGGTGCGTGTCGGACAAGGACACCGGGCCGTACAGCGGAGACTCTCGCTGCAGTGCGCACTTCGGAGGAAACTGGATATCCATGCTTGACCTGTACGGAGCCGACTTCGTGTTCTTCACGGAGACCGATGCCTGCTGCGAGGACTCCCCGCAGTTTTCCGGGATCTCTTTCGCACAGGTTGATATGGTGCTTGGCGATTCCGTTGTCACCGATACCGACTGGGGGCGGATCGGAGTCGATGAGGATATCCTCTCAAGTTCGACCGGTCTTGAGTTTGGTTATCTGAACGGCTATACCGACACCGGCTGGGTGATCCAGAATCTTATAATCGACGCCTCGATCGGGGCTCACGAAGCGTGCACTTACTTCGATCTCGGTATCGATGTCGGTCAGACGGTAGACATAATGTCGGTTCATCTGTCGTACACCGAGGATCCGCTTGCCTCATTCAGCGATGGTCCTCGCACTTACCTGTCTGTTTCCAGCATCTATTACTCTACCGGCGGCGTCGGTGACAGCGTCACGTGGGAGACTCCTGCGCCTCCCAAGCGGGTTGTTTACGACCGGAAGGGGATAACAACCTACCATCGCCAAATGGATGCCAACGTGCAATGCGCGGCTATGCAATGTGTCCCCTGCTGCGTCGCCAACAACGTGCAATTTCTTGAAGATACCTACCCTTTCATCGATGCACCTCATAACCACGTACCAGGCCTGCGCCCTGACAACTCGCTGGTAGGGCAGCATGGACTCCTGATGAACCGCACCGCGAACTCTCGTACCTCCGGTGATGGGGTATGGTTCGTGCCCTGGATACGGGGGAAACTACAGTATCTGGCCGATAACGCGCTGTCGGACCGCCTGGCGCATCATCATCAGGGCTACGGTTACACCAACACGCTTCCTGTCGGAAACTACACTCACGCCGGAATCACTTCCGTCGATGAAACCGATCCGGTACTGTATATCGACTTCGATTGGATTGATGCCTGCGTGCAGAGAGGTGAAGCGGTCGAATTGTGTGAGAACAGCCACGCTGTCCGTATCAACGCCAGTGGCCGAACTCTTGGTCAACCCTGGGTGCGCATTCTCCACGATGCGCGGCAGACCGACATCGATCCTGCAGACAATCAGGGCCTTGAGAATGCACAGTTCACTGTCGTGAGAGACGGCACCTCTAATCGCCTCCGGCTGGGTGGCTCGCCGTGGATGTGGGTTAGCTACGTGATGGCCAGCGCGCCCCCGGCTGACGAAGTCATGATACGCGACTGTCCGGACGATGTCGGCAACGAGCCCGACGTTGAATGCGGCAATGATATGGTCAGAAGCCCCGACGTTTGGATTGACAACAACTTTGATAACATAATCAATATTCCGCAACCGGGATTTGTCAATCGGATCTACTTCCGGGCCCAGAACATCGGTTTGAATACCCAGACCGGCGTCACACTTAATGCATCCTACGTCGATCCCAGCATGGGACTGTACTTCCCCAATCCGAACGGAACCGACATTGTCGATATTGTAGATCTCCAATCGACTCGGACCTACGGTCCCATTGTTTCCGGAGGCGATGCCAGGTTGTACATCAGATGGTTGATTCCTAACCCACCGCCCCATATCCACCACTACTGTATCGGAGCCGTACTGAATCAATCGCACGGTCCTGATCAGCAATTTAGTCCTTACCCCAGAGAGGACAACAACGTCGCCCAGATCAACATGTGGGCCCTTTACCAGAAAGCGGGGACTGTGGCACCGAAAACGCTTGGGGGAAAGGGCCTGTCGCCCAATCAGCAGGATTCAACCGTTTTCCGCTCGGTCGTAAAGGGGTGCAATACCCTCGGCCAAACGGAACACTTCGAGGCCTGGTTCGACTCCACCGATTTGGCTCAACTTCCCTGGGGATGGGTTCCCCGAATCGAGGGCGAAGGTACCTGGCCCATCGATCCCGACAGCTGTGTCGAGATCGATGTCTATGTGACGGTCCACGAGCCGGTACACAACGACTCGGTTGATCTCACCGTACTCTTTGGGCCTCTAGGTGGCAATGGCGAAGTCACCGGAGCCATCTCCCTGGCCTATTGCATCGATAATCACGCTGCAGACAGCATGAATGAACTCACCGCGACGATCGTCAACGACGTGCCGGGCCGACAGGCGGCGGTACGGCTTGATTGGTACGCGCCCCGGGAGGACAGCATCGGCCAGACCGAACGCATTCGCTTCTTCAGAATCTACAGCGATTCGACACCGGGAGTAGACTACACCGACATCCTGGACAGCGTTGCGATCGATGCCGACTCAATTCCACCCGGTTACCAGTGGTATGACGAGCGTCCGATCACGGCCTTGAAGCGCTATTACCGCATAACTTCGGTTGACGGAGCCTACAACGAGTCACCGCTGAGTAATGAGGCGAGCGTCTCGTTTAGCTGCTGCGTGTTGCGCGGTGATGTCAATCGTAACGGAACCGGGCCTGACATCGCCGACCTGGTCTACCTGGTATCGTTCATGTTCTCCGGTGGCCCCGCACCTCCGTGCCTTGAAGAGGCTGACATAAATGGTGACGGATCGCTCCTTCCCGACATAACGGATCTGGTCTACCTGGTGTCGTATATGTTCTCAGGCGGACCACCGCCAGTACCTTGCCCTTAGGCAAGTACCAATCTGTCAGAATCTAGGAGAAGGTCTTAACCAGAATAGCAAATCGGCGGCAAGCCTCGCAGCTCGCCGCCGATCGTTACAGGATAACCTTGAAAGTCCGGGTTAACTCCGGACTGGCAGTCGTTTAGAAATCGGCACCGAAGGAGAAGTAGTAGCTCGGCTTGTCCGTGACCGAGAAGAAATCGGTGCCCCAGGCGATATCATAACGAAGCAACATAATCCCGAGGTTGGCCCGCATACCAAATCCAAAACCGGCCTTGATGTCCTGCAGACGTCGACGTCCGCCTTCCGTCGTGCCGCCCTTGAAATCGGCGCCTTTGCGTACGGCCGCGCCCATGTCGTAGAAGATAGCCCCGCCCACGCGACTAAGAACCAGCGGCAGCGGGAAGCGCATAGCGAAATAGTCGATCATGGGATAGCGGAACTCCAGGTTCATCAATCCATACTTGTTACCGGCGAGGGAGTAATAGTCGACTCCACGCATCGGCGTAACGACATCGGCGAAATACAGGTTCTCGACGTCGTAAACCTCGGCGTCAAGAGTCGTGTTACCGATCCAATTGGTGGTACCACCCAGGAAGTAGGTCTTGGGAGTAGCTCCATCGGATCCACCAGCGGCGAGCCTGACTGCGAACGAGTAGTTACGGCTGAGTCGGAAGTACTTGCGATAGTCCAGCTCGGCCGAGTAGAATTCGATGTCTCTGTCGCTTGCGAAGAAGTCCTTACCCGCCGTGAGCGTGATCTTCGATCGCTGGCCGTTGGTCGGACCGGTCAGACCCCAGATGATGTTGTCGGTGACGTAACCCAACGAAGCGGTTGTTACTTTGGCCGAACGATCCTGAAGACGAGGATCATCCGTATCATAGTACTCACGATCGATGAAGTACTGCGAAAGAGCTGCCTCTACGCGACTGAACTTCGTGAATGGATGGCGGGCGAACAACTGACCGCCGTAGAAACGATCACTAAACAGGTCATCAAAGCTGTCGAGATAGAAATTCTTCGAGTGGAACAGACCGACACCAAATCCGGTGCGGTTGACCTCGTTGAAGTAATAGGCATTGATGTGTGACTGGTCGATGGTGTTCACCAGGTTGGTGACGAACAGCAATGTGTGATCGCCCAGGTGATCGGAGAACAAGAACACGGTCTGTCCGCGCAGACCAAAGAAAGTATCATAGGCCAGTCCGCCGCCGACATAGTCGGGAGTGAACTTCACCCTGTAATCCAGAATCTCGTAGTCCCCGGTCGCACTTGGAGGAGGAATAGAATCAAACGACTCGGGTTCTTCCATGCCGTAACCCTTGTAAGACGTAGTCGAATCATCGACATCGGCCATGAACTCATCCAGGGGATCGGCCTCGCCCTCTCCGACGAAAACAAACTCGCCGTCGACTATTCCCGTCCTGGGCGCATCCGTAGAATCCGCTTCAGCCACGGTTGCAGTGTCCTGGGGGGCAGCATCAGCCGATGCGGTGCTATCGGTAGTTTCGGGCTCAGTCGCGGCCACGACCGTTGTGTCGACGACGGTGAGAGAATCGGTCTCAGCCGCTTCGGCTTCGACCAGCTCTGTTGCTGCGGTTGAGTCCTCTTCCGTCGGGATCGACTCGGACTCCTCCGGAACGGCATCGGGATCAGCCGCCGTCAGGGCGTCGGACGAGGTAGTATCTTCGGCATCGGCCGGATCACCACCACGAACGTAGTGGTCGTAGGTACCTCTCACGAAATCGGTTGGCTCCAAAACGCCGTCTTCACCGACAGGAGCCAGGTCCTGCAACACGAAGATGTCCATGGCCCCTTCGTAGAAAGCTTCCACTACCAGCTTGCGTCCCTCGGGAGACCAGGAAAGGAAGCGAACGCCGGTGAGAATGTCGGTCACGGCGAAAGCCTGGGTCGAATCGGTGTAGGCGATATAGACGTTATCAATTCCGTTGCGGTTGGAAATGAAGGCAATCTTGGATCCATCCGGCGATACGGCCGGCTTGCGGTTCTGTCCGGCGCCAACCAGGAGTGGATCAACCGTCAGTGCATTGACATCGACCGTAAACAAATTGTAGTGACCATAATCAAACCCGCCCGGCATCAAGACTCCATCACTCGCATAGGGATGAACATCGGGATGACGGAGAACATTGTCGGGGTGTGAACGATCGGAACAGAAGACCAGCGACTTGCCATCGGCCATCCAGCTCGGATCCACATCGTCATAGCGATCGTGGGTGAGGCGATTCACGGCGTCATCGTCAAGGTTGTACAGGAAGATATCGCGCATATTCCCCTGAAGAGCCGAAAAAGCCACGGTCTTGCCATCGGGGGAAAAGGCCGGCGAAATGATATTGTAGAAGTCGAATCGCTTCTTGATCGTCACCTTCCGTTTGTACATATCGTAGAAGAAGAGCGATTCCTTGCCTTTGGACTTGGCCACGAAGACCAGATAGCGACCATCAGGAGAGAAGGAGATCCCCGAAACGTACGAGTGCAGCGACTCCAGGTCGCCGGACCGGGATCCCTTGACGATGCGGTCGACCACCTTGCCGTCATCGGCCGACATCAGGACGATCTCGGTGTAGTCCCACTTGTCGGTGAAATAGGCGATCACGTCTCCCTCGGGAGCATAGACCGGCTTTTCGTTGAAGTATGATCCGTCCTTGCGAGACTTGGTCAGCTGATGGCCAACCTCGGCGATTTCCTTGCGCTTGGCAATTTCCGGCCAATAGCGACGTTTCATCTCCTTGGAGAACTCTTCCCAGAATTCCTCCAGGTTTTGGCCAATAGTTTTTTTGAGGGTTCTGTCCATCGACAGATAGACTTTGCCCTTTTTGAACAGCTCACCGACCTTCTTCTCGCCGTGCTTGTCGGCGATGTACTTAATCATCGCCTGTCCCTGGCGATAGGCCGCATAGCCCCCCAGGTACAAGGGCGGGAATAAATAGCCGTTGATCGTAGCATCGCGCATCCACATGTCGGAGTCGTAATCCCACCCGTGGCGGGATGAGTACTCGGCATAACCTTCGGCCAGCCACAGAGGCATCTGGAACAGTCGCTGCCGCGAAACCAGTTTCGAGAAGGCATTGCCGTAGATCAGGTCAAAAGAGACCGCGTGGGTTAGCTCGTGGTGAAGGACATGGCGGAAAGCCTCATACGAACCCGAGAATGGCACCACCATTCGGTTCTTGTAAGCTTCCGTGAAACCACCTGTTCCCTCGCCGATCAGCGACGGTAGGATATTGGTCTGCTGAAAATCGTTGTGTGAGTTGTAAATGAACAGCGGGATTCGGCGCTGGATCTTGTACTCCAGCTCAACACTAATCTCGACATATGAGGATTCGGCGGCATGGGCGGCGAATTTGGCCGTCTCGTATGCATCCTCATAGAAGTAGATATCAAAGTGCCGAGTCTGGATGAAATTCCAGTCAAAATCTTTGTATCGAACTTTGTTTTTGCCGAAATACGTTTCCTGGGCGGTCGCCGAAGCCGCCAGAATGATTACTGTAAGTGTCAGTAAGACAAAGGCTTTTCTCATGGAATATCACATCCTTTGCGAAGTGTCGATTTCACAGGCGGCACTATTTTAACGCGCGAACCCCCGTATAGTTCAAAGAAAACCCGAGACCAAATTGTATCCTGGACTAGATGAGTCCTTGTTTTGCCGGCTCAGGCCCTCATTCTCTCTATATCGGCACCCAGACTGGCTAACTTGTCCTCAATCCGACTGTATCCCCGGTCGATATGATACACTCGGAGTACCTCCGACTTGCCCTCGGCCGCCAGAGCTGCCAGGACAATCCCGGCTCCGGCGCGGATATCCGAGGCCATAATCTCGGCTCCCTGAAGTCGCGGATTACCGAGAATCAGGGCTTCGTCGCTGGTGACAGTGATTTCCGCCCCCAGTCGGCGCATTTCCATGGTATGAGAGAAGCGGTCCCGGAAGACAGTCTCCTTGATATGGGAGGTTCCGTCGGCGACGCAACAGGCGGCCATGATACAGGCCTGTAGATCGGTGGGGAATCCGGGGAAAGGGAAGGTCGTCATGGAGATCGGTTTAAGCCGTTTGGGCCCTTTTACAGTGAGTCCTGAGCGCAGGGTCTCGATCTTGCAGCCCATTTCCATAAGCTTGTGGTTGACCATGGTGAGGTGCTGGGGATCGACTCCGGTCAGTTTGACCTGCCCGCCGGTTATAGCCGCGGCAATCATGAAGGTACCGGCCACCAGCCGATCGCCCGATACCTTGTGCTCGACAGCTTTCAACCTCTTCACCGGCTCCACCACGATGTGCGGCGTTCCAGCGCCGTGGATTTTCGCCCCGGCCTTGTTAAGGAAGTTGGCGACATCGACAATCTCCGGATCGCAGGCGGCATTGGTGATGTAGGTCTTATTCTTGGCCATGACGGCGCCATAGAGCAAGTTCTCGGTGCCGGTGTGGGAGGGACGGTCGAAATAGATCGATCCCCCGGTCAGCGGTTTGGCTTTAGCCATGACATAACCGGCTCGTTCGGTGACTTTGGCGCCCATATCCTTGAAGGCCCGAATATGGAAATTGACCGGTCGCGATCCCAGGACACATCCGCCCGGAAGCGACACTTTGGCCTGGCCCATGCGGGCGAGCAGCGGTCCCAGAACCAGGAACGACCCGCGCATCTTGCGCATCAGGTCATAGGGCGCGGTCGATTTGTTGAGATCCTCGGCGTTGATTGTCATCACATGGCGTCCGGAGTCGTAGGTTACCTTTGCTCCCAGGTATTGGAGCATTTCGATAATCGTCCCAATATCCCGTAGCGGCGGCACGTTTCGGATTACGGTTTCGCCTTTATCGATCAAGAGAGCACCGCAGATTATCGGCAGGGCGGCGTTTTTGGAACCCTCAACTTTGAGTTGACCTTTGAGTCTTTTCCGGCCGTGAACAACGAATTTATCCATGAGATCTCCCGAGCGTTTTTACTTTCTACATTCTTGCGGCAATCTGGTTGACGGGGAGTTCTCAGGAAACAAAAAACGGGTGTGATGGACACCTTTACTGCTTGGCGGCTTGGTGGGTGCCTTGTAGGGCGTGACTGTCTTCAGTCTCGCCATCTTAGGCCCGCTCCATCGCAGAACCGTAGGGCGGCTCCGTCCTCGGTGCCGCCAGAATCAGACTGACACCCCTTGTCAGTTGCATTCATTATCTTGATAACGAGCTAACAGAAATGGTGGGGTGGCCCGAGGCTTGCCTCGGGCCACAGGATAAGCTATTTGAGTGTTTGGGCCAGTGGCTCCATTTCGTTTCCATAGATATCCGAGTACTCGACATGAACACGGATTCCTGACTTCTGTCTCTGCCATTCCTTCAGGATCTCAATCGCAGATTCTTCTTTCATACCGTTTGCTATAAGATGCCGTGCTGACTGTACAACCAATACCATTTCCTCTTCGGCTGGCACCGCTCGACCCTCTGGGATATTCATGTAGGACTCCCAAATGATATCCAGATTAAAGAGCTCCACGATACGACTGGTTGCATCGCCTCCGTCGCCCCGGCTGAACGCAGCAGATATTATTACTGCGGGCCCTATGCCCCGGTTAACGATCTTAATCGACTTGAGATCGATATAGCCTTGCGTTTTGATCTGAAGCAGTGGCTTGACCGAGGCTCGAGCGTGCCTCTCAGCCCTTACCTGTTGTCGCCAAAACGAGAGGACTGAGAAGACGAGTGCAGCAGCGGCAACCGCAATTGACGGATCATTCAACAATAGACCCCAATCCATGCTATCCTCCTACCAGACTGTTGAACTTGTTGCGAGTCCCTTCGAACTACAGTCCAAAAGTTGCTACTAACTTGGCTCTAGTTCACCGCCACCAGCTCGAACACCTGGCGGGTGCGCTCAAAGAGGTCGATCGCATCCTCGTGGCAATAGTCCTCGGCTGTCCAGGGAAGACGTGTAAACTGACCCTTGCTGTGAATCAGTGCCGTTTCGGCATAGACACCATCGCGCAAATAGATGCGATGACGTCGGTCGTGCCCGGCCGCCATCACCAAGTTTTCGGTCGTAAGAATCCCCGGATCGATATTTACCGTACGGAACATGAAATCGTTGACCCGGTCGGAATACTTGCTCTCGATCTTGCGGCAGAGCGCTTTGATCTCCGGCAGCGTCTCGCGACCAACCGGCCTTTCGAAGGAAAAAAAGCGGATATGAAGCGGCCGGCCCATTTCCTCGTAGTACTGCTCGCGGCAGTTGGCCCGGCGCCCGGCGGTTTCGTGTTCGACCCGCCCGAACCGGCGTTCGAGCATACCCAGCGCCTCAGCAACGGCATCCACCGAGGCATAGAGAATCGACACAATCAAGCGCCCCTTGGGCGGATCCACGAACTTGGCCATGCCTAAGGATGGCATCGCATCGCATCGTTTTCAACTAAAACCAGAAGTCACCTCCTGGCATGCGAAAGCGGGTTTTAACCGTTGACACGCGAACTCAACTCCGACATATTTGATCCAGATACAGACAATACACCCATCAATATCAATACGTTACAGGAGACCTCCAATGAAACGAGTGCTCGTGATTGTGGGCTTCGTACTTCTGCTCGCCGTATCCGCCTCAGCCCAGGCGCCGAAGCTTGGTGTTGGTGCATTTGGCGGGTTGTCGATGCCTGTGTTGCAAGATGACCAGTCTCAAGGGACCATGTTTGGCGCCCGCGGCCGTTTTGCTCTTACTCCCGGAATCGTGCTGGAACCGTTCTTCGCCTCTGCCGCCTGGGGTGACCCCGATGCCGTCGATGGTGTTGAACTGGTTTCGGGTTCCAAAGTGACCGCTTTCGGATTGAATGCCGCTCTTGGCATTTCTCCCGGCAAGCCGGGCCTCAAGCCGTTCTTCCTGGCCGGCGTGGGTTCGTTTAAGGTCAAGAATGATGACACCGGTTATGACGAGAGTGCGTTTGGATTCCAGGGCGGACTCGGATTCGCCTTTGGTCTGGCCCCGCAATTCGATCTGGACATCCGTGGCGTGGGCATGATCGCCCCCCAGGAGTCGGGCTCGAAGAAATCTCTCAATATCCTGGCCGGATTAACCTTTTACTTCGGCGCCAACCAATAAAGGAGGTCAATGATGCGTAAGATTAAGAATCTCTTTGGCCTCTCGCTGATCGCGGTGATGACACTCGCCCTCGCCGGCTGCCTGATTATTTCCGGCACCTTTGTCATCGTATATGACTTCGATCTGACTGCCGAAACCGGCTTCTACTACTACCCGGTGGATATCACTGAAGAAGAGGATTGGGAAGACAACAAAGACAAAATCGATTTCATCGATGTGGTCGGGTTTGAGTTCACAATCGAAAACGATAACTCGGTCGATGTGACTTTCAATGTCTATGTCGATGAGTTCGGTACCGGCGGCGGCTCGGTTCCGGCTACCGCCTCGATCATCATCGATGGACTGACGGTTCCGCCGGGCACGACCAAGTTCACCTATGCCCAGTCTTTGGCCGTTCTCAAGAACGTCGACCGCCTCAAGGCGCTCGTTAAGTCGGGTACTTTCGATTACTACGGTACTGCAACCGGCAACGAAGGCGCGAACTTCCGGATTTCTACCTCGAAAGTTATCGTCACCGTTTCGGCCAGCTAAGCCAAGCGATTACGAGGTTTTCGCCGGCAGGACTTATGTCCTGCCGGTTTTTGTGGATGATTATGTCGCTGATCCGAATACTTTCTCGTTTCCAAAGTAGAATTAATTAAATGCTCATAGATTTCTAACGTAATTTAGTATATAGCACACGTTGTTTTAGTTGCGCCTCACCCGTTGGACTCTACATTTCCGGATGTAGACTTGGAGGTCCATATGGAAGTTGGACTGGTTTATTCCAGTAAAGATCCGCGTCAGGCGCTAACTCGAGAATTTGTCGTAAATTTCCTCAGCGATCGAGGCGTATTGGCCGAGTATACGGAGTTCGACCAACCGGTCGAGGTGCCGGTACTTACGGTCAACGGCCGCGCGGTAAGACCTTCGGGATCACGGAAGGACCGTATACCCAACGGCTCGCGATTTCCTTCGCTGGAAGATATCACGAAAGCGCTCGAGCGCGGAATCTGGTGTCTCTGATCCGTTTTCAGAGACCGAAAAGCTTTAGCCGGAGCAATTGATTGCTCCGGCTTTTTTCTTCGTAAGAGGGACGATACGCCCGGGTTGTGATTCACCGACGGGAACGCTCCCGATATACTACCGGTTGAACAGTAAGACGCCAGATCACGACAATCAAGGGAGTCCAACGATGTCCAACGCTCGATCCGAATACACCAAAGCCCTTCGCGAGTTCGAAGATTTGAGACAGAGGATCTCTGATCTGAGAAAGCAGTTACCGGCCGAGTCGATTGAGGATTTCACCCTCACTTCAGCCGAAGGTTCACCGGTCCAGCTGTCGGAACTGTTTGGGGACAAAGACGATCTCATTGTAGTTCACAACATGGGCAAGGGCTGCCCCTACTGCACACTTTGGGCTGACGGCTTCAACGGCGTTCGGCATCATCTCGAAGACCGCGCGGCCTTTGTAGTCGTCTCACCTGATGCCCCCGAAGTGATGTCCAAGTTTGCTCTGGACAGAGGCTGGCATTTCCGCATGCTTTCCAACAAGGGTTCCGGTTTCACCAAATCCATGGGCTATGAGGGCGACAAGGGAGAGCCATTTCCGGGCGTTTCGGCTTTTCATCGTGAACCCGACGGCTCAATTGTTCGAACCAACCATGCTCCCTTTGGACCGGGAGACGACTTCTGCTCAACCTGGCATCTTTTTGACCTTCTGAAGGATGGTGCCAACGGCTGGGGACCGAAATTCGACTACTAGTCTTCAAGGCTCTCAAATCCTTGACATCGTCCCTTCGATTGCTTCTTTTCCGGTGATCATGTCTTCCGGACAGCCGGAGATCACGAGAATGAAGAGATTCGAGAAGATCAAATACGATTCTGTCGGCCCCTACTTCGAACTCGAGATAAACCGACTCAAGGCTCACGAGTACGAAGCCGACACCTCCCTGCGTATGAAGATTCCGAGAAATACCGAAGTATACTCCTGCCCTCTTTACCGCAAGGTGTTGGCGTGTGCTAGTAGTAGCCTGGGGGAGACTTAGACTGAGCTATGCCGGATAACATCATACTCAACGAAGAGTTGGGTACAATCGAGATTTATGCTTTCGGCGAGATGACCGTTGCCGATTTTGTCGCCTCAAGGGGACATATCGAGCGACACGTCCAGGAATCGGGCGTTACCAGGATTCTCGTGAATGCTTCTGAAGTCGAGAAGATGCCGTCAACGACCGATCTGTTTGAACTGTTCTCCAAGATTCCCGATTCTCTTCGACTCGCCGTAGTAGTGCCAATTGGTAGTTCAGTAGAAGAGGATCAAAAGTTCGCCTCTACAGTTGCCCGGAACCGTGGGGCCAATTACATGGTCTTCTAGACGGTTCCCAATGCTTTAGAGTGGCTGACAGCTGACGAGGATCAACCGTAAAAATGCCGGATAAAGTCAAACTCAACGAAGAACTGGGCATAATCGAAATCTATGCCTACGGCGAGCTGACCGTCAAGCAGATGGCGAAATCCGATCAGGAGATCAGGCGGCATCACGAAGCCACCGGGATCTCGAGAGTGCTTGTCAATGCAAGCGAGATCAGCGGAATGCCGTCGACCACAGACCTTTTCGAACTGCTCACAAAGGTGCCAGACTTTATTCGGCTAGCAGTAGTAATGCCCAAAAACAGTCCGGTTCATGAGGATCAACGATTTGCGTCAACGGTTGTCCTGAACCGGGGTGGCGAGTATCGGGTTTTCGACAGTGCCGCCGCCGCATTGGAGTGGCTGACGGACGAGGGCTAAGGCGCCCCAAAGATATAAGAGCATAAAGAAGGCGGGCCCGCTTGCGGACCCGCCTTGTAGCTATTGTTGGCCGAAATACCTGACACAGGCCAGTGGGTTCCTCGCTGCAAGAATGGTGCTCTGGTCAGCGATTCGACTGTAGCAAAGTATGTTGTACCATAAGTGCCTCTGAGCTATATTTCTTGCACAGTATGACTCACTGGGGGCTAAGGGAGCTGATTCGCAGGAATGCAAACGTTTTTGGCGATAGTGGTTCTGGCTACGGCCGTGTCTCTTTTCTGTGTCGTTCTCGGAGAGCGTGTGAAGTTCCTCCGCAGCTGGAAATGGCACTTTGCGATCACAATCGAGGGAATAGGAGTTTTGACGGCGATTCTAGCTCTTCTAACCAGCACTTCAGATGAATCAGCCACGAAGGAAGATGTGCATGCCTCGACAGAGACTATAAGATGTGAGATTCAGGAACTGAAGGATGCTCTGACGGAAGATGGCTTCGAAAAAGCGGGAGAAATCGCTGACTGCATAGATTCGTTGGACCTCATGCAAACGGCTTTAGATACAGGTCTTGTTCGACTAGGCCAGAAGAGACATGAAGTGGCTTTGGTCCACTTAGGCTACGCAATACTTAGCGCACCCAGTGACTCTTGCAAGGCTGAGGCATTCTTCTATAGCGGTCTTGTGCTCAGTCGCTGGGCCAGGTGCTCGAATTGTGGAATCGATTCGGATAGCTCAGCTCGCTTACATGAGGAGTCGATAGACTACTTTGACAAGGCTCTTCGAAAAAGACCCAACATGCACGCGGCTTGGATAAACCGTGGAAACGCACTGTATTTACTGGGATATCTGCATTCTTCTGTATTGAGCTACGATAGCGCAGTGTTTCACAGGCGGAATTACCACAAGGCATGGTACAACCGAGGTAAGGTATTGCTGGAGCTAGGTCAATACCATGCCTCAGAATCGAGCTACGAAAGAGCCATTCACTACAAACCGGGCTTTCAGGAAGCGTGGAACGGTCGTGGCGTGGCTCTACGGAGACTGGGTCGTTTGGACGAAGCACTAGCGAGCTACGATAGTTCAATTGCCCACGGCAACAACTATCTCGCTTGGTACAACAAGGCCGAGGTCTTTAGAGAAACGGGTCATTATCAAGACGCTATTGATTGTTGTGATAGCGTTCTGAAATACAAACCTGCCGATTCGTTGTCAAAAAGACTGCGCGAGATCCTTGTCAGAACGGAATCCTAGAATGCTTCAGCGATAGTATCTGCACCGACTACTCTTGCCCCGACACCTTCTTCTTCAAGAAATCGATTATCTCTGGCACCTTCATCCGCGTCTGCTGCAACGTGTCGCGGTCACGAACAGTCAGAGTTTCGTCTTCAATCGTCTGGCCATCAACCGTACAACAGAACGGTGTGCCGGCCTCATCCATCGAGGCGTACCGACGGCCGATCGATCCGGACGGCTTGTAGAATACCTTGAAATGCTTCTTAAGTTCGGCGTAGACCTTCTGAGCAAACTCAGGCATGCCCTCTTTCTTCACCAGCGGGAAGACTGCCGCCTTGATCGGTGCCACGCGGGGTGAGATACTCATGAAGACACGCTTTTCACCTTCGATTTCCATTTCCCTGTAAGCATCGGCCAGGATTGTCAGCAACGTCCTGTCGCAGCCGGCCGAGGTTTCGATGATGTACGGCACGAACTTCTCCGAGAACCGCTCATCTTTGTATCCCATGTCCTTGCCGGTAGCTTCCTGGTGTCGACCCAAGTCAAAGTCAGTGCGGTTGTGGACACCTTCCAGCTCCTGCCAGCCGAATGGGAACTCGTACTCGATGTCATAGGCAGCTTTAGCATAGTGAGCCAGTTCGCCCTCGCCGTGCTCGTGCCAGCGCAGCTTCTCCATGTTGATACCGAGATCCTGGTAGAACTGCCAGCGCTGCTCTCGCCAGTACTCGAACCATTTCTCGTCCTCGTCGGGATGCACGAAATACTGCATCTCCATCTGCTCGAACTCACGGGTACGGAAGATGAAATTACCCGGCGTGATTTCGTTACGAAAAGCCTTGCCGATCTGCGCGATACCGAACGGAATCTTCTGCGCCGAGGAGTGCTTCACGTTGAGGAAGTTGACATAGATTCCCTGGGCCGTCTCGGGGCGCATGTAGATGACCGAACCGGAGTCCTCGGTGGGGCCCATGTGGGTCTTGAACATCAGGTTGAACTGCTTGGCCTCGGTCAGGTCACAACCGTGTTCGACCGGGTTCTTGCTCGGCTTGTTGGGACAACGGGATTCCTCGAGTTTGTCTGCGCGGAATCGGGCCTTGCAGGTCTTGCAGTCGACCATGGGATCGTTAAACAGCGTCACGTGACCGGAAGTTACCCAGACCTCGGGGTGCATCAGAATGGCGGCGTCAAGTCCCTCGATATCGTCGCGGCGGGCGGTCATGGAGTCCCACCAGAATGTCTTGAGATTGCGCTTCAGCTCGGCGCCGAGAGGACCATAGTCCCAGCAGGATATAAGTCCGCCATAGATTTCGGAGGAGGGATAGACATAGCCGCGCCGTTTACACAACGAGACCAGCTTTTCCATGAGATCGGGTTCTTTCTTCTTGGCCATGATGTTCTTTCTATTCGGTCAGTGCGCTGTTCTTCAGTTTCTGCAAAAACTCCAGTGATTTGAGATTCGAATTCGCACCGGTTTGGCAGGCAGTGAACGATGTCAACGCCTCCAGGATCTGCTCCGATTCCCGGTAGCTTACCGGTACCGCCGCCGCTTCCTTCAGCGAGGCTGACTGAAGCTGCACCAGGTGGTCGAATCCCTCACGAGAGAGGCCAATATAATAATCTCCGGGAGCTTGGCAAGAGGGACAGACCAGTCCGCCCCGCTCGGCGTTGAACGGAACATCCGGGCCAGGAAGCGAGAAACTGGCCTCGGAGTTCTCCTCGCCCAGCTCCTTGCTACACCCGGTGCAGTAGTTTAGCGAGGCATGGTAGCCCTGATTAGACAATACTCGCAGAAAGAAGGCTAAGAACAGCGCTGGAAGTGACGTCTTGGGGACACCCTCCAGATACTGAAGATAGGTAGCAAAGTACTCATAGAGATCGCGATGAGGCTCTTCGTCGGGAAGCAACAAGTTGAGCAGTTCACAGGCTGCCGAGCCGTAGGCCAACCTGCCCAGGGCGCCGTCACCTTCCATCGAGATGGCCGACGTGGCTTCGATATCCCGGATATATCCTCTAGATTCCTTCTTGGACATGTAGAATGTCAGTTCCAGGCGGGCGAAACTGACCAGCCGGCCTCGTCTCGATTTCATCGAACGGCCGCCTTTGTCGATCAGGGCGATTTTGCCGAAATCGCGACTCAGGAACACAACCGTGCGCGAGGATTCCGACCAGTTGAACGCCTTCAGAACGATGGCTTCGGTCTTCTCAAGCGACATGGCAACTAGCGTTGACGATGGAAGTAGATGGTTTCTTTCGGGCGGACCATGTGATAGCGAGTGCGGGCGATCTCTTCGATGAAGAGGGGATCGGTCTCCAGCATCTGCTTCTGGCGGCTGGCATCGATAAGTTCGAGAATAATCTGCTGGTTTTCTTCCTCGAGTGCCTTCCGTTCCATTTCCAGGCGGACGATTCGGGGGAGACCATAGTTGCCGACCATCAGGCCATAGAAGAAGACTATCCCGACCGTCCAGAATCCGATTCGCAGCAGCTTGCGCCGAAGGCGGGCATCGGCATTGGACAGTTTCGATACCAGGTTTTCCGCCAGGGGGGGCAGGATTTTGCGAGTCTGTTTCTTACGCCGCGGCATGATAGCATGTAAAGACTTGGAGGATATTCGAGGCAACAAAAATAAGACGAAAGCTCGGGTGGCCCGAGGTTTGCCTCGGGTTTCTAGGAGACTGGTCGGATGGATGAAACCGGCAACAAGACGCAACTTGCCTGGGTCCGCTAGTCTCACGGATGAGTTGCAACGTGCGTATAAGGTATTGTTATGCCAAAAAGATACACACACTTCAGTATCGAGGAACGACGGGAGATATCCCGACTACGTTCCCAG
>Ga0180430_10000775_pt1 | contig 33687 bp, 21 predicted proteins | sample SS_ome_9_FD_132999 | JGI IMG/M metagenome (GOLD analysis project Ga0180430, IMG submission 132999) | Hypersaline lake sediment archaeal communities from the Salton Sea, California, USA - SS_1_S_2 metaG | ecosystem: Environmental > Aquatic > Non-marine Saline and Alkaline > Hypersaline >... | reverse complement strand
CGGTGCGCTCAGCATTCAGACCCTCGGCCATCTGGCGGCAACGAGCGAACAGATTCTCATGAGCCAGAAGAATTTCGGACAGACATCGCTCAACGAGATTCGCAAGAAACTCGCCGACTACGGCCTGTCTCTCAAGGTATAGAGCCGGCTGCTCGAGGAATATTGAGGCGGTTGCTCAAGGGATATTGAGGCGGTTGCTCAAGGGATATTGAGGCCAAATGCTCGATTCGATCACCGGCGAAGTCGTCAGGAAGGATGCCACCTCTGTCGTGCTCCGCACGGGGGGCGTGGCGTTCCGCCTCGATGTGCCGGCGCGCACGCTCGACAACCTGCCTCAAAGCGGTGAGGTCACCCTCTACTCCCATCTCACCCTACGCGACGAGAACCTGAAACTCTTCGGTTTTGAATCGCTATTCGAACGGGAAGTTTTCTGGAAGCTCACCTCCGTGGCCGGCGTGGGCGGCGCCATTGCCCTCGTCATCCTCTCGGGCAGCACACCCGACGAGGTGATCGACGCGATCGTGTCGGAGAAACACCTCATCTTCCAGCAGGCCAAGGGCGTGGGCGCAAAAACGGCAAAGAGGATCGTCCTCGAACTCAAGGGCAAGGTTGAGGAGATGGGGATCGCCGCCGGATCGGGGGGCGTGGCCAGTGCGTCCCATGCGGTATCGGTCGGCCAGGATCTTCTCGCCGCCCTCGTCACTCTTGGCTTCTCCCAGTCCCAGGCGCGCGACGCTGCGGCGCGGGCGCTGGCCGACCATCCCGACGAGGAGGATCTCGAGGCGTTGATCAAGGCGTCTCTGGAGTCGATGGGCGGTTGAGGGCCTTGAAGACATAGCAGAGATCGGCCGCTCCTTCAGCGTCGGGCCGCTCCCCGCAGAACCCGCCAAAGAGCCCGGTCATTTCCAGATCCGCCAGGCGTCCGGCCGTCTCGATCTCCTCGGAGGTGTGTGGATAGAGCCGGAAACGATCGATTTTGCGCGTCCACCCCTTCCGTTCATCGGGCGAAAGGGAGACGAAGATCACCTCCCATGGATCACCGCCTCGCGGCACGAAACCTTTGAGGAGTAGAGATCCATCGTCCAGACAGCGGACCGGCCCCCAGGGTTCGTCATCGCGCTTGGCCAGCATGAGAAAATTGATCGTGTGGAGCACGAGCACTCCGCCGGGAGACAAAAGGCCCGAAAGGTTCGACAGGGCGCGGGGCAGTTCGTCACCGTCGACGAGGGCGATTGAATTTCCCACGCACACGATGCCGTCGAATCGCTCCCCTTTTGTGAGGGAATGGCCGTCGAGATCGGAGAAGGACGCCTCGATCCAGTCGATCTCGACCTCCTCGGCACGCGCCGCCTCACGCGCCTTGTCGAGCAGCCTCCTGTCCGGATCGATTCCGGTGAGGCGAAAACCGAGCTGCCCGAGGGCGACGGCATGCCGGCCGCTGCCGCAGGCGACGTCGGCCACGCGTCTAGCGCCCCCGGCGGCGAGAACCTTTTGTAAAAAAGGAATCTCCCGCGCCAGCCGCCGTTGCCAATCAATGTAGAGATCGAAAACGTCGCTGGCGCGGGAGAAATTCATGTCAAGAGTCTATCACGCTTAAGGCTGAACCTCAACATCCTCGACGAGGCTCAAAACGAACTGGCCCGTGGCGCCGGCCCGATCGTCCATCGCCGCCTGGAAGAAGACCTCCCTGCCGATCCATGCGGGATCGTTCGGCACGGTGATCCATATGTTGCGCACGCCCGCGGGCGGGATCTGTTTGATGAACAGCGTGTTGATCGGCGCCGCGATCTCGAGCGTTCCGAGCCAGGGAATGTTGTGGCTCCCGCGGCTGAAGGAGTATGCCAGTGCGGCCACCTCGCCGGGAACACCGCTCGTGGAGACCCGGACCGTCTCGCCGATGCTCGGCTTCTGCTTGTCGACCTCCACGTTGACCAGAAGGCGCAGGGCGGCGTCGAAGACCTGGACCTTGCCGCTGCCGTAGCGCGAGTCCTTGCCGGTCGGCCCCTTGTCCTCGGCCGTTTCCTGAAGCGCCTGCGAGATCTTGCGCGGCGACGCATGCTCGTTGGTGGCGATCAGGAGACAGAGAGCGCCGCCCAGATGGGGCGTGGCGGCCGATGTGCCGCCAAAGCTCGAATTGTATCCCCCACCGATATCGGTGGTGACCACGTTGGTGTAGGTGCAGATATCGGGTTTGAGCAGTCCTGCCATGGGGCCGCTCCACCCGCCGTAGGGATAGTCCCAGTACGCGGGGTCCTGGCTATGGCCGTAGCCGGGGTCGTAGATTGTCATGTCTTCCCACGCCGACGGTCCCTGGCCGGAGTAAGTGTAAAGGCTCTCATCGAGTTCGACGCCCGCGCAGCCGAGCACCGATGAGGTGCCGCCCACGACCTGATCGGGATGGATCCACGGTCCGGGGCAGTTGCCGGGTGTCGAGATATTGAAGGGGATCGGGAAACCGCTCGTGTCATTGCCCTGATTGCCGATCGAGTTGGCATGGATCACGCCGGCGATCAGCTCGTTGACGCAGTTCAGGCGGAACATGTGATAGTCGGGATCGTGAATGCCCCACTTGTAGGAGTAGCTCGACGTGATGGCGTTGCAACCGATGAGCACGGCGTACTGCTGAGCTTCCCAGTAATCGCCCTCGTCGCCGATCTTGGCGATCGCCATGGTGGCGTCGGGCGCCATGCCGGTCTTGGTTCCGTTGGTGCCGTCGCCGCAGACGATACCCGCCGTGGCCGTACCGTGATACGAAGAGGGATAGGGATCGTTGTCGTTCGATTCGAAATCCCAGCCATTGGTGTCGTCGATATAGCCGTTGGCGTCGTCGTCGATGCCGTTGCCGGGGATCTCATTGGGGTTCGACCAGATCTGGTTGGCCAGATCGGGGTGGGTGTAGTCGACACCCGAGTCGATGTTGAGAATGAGGGAACCGTCTCCGTCGATGCCGATGTCCCAGCAGAGCGGGGCCTGGAGCTTGACGATGTTCGGCGTGGGCGGCACCGGCGGCGGATCGCCATCGAGAATATTGATCTCGTCGAAGGCAAAACCGTCGGTGGGAATCGAATAATTGTCGCGCCACGAGAATCGGACCTTGAAGGCGCTGTTAAAGGAGATCCCGGCGTTCGAGGCGGCCTCGTCGAGATCGATATACTTCTGCTCGTAGGCGCTTCCACCGGATAGATTCTGCACGGTGTAAAAGACGACGCCATCTTCGCTGATGCTCACATGATCCTCGGGATCGGACTCATCGCTGAAGACTTTGAACATGAAATCGAGATAACAGTTGCCCACCGATGAGAGATCGACGGTGAGCGTCATGGTGCACGTGCCATAGGTCCCATCGACGGAGGAGTCCATGGTGACGTGATAACTGCCGATCGGGCCGTTGGCCGTGGTGACCTGGATCCTGCCGGCCCCGGTGGTGGCCGTGGCCCATTCCGGCCCGAATCCACCCGATTCGAAGCCATCGTAATAAATGGCCGGCGCCGGCGATCCGGCGTCCTGATAGGACTCGGCGGAGTGTTTCTCGATCACGCCCACATAGCCCACGGCGTCGATGTCGCGCACCGCGGTGATGATGTCTGCCGTTCCGCTGAACCGAATCGCGTTGCTGAGCCACAAGACGCGGACGTCGGCGGGCGATGTTCTCGCCTGCCGGCTAAGCTCGGCGCGCACGGCGATCTGCGACTGGTCGGCAAAATCGCGCAGGGCGCCCGACACGATCTGGTGGCGTTCGCGAACGGGGACGCCGCTCACCATCTCCTCGAGCTCTTGGCGGGAGAGTCTGTCTTTCATCACGGCATAGACGTCGAGTGTCTGCCCCTCGGCGAGTGAAGCGAGCGCTTCCTCCAGACCGGGAGTCATCTTGGAGTCGTACCGCTCGGCCCAGTTGGCGGCGGTATCCTGCGCCCACAGGCCCGCAACGGGAGCAAGGAGCGCAATCAGGCAGAAACAGGTCAAGGAAGCGATTCTGGTCGTCTTCATTTGATCCCCCTCTCAGGATTCAAAACTTCAACTTTGTTCAACGGACACACACACCATTTGGGGGTGTGTGCTGATTTTGGATGAATAGACTTAATGGCGGAGGCCGATAAGCATTATAGCATGGAAAATTTCGAATTTCGGTCCTTTTGGATCGAGACGCGATTTCTGTAAAAATTCAACGGACCTGGACTTCCAAGCCACCTTTGGTTATGTGACTCTACTCGTCGATTCCGAAGGCAACTGGACGGAGACTCTCTTGAAGTACATCATCACCCTCGTCAAAGGATTCTTGATCGGCATCGCCAACATCATTCCCGGCGTGAGCGGCGGCACTTTCGCCCTGATCCTGGGAATCTTCGACCGCCTGGTGCAGGCGATCAAATCTCTCGATCTCACCCTGATCAAGACCGCCCTCGGCGCATTGAAAAGCCCCTTTTCGGCCGCCTCGAAGCGCGCGCTGGCCGACGAGTGGAAGCGGACGGACGCCACCTTTCTCATCCTCATCGGCTTGGGCGCCGTGATCTCCGTCGTCTCCTGCGCGTGGCTCATGGGCTACCTGCTCGGCAACCACCCGAGCGAGACGCTCGCTTTCTTCGTGGGGCTCATCATTCCGTCGATCGCCGTCCCCTTCAAGATGATGGAGAAGCGGGGACCCGCCCAGCTCTTCTGGGTGCTGCCCGGCGCGGCGCTCACCGTCTGGATCTCGCTTTGCGACGTGGGAGGCGGCACGGGGGAGCCGGGCTTCGCCATCGTTCTTCTCGGCGGGGTGCTCGCCATTTCGGCCATGATTTTGCCGGGCGTGTCGGGCTCTTTCTGCTTGCTCATCCTCGGGCTCTATCAGCCGACCCTCTCCCACATCAAGCAGCTCACCCACGATCCCGGCATGGACGCGATCATCTTCATTTCCACCCTTGGACTCGGTTGTGTTCTGGGTCTCGTCGTTTTTTCCCGGCTCATGGCATTCATGCTCGAACGCTGCCGGTCGCAGACGCTCGCCTTTCTCATCGGGCTGATCCTCGGATCGTTCTGGGTTCTCTGGCCGGTCAAGGATTTCGACCAGGGCGCCCGGGTGCTCGACTCGAAGGGTGAAGCCAAGGAAGACATCGCCATCGCCACGGCGCCCAACAGGCTGCCCGGCGACAAGGACGGCGACGGAATGCTCTGCGTGCGCTGCATGCTGGCCCTGCTTGCCGGAGCGGTGGGCGCCGCCGGCGTGAGCCGGATGGGAAAGCTCAAAGAGGACTAGCGCGTATAGCCGAGCTGTTTTATCCTCTCCCGCATCTCGTCGGTGAGACGGGCCGGTTCGGCAGCGCCCGCGTCGATCTCCAAACCCGTTCGCGACAGGAAGAGATCTTTCATGAGCCTCTCGGCCAGAGCCTTGTCTTTTTTGGCGAGATCGATTTTTTCCAGGGGATCCTTCTCGAGGTCGTAGATTTCCACCCGCTTCGATGCGGAGTAGGCGATCGTTTTCTTCCCGTCGGCGATCCGCGCGAAGCGGTCCTCGGGCGACCAGAAGTAGCCCTCGGAAAAGACGGGACGGTCCTCGGCTTCGGCACCCGGCTGCCAGAGGGGCGAGAGGTCGAGCCCCTGAAACCCGTCTCTTCCTTCGACGCCCGCAAGGCGGCAGACAGTGGGAGCCACATCGACGAGGCGCACCGTGGCGTCCACTTCGGTCCCGGCCGGAAGGTGCCCCGGCCAGCGGACGATGAGCGGCACATGAAGGAGTTCGTCGTAGAGGGTGTGGCCGTGCTCGAATCCCCCATGATCGTGAAATTCCTCTCCATGGTCGGAAGTGAGCACCACGATCGTCTTCTTGTCGAGCCCTCTCTGTGCGAGCCCGTCGAGGAGACGGCCCAGTTCACGGTCGGTGAAGGCCACCTCCCCGTTGTGCAGACCCTCGAGGCGCCTGATCTTCGGAGCGTCGAGCGGGAGCCGCCCCTGGCGGAAGGCGATGATGTCCTTCACCTCCCCGAATATGGTATCCGTCGTCTCCTTGTCGCCACCGAGGGCGAAGCGCGCTCGAAAATCCGCCGGAGGCTCGTAAACGAGGTGGGGATCGAAGTAATGGACCATCATGAAAAAGGGCTCGCCGCCATTCCCATCGAGCCAGCGCAGGGCGCAGTCGGTTGTGCGCGCCGCCGTGCGCGTGAGATGATTGTTATGGCCCACCTCGTGGTCGACCCTGTCGAATCCCTTGTGCATGCCGAAATGCTCGGTGAGAAAATCGACGTTCACGATCGACACCGTGCGGCTTCCGGCCGCCTGGAAGCACTCGCCCACCGTCTCGGCGTGGCTCCTGAGCTTCGTGAATTCGCCAACCCATCCGCCCGCCTTGTGCTGCACCGGATAGGTCGACGTGAGGAGCGACGCAAAGGAGGCGAGGGTCCAGGGCGCATGGGAATAGGCTTTTTTGAAGAGCACGCCCTCCGCGGCGAGCGTATCCATGCGGGGCGTCATGCCGCTTTCGTTGCCGTAACACCCGAGCCGGTCTGCGCGCAGCGTGTCGACGACGATGAGAAGCACGTTGGCGCCGGCGCTTTTCGAATCGGAGCAGGCCGTGGTGCCGAGCGTCAACAGAAGGGCGAGCGACACGCCAAGAGCGGCGATCATCCCCGAAAGGACCGCAGTCGGCCCGACCGAGCCGGAAGCCGGCCCGAGAATCTTGTGATTCATGATGGTTCCATTTCAATAAAATCGCTTCTCTGTCTCAGAAGACTATTTACGATTTCGGCCGGGCTGGAGCGACTATTATTTTTCTATTTTGGCCCACGCAGGTTGAACCGATCCGCCTCACACTCTAAATAGAAGGCCATGAAAGTCATTCTCGCAAAGACCGCCGGTTTCTGCATGGGTGTGCGCCGCGCCATGAACGCCGTGATCGACGCCACCCACCGCTCGACGGAGGGGATCTACACTCTCGGCCCGCTCGTCCACAACGACCAGGCCGTGGAGATGCTCAAGACGCGCAACGTGCGCGTCGTGAAAGATCCGTCGGAGGTCGAATCGGGCAGCCTCTTCATCCGCGCCCATGGGGTGACTCCCGAAGTGCGCCGCTCGTGCGACAGCGGGAAGATCTCGGTCTGCGACATGACCTGTCCCCACGTGGCGCGGGCCCAGAAAATCGTGGCCAAGTACAGCCGCCAGGGTTACGACACGATCATCGCCGGAGACCGGAATCACGCCGAGGTCATCGGGCTCCTCGGTCACGGCGACGGCCGGGGCCATGTGGTGAGCGATCCGAGCGAGGTGGGCGCCCTGCGCCCTCTGAAGAAGGTCTGCCTCGTGGCGCAGACCACGCAGAGCACGGTGCGTTTCAAGGCGATCGAGGAGGCCGTGAGAGCCCTCTACCCCGATGCGATCGTCCGCAACACCATATGCAGCGCCACCGAAGATCGCCAGAACGAGGTGCGCAACCTGTCGAAAGAGGTCGACGCCATGGTCGTTGTCGGCGGCCAGCACAGCGCCAACACGGTGCGCCTCGCCCACATCGCCCGCGACGCGGGGATTCCCACCTTTCATATCGAAACGGAAAACGAGCTCGAGCCCGCGGCGCTCCGCGCGTTCAAAACGATCGGCGTCACTGCCGGCGCATCGACCCCCCACTGGGTGTTTCAGGCTGTCGTCGAAAAAATCAACGACATCTCCCAGACCCGTTCGGCCCTGCGCCGGCTGCTCTACTTTCCATTCAGGATCGGCGTGCACACCTATCTCTATCTCGGAGCCGGGAGCGCCGCCATGGCCTACGTGGCGCTGCGCTTTCTCCAGATCAAGGCGCGGCCGAGCTACTTGCTGCTCGCCTTCCTCTATGTCGTGTCGATGCACATTCTCAACCGATTCACAGACCGGGCGGCGGCCGAAATCAACAATCCCCTGCGGATGAAGGATTTCACCCGCCTCGCCCCGATCCTGCTCCCCTTCTCGATCGCCGCCGCGCTGGGGGCGCTCGCCCTCGCCGGATCTTTCGGGCTGCTCCCCGCCCTGCTCATGGGCGGATCGCTCGTCGCCGGAATCGGGTACAACGTGCGCATTTTTCCGGGCAAGCTGGGCGAGGCGCTCCACATCCGCAAGGTGCGCGAGATTCCAGGTTCGAAGGACCTCGGTTCGGCCGCCGCCTGGGCCACGGTCACCGTTCTCCTTCCAAGCCTCGCCGAAAAGAGCATGGTCAGCCTGCCCGTGGCGGGCGCCTTCCTCTTTGTCTTTCTCATCGTTTTCATCCGGTGCCTGATTTTCGACGTGAAGGACATCGAGGGAGATCGCCTCGTGGGCAACGAAACGCTGCCCCTCATCTTCGGGCGGACCGCCACGGGATGGCTCCTCGTCGGTGGCTTTCTGGCCCTGGCCGTTCTCATCGCCGCCCACGGCCTCTCGCACAGGCAGTCGCCCCATTTCGCCGCCCTCGGTGTGACCGCCGCCTACTCGGCGGCGTGCGCCTTCTTTCATTACAAAAAGGCGTCCCTCTCCCGCGGTATCCGTTTCGAGCTGATCGTCGACGCCCAGTTCATCATCATCGGCGTGTTGGCGTGGCTGCTCTGATCGCAAAAATCCTCTTTCCAATTCTCCTGCGATAAGCTTTAAGGGACGCTCCGATTGCGGCCGAATCCGGTGATTTTTCTCGACTAAGGATTCATCCTCAAAAAAGACGAAAGGAGACAGATGGCGGTCTCCTTTCCCTGAGGCGCAGTGCGGCCGGGTCCGGACGAGTCCCAAAAGGTTTCATGGAGAGGGCACCCAATATCGATTCTCCTAGAGGATGAAGTACCAATGCTTTGCATCACGGGAATTGAAAAGAACCTCGCAGCACTCAAGCGCCGTCTGAAGCAGAACGAGATCTACCCGCTCCAGGAGATCCGCCTCGACGCTCTCGGACGGCGGCCGGCCAACTTCGATTTCATCCCCGGCAACCCCAAGAAGATCATCGCCACCTGCAGGCGGCGAAAGGACCATGGTTTCTTCCATGGTCCCGAGGAGGAAAGGCTCGGCCGGCTCGAGGCGGCCTGCGCCCACGGCGTGGGATGGGTCGACGTGGAAGCCGACCTTCCCGAATCGTCGTACCAGAAGATCCTTTCCACGGCGCGCGGCACGCGAACCAAGATCTTGAGATCGCTCCATCTCGGCGACGAGGCGGGTCCTCACGAAATCCAGGGAGCCTTCTCTCTTCTGGCCCGCTCCCAGGGAGACGCGATCAAACTCGCCGTGCCCCTCGACGACACGGCCGACCTCGCCGCCTTCGGCCGGGCGCCGGGCGACCGTCCCGCCGTTCTCGTGGGGAGTGGACAGGTCGGGCTGCTCAGCCGGGCGCTCTACGACCGGTTCAACAGCGCCTGGACCTACTTCGCGGCGAGCGCGGCGAGCGCGCCGCTCGACGACATGCCCGATGTGGAGACGGCGCGGCTGCTCGGATTGCCCCTCGACGAGCAGGCTCCGTTTTTTGTTCTCCTTGGCGGCGCGTCGATCCTCGGTTCGCCCGGGTATTACGTTTACAACACTCTCTTCAGAGAGCATTCCTTCAATGCCTGCTACCTGCCCGCCGTCACGAAGAGGCCGCAGGAAACTTTCGAGCTGCTCAAAGCGCTCGGCCTCGCCGGGGCGAGCGTCACCATCCCCCACAAGGTGGCCGCCGCGGGACTTGCCGACGATCTCGACGAGGAGGCGCATTACGCGAAATCGGTGAACACCCTCTATCTCGACGAGGGTGTGTGGCGCGGAGCCAACACCGATCTCAAGGCGATCAGCACCGTGGCCGACCGGCTCGGCACGCGCGCCGGACAGCGGGCGCTGATCCTCGGCACGGGCGGATTTGCCAAGGCGGGCGCCTGGGCGCTGGCCGATCTGGGAATCAACGTGATCCTTCTGGGACGCACCCTGATCGAAGAGCCCGGCCCATGGGAAGATTGCCTGCCTTTGAAGGATGTGAGCCGCATCCCGTTCCATATCCTCTTCAACGCCACCCCTCTGGGCTCTTCGAAAGGGAACAGCTCCCCCGTTCCCAAGTCGCTCGACTTGCAGGGAAAAATCGTGATCGACGGCGTGCTCGCGCCCGGCGCCACCACCCTGGTGCGGCGCGCCAGAGAGTCCAATTCGAAAATCGGCACCGGCGTCGACCTTTGGGCCGAACAGGGAGCCGCCCAGCTCGACCTCTTCCGCTGCCCCCAGGCGTCGTCCGATCAACTCAAGACGCTCGCCCTGAAGAGCGGCATGGTGGCGGCGGTGCCGGCCAAAGGGGCCAAGACGCGCAGGAAAGTCTCGCGAAAGAAATAACTCTCGCACTGCGCACGAGACAGATCCCGCCCCGGGCCGGAACTAGATCTCGGCCCAAACAACTCACCCCTGCTTAACTCGGGAAAACTCTTGAACCCCGATTTTGAATCCCGGCGATCTTGGCGTCTTGGCGAGAGAAGTTATTCTACTTCACACGCACTCTGCCACCGCATCGAGCACACGGAGGAAGTTCTCGCCCAGCACCTTGCGCACGACCCCTTCGTCGTGGCCCCGTTCGAGCAAACCGCGCGTGATATTGGGTAGCCCTGTGCAGTCCTCGACCCCGTCCACGGTGCGCGGAATTCCATCCCAGTCTGAGCCGAGACCGACATGATCGGCGCCGACGAGGCCGATCACGTGGTCGATGTGATCGAGAAGCAGTCCGAGCAGAGTCCCCTCGGGCGGAAAGAGTTTTTCGATCCGCGCGACCTCGCGCGCGAGGGCATCGCTCCCCTCGGCGCAGGACTTCTGCGCCTCGGCGATGAGCGGTTGGCGTTTCGCCTCGGCCGCTTTGGCCTTGCGGCGCGCGTCGCCATCGATGAAGAGGGGATAGAAGGGGATCTGGATCACCCCCCCCCCGGCTGCCAGGGCCTCGATCATCTCGTCGCTGAGGTTCCGCCGGTGATCGCAGAGCGCCCGGCAGCCCGAGTGGGTCGCCGCCACGGGGGCGCGCGAAAGTCGGAGAACGTCGTAAAAGGTCTTGTCCGACGAGTGGGAGAGGTCGATTAAAATTCCGAGCCCGTTCATCTCCTCGATCACCTGGCGCCCAAAGGGCGAGAGGCCGCCGTGGCGATCGGGAAGGGCATCGTCGAAGCCGGCCGAGTCGGCCCAGTCGTGATGAAAAACGTGGGTGAGGGTCAAAACGCGCACCCCGAGGTCGAAGTACTTTCTCAGGACGTGGAGAGAGCCATTGATGATGTGCCCCCCCTCGATTCCGATCATGAGCCCAGTGCGCCCCTCGTCGAACGCCTTGCGCAGGTCGTCGGCGCCGAGTGCGAGAGCGAGCTCCTCGGGATGTTTTTCCGCCAGAGAACGGATCCAGTTGATGCGAAAAAGCGCCTCATCGACGAGCCGCTCCCCGGCCCCCGCCTTGGCCGCCCCCATGTAAACGGCCATGACCAGGGCGTCGAGCCCCCCGTGGCGCATCCGGGGGAGATCGATATGCCCCGAGCTGTTCGCGGAGAAGAAGTCGAAACCCTCCTCGTGGCAGCGCATGGCGGTATCCACGTGGGAATCGATGGCGAATGCGTCGCGATGGATGCGCTCGAAGTCCATCGTACTCCTAACCCTTCCCGCGGAGCACGACGAGAAAGGAATTGGCGTCCGCCGCCGGCAGCAGGAGCCGCCTGAGATCGGGGTAGTCCGACGCCCCGATCAATCCCTTGCCGAGATCGAAAGTGATCTCGCAGCCGATGGTGTTTCCATCAAGGCTCCACTTGAAGACGGTCGTACCGAAAGCGTTGACCACCTGTTGCTCGCCGGGGAGGCGGACTACCTCGAAATCGGCGGCCACATCGATCTTCAGCTTGGCGTAAACATTGATCGGATGGTCGACGCTCACCGGCGAGGTGCGTTGCGACGGCGGCCGGTCGGCGATGGCGGGCAGTGCGGAACGCACGAGATCGGTGGGATCGAGCAAGGGGAGCAGAATGTTTCCATTGGGAGCCGCTTCGATCGGCTCGGCCTCGACGGCGATGGAGTAGGTCGATTGATGGCGAGCCAGGTCGAGGATCCGGTGCCCGGCGGTCTTTCCCCCGGGCACGATCCGCGACGCCACATCGGCAAGATACGATTCCCGGTCGCCCGCGGGGCCCGCGAGGGTCAGATAGGGATTAAACGGCCCCGACTGGCGGACCTTGATGTCGCCCGACAGGGAGAGGTCGCCGGCCACATTCATCGCGCCGGTCACCGTGACCCGCGCGGGAAGGATATTGAACGCCTTCGACGTCTTCGGCGGGGTGAAGATCCGGTCGGAAGGTATGTTCATGGCGATATCGTCGGTGAGAGGCGCCGCCGGATCGACCAGGTAGCGCCCGTCGTCGAGCACGACGATGAGCCGAACGCCGGTCATGGCGCCCGCTGTGCCCATTCCGCCGTTGACATTAAAATCGGAGACGAGCATGGGCCACGACTTGATTCCCGCCGCACGGCAGAGCGCCCAGAGCAGAACGACGTGGTCTTTCTGGCCGGCGTAGGCCGAACCGTAGACGCGTTCCGCCGGCCGAGCCGGTTCTCCGAAGAGGAGGGACGGGTAGCGGACGGGGCGAATCGCCCGGCGAGCAAAGGCGTAGATCTTGTAGAATCGGTCGTTGCCCTCGGCGCCGTCGATGATCTCGGCAACCTTTTTCGGCAGATCGCCGGCCTTCTCGGCCGCGCCCTCAAGTTCTTTGCCGAATGCCCTGTACCACCCCAGGGGGCCGGCGTCCTCGTCGAGCCACGCATTGAACACGGCGCACGGCACAAAATCGCCCTTTCCGGCGCAGTCGGTGTTGAGCCGCGCGCCGGGCATCGCCGACACCGTCCAGCAGAGGGTGCGGGAACCGTCGTCGCCCTTGAGCTCCTCGCAGTCGGGCGCGCCGTGGTACGACCCCCACTCGGCGCCGGCACCGGCGGGGAGCCGGACCGCCACGCGGCGGGTCAGCGCAAGAGCGTCTCCTTGCAGATACTCCAATCCCGAGAGTCCGCGCCCGCGCGGTGTCCGATCGACGATGGAGTAGTCGAAATCAACGACGCAGCCGAGCTCGATCCCCAGAAAGGTGGCCACCGTCACCTGGTGGTGGAGGTAGTCGGCGCAGAGCTCGAGCGCGTCGGGCGAGACCTGGGAGAGGTTGTGGTCGCTGTCCATCCCCGTGATCGTTTCGACGACGGTGCCATCGTTCATGAAGGTCCGGAGCCGGTGCACGACCAGTTCCTGTGTGCGCGTGTCCCACGCGATGCGCGGATCGCAAATATTGTCCTGGGCCCACTCGTTCATGACCTTGATCAACTGGTGCCTGCGGCGTTCCACGCGGCCGTCGTCGTGGAGGGTGATTACCAGGTCGTCGACGAGGAGGACAGAATCGTCGAGGGGGACATCGGCCGCCGAGGGCGCGCTGTCGATCAGCCTCAAAATCTCCTCTTCGCCCACGTCGGCGCTCGCCGCACCCACGGCGGCGCTCGCCGCGCCCACGTCGGCGCTCGCCGCGCCCACAGCGAAGAGCACCGACGCCGCCACGATCACCGTCAAAACAGGTCTTACCGAAAGCGTTTTCATCGAACAGTCTCCTCATCGATCAACCGGTAGGGTGATCTACCGATCATCTGGACAGTGTAATCGGCGATCATCTGGACAGCGTGATCGGCTCATCCCGGAAGGCTCTGAGATTTTTCATCACATCAACGAGGCCCGCATAGGCGTCGGGCGGCGTACTCCTGTTTTTGAGCGCCATCGAGCAGGCGACGCGGAGTGTGCCGTCTTCGGCGGCCACACCGGTCGTGAGGTCGGCGGCGGCATTGTCCATCGACCGTGCCGCGGCCACATGATCGAGGCCGTATCCGGCGGGCAGGGCGATCCTTTCGTCCACCACGTGGCGCGCGGCCAGGTAGAGAAAGAGGGGCTGCGTCCGCTCCGGCATGTGGGTGGCACCCTCGGCGCGAACGGCCTGGTTCAGCAGAACATTCACCGCCGGCGATCGGAGAACGATCGTGTCCCCGTAAACGAGACCGAAGCGGGGGATGCGATAGGTCATGGTGAAGTGGACCGGCTCGGTCAGGTCGCGGTAGTCGCTCTGAACGAGGTCGACAAGCTCGGCGCGGGGCGAGACCGCCAGCAGCCACGACTCGAGAGCGGGCCGGACCGCGCGCCGGTTGTTGTAGCCGGCCAACTGACGGCGGAGCCATGTGTCGTTGTATCCCCGGCCCTCGAAACGCATGGTGCCCTCGAGATCGCCGTCGGCGTTCAGGACCGCCTTGGAGTCGATGCGGATCAGGCAGTCCTCGGGAGGATGGTACTCGATCGCCGCCAGCGTCTCGCCCTCGGGCGTGCCGACCACATAGTGCTGCTCGGCCTCGGCGAGCGACCAGTCGTCCATCGAAAGGGGGCACCACGTGGGATCGTACATCTTGAAGGTGCCGTCTCGCATGGCGCGCGCCACCACGCAGTGGTTGAACTGGTCGGCGGCGATCCGCTCGACGCGCGCGCCCGCCATGGTCATCGCCGGGTAGGCTTCGATCCCCGCGGCGCGCATCATGGTGATCAGCATTCCGGCGATGTCCTTGCAGACCCCGGCGCGCTCCTCGAAGATCATCCATCCCGGATGGAGGGTGTACCCCTCCCCCTTGCCCATGCTCAGCCCCGAGTAGCGGATGTTGGCCGCCACCCAGCGCAAGAGGAGGGTCGACTTCTCGTCGTCGTCGGCGCAGTCCTTGGTGATCTCGGCCACCTTGGCGCGGATCGCGTCGTTCGCCTCGAATTGATCCTTGTTGGCGCCGTCGAACCAGCGCGATTTCTCCTCCCACGTCGACACGGTGGCCATGACCACCTTGGTGGCGTAATCCCAGTTGTCGGGCGCGCGCGGCTCGGGCCGCACGGCGGGGATGTCGCGCTTCGACCAGGTGTAGTGGTTCTTCTCGTCGTCGAAGGTCACCGAGCAGGCGCATTCTCCGTTGTAGACCTCGTAATTGAGGGGGCGGGACTTGACGGTGTGCACCGTGTAGGTCTTCTCCTTGATCGGAATCGGTTCCTCGAAGAGGATCATGTCGTAGTAGTGGGTGCGCATGGGAGGAATGTAACGTTCGTCGTCGTCGATCGGGGCGGTGGCGGAGTTGCCCGTGGAGGTCTTTTCTGACTGACCGAGGTAGGCGATGAGAAATCCCTTCTTGTAGGTCTCCACCTCGACGGCGTCGCCCACCTCGAGCCGCGGCAGGGAGAAGATCTTCATGCGCATGCCCCAGTAGATGGCATGGGCGGGCTGGACGGCGTCGACGAAGTCGTTGCCGTCGAGCTCCTCGATCCCGCCCGAGGCACGCACGATGCGGAGCTTTTTCATCTCGATGAAGTTCGTGGCGGGATCGTAGTCGTAACGCAGGGCGCCCAGCGTGAGGCAACCTGCCTCGCTGAGAACCTTGGTCAGCGTGTGGTTCCTGATGTGAGACAGGCCCGACGCTTCCACGTCGATGTCGGTGCGGTCGAACACCTTGACCAGATCGGCATCGGAATTGGCCGCCCTGTCGCCGGCTAAGTCGATGAGCGTTCTGAGTTCCTGATCGGTCTGCGCCCCGGCGCCGCCGGCAAGGAAAAGCACAAGACCGAGAGCGGTGAGGAGCATCACCAAGAAAGGGCGCTGCTTCATTCGTCGACTCCAGAGTTCGGAAAAAAAATTACAAAACGAGAAGAGCCGGTCCGGGGCCCGCGGAGCGCCCGAAAACCGGCTGGATGCCGCATGTCGAGAGCTCTGGAGAGAACAAAAGAGCCCCCCTGTTTTCAAGGACAAAATGTCTCTCCCGCCCGGCGCCGGGGGCTCAAAAAAAGAATTCTCCTCGCTCCCGAATTTTACTTGATGTTCAATTGCCCTGAGATAGAGTCCGGTCTTTTTGGACTCCCGGAAGGGATCCCGATTCGCCACGGCGCCAGTCGCCGCCGAACCTCTTAATTCGCAGGAGCACAGGAAGAATGGTCAAAAAACGAGAAGCACTCGATTACCACTCGAGGGACCGGTACGGAAAGATCGAGGTGGTCGCCACCAAGCCGTGCACCACCCAGCGCGATCTGTCTCTCGCTTACACTCCCGGTGTGGCCGAGCCGTGCCGCGAGATCGAGAAGAATCCCGAGGATGCCTTTCTCTACACGGCCACGGGGAATCTTGTCGCTGTCGTATCGAACGGCACGGCGGTGCTCGGCCTCGGCGACATCGGGCCGCTCGGCGCCAAGCCGGTCATGGAGGGAAAAGGCGTTCTCTTCAAACGCTTCGCCGACGTCGACGTCTTCGACATCGAGCTCGATACCAAGGATCCCAAGGAGATCATCCGCACCGTCCAGCTCCTCGAGCCGACCTTCGGCGGAATCAACCTCGAGGATATCAAGGCGCCCGAGTGCTTCGAGATCGAGGAAACGCTCAAGGAGACGATGAACATCCCCGTCTTCCACGACGACCAGCACGGCACGGCGATCATCTCGGGCGCGGCGCTCCTCAACGCCCTCACCCTCGTCGACAAGAAGATCGACGAGCTGAAAGTCGTCTACAACGGCGCCGGCGCGGCGGGCATCGCCTGCGCCGAGCTCTTCGTCGATCTCGGCGTCAAGCGCGAGAACACGATGATGTGCGACAGCAAGGGCGTGATCTACACGGGCCGCACGGCGGGGATGAACGAGTACAAGGAACGCTTCGCCCTCGACACGAAGCGGCGCACGCTGGCCGACGCCATGGAGGGCGCCGACGTCTTCGTGGGCGTGTCGGTCAAGGGCGCCGTCACCCAGGAGATGGTCCGGTCGATGGCGCGCGATCCGATCATCTTCGCCATGGCCAATCCCGATCCGGAAATCACCTACGAAGACGCCCTCGCCGTACGCGACGACGTGATCATGGCCACGGGCCGCTCCGACTATCCCAACCAGGTCAACAACGTGCTCGGTTTTCCCTTCATCTTCCGCGGCGCGCTCGACTGCCGCGCCAAGGCGATCAACCAGGAGATGAAGATCGCCGCCGTCAAGTCGCTCGCCGCCCTGGCGCGCGAGGACGTTCCCGACGAGGTCTGCCACGCTTACGGTGTGGACGCGCTCCACTTCGGAAAGGAATACATCATTCCCAAGCCCTTCGATCCGCGCGTGCTGCTTTGGGAAGCGCCCGCCGTGGCCGATGCCGCCATGAAGACGGGCGTGGCGCGCATCGAGTTCGATATCGAGGAGTACAAGGAGAAGCTGGAGAGCCGGCTCGGCCGCGCCCGCCAGGTGGTCCGTTCGATCATCAACAGGGCACGCAGCGCGCCCAAGAGGATCGTCTTTCCCGAGGGTCAGAGCCGCAAGGTGCTGCGCGCCTGCCACGACATCATCGAGGAGAGGATCGGGACACCGATTCTGGTGGGAAACCGGGACAAGATCGAGCAACGGATCAAGGAGTTGGGGCTCTCCGGCATGGACGGCATCGAGATCCACGATGTGCGCGCTCTGCCCAACTTCGACGAGTACATGGACGAGCTGGTCGCGCTGCGGACGCGCAAGGGAGTGACCCGCAGCGAGGCACGCGAGCTGATGAAGAACCGCTTCTACTATGCGGCGATGATGGTGCACAGGAACGACGCCGATTGCTTCGTGGGCGGCGTGACCACCTATTATAAAAACGCCGCCCAGCCCGTTCTCGACGTGATCGGGCCCGTCACTCCCGGCACGCGAATCGCGGGAGTCTATCTGCTGATCTGGAAGCACCGCCTCATCTTCTGCGCCGACACGACGATGAACGTCGACCCGAGCGCCGAGGTGCTGGCCGACATCGCCATCCTCACTGCCGAGAAGGCCAAGGAATTCAACCTCCAGCCGCGGATCGCCATGCTGTCCCACTCGAATTTCGGTTCGTCCCGGTTCCCCGACGCGCAGAAAATGGCGCGCGCCGTTCAGATCGTGCAAGAAAAGAGGCCCGACCTGATCGTCGACGGCGAGATGCAAGTCTCCACGGCGCTCAACACGGAGATTCTCCAGGAACGCTATCCCTTCTCCAAGCTGCAGCAGGCGGCGAATATCCTGATCTTCCCCGACCTCGATGCGGGCAACATCGCCTACAAGCTGCTCGATGAGCTCGGTGGCGCAGAGGTGATCGGCCCCATGTTGGTCGGTGTGCGCGAAGCGGCCCACGTGCTCCAGCGTCGCGACGATCCGAGCGACATCGTCAAGATGGCCGCCATCGCCGTGGTCGACGCGCAGAAAAGAGACAACCGCACTTAGCGCGGGGCCGATCGCCAGGATTGCCCCTCAGCGCTGAGTGCCTATCGAGTTGAAGACAAAATAGGAATTCAGGGCTGAACTGTAATTTTGGTTCCCCGCCCGAATGAAAGCGCAACCTGAGCCGACACGATGAGAAACGCCCCCGCCAGCGTGACCCATCCGGGGAGCTCGCCGAAGAAGAGGATCCCGTAAAAAAGTGCGAAGGCGACTTGCAGGTTCGAAAGGCCCGTGGCGCGCGCAGCGGGCACCTTGCCGAGGCCGAGGGTCATCAGCACCTGTCCGAAGACTGCAGCCACCGACATGGCGCTGAGGTAAACCCAATCGATCGCCGTGGGCGCCACCCATTCAAAACCGGGAAAGCCGATTGCAAAAGCGGGTCCGAAGACGAGGAGCGACACGGCCGGAAAGCTCAAGGCGATGGTGAGCGTCGCCTCGGTGCGCCGCAGAAAGCGGACGAGGATGTAGACGAAGCTGGCCAGCACACAACAGATCAGCGCCGAAAGACGCCCGTCCCAGGTCCCCTCCCCCGTCGGCCCCACCACGAGAACGACGCCGGCCAGCGACACACCGAGCAGCAACCAGTGGAGAGGACGATTCCGCTCCTTGAGAAAAAGCGGCGCCAGGGCGGCGACGAAAAGCGGGTGGACCTGGAAGATCAGAACCGTATCGGCGAGGGGCAGCCGCTTGAGCGCATAAAAGAAGGCGAAGAGCGACACCGTTCCCAGAAGCCCTCTGAGAAAGAGGAGAAACTTGCGCTCCCCGCCGATCAGGGGGTGGCCCTTGCGCCGCGCCCAGAGAGCCAGAACGGGCACCATGAAGACGGAGCGCACGAGAATCATCTGGGCCGAGGAGATCTCGGCCGAGATCGCTTTCCCCGCCAGGCTGAAGAGTGAGAAAAAAAACGCCGCCAGACCGAGAATCAGGATGCCCTCTCTCTCGGCCGACGGCGTCGGTGGTTGATCGGTTCCGCTCGTGGCGGATCTCACTGATCGCCCTTGATCGCGGGATACTCCTTGTCCTTGCGGCGGCGCAGCAGAATGCGCGAGTCGGCCACCACGCACCCCTCGGAATGGGCGATGAGCGGATTGATATCGAGCTCCACGATTTCGCGAACCTCCGATGTCAACTGCGAGAGGCGCAGCAAACATTCCTCGATCGCGTTGAGATCGACAGGCGGCTTGCCGCGCACGCCTTCGAGGATCTTGAAACCCTTGATCTGGCGGATCATGCGTTCGGCGCTCGCCTTCCACATGGGCGCCAGGCGGAAGGTGACGTCCTTCATCACTTCCACCATGGTGCCGCCGAGACCGAACATGCAGAGCGGCCCGAACATGGGATCGCGGTTCGCGCCCAGGATGCACTCCACACCCTTCTTTGCCATCTCCTCGACGAGAATCCCCTGGATCCGCGCCTCGGGCACATGGCTCTTCACGTTGGCGATGATCTTTTTGTATGCCGCGGCGCTTTCGTCGGCGGGCACATTGAGGATCACCCCCCCCACGTCCCACTTGTGAATCACGTCCTCGCTCATGATCTTCATGGCGAAGGGCGGCTTGAGCGACTTCACGATCTTGGCGAGGGACTCCTCATCGGTGGCGAGGCGGCTCTGGAGAAGAGGAAATCCGTAAAATCCGAGAAGCTGGCTCGCCTCGAACTGTGTCAGGTAAGCGGTCTCGGCCTTTTCGAGCTTGTTCATCACAAAAGCCTCGGCCGCGGGGCGATCGGCGCTGAACTCTCTGAAGACCCGGTCGGGCACGTTGAGGATCTCGGAAAAACGGCACATCTCGCCGAGGGTGTGCATCGCCTCCTCGGGGAAGATGTAGTTGGGAATGCCGTTCTCCTTGAGATAGCGCACGCCCTCGGCGATGTGGCTCCCTCCCATGAAGGAGCAGATCACCGGCTTGTCGGTCTCTTCGATGACGCGGTGAATCGCCTGGGCGCAGCCGACGATGTCGGTCATCGACTGCGGGGTGAGAATCACGACGACGGCGTCGACGTGGGCGCTCTTGACCACGAGATCGCAGGCCGCTTCGTAGCGCGCGCTCGTGGCGTCTCCGATCACGTCGACGGGGTTGCCCACCGCGGCGGTCGGAGGAAGGTGCTTGCGCAGGGCGGCCTTGGTCTTGTCGGTGAATTCGGCGAGCTTGAGCCCGCCTTTCACCGCGGCATCGGTGGCGAGGATGCCCGGACCGCCGGCGTTGGTAATGATCGCCACGTTCCGGCCGCGCGGCATGGGCACGTTGGAATAAGCCTCGGCCAGGTCGAAGAGCTCCTCGATCGTGTTGACCCGCTGCACGCCGCTCTGGAGGAGCTGCGCCTCGTAGACCGCGTCCGATCCGGCCAGCGAGCCGGTATGGGACGACGCGGCGCGGGCGCCCTCGGCCGAACGCCCCGCCTTGATGGCCAGGATCGGCTTCTTCTTTTCCCAAAAAATCTCGCGGCACACGTTGATGAACTCGCGGCCTGCCGAGATATCCTCGAGATACATGCAAATCACCTTGGTCTGGGGATCGTCGCCCATGTAGCGCAGGAGGTCGACCTCGTTCACGTCGGCCTTGTTTCCGAAACTGACGAACTTGGAAAAGCCGAGATTGTGCACGTCGGCATAGTCGAGAACCGCCGTGCAGATGGCGCCCGACTGGGAGATGAACCCGAGGTTGCCCCGCTTGGGGATCTTGAGGGCGAAGCTGGCGTTCATCGATACGTCGGCGTCGGTGTTGATGATGCCGAGGCAGTTGGGCCCCACGAGAGGGATGTTGTACCGGGCGACGAGCGACTTGACCGTCTCTTCCAGTGCCGCGCCCTCGGGCCCGACCTCCTTGAATCCGGCCGAGATCACGAGGAGGGCCTTGATTCCCTTCTCGCCCGCCTCGACGATCGTGTCAGGAATGTACTGCGGCGGAATGACGAGCGCCGCCATATCCACATCCTGGTCGATGGCGCTCAGGGACGGATAGGTCCGCACGCTGTTGATGAACTTGGCCTTGGGATTGACCGGGTAAACGGCTCCTTGAAAACCGCCGTTGAGGAGGTTGAGAAAAAGCGAATTACCCACGGTCCCGGGACGGCTCGAAGCTCCCACCACGGCGATCGATCGCGGGGAGAGGAGCGGCTCGATATTCTTGTCCACCGTTGATTTCCTTTCAGTTTTGACCATCAAAAATCGGCCCTCGAGGCAAAACGGGATTTTTACCCCTTTCTGCATGACGGGGCAATCGTGAAATCACTTAAAAGGGTGTGGAGTACCTGTTTTTTTAGCATTGCGGCCGGCGGGGCGGATCGGGGACCGTTCTTTACGTTTCTTTACGTAATGTCACGAAGGGCCAGAAGACCCTCCGTGATGATCGGTGCAGTGGTTGTCGTTCCGGCTTTTACTGAAGGGGCGGCAGGGGATCGAACTTCTCCTCCTATTTGGACGTGGCCGCCCGGCTGTAGTCGCACAGGTCGAGATCCCTGAAGAAATAGGGAACCTCGGTCAGCATCGATTCGATCGAGTCCGATCCGTGACAGGAGTTCTTCTCCTTGTCGAGTGCGTAGAGCTTGCGGATCGTTCCCTCGGCCGCCTCCTTGGGATCTGTGGCGCCCATGATCTCCCGCACGCGGCTGATCGCCTCCGGTCCCTCGAGGGCGACGGCCACGATCGGCGCCGACGACATGAAATCTGTGAGGGAATCGAAGAAGGGCCGTTCCTTGTGGACGTGATAGAACCCTTGGGCCTCTGCCTTGGTCATGTGGAGCATCCGCATGCCGAGAATCTTCAGCCCTGCGTCCTCGAACATGCCGACGATCTTGCCGACCAGCCCGCGGGTGACGGCGTCAGGTTTGACGATGATAAAGGTGCGCTCCATTGGGTTCCTCCGGGCCGTGAGTCTCTTTGGGCCATTTTGGGTTTCTGTAAAAAGCGATGATTATGGCGGCTCGGTTCATTGATTTCCACCCACTTTTCCCATTTGCTTTTTTTTTCGCCGCTCGATAACGTGACGCCATTGTTCACCGCCCGGCGCGTGGCGCGGACTCGAGAAGAGTGTACGAAGAGGAGGGACCGGAGTGGGGCGTTTTCACGGACTCATCGGGATTGCGGTCATTCTCCTGATCGCCTTCGGACTGTCGAGCGAGAGGAAAAAGATCAAGGTCCGGATCATCCTCTGGGGGCTCGGTCTCCAGCTCTTCTTCGGCCTCTTCATGCTCAAGACCACCATCGGCCAATCCCTCTTCGAAAATGTGCGCGCCGCGTCGGACAAGTGCCTCGAGTTCACCTGGGCGGGCGCCCATTTCGTCTTCGGCATCCTCTGTCCCGAACCGGGCGTCGACGCGAGCACGACGATCATCGGGCCGAACCTCGCCTTTCAGTGCCTCTCGACGATCATCTTCTTCTCGTCGCTCATGGCCGTCCTCTACCACCTCGGCGTGATGCAGCTCATCGTGCGCGCCCTCGCCTTCGTCATGCAAAAGACGATGGGAACGAGCGGAGCCGAGACCCTCTCGGCGGCGGGGAACATCTTCGTCGGCCAGACCGAATCGCCGCTCCTGATCCGCCCATACGTCAATAATCTCACCATCTCCGAGCTCGCCGCGGTCATGACGGGCGGATTCGCCACGATCGCCGGATCGGTTTTTGTCCTCTACGTCTCCTTCGGGATCGACGCGGGCCATCTGCTCACCGCATCGGTGATGAGCGCGCCGGCGGCGCTGATGATCGCCAAGATCATGTTCCCCGAAAGGGAGGAGAGCAAGACGCTCGGTTCGATCAAGGTCAAGATGGAGCGCGACTCGCAGAATGTGGTCGACGCCGCCGCGTCGGGCGCCGCCATGGGCCTGAAGCTTGCCCTCAACGTGGCCGCCATGCTCCTCGCCTTCGTGGCGCTCCTCGCCATGATCAACTGGCTCCTCGGCTATGTGGGCCAGGGGATCGAATTGGTCGCCGGTGATATTTTCGAGGGAGAGACCTCGCTCTCTCTCGCCATGATTTTCGGCTGGGTGTTTGCGCCCCTCGCGTGGTGCCTCGGTGTGGGCGGAGGCGACACCCTCTTCATGGGCGAGCTGATCGGTACCAAACTCAGTCTCAACGAACTGATCGCCTTCGGCGAACTCGCCAAGGCGACCGACGCCGGCCTCGTGTCGGCGAAGACGACGGTGATCGGCACCTATGCGCTCTGCGGTTTCGCCAATCTCAGCTCGATCGCGATCGTGATCGGCGGCATTGGCGGCATCGCGCCCGAACGGCGCGGCGACCTCGCCAGGCTCGGTCTCAAGGCGATGCTCGCCGGCGCTTTCGCTTCCCTGACCACGGCGGCGCTCGCCGGGGTTCTGATCTGAAAGGTTTCCAATGACTCCCCATTCTGCCAACCACGACGGCGCCGACAGGGTCGCCCGCACCGCCGAACTGATCAAAAAAACCTTCGATCCCGTGCCGCGCGTCGCCATGATTCTCGGTTCGGGCCTCGGAAGCGTGACCGCGTCGATCGACGCGCCCCGCACCCTGCCCTTCGACCGGATCGAGGGATTCCCCGTGACGCGCGTGGCGGGCCACGCCGGCCAGCTCCTCTGCGGCGAGCTCGTCTCGACTCCTCTGCTCGTTCAGCAGGGGCGCGTGCATTACTACGAGGGACATCCGATGGATATGGTCGTCCTGCTCACGCGCGCCCTGGCGCTGGCGGGCGTCAAGGTTCTTGTGGTGACCAACGCCGCCGGCGGTGTGAGTCCCGATCTCAAGGCGGGCGATCTCATGCGGCTCACCGACCACCTCAACCTCATGGGAGCCAATCCGCTCACCGGTCCCCACAACGAAAACTATGGTCCTCGCTTTCCGGACCTGTCGCGCGCCTACGATCCCGACGTGGGCGCCATTCTCGACCAGGCCGCGTCCGACAGCGGCCACGAGCTCCACACCGGCATCTATGCCGCATTCTCCGGTCCCTCCTACGAGACGCCGGCCGAGATCAGGATGGTCCGTTCTCTCGGCGCCTCTGCCGTGGGAATGTCGACCGTTCCCGAGGTGATCGCCGCCACGCAGATGGGCGTGCGCGCCGGGGCGATCTCGTGCATCGCCAACTCGGCGGCCGGAATGAGCCACCAGGGGATCTCCCACGACGAGGTGCTCGACGTGACGGCGAAGGCGTCGGTCAATCTGGCCGCTATTCTCGAGAAAGCGCTTCCACGCCTCCACGCACTTTGAGTCGCTGACTGACTCGATTATTCGCAAAGGAAGGTTTGAGGTCGGAGTTGGTGAAGCTTCTTGCGGCCTCGAGCATTCTGTCCCGTGCTTGCTCGGAGTCGGGTAATTGACCACTCGGGACAGACTGAAGTCGGCCGCAAGAAGCTTCACCAACTCCGACCGCGCGGACCGCTTTACCGAAATTCGGGTCTGTATGGCTTCTTTGATTTCGGGCGCGTGACACTTTCTGCTCTTCGATCCTCTATTGATCGGTACAGCATTCTCACTAAATGCGCCACCTAGGCGAGCTCCTTTCAGGACGACCATCCCCCTTCGAATCACCGCAATCCTCACCGACTTGAAATTGATATATATTGATATATAATATATTAGATATTTCGTTCGTGGAATATCCAGGGCTACCGGATCTCCGGCGGCGTCTCTTTTTTTGAACACCACAGTTTAGGTCGAACGATGAAAGGCAGAGTCCTGCAGGCTTTTCTGTATGTACTGTGCATTGCGCTATTTGCTTCGATAGCGTCGGCGCGGAGCGCCGTGCGCTACACCGTTCGGATCCCCTCTGCCGACACCTCTGCACTGGGGCAACTCCTGGAAAGGGAAAACTTCGATGTTGCCGGCCGGGATCGGGAGAGAAAGACGGTCTCCGTCATCGTCTCCGTCTCCGATCTGCGGCGATTGAGAGCGATGGGTCTCGAGCCGCAAATCGTCGGCGGCCCTGACAGGGGAATTCCGCCGGGATACGAGGACTTTGACACGATCGCCGCCAGGCTCCGGACCCTTGCCGATACCTACCCCACGATTTCACGAATGGTCGACGTGGGTGCCGAATTCGGCGTGGGTCCCACCGCCGAGGGCCGGCCTCTGATCGCCTTGAAAATTTCGGATAACGTCGATCGAGACGAGGATGAACCTGCCCTGCTGATCGTGAGCGGCCACCATGCGCGCGAAATCGTCACCCCCGTCCTCGCCCTCCGGATCATGGAAAGGCTTCTCGACAGGTACGGCGTCGACGAAAGGATCACGCGGATCGTCGACGAGAACGAGATCTGGATCGCGCCCGTCTGGAATCCCGATGGCTACGCCCACGTTTTCGAGGCGGACAGTTACTGGCGCCGGAACCGCAGTGCGCTCGGCTTCGGCCTCCACGGCGCCGACCTGAACCGCAACTACCCCTTCGGCTGGAACGGTCTCGCTGCGGGAAGCACCGATCCGACCGTCGAAACCTATCGGGGACGTTTCCCCGCCTCTGAAAAGGAAACGCAGAACATGCTCGCCCTCGGCGTCGACCGCCGTTTCGCCAAGGTGCTCGATTTCCATTCCCACGGGCGGGAGGTCCTCTACACCTACAACGATCCCTCGTCGATGCCCGAGCCGGTCGAGGACTGGTACATGGCCAAGGCGGCCGAACTGTCGATCCGCATGGGTTACGGCGGCCGGATTCGAAAACCCTCGGCCGAGGGCGAACACTATCAGTGGCAGCTCAACGAACTGGGCGGTTTCTGTTTTCTCGTCGAGACGGCAGACGCCTTTCACCCCCCCCACCGGGCGGCGCTCGACGAAGCGGAGCGGATCTGGCCAGGTGTGGCCTGGTTCCTCGACAGCGGGATTCCGCTCAAGGGACATGTGACCGAGACGGTCACGGGGCGCCCCATCGAAGCCGACATCGAGATCGCGGGGCTCGTCTACCCCGCCGGCGACCGCCACCGGAGCGGCGGAGCTTGGGGACGCTTTCACCACTTCGTCCCGCCCGGACGCCACGAGGTGACCGTCTCGGCGCCCGGCTATGCGGCGCGTACCGTAAACGTCGAGATCTGTGAAGGGGAATCGACAACGATGGAGACGCAGCTCGGCTCCGGGCCGGCGCTCACCGTGGCGGGCCGGGTTTCGCCCGGCGAGAACCTGACCGTCTCTTTCGACTATCCCGGCGGAGCCGGCCATCATTACTTCTGCCGGATCGTGCGCGCCGCCGATGACACCGGGGCGGCACGGGCCGCCCTCGTTCCGAACTGGTCGGGCGTTCTCGACCGATCGGGGCGGGCCGAGGCCATTCTGCCCATCGCCGACGATCCGTCGCTGATCGGCCAGTCGTTCCAGATGGCCTACTTCACTTTCACCAAGACCTGGAATTCGCCAACGGCCGCCTCGGCATCGGTCACTCTCACCGTGGAAGATTGAGTCCGATCGACGGACCCGACCCGCAGACTCCTAGCGCGTGTAGCCGAGGGAGTCCATCCCGCGCGCCGCTTCGGCCTGGTCGACACTGCGCTCGGCGCGCAGGTGGCCCGTTTTCTCCTCTGCCCTGCGGCAGTAATCGTTGTAGGCGCCGTGAAGCTTTTTCGCCAGATCGTCGTCGATGACGAGAAGCCCCGATTCGGCCGCGGTGGCCGTGGCGGCCTCGAGGTCGAAGAGCTCCTTGGTCTTCGACTCGAAATTCAGCACCAGCTTGAACCGTCCCGACCGCACGCTCGACATCTCGTCGCCGTAAAGCTGGCTGTCGGCAAAGAGGAGCCGCTCGCCGGCCGCCTGGGCGGCGCCGGGCCGTGGAAGAGGACGCCCGTGAAAGAGCTCCCCTTGGGGAGCGAGTCCGGCCAGATCGAGCACGGTGGCGGGCAGGTCGAGGAGCGAGACGGGAAGGTCGACGTTGCCCGGATCGATCGCCGCCGCATCGGGATAGCGGACAATGAGGGGGACGTGAAGGAGCGACTCGTCCTGGCTGTTGCCATGCCCGGTGATCGATCGTCCCGGATCGAGAAGGTGCTCGCCATGGTCGGAATAGAAGACCACCATGCTCTTCGCCATTCCGATCTTCTCCTTCCACCCCTCCAGGAGCCGGCCGACGGCGGCGTCGGTGTCGCGCACTCCGTCGGAGTAGGCGGCAATCAGCTCATCGCGGTTTTCGGCCGGCACGAGATCGGGATAGCGTTTCTTGAAGTACCACGGATTCCACTGGTGAACGTCCATGTAGTGGGCGAGAAGGAAGAAGGGGCGGTCCTCGGGACGGCTGTCAATGAGTCCGAGAGCGATGTTGGTCACCTTTTCTCCGGAGACGACACCGCTCTTGACCACCACGTCCTGGCCGTCGGCGGAGAGGCCGGAGAGGATGTAGAGCGGATTGGAGGCGATCATGGCGGTGAAGTATCCGCCTTCCTGCAACGACTCGGTCACCGTCTTGAGCTGTTTTGGATAGACCGACAGGAGGCGGACCTTGTCGCCGAGCTTGAACCCGAACTGGTCGTCGGGAATCGTGTCGGCGTCGAATTCTTCGTAGTCGATCGTTCCCGTGCGGAATCCGGTCCGGTGATAACGCGGGTGAAGGCCGGTGAGCGTCGACGCGATCGACGGCATGGTCCATGTGGCGCTCGCCGAAGCCTGGTGATAGACGACGCTCTCGGCGGCGAGCGATTGAACATTGGGCATGAGTTTTTGCCCCTCTGCGCCGCAGGCAAAGTCGTAGCGATGGGTGTCGGAACAGACGAAGAGGACGTTCATTCCGTCGGCGCCGAGGCCGTCCGACGCGCGCCTTTTCGGACCGATCGTGAGATTTCCCACGGCGCCGGGGACGGGATCGCCGTCGTCGTGGAAGAACCACTTGATCGCGATCTCTTGTCCACCGTACTCGGAGAGGTCGATCCTCACCCTGTCGGCGAGAGCATCGAAGACCTTGAATCCCTTGATGGCACTCGACTTCTGAAAGAGCGGCGTGCAGCGGCGCAGAAGCGTTTCATCGCCGTCAACGACGGCAAAGACATCGAGGCGAATCTCTTCGTCGAATTCCCCCTCGGCAAGAGGCAGAAACTCGAGCTCCACAGGACCGTCCGCCTTCTCGACGAGCAGATTCCTGGGATTGACGAACTTCCCCTTGAACGACCAGGCATCGACGAAGATCCTGGGAGATCCCGAGTTCACCCGGACCATGGTGGTTTCCGTCGGTGCGTCATCCCTGCCGTCCCTGTCGCCGCATCCCGCCAGAGAGAGGGCAGCGGCGATGATAAGAACCAGAATAGGGAAGACTTTTTCATCTCTCGATGAGTGTTCGTTCGGCGTCATGGCAATCCACTTTCCTCAGACCGCGGGAATAGTTCGAGCAAGAAGAAAATTTCTCAAATCATCGACGGCGCGTCAAAACAATAAGCGGCCGGCGCGCCGTGCGATTGACAGAGAACAGCCGAATTGCTTGACTGAGAGGCGGACGCACCTCGGAGGTTCCTGTCATGAAAATCTGGACTTTAAAAGTCACCATTCTTCTACCCCTTCTCATCGCCGCGGCCGGCTGCCAGACCGCGTCGGTCAAGGAGGCCGCACCGCGCGGCGCGGCGGCCATCCTCGCCCAGCTCGAGGCGCGCGGGGAGGAGAGGCTGATCGTTCTCGACAACCAGATTCGCGGCTCGGCCCATCCGCGATGTTCCCTGAAAGAGGCTTTCCTCAAGGCGCGCAAGAAGCGGCCGCGATCGAAGATCAAGCTGGTCGAACGCGATCTCGTCGGCCTGATCGACAGAGAGCACCCCCAGGGCGGCGGGGATCTCACCGACGGGAAAACCCGCATGCGGCTCGGCGAGCTGCTCAGCGCCGACACGGTGGTGATCGGCTGGGCGGGCGAAAACCAGAAGCTGATTTTCGACAAAAAGTCGGAATCGGGCGAGAAGGCTCTCAAGGACAAGGTCTGGTACACCGCCTATCTTCATATGGTGGCGATCGACATCCCCACGGGCAGCCTGATCGCGTCGTGGTCCCACTACCCGGCCATGGCGTCGGCCGTCTCGCGAAGAATCTCTCCCTGGTTCAGGAAGGACGACGTCGTCGTCGTTCAGCCGACCCTCGACAGCGAGGTTTTGAGCGCGCTCCTCGCGGGCCTCCACCGGGGTGAACGGGGGCGTTACTCGGTCGTCATTCCCGATCTGGTGCGCCTCCTGCTCGGAAAGGACGACGCGCGAGGGGACCACTTCTTTTCCCTGGCCAACCAGGACCGTCTCCGAGATTTCGGCGCCACTCTGATCCTCGGCGCCGACAACGTGATGGGTCTCAACCTGCGCGCCGTCGATGTCCGGTCGGGCGAGATCGTCGACGGGCTGAGCGGTCCGCTCGCCAAGTATGTCTCGACGTCCCACGAGGAAACTACTGAGTCCTCCCCCTGATCAAGGATAACCGCCATGGCTTGCCTCACCTTTCTGCTCTTCGTCCTCGCCGCTCTGCCGGGCGCCGGTTCGCCCGCTGCCTCCGCCGAGACGGTCCGGTTCAACGATTGGTTTCTCGATAAGGCCCTCCGTATCGATATCCACCATGTGGGGAGCTTCGATTTCGAGCGCGCCTGCATCGACGAGCTCAAGGAAGAAAAATTCTTCTCCGGGCCGAAGGCGCGGCTGACCCAAGGTCTCGAGATGGGCGGCCACTATCTCTTCACCTTGCACGACAAGGCGTCGGGCACGCTCATCTACGGCAACGGCTACTCGGGGCTGTTCAACGAGTGGCGCACCATTGCCGAGGCACGCGCCGGGGTGTGGCGCGCCATCGAGCACACGCTGATCGTGCCCTGGCCGAAGAAGGCGGTGATCCTCACCATCTCCAAGCGCACCCATGAGGGAACGCTCGTCGAGATCCTCGAGCAGGAGATCGCCATGGAGAAGCGCTTCATCGGCGGCGACAATCCTTATCCCGGCCTCAAGAGCAAGCCGGTCATGGCCAACGGCAAACCGGGCGACAAGGTCGACCTCCTCATCGTGGGCGACGGGTACACACGCAAGGAGATGTCCAAGTTCGACAGGGACGTGAAAAAGACCTTCCAGGCGATCTTCGAGATCGAACCCTTCAAATCGCGGCGCCGCGATTTCAATGTCTGGTCGATCCAGTCGCCGTCGATCGACTCGAGCGTCGACCAGCCTCGAAAACCGAGCAAGGTGGCATGGAAGAACACGGCCCTCGGCGTGAGCTTCAACACCTTCGACCTGCCCCGCTACGCGCTGACGACGAGGATCCACACCCTCTTCGATATTGCCGCCCACGCACCCCACGACGTGATCGTTCTCATCTTCAACGATCCCCGCTCGGGCGGAGGGGGGATCCAGAACCTCTACGCCGTCTGTTCCGCCGACAGCACGGTGAGCATCCAGGTTCTGATCCACGAACTCGGCCATGCGTTGACCGGCCTCGCCGACGAGTACTACACGTCGAGCGTGAGCTACATCGACTACTATCCCGAGGGGGTGGAGCCGCCCGATCCGAACATCACCGCTCTCCTCGATCCGAGCAACATCAAGTGGAAACACCTGATTGAGGAAGGGACCCCCATTCCCACTCCGAAGAGCCCCAAGTACAGGGGCGTGGTCGGCTGCTTCGAAGGCGCCGGCTACAAGGCCAAGGGGCTCTACAGGCCGTGCCTCGACTGCGTCATGTTCTCCCTGAGAACATCCGATTTCTGCCCTGTCTGCCTGGAGGCGGTCGAGAAGTCGATCGATTATTACGCGCGATGAAAAGGACAATCTTTCGGCAATCATCGTGTACGGGATTGGTTGCGTTACTCGCAGTCGTCTGCCTCCTGCCCCCTGCCGGAGGTCTCTTCACCGCCTGTTCGGACGGCGACGACAGGCCGCAGAGCGTGCTCCTCATCTCGATCGACACGCTCCGCGCCGACCGGCTCGCCTGCTACGGTTACGGGCGCCCCACGTCGCCCGCCATCGACGCCCTCGCCGCGGGGGGACTCCTCTTCGAAAACTGCGTCGCCCAGTCCCCCTGGACCCTCCCCTCGCACGCCGCAATGCTCACCGGCCGGTATCCCCACAAGATCGGCATGGTCGACGACAGGCGCACTCTGCCCGTCGATACGCCCACTCTCGCCTCGATTCTCGACGAGAATCGGTTCATCACCGGTGCCTTCGTGAATTCCCACTATCTTCAGCGCAAGCACGGGTTCGACCGCGGATTTCTCACTTTCGAGTGTGTGGACAATTTCGAACAAAACAGGGGCCCGGAGATCACGCGCAAGGCGATCGAGTGGCTCGACAGGTACGGAGACAAAAGTTTTTTTCTCTTTGTCCACTATTACGATGTGCACAGTTCCTACGCCCCGTCGATCGATTATGCCCGCCGGTTCACCGGAACCTACGACGGTCCGGCCGACGGCACGACGACCCAGCTCCTTCGCGCGCGCAGTGGAAAAATCAAGCTCTCCGAAGACGACATCGCCCATGTTTCCAATCTCTACGATGCCGAGATCAGGCAGCTCGACAGCGAGATCGGACGGCTCCTCGCTCACCTCAAAAGCACAGGTCTCGATGAGAAGACTCTCGTTGTTCTCTCCGCCGACCATGGTGAGGAATTTCTCGAACATGGCGGCCTGCTCCACGGGAGGACCTTTTACAACGAGGTGATCAATGTGCCTCTCATCATGAGCGGTCCGGGTGTGGCTCCGGGAGAGCGCGCGGCGGGAGTCTCCATGCTGGCCGACATCGTCCCCACCGTGCTCGGCCGTCTCGGCATCGACCGGGGCGGACCGTTCGACGGCGAGGATCTCTTTGCCGGCGGAAAGCCCGATTACGATGGAGAAGGGAAACGTTTCGTTCTGGCCACCGCCGACCATAACAACCAGAAACCGGACATCAAGCGGATGGTGCGCAACCAGCGCTTCAAACTGCACTTCAATCGGCTCACCGGAGAACGGGAGCTCTACGACCTCGTCAACGATCCCGCGGAGACGCACGATCTCTCCGCCGAGCGGGCGCGCCTTGCGGACGAGTTTCTGGGGGAACTCGAAAGGCTGATGGAGGGGACGCGCAGCGCCGACCGGATCGCCCCACGTAGCGAGGCCGAAAAGCGGGCCCTGGAAAAATTGGGGTATTGAAGGCAGCGACTTCTCAATAAATATCGAGGGTGATCGAGTCGCTGTAGGTCCCTTCGAAGATGCCGTTACGGATATCGACAGCGAAGGTGAACGTATAGCCTCCCACCGGCAGTGTCCGGTTGGCGACGGTGTAGTCGGTCACCGGGAAGAGCATTCCGGCCCAGGCGCGGATCTCCTTCGGGGAAAGGTTCCACGTGCCGGGATAGACCCACCAGAACTTGTACGACGCGTTCATCTCGGCAAAGATCCACCAGTCGAAATCGGCCGTTCCCTGGCTGCCGGGATCGAGCGACACGGTCAGGTCGATGGCGTGCGTGCCCGGGAGGGAGAGATGGTTGTCCTGGCCGTCGATCTTGATGTCGGGAAGGGGCGACACTCCCGCCTGGACCTGGCATTCACCGAGATAGGTCGCGCAGTTGGGCGCCGTGGCCGTGACGAGCATGGTGCCCCCGTCGATGGGATCGATGGAAAAGGTGACATTGCCGCAATAGTCGGTGGCGCCGCTCTGGTAGACCTGGTCGTCCTTCCAGACGCAGACGACCGCCCCCCAGCAGTTGTAGCCGTCGCTCGTCTTGACGTTGACCACATAATCCTGCTGGCCGGGCTCGATGGCGCCTGTGTGGGCGCAAGCGAGGGCGCTGGGCGACGCCGTCCAGACGCGGAGGGCCGGATCGCCGAAAAGATTGAGCTCGGTGAAGCAATATTTGTAGAGTTCGTCGTTGGGATAGAAGTCGTTCTTCGACGCGCCCAGCGCCTCGCCGGCGCGTGTGGCGCCCTCTTCCCAGAAGACCTTGAAGAATCTCTTCTCGTACTTGCTCGAATAATAATTGTGGGAACCGACGCAGTAATAACCGTAGCGTGAATTGCCGACGAAGGCGGTCCCGCCGCCGCCCGGGTTCTGGACAAACGCCTCGCCCCAGCAATCATTGTAATCGAAGGCGCCCGGCCAGCAGCCGAGGGTGTAGAAGAGGCCCGCCCTGGGACCGTTCGAAAAATTGCGGGCATCGTAGAGGCTGAAGATGCCGCCATGGTTGACGTTGCCGATGCCGATCACATCCGATCCGCAATGGTCACAGTGGGCGATCACGTTCTTGCCGCTGTTGATGTACCCCCTGCTGTCACTGACATGGCTTCCCGGCTCGCTGTCGTATTCGTGAGCCACGATCGCCCAGGAGGGGACGGAGTTGGTCTCGATCACGTTCATCATGTTTTCGCCCGGTGTGGAGCTGTCGAGATCGAATCCGAGGAGCAAAACCGTGCTCCCGAAGTAGGCCGGCGGATCGGCCATATAGCCGACCGTTTTGTTCACGAAATCGGCGATGTCCTGTGTCGACTCCACCGAGGCGCGGCCCACGTAGACGTCGACCACCCAGTCGCCGTTGTAATCGGCGTAGTACGTGTCGTTGGGCACGTCCTGGCTGTAGATATGAGTCACCCTGCACGGCACCTGGGCCGTGTCGCCGCCGATGAGAAAGTAGACGCTCCCCCATGTGGCGTGGGCGTCGATCACGAAGTTGCGGATCT
>Ga0180430_10000774_pt1 | contig 33696 bp, 23 predicted proteins | sample SS_ome_9_FD_132999 | JGI IMG/M metagenome (GOLD analysis project Ga0180430, IMG submission 132999) | Hypersaline lake sediment archaeal communities from the Salton Sea, California, USA - SS_1_S_2 metaG | ecosystem: Environmental > Aquatic > Non-marine Saline and Alkaline > Hypersaline >... | reverse complement strand
TCTCTCCGCCACTCACAGGGCCCGGTTTCGCGAAGCGGAGCCGGGCCCTGTGAGTATGAGGGAAGGGTTCGAACGCCGTTTGATTCGGAGCGAGCCCGTGGCGAGGGGAGAAAGACGGAGGCGCAGCTGAAGTCAATCCCACTCTCTCCGCCACTCACAGGGCCCGTTTTCCAGGGCTTTGGAACCTCACGGCCGAGTTGTCTCCAACGCGCCTTCAGCGCGCACCAGGCCGGGGGCCTGCAGGCGCGCTGTCATGGTGGTTGTCCCGCGGATTCGTGACAGAGGAAGACGTGCTGGCACATTGACCTTGGCTGGGGCACGCCCGACTGTTGGAGATCTTGGTTTTGTCGCGCCTGTTTGTCAGACCAGATCTTGCCGTGCTCTCGGCGGTTGCTCTCTTCCAGGGCGCGGCTGGCGACGAGTGGATGTCTTCATCCCGACTGCGGACGGAGCACGCCGAAATTGCCAGGGTCCTGGAGACGCTGCCTGACTGGGTGCCCAACGAACAGCGGAACGGTCGGATCGGGTTTCACGGACGGGCCCTGCCGGCGCAATGGATCGTCATCGATCTGGGCGAAACCGTCGCACCGGAGGAAGTGGTTCTTTTTCCCGCCCGACTGCCGATCGACGCAGGCACCGATAACGAGGGGGGCTTTCCACCGGAGATCGAGGTGGAGATCGCGGCCGAAGAGTCTTTCGAGAATGCGGTGCGCCTCGGGCGATGGGAGGAAGAAGTTGAGGGAGGTGGCGTGCGATTGCCCATGCTCCGAATCATGGCGGATCCCGGTGAAGATCTCTCGGGCCGTTTCCTGCGGATTCGGGTCTTCGGAAGCCGGCCTCGTCGAAGTGGCCGGGGCGCCTTTTACAGCCTGGGCGAGATTCTGGTATTGGCAGGGGGGCGGAATGCGGCGCTGCATCGACCGGTGACGACATCGGGTAGCCTCGAGAATCCGCCTCGATGGCGGGCCGAAAACCTCACCGACGGCTACCTCTGGTGCCTCCCGGGACAGGGAATCCGATCCTCCCCGAGCAACGGCTACCACAGCGCGATCGAGGCCGATCCCGATCAGGAGAAGTGGGTGGAAATCGACCTGGGCGAACTTCACTCGATCGATGAACTGCATCTCGTTCCGGCTCACCCGCAGGATTTCGCCGACACGGCCGGCTTCGGTTTTCCCCCGCAGTTCCGGGTGCTCGGAGTGGGTGCAGACGGCAGGGAGCGTGTTCTCTTCGCCTCGGGTGCCGCTGGGTTCGCGAATCCCGGAGCCAGCACGGTGATGTTGCCCGTGGGTGGCACTCCGCTGCGCCGCGTCCGGATCGAATGTCCGCAGCTGTGGGAACGCAGTGGTGATTTCCTCTTCGCCCTCGGAGAGCTGCAGACGTGGTCGATGGGCGAGAACGTCGCGCAGGGAAAGCCCGTTCAGGCACGGGATGAAGTGGAAACGGGGATCTGGCTCACCGAGGCCCTGGTCGATGGGTTTTCGAGCCGGCACGAACTGCTGTCCTGGAAAGAATGGCTCGACGGGTTGTGCCGACGGGCGGAACTGGGGGAGCGTTCGAGGCAGATCACCGCGATTCTCGACCAGCGTGCGGAGGAGGCGAGAAGGCTCTGGATTGCCGGTGGCATGGCCGGCGTTTCTGTAATGGTGTTAGGGTTTCTGTTGGCGCTTTCCCTGCAACGCCGGCAGGCCGCGCAGTCGCGGGAAGCCCTGCGTCAACGGATTGCTCATGATCTCCACGATGAGCTGGGGGCCAGCCTCAGTCACCTCGCCCTTCAGAGCGACCTGGCACGGCGCCAGCTTTCCGAGGATGACCCGGTGAGAGATCGACTGACGGGACTCTCGCAATCGGCCCGGTCCACCCTCGACGACATGCGCGATGCGATCTGGCTGCTGGCCCCCGCCACCGACAGCTGGGATGGTTTTCAGAAGCGCCTGGAATCGATTTCCGAGCGCCTTCTCGACGGGATGGATCACGCTTTTCGCGTCGCCGGGGAGGTTCCGGCCGGGTCCCCGCCGATTCAGTGGACCCGTGAAGCCGTGCTGTTCTTCAAGGAGGCCGTGACCAATGCAAGGCGTCATGCCGAAGCGAGTTGGATCGAGGCGACTCTCGTCTGGAGCGGGGCGAAAGTTCTCCTGCTCGTCCGGGATGATGGGCGGGGCTTCGATCCGGACGACCCGAATCGGAGCGAAGGACTGGGGCTCAGGAGTTTGTCCTCCCGGGCCGCTGCTCTCGGTGGTCGGTTGGAGGTGAAATCACAACCCGGTGCCGGCACCTTGATCCGATTGGAGGCGCCCCTTCCCCGAAAGAACAAACCATGAAGTCTTCTTCACCCGACCCGGTCGTCTGGATCGTGGAGGATCACGAATTCCTGCGTGACTCTCTTTGCGAGCTCGTGGAATCGACGACCAGGGCGGAGGTCCACACCTTCGGCTCTTGCGAAGCAGGTCTCGGCGTTGAGCCTGAGCGGGATCCCGACGTGATGATCCTCGACATCGGGTTGCCGGGTATGAGCGGACTCGAGGGGATTGGCGCTTTCAAGAAGCGTTTCCCCGCACTGGAGATCGTCATGTTCACGGTGCACGACGAACCGGAACGGATTTTCGAGTCGATCTGTGCTGGTGCGTCCGGCTACCTTCTCAAGTCCGAACCCTTCGAGCGAATTGCGGCCGCGGTGGAGGAGGTGCTGCGGGGCGGTTCGCCGATGACCCCCGAGATTGCCCGCCTCATGCTGGATCGCTTCAATCGGCTCGGTGCCACGGTAGCAACCACCGAACTTTCCGATCGCGAGCGGGATGTCCTCCGCGCCCTCGTCGACGGTCTCGCCAAGAAAGAGATCGCCGACCGTCTCGCGATCAGCGTTCACACCGTCGATACCTACACTCGTCGGATCTACAAGAAGCTGCATGTGAATACTCTCGGCGGAGCCGTGGCCAAGGCGCTGCGCGAGGGGCTGGTGTGACGCCATCTCGGGATGTGACGGGGGCGGCTCGGGCCGCTAAGTTGGGGCGCTTGAAAGGTGCCTCCACCAACCTTCTCCTCGCCGCCACCGCGTTCGCCTCGCTCGCGCCCGCGCCTGCTGCCGAGCGGCTCAACGTCGTTCTCATCGTTGCCGACGATCTCGGTTACGGAGATCTCGGGGTCACGGGGGCGAACGGCTACGTGACGCCGCACCTCGACCGGTTCGCCCGGGAGGGCGTGCTCTGCACCCACTACACCGCGGTTTCCTCGGTCTGCTCGGCCTCGCGTGCCGCCCTGCTCACGAGCCGCTATCCACCCCGCACCGGGGTAACAGGTGTGGTCGGACGGAACCACCGCGACCACCTCCCGCTCGAGGAGGTGACCCTCGCGGAGCGTTTCCGAGAGCACGGCTACATGACCGCGATCTTCGGGAAGTGGCATCTCGGCAATCATGCCGCGGTCTGGCCGCTGGAGCAGGGCTTCGACGAGTGGGAGGGCACCGTGGGATCGAACGACATGGGGCCGGGACGACCAACGCTCGAGGCGCGGCGCGCCGGAAAAGCGGGAGTGGAATGGGTGACCCGGGACGAAGTGACCGAGATTGATCCCGACCAGCGCTTTCTCACCCGGCGAACGACGGACCTCGCGATCGATTTCCTTGGGCGAACCACCGACGATCCCTTCTTCCTCTACCTGCCCTACCACATGCCGCACACGCCGCTCTTCGCGAGCGACGATCATCGCGGCACGACGGAACGGGGACTCTACGGCGATGTCATCGCGGAACTGGATGCCGCGGTGGGACGCATCGTCGCCGCCCTCGAAGAATCCGGGAAACTGGAGGAAACCCTCGTCGCCTTCACCTCCGACAACGGGCCGTGGCTCATCTTCGGCGATCATGGCGGATCGAACGGTGGCCTCTCCGGGGGCAAGAAACAGACGCTGGAGGGAGGCATGCGCGTGCCGCTCGTGATCCGGTTTCCCGGGGCGCTCGGCGACGGGATCAAGCGCGGCTTCATCGACGGAGCCCCCTGTTCGGGACTCGACCTTGGTCCGACTCTCTTCTCCCTCGCCGGGCTCTCGTGGGACGACGATGTCGAGGTGGACGGGACCGATCTCGCGGCGCGCTGGAAGGTGAATCCCGGGACCGAAGCGGAAGAGCGTCCCTTTTTCTACTTCTACGAGCGCGAGGTCCGCGCGATCCGGCTCGGCTCGTGGAAGTTGCAGCTCGCGCATACCGACAAGCAGACGCCCGACCCGAACCAGGTCGGCTACGGCGGGGCGCGGGGCGCCATCAGGTCGGTGGAGCGCCCGCAGGCTCTCTTTCACCTCGGCTACGATCCGGGGGAACAGTTCGATCGCTCCGTCGCCTTTCCCGATGTCGTCGAGAAGCTCCTCGCCCATCTCGACGAGGCGGAGGCGATCGCGGCGACTCCGGAGCCGGAATTTCTCGAGAATCCCTGATTCGCACCGAACCCGCGAACCTCGCCACTCATCCCTTTTTTCCTCCCATGAAACGAAGAAGCTTCCTCCAACAAGCCGGTGCCTCCGCTCTTGCTCCCGGACTGCTCGGCGCCTTCCCGGGCTCCGCCAGCGCGGGGTCGGGCAAGGCCCCGAAACGACTGGTCTGCATCGGGCTCGATCTGTCCCTCCGCCCGGAGACCTTTTTCCCCGCGGGAGGCGAGGAGAAGTCGAATCTGCCACCGCTCCTCGAGCCGCTCCGCTCCTGGGAGGGCAAGCTGACTGCTTTTTCGAAGATGGAGCACCCGGGCGTCTCGGGAGGCCATGCCGCTGTGCACGCCTTTCTCAGTGGGGTGCGACGGGAGCAGCGATCTTCGTTCACGGAGGGCTGTCTCTCGCTCGATCAACTCGTCGCGGCGGAGCGCGGACACCTTACCCGTTTCCCTTTCCTGACCTTCGGCGTCGGGGGCGGGGACTCGATCTCGTGGAGCGCGTCGGGGTCGAACCTTCCCAAGCTGGATAACCCGACGAAAGCCTACGAGGCGATCTTTTCTCCACGGTCGGAGGCGGACAAGTCGGCGGAGCGAAAACGCAGCATCGAGGATCGCCAGGTTGCGGCCCTGGTCCACGGCGAGGCGAAACGGGTCGGCGGCCGGATCGATCGCTGGGATCACGAGAAGCTCGACGAATTCGTCACCTCAGTGGACGAGTTCGAGGCGAAGGTCCGGGCGCAGGAAAAGTGGATCGACGCCCCCATCCCGAAACCGGAGGGGCCGCCGCCGCAGTGGTCATCGGACGGATGTCTCGACAAGGTGCGGGCGACCTTTGATGTGATGTCGCTGGCGCTTCTGTCCGACTCGACCCGCGTGATGACGATGAACATCGGCGTCGGCCTTCCGGTCGCGAAACGGATTCCCGGGGTTGTGCGCAGCTACCACGACCTCTCGCACAGCGGCAGGGATCCCGACAAGCTCGCCCAGCTTCACAAGATCGAGTCGGCGTTGATCGCGGAATTCGATCACTTTCTCCGACATCTCGACAGCCATCAGGACGTCGATGGTGGCACCCTGCTCGACAACACGATCGTGCTTTTCGGGAGCGGGATGGGCAATGCCAGTTCCCACTCGAACCTCGACCTTCCCGTGATCGTTGCCGGCGGCGGACTGAAGCACCAGCCGAATCTGCATTTCCAGAAAAAGAGCGAGGACCAGACCCCGCTCTGCAATCTCTACGTGACCCTGCTCCAGAAACTCGGTCTCGAGCGGGATCGGTTTGGAACCAGCACGGGCAGCCTCAACGAGCTTCTTGGATGAGGTGTCTCTCGTTCATTCGAGTTTCCGCAGTGGCGTTGCTTTGCACGGCGACGGTGATGGCGTCGGACGAGGCGCGATCCGAGCCCGCCTTCGATCCCGAGGCGTTTCTTTCCTCCTACTGCTGGGAATGCCACGACGATCTCGTGCAGAAGGGGGATCGCAGGCTCGACGACCTCGCTCTCGATCCGGGGACGGATATTCTCATGGCGGAGCGCTGGGAGGAGGTGATGCACCAACTCCAGCTCGGCGAGATGCCGCCGTCCGACGAGGCGCAGCCGTCCGATGCGGAACGCCGCGGCATGATCCAGTGGGTGCGGGAGATGGGCGACCGAGTCCGGGCGCGCACCGAAAACGAGCGCTCCCGCGTCACCCACCGGCGGCTCAACCGCTTCGAGTACCTCCATACCGTTCGCGACCTCTTCGGGATCACCCGGGGCGATTTCGATCCAACCGTCTCATTCCCGGCCGACAACGAGGTCGAAGGATTCCAGAACAATGGCCACGCCCTCCAGGCGACACCTCAGCTCGTAGAGCAGGTTTTTCGGGCCGCCGATGCCGTGATCGATTACGTCTACAACCTCGTCGAAGCGGAAGATGCCGAGGTGGCGACATGGGCGATCGACTCAGAGAAGCCGAGCCGGGTCATGGGCGGCGGGGGAAACCAGTGGAACGGAATCCGCGTTTCCACAGCGGACGATGGATCGAAACATATCTGCCTCGCCCACGGTCTCTCCTCCCACGACCAGACCTACGACGGCAAGCTCTTCTTCAAGGATTTCATCGTTACCGGCCTGGAGCACTCCGGTTGGTATGAGTTTACCGTGACAGCGTCCGGTGCCAATCGCGAGCACCCCTACGGCGATGCCCTGAAGTGGAGCATCGCGGAGCGCTACTATCTAACCGATAGGGAATTCTACGACCCGAGCGAGCCAATTAAGCTCGGGATCGGCACCCAGTTCGGCGGGAGTCCCGCCGAGCGAAGGCGCACCCGGCCCAACCTGCGCGTCGTCGACGATTTGCCTGACCATGAGTTCGTCACCCGAACCTACCGCGTCTGGCTCGATGCAGGGAGCCGGCCCTATCTCTCCTTCGTCAACGGTCCGCCCAAGGGCGTGAAGATGCAGTTCGTCACCAATCGTCTCTGGGAGTTCGACAAGAGCGTTCCCCGGATCAAGCCGGAGGTGCGCAACAACCTGACCGAGCGATATAAACGCAACGAGCTCTACTACAACCGCTACCGGGGGCCGGAGGTGCACCTGAAAACCGTGTCGATTTCAGGGCCCTACCATGAGGAAAAACATCCGGCACGGGAACTCCTTTTCGAGGGCATCGCCCCCGGGACGACGACGATCGAGGATGGCGAACTCCTCCGCGCCGAGCTGGCCCGGATCGCGACCGCGTTCTTCCGGCGCCCGCAGCGTGCCGCCGACTTTGAGGCTTATGCCGAGCTCGTCGAGTCCCGCATGGCCGACGGAAAGACGCGCTACGATGTAGCACTGCGGCCCGTGCTCAAAGTGTTTCTCTGTTCGCCCGAGTTTCTCTACCTGACCGAGGTGGGTGAGGGGGAAGGCGAACGGCTGACCCGTCACGAACTGGCGAACCGGCTTGCGCTTTTTCTCCACGCCGCGCTTCCCGACGCGACCACCCGCCGAAGCCTCGTCGAGAGCGATGACCTCGAGGCGACCCTGCGCGCAGAGGTGGACCGGCTGCTCGATTCTCCGCGCGCGGAACGCTTCTTCCAGCTTTTCGCTGATCAGTGGCTCGGTCTCGACGATCTCGGCAGCATGCCGCCGGGGAGCGAGGAGTTTCCCGCCTACTACATCCATGAACTGGAGAATTCGGGGAAAGAGGAAACCTACCGTTTCCTCACTGCGCTTTTTCGCGAGAACCGCCCCGTGACCGATATAGTCGATGCCGACTTCACCTATGTGAATCGCGGGCTCGCCATGCTCTACGAATTGGAAATCCCGCCCTCAGGCGAGTGGGTCCGGACGAGCCTGCCTGCCGATTCGCCCCGCCGGGGGCTTCCCGGCCAGGCCAGTGTGCTTACCGTGACCTCGAACGGGGTGGATACCTCGCCCGTGATTCGCGGAGTCTGGATGCTGGAGAAGCTCTTTGGCACCCCTCCGGCTCCCGCTCCACCCGACGTGCCCGCAATCGAGCCCGACATCCGGGGGGCAAAGACGATTCGCGATCTTCTCGAGAAGCACCGCGAGGTGAAGGCCTGCGCCGATTGTCACGACCGGATCGATCCGCTCGGCTACGCCTTCGAAAATTTCGACCCGATCGGCCGGATTCGTGACACCTACGAGTCCGGGACCCCCATCGACACCCGGGGCGAGTATCGGGGCGTGAGGATCGGCAGCGTCCAGGACGTCCGTGCGTTTCTCGTCGATCATCCCGAACTCCTCACCCACCACCTCGCCGAGAAGTTGCTCGTCTATGCCCTCGGTCGCGAGTTGGTCTTCCAGGACGGGGATGACCTCGAGCAACTTGTCGAGGGTTGGAAAATGGACGGTCTCGGCCTGCGCGATCTGCTTAAACGGGTCGTGATTTCGGAGCCTTTCCGAAGTCTCTGAATCCGTGTGGTGTCACGAATTCTCGTGTCTTGATGGAATCGGGTGATTTCGTATGATTGCGGTATGCAATCGAGATTCGTCCTTCCCAGCCTCTTCGTCTTCGCTTTCGCGGAAACGCTGACGGCTTCTCCGAATTTCGAGCGAGACGTTGCCCCCATACTCGAGCAGACCTGCCTTTTCTGTCATAACGAGCACGAGACGAAGGGCGATCTCGACCTCTCCACGCGAGCAGCCGCCTTTTCCTTCGAGGGTAGTATTGTTCCCGGCGATCCGGAAGCGAGCCTTCTCCTCGAGGTGGTGAGCGGTCCCGAGCCCGACATGCCGAAGAGGGCCGACCCGCTCACTGCGGCACAGGTCGAAACCCTGCGCGAGTGGATCGCGGCCGGGGCGGAATGGCCCGAAGGACGGACTCTCGTTCACGATCCGGAGCGCGACCTCGAGTGGTGGTCGCTCAAGCCGATCGAGATGCCGATTCCAACAGGGTCGGATGCAGGGCTCAACCCTGTTGATTCGTTCGTCGCGGCGAAGCTGGAAGAAAAGGGGCTGCGTGCCCTCCCTGCAGCCGAGCCTCGCACCCTGATCCGTCGCCTCACCTACGATCTTACCGGGCTGCCGCCGACGCCGGAAGAGGTCGAGCAGTTCCTCGCTGATCAGAACTGGGAGGCGGTGGTCGATCGTCTGCTCGACTCGCCCGCCTTTGGCGAGAAATTCGCCCAGCACTGGCTCGACGTGGCGCGCTACGCGGAGACGCACGGCTACGACAAGGACAAGCCACGCACCAACGCCTGGCCCTACCGCGACTACGTCATCGAGAGTTTCAACGAGGACAAGCCGCTGCCGCGCTTCGTGCAGGAGCAGGTCGCCGGTGATGTGCTTTTCCCCGGGGATCCGGACGGCATTGCCGCGCTCGGCTTTCTCGCCGCGGGACCCTGGGATTTCATCGGGCACTGGGAGGTCGGCGAGGCCAAGCTCGACGGCCGCATCGCCAAGCACCTCGATCGCGACGAGATGGTCTCGGCGACCTTCAATGCCTTCCAGAGTTCGACCGTGCAGTGCGCCCAGTGCCACCACCACAAGTTCGATCCTATCCGGATGGAAGACTACTACCGGCTCCAGGCCGTCTTCGCCGCGGTGGATCGAGCCGACCGCGTGTACGATGGTCTCCCTCCCGAACAACAGAGGCGAAAGAACGAGCTGACTTCGCGAGTCAACGAGCTTAAAAAGGAACAGGAAAAACTCACGACTCAAGTCAAGCGCCTTGTCGCCGCGAAAACCTCCGGCCTCGATCGACGCTTCGCCGAGCTGCGGGAGAAATACGGGACCGGTGGCCAGCAGATGCCGCAATATGGTTACCACAGCCAGATCACGAAAAATCCGGACGAGGTCAAGTGGGTCCAGGTCGATCTCGGCAAAGCGCGCGGGGCGACCCACATCCGCATCGTTCCCGCCTACGACGAGTTCGGCGGGATCGGGGCGGGCTTCGGCTTTCCCGTCCGCTACCGCATCGAGGTTTCGAATGATGCGGCGTTCAAGAAGGGAGTGCGCGCCCTTCTCGACGCGTCCGGCAAGGATCAGCCGAACCCGGGGAGTCGCACGATCGAGGTGGCCACGGATGGCAAGCCATTTCGCTATGTCCGTGTCACCGCCACCCGGCTCGGGGAGCGAAAGAACGATTACATCCTCGCCCTCGCCGAGCTGGAGGTCCACCCCGAGGGAGGCGGTGAGAATTTCGCCCTCGGCGCGACCGTCACGGCGAAGGACAGCATCGAGAGCGGGGTGCGCTGGGGACGTGACAACCTCGTCGACGGCATCTTCTTCAAGGAGGTGCGCGATCCGGAAGCCCTCGCCGAACTGCAGGAATTGAAAGAGAAGCGGGACGCGATCGAACAATCGTTGCGCCCGCCCGAGACGGATGCCCGACTTGCCGAGATCGCCGAGGAACTGAAGCCGCTCGAGAAAGAACGGAAAGCTTTTCCCGCCGGCGAGCTCGTCTATGCGGCGGCGACCCACTTCCCCCGGGGCGGACGCTTCACTGCGACCGAGGGCAAACCGCGTCCGATTCACCTGCTCCATCGCGGCGACCTCGGCGCGCCCGGCGAAGCAATGACGCCCGGGGCTCCGCCGCTCTGGGGCGACGTCGAGCCAACCTTTTTCGAAGGAACGGAATGGGATGAGGGCCAGGCTCGCGCGGAACTGGCGCAGTACCTGACGCGGGACGACAACCCGCTCTTCTGGCGCTCCCTGGCGAACCGCGCCTGGCAGTGGGTCTTCGGCGCGCCGCTCGTGGGCACGCCCAACGATTTCGGACGCGGCGGGATGGAGCCGACCCATCCCGAGTTGCTCGACTTTCTCGCCGCGACCTTGCGGGACGATCCCGACCATTCGCTCAAGTCCGTTGTGCGCCTGTTAGTAACGAGCGAGGCCTACCGGCGTTCGAGCGGGCACGACTCCGCCAACGCCGCGATCGATGGCGACAATGCCTATCTCTGGCGGGCGAATCGTCGCCGCCTCACCGCGGAGGAGTTTCGCGATTCCCTCCTCGTCGTGAGCGGGGCGCTCGACCGCACCATGGGCGGGCCGAGCTTCCAGGATTTCGTGATCGAGAAGCCGCAGCATTCGCCGCACTATTAATACCACCTCCACGACCCCGACGACCCGGCCTCGCATCGACGCTCGGTCTATCGCTTCGTGGTCCGTTCGCAGCCGAATCCGATGCTGACGACCCTCGACTGCGCCGATCCATCCATGAGCGTGCCCGAGCGCGACGAATCGACCACGGCCCTCCAGGCCCTGACGCAGTGGAACCACCGTTTCGTCGAGGCGATGTCCCGTCGATTCGCGGAGCGGATCGAGACGGAAGCTCCCGAGTCACTCGAGGAAAAGGTCACCTTTGCCTGCCGTCTCGCCCTCGGGCGCGAGCCGATGCCGGAGGAACGCGATATCCTCACCGAACAACTTCGCGAGCACGGCGAGCCGAACTTCGCCCGACTCCTTTTCAACCTCAACGCTTTCGTCTATGTCGATTGACGCCTCAATCAATCGGCGGGATCGAAGCGCGAATTTCGTCGAGCAACTTCCGCGTCCCGTGCTCGGCGGTCCAGCGATGGATGTAATCCCAGTCGAGCGCGTCGTCCCCCTGGACGGCGATGACATCGCGAACGTCGTCCCTGTCTTTTCCCCGTTTCGCGATTTCCGCCCAGCGGAGTTTCGTGATGATGACGTCTTCGGGAGCGGGGAGGGAAACTTCTCTTCCGATCAGTTCGTCGTAAACACTGACCCGTCGGGAAAATCGAGACTGATCGTGAGCTTCCTCGCTCAGATGAAAAATCTCGATCTCAAAGGGAATTTCCTTCGCTCTCGCCTTCTCGCGCAACGTGCCCGTCACCATCTCAAACGACGGTTGAGGATCGAATTCGAAATCATCAGAGAGCTCGCCAATCAATGGGCCGACATCCTCTCCCAAAACAGCTACGAAGTCGGCATCTTTGGTCGAGCGAGGGATTCCATAAAAATTGGAAGAAAATGACCCTGCCAAAAGATAGTCAACCCCCAGTTTCTCGAACGCCTCAATCACACGGCCGGCCGCTTCGTTCGGGCTCGAAATCATCTTTGATGCGATTTCCGATAAATTCCATGCTCGTGCACCTGACGCAATCGATTCAGGCGTTGGTAGAGAATCTCTTCCACTTCCCTTTCGTCGGCATCCGGAAACTGATGCCGGATACCCATTCGCATTCGGTAGCAGGCCTCATCGAAGAGTTCACCGCCCCATCCCATTTTTTTCGAAGGAGGAGCTTTTCGAGCACGACGCACCTTGTCGGCGTAAATCGCGTCGGCGAGAGGCTCGATCAACTCTTCCATGTTTCATTAGTCTAAGTCTCGACCATGAACTTCGCAAAACCCGATTCCCACGTGCACCGACGCCACTTCCTCGGCACTTTGACCGGCTCCTTCGCCGGACTCGCGGCAACCGACCTCCTCGCGCGGGACGGAGTCCTCTCACAGCGCCTCCACAATCCGCCGAAAGCCAAGCGCGTCGTGCAGCTCTTCATGGCCGGCGCCGCAAGTCACGTCGACACCTTCGACTACAAGCCTCTGCTCGAAGAGAAGGACGGCGAGGCCTGGGATCCGGGGGAAACCGTGGAACTTTTCCAGAGCACGCCGGGCGCGACCTTCGCGAGCCCGTGGAAATTCCGACCCTACGGGCAGTCCGGCAAGATGATGAGTGATATCGTCGCTCCGCTCGGCGACGTCGTCGACGACATCGCCTTCATTCACAACGTCGAGGGCAAGACCGGAGTCCACAGCCAGGGCACGCTCCTGCAGACGACCGGCTTCAACTTCCCCGGTTTCCCCAGTGCAGGCTCGTGGGTGAGTTATGCGCTCGGGAGCGAAAACGAGAACCTGCCCGGTTTCGTTGTCCTCCCGGATCATCGCGGACTTGCCTCCAACGGATCGAAGAACTGGGCCAACGCCTTCCTTCCCGCCCAGCACCAGGGCACCGTGATTCGACCCGGCAACGAGAAACCGATTGCCGATCTCTTCGCGCCGAAGAGCGCCTTCATCACACCCGAAAGCGACCGCTCCGGTCTCGACGCCCTGTCCCGGCTCAACTCGCTGCACGCCGCGGCCCGTCCCGGCGATGACCGCCTCAGTGCCCGCATCCGCAGTTACGAACTCGCCGCCGCGATGCAACTCAGCGCGACCGACGCCCTCGACGTCTCGAAGGAGCCGCAAACCATCAAGGACATGTATGGCCTCGCTCCCGAAGGGCCCGGGGTCGACGATTCCGGCACGATCAACGAGAAAGCCGAGACCGAATTCTTCGGCAGGAAATGCCTCGTCGCTCGCCGGCTCCTCGAGCGTGGGGTGCGCTTCGTCCAGGTCTGGAGCGGAAACGACAACGGCTTTCCCCGCCGCAACTGGGACAGCCACGGCGACGTCAAACGCGACCACGCGCCGCTTGCGCTGGGGATGTCACGCGGCGCCTCGGCCCTGATCCAGGACCTGAAACAGCGCGGCATGCTGGAGGACACGATCATCCTCTGGACGACCGAATTCGGACGCATGCCCTGTTCCCAAGGCAGCAAAGGGCGGGACCACAATCCCTTCGTCTTCACGAACTGGATCTGCGGAGGCGGAATCAAGGGCGGAACCTACGGAGAATCGGACGAATGGGGCTTCAAGCCACTCGATCGCTCGAAGCCCACGCACGTTTACGACATCCACGCGACGATCCTGCACCAGTTGGGAATCGATCACGAGCAACTCACGGTGCGGAACAACGGCATCGATCGTCGCCTCACCGATGTGCACGGGCATGTCATGAAAGAGATGTTGGCGTGACGCGCCGAAAGGATTCGGGCGGGAAGGCCCGGCGCGAAAGAGTCCTTTGAATCCTGCCGATCTGAATTGTATACAAAGTAGAGAAGGGCTCTTTCTTCATGAAAACTCGACGTCATTTTCTTCGCGGCACCTCCGCGCTCGTCGCGCTGCCGGCGCTCGAATCGCTCGGCTTTCGCCGTTTCGTCTCCGCCGCTTCGCAGACCACGACTCCGCCGAAACGCATGGTCTTTCTCGGCTTCGGCTGGGGAGTGACCCGGGAGAGCTGGTATCCCGATCGCGAGACGGTGGGCAAGGACTACGAGCTTCCCCAGGGTCTCGCTCCGCTGAAGCGGCATCAAGAGGATCTCACCGTGATCCAGGGCCTGAACAACCAGTTCAACAACGAGGCGCACTGGGGCAGCACCTTCTACCTCACCGGCGCGAATCGATACGCAGAGCCGGGCCAGAGTTTCTCGAATACGATCTCGGCGGACCAGGTCGCGGCGGAGCAGTTCGGGCAAGACACGCGCTTCACCTCGGTTCAGTTCGGATGCGACAACGCCGAGGCGTCCGGTCATGGTCCCGGGCTCTCGCTGGCGTGGAATCGCCAGGGCAAGCCGGTCGCCGGGCTCAACAATCCCGTCGCGGCCTACCATCGGCTTTTCTCCGACGAAACGACCCCGCTGTCCGAGCGCCAGGCGATGTTGCGGGACCAGCGCAGCGTCCTCGACACCGTCCTCACCGATGCCAAGAGCGTGCAGCGCGGCCTGACGAAAACCGACATCGACAAGCTCGACGAGTATTTCCAGTCAATCCGCGACATCGAGACCCGTCTTTCCAAGGAGGAACAGTGGCTCGATGTGCCCAAGTCGAAACCGAAGGACCCCGTCGAGGAGCCACCCTCCGAGGTCGAGGGAGTCGAGGAGTTGAAGATCATGTACGATCTCCTCGTCGCGGCACTCCAGGCCGACGCCACCCGCGTCGCGACCTACCGCCAGCCGGTCGACAGCTTCATCCGCAGTCTCGGCGCCACCATCACCGGGCACAACATGAGCCACTACCAGCCCGGCATGCGCATGGAGGTTTCGGAAATGCGCGACCGCAAGCAGTCGGAACTGTTCGCCGGTCTCATCGACAGGCTCAAGGCCTCGAAGGAGCCGGATGGCTCGGGTCTCTTCGATCACGTCTGCCTGAGCTACGGCAGCAACATCCAGTCGATCCACTACCTCGACAACTGTCCCACGGTCATCACCGGGGGCGGAGCCGGGGTGAAGCACGGACGTCACCTCGTCATGCCCGACAAGACGCCGCTCTGCAATCTCTGGTTGAGCCTGTTGAAAGGGAGCGGTGTCGAGGTCGAGTCGCACGGCGACAGCACCGGAACGATCGACGAGCTGTGGACGTGACGGCGATCGGTCAGGCTAGTAGCGCTCGATCGGGACTACGACGATTCGACCAGGGATCGGAGACGTTCCGTGGTCGTGTCGCGATCGATGCGGCTGGCGGCGACGTCGAGGGTGAGGGCTTCCCAGTCATCGACAACCAGCGCACCCGGATCGAAAATTTCGTTGAGCCTGAGAAAGACGAGGCAAGTCGCGAGCGCCACCCGCTTGTTTCCATCGACGAAGGGATGGTTCGAGCAGAGGTAGAAGAGATAGGCGGCAGCGATCTCGATCGGGTCCTTCATCAGGGGTTCGCCCATGATGGTGGCCTGCGGCGCAGCCACTGCCGATTCGAGGAGTTCGTGGGAGCGAATTCCGTCGCCCCCACCGTGCGCTTTCAGCACCTGGCGATGGATCGCGAGAACCGCGTCGACGGTTGGATGTCTCATGAGAGACGCTCGAAGAGTTCGCTATTCTTTTCGATAATGTCCGCCGCTGCTTCGGCGGCTTCGTCCGGGGCGATGAAGTCACGATCCAGCGGCGTGATCGTGATCGTCCCTCCCGCATGCACCTCCACGTTGACCTGGTCCCCCTCCTTCAGCTTCGCGAGTTGGAGAAGGGCGCTGTCAAAGATGAGGCCGCGCGAGTTCCCGACTTTGCTGATGGTTTTAATCATGGGTAAAACAATGTCTTACAGCTAGGTTGACGTCAAGTTCCCCGAAAATGACCTGGCATCGATTCATTCCCTTCGTCCTCTGCGTCTCGGCGTCTCTGCGTGCGACCTGTTTCGCCGCCGAGCCCATCGAAGCCGTCCTGCCGGAGAAGCATTTCACTTTTTTCGACAAGTACTGCCTCGAGTGCCACGACAGCCTCACCGAGAAGGGCGGGATCGATCTCGAAGCGCTTTCCTTCGATCTCGGCACGATCGAGTCGGCGGAGATGTGGCAGAAGGTGTTGAACACGCTCAATTCCGGTGAGATGCCGCCGGAGGACAAGGGCCAGCCCAGCTTCGAGGAAAAGGCCACCCTGCTCGACGAGCTCTCCTCGCAACTCGTCGTCGCGCGCAAGCTGCTCTCGGACACCGGGGGCGAGATCACGATGAGGCGCCTCAATCGCCGCGAATACGAGAACACGATCGAGGAGCTGCTCGGGGTTTCGATCGACGCCAAGGACCTCCCGAGCGACGCCAACTCGGGCGGCTTCGACACCTCCGGCGGTGCCCTCTTCTTTTCCAGCGACCAGCTCGAGCAATACCTCGCCCTGGCCCGCAAGGCCTTGGACGCCGCCATCGCGACCGGGCCGAAACCGGAGACGAAAACCGTCCGCATCGAGGCGGAGGAGGAGGCGAACCGACGGATTCGGGGAATCTACCGCGGGTATCAGAAGAACGGCTTCATCGCGTGGAAGAAGTGGCAGGCATCCAAGGGAAAGCCACCGACCGAGTTCGGTTTTCCGGATGAGGCGGAGATCAACTTTCGCAAGCTTGTCTGGGATCGCGAGTCGCCCGACTTCGCCGACTACCTCGCCCGTGAAGAGACGCTGACCGGAGCTTTCCTCACCGTCTCGAATCCGAATCCCCAGGTCGGCCTCGCCATCCCCGACGAAGCGCCCTCGGGCCGCTACCGGATCCGCGCGAAGATCGCCATCAACGGAACTGCCAAGCCCGATCCCTCCCGCACCTTCGTCGAGATCGGATTTCGCGGCGAAAACATCGAGGCTGCGATCGACCTGATCGACTGCATCAAGGTGAACGCGCCGATGCGCAACCCGGAAGTCATCGAAACCGAGGTCGAGCTGCCGCCCCTGACGCGTCCGCTCACCGTCGATGTCGGGGAGCAGACAAAGAAGCGGGTCACCCTCGGCGAGCGCGTCATCGCCTTCCGCCAGCGTCATCCCAACAGCCGCAACGCCTCCCGCTACATCCGCTACCAGTCGGTCAACGAGACCGGCTTCAACGTCGAGCCGGCTCTCTGGGTCGACTGGGTCGAGTGGGAGGGACCGATCGTCGAAGAATGGCCACCCGCCTCGCATCGTTCGCTTTTCTTCCAGGGCGAGGACGCGGAAAAAAACGAAGCCTACGCCCGCGCCATTGTCGAGCGATTCGCCGGGCGGGCCTTCCGCACCCGCCAGCCGGAACCCGCCTACCTCGACCAGCTCATGACCTTTTTCGCGGCCGAGCGAAAAGCCGGAAAGTCCTTCGAGGAAGCGCTCAAGAAACCGCTCTCCATCGTGCTGGCTTCGCCGAGCTTTCTCTACCTGTCCGAACCGGTCGACGACACGACCGTAGCGGCGGTGTCCCGCCGCCGGGCGGGCGAAACTGAGGAACCGGCGTCACGCCGTCGCAACGAACTCCCCGCCGATGAGATCGCGGTGCGGCTTTCCTACTTCCTCTGGAGTGCCCCGCCAGATGACGAACTGTTCGCCGCCGCGGAGAAGGGAGCGCTCGACACGCCAATCGGGATGACCCGCCAGGTCAACCGCCTCCTCGCCGACGAGCGCGCCGCGGAATTCGTGAGTGGGTTCACCCACCAGTGGCTCCACATGGAGCGGCTCGACTTCTTCAACTACAACTACCGCCTCTACCCCGAGTTCGACGATTCGGTCAAGGAGGCCGCCCGGCAGGAGGTGTATGAGACCATCCTCAACCTGCTCCGCCGCAACCGGCCCCTGGCGGAGCTGCTCAAATCCGACACACTCGTGATCAACGATCTCCTCGCCGACTACTACGGGATCGAGGGTGTCCGGGGCTCGCGCTTTCGCGAGGTCAAGGTAGCCGCCGACACGCCCCGCGGCGGACTCCTCGGGATGGCTGCCGTCCTCGCGATGGGATCGGATGGCGAACGCTCCTCGCCGGTCGAACGCGGCGTCTGGGTTCTGAAGAAACTGCTCCACGATCCGCCACCGCCCGCGCCGCCGAACGTGCCTCAGCTCTCCCGTCACGCCGGAAAGCTCCTGCCCGCCCGCGAACTGCTCGAGGCGCACATGGAGGAAGCGCAATGCGCCCAGTGCCATCGCAGGATCGACCCGATCGGCTACGGGCTGGAACATTTCAATGCCGTCGGTCTCTGGCGCGAGTTGGAGTATGTCGATATCGCGGTGAACAACCGGGTCCGCGACTTCAAGGAACACCCCATCGACGACTCCGGAACCCTGCCCGATGGGACCGAGTTCGACGGGTTCTTCGAGCTGCGCGACGTGGTCGCCGCCCGTCACGAGGCCTTCGCCCGCGGATTCGTCGAGCACCTCATCGAGTACGCCCTCGGTCGACCCTACGGATTCACCGACCACGACCTCGCCGACGCCATCCTGGCGCAGGGGAAAAAGCAGGGAGCCACGCCGCGTGCCTACATCCACGCCCTGGTGCAGTCGGAGGCGTTCCGGCGGAAGTAGCGTGTCGGGGTTGTCTCGAAGCGAAGGTCTCGGAACGCGGATCTACTCTCGCCTGTTCCCCGGAATCTCGGTGGCCGTCTCCGCGTCGACTTCCTCGAGATACGTCATCAGCTTGGCGAAGAGTCGCTCGGTCCGGCCGGGATCGACCCGCGAAAGATCGTTCTGCTCGGCGAGGTCGTGGCGGAGGTCGTAGAGCTCGCGGCGTTTCACCTCGCCCTCGGGCGTCCAGGCGACAAGGAGCTTGTAGTTGCGGTGACGGAGCGCGGAGTAGCCCTCCCCGGTGTCGTTGAGCGGCCGGGGACGGTGGAAGACCTGGCCGGGGGCGATGCGCTCGGGATCGGGGAGCGGTTCTCCGAGAAAGGCCGGGACGAGGCTGCTGCCGTCGAGCGTGTCGGGCAGCGGCCCGGTTCCTCCGGCCAGCTCGTGGAACGTCGGGAGCAGGTCGTAGAGCACGATGGGCTGCCGCTGGAAGGTTCCGAGCTGCACGCCGGGACCGCGGACGAGAAAGGGCACGCGGATGCCGCCCTCGTAGAGCAGTTGCTTGGAGCCGCGAAGCGGTTCGTTGTCGGGGAGGCGGACCGCGTATTCCGCGGGGAGTGAAAATTTCGGATTCCGGCCCTGCCGTGCCGTCTTCGTCGGGAGCCGGAGCTTCTCGTTGTAGCGGGCACCCCGTTTCTCGAACTCGCGGCCCCCGTTGTCGGACGAAAAGATCACCCAGGTGTCGTCGGCGACGCCGAGTTCGTCGAGCGTGTCGAGGAGCAGACCGACGCCGGCGTCCAGTTCCTCGAGCATGGCGAGAAATTCGCTCGGAGCGTTGCGTGGCGGGCGGCCCCTGGCCTCGTACTTCGCGAGAGTCTCGGGACGAGCCTGGATCGCGAGGTGGACGGCGTAGTAGCTGACCTGGGCGAAGAAGGGGCGCTCTTCGCGAACCGTCTCCCGGATGAAATCGGCGGCGCGACGGCTCAGGCTCCCGGTGAGCTTGGGATCGTCGGGATCCGCGCTGTCGCCGGTGACGTTGCCGGTTTCCCCGTCGCTGACGTCGTAGCCGCACTGCTCCGGCGTGGCTACCATCGCCTCGCCCCACTTGCCGAAGTGGGCGGTGCGGTAGGCGGGGTTCGCCTGCTTCAGCGCCTGCGGAATCGTGGGGTGCTGCGAGGGATCGAAGAGGCTGCGAAACTCGGCTCCGCGCTGGCGGGCCACGGACATGCCGCAGACGATGCTCCGCCGGGTCGGGGTGCAGATCGGCGCGGGGCTGTAGGCGTCGGAAAAGCGGACGCCTTCTTCTGCGAGCCGCGCCAGGGCCGGAGTGTCGACGAAGCCGTTGCGCGAGGTCTCGGGCAACTCGGGGTGCATCGCCACCCCGGTCCCGGACCAGGCGAGATCGTCGGCGAGGAGAAAGAGGATGTTTGGCGGGGCGGCCTGCGTGGTGAAAACCAGGCCGGCGAAGAGCGACAGCCCCGCGAGGATCTGGTAGCGGAAGGGAAAGACGATCATGGGTGGGCGTGGCGAAGGGGATGCCTGTTGCAAAAAAGGCGGCGTTCTTTAGGGGACTGTTGAAATAACGAACCCGGCCGGATTCGAAGCAGATTCTTCGGCTGGCGAGGCGTGTTTTTTCTTGATAGCCGTAGCTCTCAAGAAAAACCAGAACGAAGTCCAGACGAGAAATTCGCGAGAAGATGTCGGAAGGAGTTTTTCAACAGTCCCTTAGGGAGAGACACGGACGCGATCGTGGGGAGGCGACTTCGGCTCACGGCGTAACCACTCCCTCCGGGGCGTAACCACTCCCTCCGGCAACGGCGGCGGTTCGAAGGTGCGGCCCCGCCATTCGGCGATGATGCGGAGGTAGTGGTAGGGATCTTCCCACTCGAGCGCGGGCTCGATCACGGTGGTCTCGGGCCACTCGTTCCAGCTCGTGATCATCACGATCTCGGCCCCGGCGTCCTCGGCGGCGCGGAGGTAGTCGCGCAAGGTGTCTCCGCCGCGGCGGGGCATGCGGTAGAAGTCATCGCGAAAATGGGAGTTGTCGTGGCCGGGATGGACCGGCAGCAGCATCCGCTTGCCGACCCGGTGGGCCAAGTTCGTGAGATGGCGGTAGCGTCCCACGAGTTGCTCGTAGCGGTGGGCGCGGAAGTTGGAGAAGGTGCTGTAGAAACCGAAGGCATCGACCCCGTCGAGCGCGAGCCATTCCGCGGGAATTCGCTTTTCGAGATTGCCCTTGCCCGCTCTTGCTGCCGCAGGATCGTGCTCGATCTTGTCGACGATCCAGAAGACGGGGCCGACCTCGCGTTCGACCCGGCGTCGCAGCCGGGTGAAGTCGGCCGGGGTGAGACCGGGATCGCCCGCTACCTGGTAAAGATACCAGACGGGCCGTCCATCGATGCGCAGGTAGTTCTCCTTTGGAAAATAGCGCTGCATCGCCTCGATGACCCAGCCTGCGTAGTCACCCAGCTCGTGATGAAACTGGGCCCTCTCGTCGAGAATCGCCCACGGCAGATCGCCTTCCTCGCAAGCGGCGATGATGCCCACCTCCGCATTTCGGTCGCGCTGGAGATGCTCGCCCCACCAATCGACCAGGAACGCGTCGATCCCGGCGGCCTTCGCTAGGGCCACGTGCCAGTCGGCGACGACACGGTCGCGGCTGTCGTAGAGACCGGCCAGCGGACGCACCGCCGACGAGATGGGCGGCTCGCCCTCGCGTTGCCTGGCAAGCGCCCGTGGATTCTTGCGGGAAGCTTCGCGCGCCCAGCCTTGCCACGGTCGTTCCTCGTGCTGGCCGTCGTGATACCAAGTGTAGTAGTTGGCGAAGAGGAAGGGGCGGGCCTGGTCTTCGGAATTGGCGATTCGTAGGAGAAAAAGTAGGGAGAAAACAATCGTGAGAGTTTTCATTTTGATATCCATGAAATTTGCCATCCCCGGGGGTCGAACTCAAGGGGTCGGCTCGTCACGCAGCGAGGAGAACGTCGATCCTCCGGCGCCGAGAAAACCGTTACTGTGCCCGTTTTCATCGGGGCTGATCCAGAAGGAGTAAAGCGAACCGTTGACAAGGCGAAACCGAAAACGGACGGCATGTCCATCGAGACTCTCGAGATCGCTTTCTTCCTCCCACAGGATGCGCTCAGCTGTGGTGTCCCGGGCGAAGGGAATGGATTGCCTAAGAACAGTGCCATCCAAATCCAAGACCTCGACCCTCAGCTCTCCATCGAGGGCATCGGAATTTACAAAGAGTTCTTTTCCCGAAAACCGCACAGGTCTGGTCGTCAACTCGCCACCTTGCTTCCCCGCGTCCATCGAGGCGAAGCCATCTCGGCGCAAGCGAGCGAGTCCGATGGAAGCACCCGCGTAAACGTCACGGTGGCCTGTCGACGTCTCCCCCGAGTAGGCGCAGTAGGGGAAGACCAGCTCATCCTCGTGCACGACGAACACGCCGGTAGTGGTGTGGACGTAGGCGCGATCCCACGCGCCCTCGGTGCGCTCCCCGCGGATGAAGCCACTGCGATCGGGGCGGTGCCAGTGAAATCCATCGCGACTGAAGCCGACTTCCAGATCGGTGAGCTTGGGGAAGTGTCCCTCGTGGCAGACGCCATTCGGAGGACCGCGATGGATCTGGTGCATCCCGATGAGCAGGCTCTCGTAGGCAACGCCCGCAAGACTGTAGAGCTGACAGGGCGCCGGATCGCCGGGATAGGTGTCGGCGGGCTCGGGCAGGTCGAGTCGGTCGGCGTTGGTCCAGTAGACGGAGGCAGGGTAAGCCGTGCCGTCGAGAAACTCATCGGTCTCGAGGTAGTGTCTCGCGCGCCCACGCGGCGAACTCATCTTGATGCTGTGAATCCATTTTTGGCGGAACGGGTTGTAGAAGAACGATCCGTAGTCGCCCGCGATGCTCGCAGGGACGGCGTCGGACCATGTCTCACCATCAGAGCGCTGGAGGGAGTGGGAGAAGCCCTCGGGTCGATTCTCTTTTCCTCCGTGAAGCCAGCAGGCGAGGAAGCGGATGCGGTTCATCGGATCGTCGGCGAGGGCGTCATACCAGACGGCGTTGTCTCCCCCGGCGACTCGGCCCTCGACACCCTGCCAGACCGTGCCGGCGGGCAGGAGGTGATTGCTGCCATCCTCGGCGATGGCGGGACGTTCCCAGTGGATCAGGTCGGTGCTGGTCGCCATCGCGATCGGCCCGCGCCAGCCGGCGGTGTAGAAGAGCTTGTAGTGCTGATCGACGGGATCCCAGAAAAGACCGCCCTGACCGAGATAGACGACCTCGTCGCCGGCCATTTCGGTGGGAGTCTCCGCGCGGAAGACGGGATTGCGCGGGTCTTTGACGGGCTGGTGAAAGGTGCGTGCCAGCGTGGTCGACTCGATCAGAAAATCATCGACGAACAACTGACGACCGACATCGATCGGGATGATTTCGGGAGGATGCTCGAGATAGGGCACCGGCATCGGTTCAGTGGAGTGCGGATCGAGATGGCGTGGTGGCCAGACTTTCGGCAGGGTGATGCCGTTGTAGAGAACTTCGCCCTGGTTCTCCGACCACGGGCCGGGCGGGTCAACGGGCTTCAGCGCGACGCCTTCGCCGAGGAGAAGCAGGCAGACCTTCGTGTAGGAAATGACCTCGCCGGGCGAGACCGTCTTTCGCATCACGCCCATGGATTCCGGCTGGCCGGGCCACGCGGGATAGGCGTCGATCGCTTCGACGCGGGTGAAGCCCTGGTGCTCCAGTTTTCTGGCCTGACTCCATCGGATGGCAGGATCGAATGGCGTCAGGGCGACGACCTCGCCTCCAGCGACGACTTCGAAGTCGCCCCCCTCGATCGAGGCGAGATGGATTCCCATGCCGGACAGGTTGGAAGGCACCTGACCGGCCTGGTAGGCACGGTCCGCGAAGAGTCGGGCTCCCTTGCGATATTTCAGAGCTTCGCCAAAATGGTGAGACGGGAAATCGTGTGCTGTGCCGACCTCCTCGGACCCATCCCGCATCTTCCGCTGGAAGCCCGTTACCTTTTCCGGATGTCGAGCGAAGACGTCGGTCGTTTCTCCACGATCCGCGGCGAGGTCGTTGGTGGGATTCGGATTCAGCTTGCCGGGGATCATGATGGGCTGCCTCACGCGAGCGATGTCGCTGACGAGCTCACCAGCGAGGATGTCCTCCTCGGTGAACTGGGCGAAGAGGATGTGACCGCGCTTGGATCGCTGCCAATCGTAGGAGACGTAGATCGAGCCGTCCGGCGCCTGGAAGCCATCGGGGTAGCTGACACCGCCGCGACCTTCGAAGACCAGGCCGCCCTGCCAGGTTTCGCCTTCATCCTCGGAAAGCCAGGCGCTCAGCTTCATCCGACCATTGTGGGCATCGATTTCGTCGCCGTGCTTGACGAGGAGCCAGCGACCCGAGGCGAGCTTTCTCAGGAAAAAACGCGCGTTCGGATGACTGATGCCGGGAGACGGGATAGGCTCACTCCATGTCCGTCCGCCGTCCGTCGACTCGCTGAGGACCAGGCCTGCTGACGTGCGGATGAGCATCCAGAGATCGCCGCTGACTTTCTCGACGGCCATGGCCTCATGCCAGTCCCCGTTTCCGGTTTTCACATTTCCCCGCTGCGTCCAGGTCGCGCCTTCGTCGGTGGAGACGAGCACGTTTACCCCTCGGATCGGATCCAACTCTGGGAAGACGCCTGCTTTGAACTGATGGTAACCCGGATTCTCGAGCAGATAGGTAAAGGCGAGCCACTCTCCCTTCGCCGTCACGATTGGCTTGTTGAGCATCACTCCGTGGGAAAGCCGACGCGGCGTTGACCACTCGATTGTCTCCGCGTCGGGATTCTCGCACACCGTAGCCCAGAGCCCGGCGCGACCATCATAGTGCGCCATGACCTGATCGAAAAAGAGCCAGAGCCGCCCCTGCGGATCCGTCCAGAGATTGCCGACGATGACAGTGCGCTGGATCGGGAGATGATCCGCCCGACTGTCGATGACGAGGATCGGATCGCTCCAGGTCGTCCCGTCGTCGTCGCTCCGCGCCACGAGCATGTGTCCCTCGGGATCGTCGCCACCGCCGATCCAGGCTCCGAAAAGTCGACCGCCGGGCGAGCGCTCGATCCCGATCGTCATCCCGTAGTCGAGATTCCTGACCGCATACTTTTCACCAGGATTGGTGTTGAGCTGCGGGGGCAACAGCGCGAGGTCGGCGACGGCGCGCAAGGTCTTGAGTTCGACCTCACGAGCTTGCTCGGGGCTGAGGTCAGTGAAGGCAGCCTCCTCCTGAGCGCCAAGGTTCAATGCCAGCCCACAGAGGAGCGCAGGCAGATGGGAGATACGAATCATGGTCATCGTTTTTTCAGGTGTTGGTAAAACTCGCGCAGGATGCCGAGGTCACTGCCGGAGGCGATCCAGGTCATGCCGCTCTCGACTCGACGAGCCCGCTCGTCCGGTTCACGAATGAGAATGCCAGTCGCCTTTCCGTGCGCTCGTGCACCTGCGAGAGTGGTCTCGACGCAGTCCTCGAATCCTGGTGCGTTTGGCTCGTGAGCGAGAGCGTGGCGGAGGTCGGCGGGTCCGATGAAAAGCGCATCGACTCCTGCGACGGCGGCAATGCTTTCGGCCGCCCGGACACCTCCCGGGTCTTCGATCTGGGCGAGCAGGAAGGGAGAGTTTCGGGTGGCGAGGTCGCGGGTTCCGTATCCATGAGCGCGCACCGTCCGCGAGACGCCTCTCGTGCCCTCCGGAGGATACCGCATCGCGCGGGCGGCGATCCTCGCCTGCTCCGCGCTGGTGACATGCGGCACCATGATCCCATCGGCTCCGCAGTCGAGCGTGCGGCCGATCTGATCCGGCAGAAGCGCGGCGACCCGCACGATCCCGAGTGTTTCACTGCCTCGCAAGGCACGGAGCAGATGAGGGATCTCGCTCTCGCCGTATTCACCGTGCTCCAGGTCGAGCAGCACCCAATCAAGGCCGCACTCGGCGGCGAGTTCCACGATTGCTGGAGATCCGGTCGAGATCCAGGTTCCGCTTCGAATGGTGTCAGGGTTCTTCATGCTAACAGATTGCCGCCTCCAGTTGAGCAAGCGCGTTTTCGATCCGCTGCATCGTTTCCATCCGCAGCGACTGACCGGTCGTGCCGGGTGCGATGAGAAAGCTCGCTCCGGCCAGATCGAAGATCCCTGATCGGAGACGGATGAGCGCTTTGTAAATCAGGTTCCGCAGAAGGTGGAGGGCATAGCGCACCTCGAATTCGTCACCCAGTGGGGCTACCCTCGTGTATCCCTCGACTGCCAGATCGACCTGGTCTCGAGGAAAGAAACACCCGATGAGGGCGAGATCATCGACCGGATCGCCACCGATGGCATCGTCCCAATCGATCATGGCGGTGATCTGATCCGGCTTCCCCAGCAGATTCCACAGGGCGGTATCCTTGTGAACGAGAGAGGGTCGGAATCCTGTCAGAAAATCCTGACATTCCTCCATCACATCAAAGATCCGATCTCTCATTTCTACCTTAAGGAACTCGCCTCGGACGAGGCCATCGAGATGCTGATCGAGGTTGAGGAAAAAGTAGTCGCGATAATGAGCGTGGTGACCTTGGAGAGCCACCTCCTCCTGAAGGGCCTCCGGGCGGAATGGCCCGAAGCCGGTCACAGAGACTTGCCGGAGACTACCTAGCATTTCCCCCAACTGCCCCAGTATCGCGGGAAGATCGAGAGTGCCAGCCCGATGCCGGTGATCGAGACTCGGATCGTCGATCCATTCGATCGCCTGCCAGGCGAAAGGCGTTACCGAACGGCTCGTATCGACCGCGATGGGCCGAGGAGTGGGCACTCCGACTTGTCGAACCGCGTCGAGCAAATACGACTCGACGGAGAGGTGATCGTCGCCCTCCGGACCGTCCTCGACCCGGACGAAGGAGGTTCGCTCCCCACCTTCGTGTCGGAAACACCAGGCGAGATGATTTCCCGGCGCATCGAAGGGAGTGAGCTCGATGGTCGTGTCATCGAGGCGGTCGCGCAGCGCGGCGAGGAGTTGCCGGGCGATCCGAGCGCGATCCCGCCCGGGCGGAGTGGTGAAGGCCGAGGGACGATCACATTTCCAGTAGTAGATCGCTTCCCGACTCATCAGTCCTCCTTCTCGGTGCGTTTCGCCCAGTAGCCGGCCACGATGGAACCGATCACATTCTGCATGACCGCTGAGAACACCATGGGGATCGCCGCGAGTGGATTGGTGTTGAAATGAGTCTTCGCCAGCACCGTCGCCATGCCGCCATTCTGCATCCCGACTTCGATGGATACGGTGCGCGCGACCGGGGCCGGAAATCGAACAAGCCGGGTCACCGCGTAGCCAATGACGAATCCCAGGCCGTGCAGCAGAGTCGCGGCAAACAACAACTGCCCGGCATACTGCGCGATCACTTCGGCACTCCCCGCGACGATCGCCCCGGTGATGAGGCAAAGCGCGACCACCGCCACGGGTGGACCGCTGCTCTGAATGCGCCGCACCGCTTGCGGGAACCGCCAGTTGCAAAACACTCCGATGAGGACCGGGGCAATGACGATCTTCAAGGTCGAGAGGGCGATTCCCCACCCATTCACCGGCACGTACCGGCCCGCGAGCCACTCGCACCAGAGCGGCGTGAGGAGAAAGGAAGCCAAGGTCGAGAGCATCGTGAGCACGACGGACAGGGCGACGTTTGCTCTCGCGAGGTAGGCCACCATATTCGACGCAGTCCCTCCGGGGCATGCCGCAAGAAGGATCAGCCCGATTGCGAGATCAGCCTCCAGTCTGAGCAAGACCGCGATCCCCCAACCGACGATCGGCATGACCGTGAATTGGCAGAGCAATCCCATCACGGTGGCCCGTGGCATTTCTCCGACCCGTTTGAAATCCCGCGGACTCAAAGTCAGGCCCATCCCGAGCATCACGATGGCAAGAGCGCCCTGGATCCATCCTCCGGTGAACCAGAGGAGCGAGGAAGGCAGGAAAAATCCCAGCAGAGCCGTCCCCACCAGCCAGAAGGGATAGTGCCGCGTCAAGCTGTCGATGAGGAGTCGCATCGCCGGGAACTTTGTCCGGAGACCGGCTCTTGCGCGAGTGTGGCGGAATGTTACCGTAACGCAAATGGTGCCAAAGCGGAGTCCCCATCTTTCTCTGAAACGGGTCGCCGAGCGTGCTGGCGTCTCGCCGATGACGGTGTCACGCGCTCTGCGCAACGAGCCGCGTGTCGCGGCGGAGACCAGAGAGCGCATCCTCAGAATCGCGGAGGAAATGGGATATCGGCCCGACCCGCAGCTTTCACGCATCATGACCCAGCTCCAGGAGCGGCGTCGCACTAGCGAGCGCGAAACCATCGCGGTGATCCGCGAGGCCGAGACGGGCTCGGATCTCCCGAGCCCGACCTATCAGTATGTGCCCGCAGAAGCGATCCGCGAGCGGGCCGAGCGCTACGGCTTTCGCGTCGAGGAGTTCTGGCTCGGGCGAGACGGAATGACACCGAAGCGAATGAACCAGATACTTGAGGCACGTGGAATCAGAGGGGTGATTGTCTCGCCGCAATCGGCGGGGATGCCCGTGAGCGAACTCGATTACTCGCACCTCGCCGCTGCCACCTTCGGGTATGGATTGCGTGAGCCGTCGCTCCATCGCTCGGCGGGCAACATGACTCTGGCGATCCGCCTCGCAACCGATGCCCTCAGCGACCGTGGCTATCGCCGAATCGGCCTTGCTCTTTCCCGGTGGGTCGAAGATCGCGCCGAGCAGGCCTACACTGCGGCGATGTTTCTTTATCAGCACGCTCTACCCGAAGAGGATCGCGTGCCGCCCTTTCTCTTCCCGACAAACGACGTCGCTGCGGGGAAAGCGACGTTTCTCGCCTGGCTGAAAGACAATCGTCCCGATGCGCTGATCAGCTTCGACCAACAGATACCCGAGTGGCTCGCGGAGGTGAATTTGCACATCCCGAAGGACATCGGCTTCCTGGTCCACGACTGGACCGGGGCGATGACTGGATTCGCCGGAATCGACCATCGTCGCGAACATGTCGCCGCCGCCGGAGTCGATCTCGTTGTTTCGCAGTTGCTCCAGAACGAGGTTGGGGTGCCGACCGCACCCCGACAGATCTTGATACCTCCGATATTCCGGGATGGTCCCAGCGCTCCGATGCGCGCCTCTGGAGCACGGGCCTGAAGTGAGGGACAAAAACAGCTCCTCTGGATTTGTCAGTCTGTTGCCCAGGAGTTTTTCGGAGCGGTCACCGGTCGCACTTGGGGAGTTTCCGCATTCACTGCTTCGAGACTGCCCAGTAGCTTGGTCTGCAATCGTTCGGTTCGGCGGCCCCGCCTCCGCACGACGTCCGTGCGATCGAGCCGGACATTCGCGGGGCGAAAACGATCCGTGAACTGCTCGAGAATCACCGCGAGGCCAAAGCCTGGACGGACGAAGGTCTGGGCCTATGCGACCTCCTCGAATACGTCGTCACCTCGACGCCGTTCCGCAGTCTTTGAAATCCCGAAACGGCGTCGAAAGGCCCGGAGGATCGACTGGTCGCAGCCGACCCTCTTATGGGACTTTCGCTCCCGTGTTTGCGTGTTTGTAGATTTCTATATGAGATTGTTACCTTATATGAGATGCGTATTCCAAGTCCATCCCGAACCGATTGGGAAGAATTCCCTTCGGCGACCGGGGCCAAGACCATCCTCGTCATCGAGCTGCTCGCCCGGCATCCCGAGGGCCTCACCGCCTCGCAGGTGACCCGGGATCTCGGCTTCACCCCGAACCTAGTCTATCGCATCCTGCGGACGCTCGCGGAACTGGGGTGGGTGGCGCAGCGGGAGGACTCGTCCGCCTACGTTCTCACCAACCGGATGCTCCAACTGGCCGGACCGCAGGTGGGGGAGGAGAGTCTCACCCTTGCCGCCCACCAGCCGCTTCGCGAGCTCCGTGACGCGCTTGGCGAGACTGTTCAACTGCTGATCGAAGTCGACGGGAAGATGTCGGTGCTGGAACAGTTCCGCGGACTCCAGGCGCTCCAGGTATCGGGCCAGGTAGGAATGCGGGTCCCGATGTATTCCTGCGCGCCCGGCAAGGCGATGCTGGGAGCCTGGAGCGAGGAGAAACTCGACGCCTGGTTTCGGACACGCGGACGCACCTTGAAGAAGTTCACCCCGACGACGCTCTCGACGAAGAAGGCCCTCAGGGACAATCTCGATCAGGTCCGGGTGCGTGGCTACGCCACCGACCTCGCCGAGGGCATCGAGGGCATCCACTGCGTCGCGGTCGTGATTCGCGACGGCTACGGCGATCCCGTCGGGGCGATCACCGTGATGGCCCCGGCCAGCCGGGTGCAGGAAGAGGATTTTCCCGCAACAATAGAGAAGCTTCAGGCCGCCAAAGAGAAAATCGAAACACGACTTCTGGGATGAGATTTCTTCTGCACCTCAAACATTCGATTCAACCGGGTTGGGTCCAATACTTTACCCTGATGGCTCTGCGGATAATGAAGGCGTCTTCTGCGAGCGGGCCGCTCGCAGCTACCTGGGAAGGGTCCTGCGGACAGCATGAACGAAGGCTGGTTCTTGGAATCATGGGTGGCCTGTTCCTCTCCGTTGCCGGCATGACGGCGTCCGAAGCCGAGAAAGTCGAGTTCTTCGAAAAACGGATCCGGCCCATCCTCGCGCAGGAGTGCTACGAGTGTCACTCGCAGCGCCACAAGGTGAAGGCCGGCCTCGAACTCGACAGCCGTCCGGGATGGGAGGCGGGTGGTGACAGCGGTCCGTCCATCATCCCCGGCGATCCGGCGAACAGTCTCCTTCTCCAGACCATCACTCACGAGCACGAGGACATGCAGATGCCGAAAGCAGGGGCGAAGCTGGAGGACTCAGTCCTCGCCGATTTCGAGAAATGGATCGCCGAGGGAGCGGTCGACCCGCGGGACAAACCGTCCAGCGCCGAGGAAATCGCCGGCGACACCGAGTGGTCCGCGATCTCGGCCCGCCGGGCGCAGTGGTGGAGTTTCCAGCCGGTGGAAAATCCCGACATTCCCAAGAGCGACCGCGTCACGCATCCGGTCGATCGATTTCTCGACGTTCCCCGGAGAGAGGATGCGCTACCCGTTTCGCCTCTTGCCGATCGGTGGACCGTGCTGCGGCGGCTTCGCTACGTCCTCACCGGCTTGCCCGCGACGATCGAGGAGCAGGAACGTTTTGCCGACGACTGGGAAACGCTCGGCCGCGAGAAGGCGATCGCAAAGCGGACCGAGGAACTGCTCGATTCTCCCCACTTCGGCGAACGCTGGGCCCAGCACTGGATGGACTGGTACCGCTACACCGAAGGGCACGGCGGCCAGGGTGACCCGGGCATCGAAAACGCGACCGTGTATCGAGATTACCTCATCCGGGCTTTGAACGCCAACGTCCCCTATGATCAGCTCATCCGTGAGCATCTCGCCGGCGACCTGCTCGAGGAGCCCCGGCTCGATCCAGCCGGCATGGTGAACGAGTCCATCATCGGGCTGGCGCAGTATCGCTTCGTCGAGCACGGCTTCTTCCCCGTCGACGCGCTCGACGAGTTGGTGAAGTTCACCGACAACCAGATCGACGTCGTGACCAAGGCGACGATGGGCCTGACCGTCTCCTGCGCCCGTTGTCACGATCACAAATTCGACGCGATCAGCCACGCGGACTACCACGCTCTCTTCGGTATCTTTGCCAGTTCGCGTCCGGCGCGTCGGCAGGTCCTCGCGCCGGGTGTGATCGACCAGCGTCGCGATGCCCTGGTGTCGCAGCGGGCGAAGCTGGCCGAGTCCGTCAAGGCCCGCTGGCTCGAGGAAATCGACGACGCCACGATTCGCGAACGGCTCGACGCCTTTACCAAGACCCACGAACAACTCGAAGAGAATCCGAAGGAGCCCGTCGAAACCCTCGCGGGGAAGGTGGAGATTCCCCGGCACCTCCTCGTCGAGCCCGGCGATGCGCTGGAGCCATGGATCCGCTGGAAGGAGGACGCCACGATCGCGGCGCAGTGGACCGGGCTACCTTCTCGGCTCGAGAAATTGACGACCGAGGCGGAGGCTCACAACGAGTCCATCACCGTGGACCGCGTCGATTTTCGCGGCGGCGTTCCGGAAGGCTGGCGGGTCACGGACGGCACTGTCACTGCGGTTGGTTCCGGAGCGCTCGGGATCGGTACGGACAAAGAGGGACAGGTCGTCGAGAGCATTCTCCCCGCGGGAGTGATCACCCATACCGCCACCGCCCACGAGCAGGCGGCGCTCTTTTCTCCGGACTTCATCGTCGAAGGATTCGACGCCATCGCCGCGGACTGGTCGGGTGGTGGGTGGTCGTCATTCCGTCTCGTCCCGCAGAACTTTCCGCGGGGTGGAGGAGGGATTTATCGGCAAGGGGAATCAAGGGACGACGGTGCGACTCGCTGGTTCGGCGAGGAAACCGATTTCTGGAAGGGGAACCGGGCCTACTTTCATTTCCAGACCCGCGGAACGGCGCCGGCTCCTCCCATCAGCCCACGCGGGCCCGACGGCAAACCTATCCCGACTCGCCCGCAGTTTCATGGCTCGTGGTTTCACGTCCGCGAGGTGCGCCGACTGCGCGGCGAGAAGGATCGCATCCGCCCGGCCGAATTCACCGCCACCGTCCTCGTGGACGAGACGGCCGATGCTCCGGCCAACCGGGACGAACTGGCCCGGCGCTATGTCGAGGTGATTCGCGAAACGGTCTCGCGCTGGCGCACGGCGGCATTCACCGACGTGGATGCCCTCTTCCTGACCGAGTGTATCCGCGCCGGGCTCCTTTCCGGAGACGAGGAGGAACTCGGAAAAGCCGTCGCGACCGAGCTGGCGGCCCTGCGTGCCATCGAGAAAGAGTTCATCTCCGTGGCCCATCGTTCCGTCCCCGCCGTGGTCGAGTCGGATGGGTTCGACCAGGCGCTCTACGTGCGGGGCAATCACCTGCAGCCCGCCGATCCGGTGCCGCGTGGATTTCTCACCGCCCTCGGTGGCGAGCCCTTCGATCTGGAGAAAGAAACCGGTCGGCTCCAACTCGCCCGCGAGATCACGGCAGAGGACAACCCGCTCTTTCATCGCGTCATCGCCAACCGGATCTGGACCCACGTCTTCGGGGAAGGAATCGTCTCGTCGGTGGACAACTTCGGCCGCACGGGGCAGGAGCCGACCCATCCCGAGCTGCTCGATCATCTCGCCGCGCGGATCCGGACGACCGGCTACGATCTCAAGGACGCGATCCGCTACCTCGTCTCGACGGAGCTTTTTCAGCTCTCCAGCTCCCCGACCTCGCTGGCCCGGTCGGACGATCCGGCCAACCGACTCTGGACCCACGCGCGGGTCCGCCGCTTCGATGCCGAGATCGTGCGCGATCACCTCCTCGCCGTGTCGGGGCAACTCGACCCCAAGCTCTTCGGGACGTCCGTGGTCTCGAATACCGCCGTGGGCAAGGATGTGCGCCGGGGTGTCTACCTCGAAAGAAGGCGCAAGAGACGGGACGGTTTTCTCGACACCTTCGACATGCCCCTGCCGTCGACCACGCGGGGCAAGCGCGACGTCACCACGACCCCGTCCCAGGCGATCACGATGCTGAACGCGCCTTTCGTGCGTCACCAGGCGAAGGTGTGGGCGGGAGGAAACGCCGCTCGGCCGATCGACGAGAGCCTGCGCGAACTCGTGCGTCACGCCTTCACCCGGCCACCCGGGGCGGAGGAAATGCAGACCCTGACAGACTTCGCCCGCGACAACGGTGGAAGCGTCGCCGGAATGACCGAGGCCGCGCACCTGCTCTTCAATGCGAAAGAATTTCTCTACCTGCGGTAGTGTTCGCAGTTTTCGGTTCGCGGTTCACCGTTATTGAAATGAGTATCCAGAGATTCGAGGAAATTGAAAGCTGGCAGATGGCCCGCGAGGTCTGCAACACGGTGTTCCGTCTCGTGGGCGAGTGTCGGAACTTTTCGCTCAAGGACCAGATGCTTCGATCCTCCGGCTCGATCATGGACAACATCGCGGAGGGATTCGATGCCGGTAGCAATCGCGAGTTCATCCGCTTTCTCCAGTATGCGAAACGTTCCTGCTCGGAACTGCAAAGCCAACTCTACCGCTGCATCGATCAGAAATTGATTTCGCAGGACGAATTCGACGAACACTACTCTCATATCGACCTCATCAAGAAGAAGATCGGCTCCTTCATCAACTACCTCTCCAGGAACATCGATCACCGAAAAGTCTCCGATCCCAGATAATCGCCAACCGCCAACCGCGAACCGCGAACCGCGAACCGCGAACCG
>Ga0180430_10000765_pt1 | contig 33847 bp, 34 predicted proteins | sample SS_ome_9_FD_132999 | JGI IMG/M metagenome (GOLD analysis project Ga0180430, IMG submission 132999) | Hypersaline lake sediment archaeal communities from the Salton Sea, California, USA - SS_1_S_2 metaG | ecosystem: Environmental > Aquatic > Non-marine Saline and Alkaline > Hypersaline >... | reverse complement strand
ATCGTCAGACCAGGGACATTCTGGAAGGTGTTCGCAATGTGGATCGCCTTTCCGATTGGAATATGGCTGGAAAATCCTGGAAGATGACCGAGGAAGGCTTGGAAAAAATTGCAAATTAATTTTAATATTTTGTATATTTGCAACCCGGTTTTCGCAACCGCCTCTGACCCGTGGTGTAATTGGCAACACGTCTGATTTTGGTTCAGAAGAGTCCAGGTTCGAGCCCTGGCGGGTCAACAGAGAAAAACAAATGCCCTGTCTCATTGTGAGGCGGGGCATTTTCTTTATATTTATTTTATACATTTGAACACAGGTCAATGCAGGCCGGCTAAAACAACTTATAATGAAAAACTTTGTATTTATTATTGCTCTGGCTTTCTTATCCGCTACTGCCTTTGGTCAGAAGGTGAATTTTTCCGGAGAATGGACACTCAATGAAGATAAAAGTGAATTGGGTTATGAATTCAGTCTTGCTCCAAAATCCATGACCCTGGAACATACCAAAAAGACATTTGATCAGACCAATGTAAGTGAATGGGATGGACAGGAGGTCCAAGCAGAATATCACTATACCCTGGACGGTGAAGTATGTGAGAATCCGGGATTTGAAGGTTCAGTGACCACATCAACCGCAGTATTTGACAAAAAAGCCAAAACTTTGAAGATCGTTACCGATGGCGAGGTTCAGGGGATGGAATATACCCTGACACAGGTGTTCTCCATGAAGGATGACAATCTGGTCGTGGAATCTGAAGCAGCCTCGGATATGGGTGAAATGGTCGAGACATTTGTCTTTGATAAGAAGTAGACCGCTCCGATACAACTACATTGATTTATACAGCAGCTCTTGTATTTTTTACAGAAGCTGCTGTATCGTTTGATAAATTCCTGAACAAGCAAGGGAATAATGTATTAGTTTTGTTTAAATCACTTTATAATGATGCCAAAGAGAGCGCTTTACCTGATTGTATTTCTAATTAGCTCCATGGCTTCCCAGGCACAGGTAAATATGTACCTGGGAGGTAATGTGCAGGGGAACTATTCCTGGATCAGGGGTGGTGACGCTACAAAGGAACCCGGTTTCGGTGGGGGCCTAAGTTTCATTTACTGGGAATACGAGTACTGGTTCCTGAAGGCTGGTATCGAATATAATCATATGACCTCGACCATGTTGGATTATGCAGACGACTATGGCGTAGTGCCGGAAAACGAGGATGATAAAATCAATATTACCTACACAGAACAGAATATCGGGATTCCATTAACCATCTATTTCCGTCCTTTTGAATGGGGAGCCAATACCCTCCTGATCGCAGGCACCCTGAAAACAACTTTCGTTGCCAGCCTGAAGGAAAATTCTGAAGAATATGGCGAAATTGTACTGAAAGGGACTGACCTGGGCTCCAGAGTAAAAACTGGTGTGGGGGTCGGTGTCGGCTATCAACGACAGCTTGACAAGCATATGTTCCTGAATATTATCCCTTCTTACAACCTGGATTTGAGGGGCTACAAAGCTTTCAACTCCATCACCCTCAGCGCTGAATTTATTTTCGGCATTTATTGATCCGGAGCATCCCCTTGAAAGCACATGATCTGATGGCTTCGTAATTCCCGGCGAAGCTCTTTTGATTTTCCCCCGGTCACGCCATCCAGTTCCTCCCAGAACTTCACACCATGATCCGGAATCCTGGTATGTACAAGCTCATGCAGGATCACATAATCGGAGAGATGCTCAGGCAGCATCACCAGCCAGCTGTTCAGGTTAATACTCTTCCGGGGAGTGCAACTGCCCCACCGGGTGCGCATCTTTCTGATTTTAAGACCTGTTATTTTAAATCCGAATCGTCCAGACAGCTCACTTACCCTTCCCGGCAAATACTCCAATGCTTCCTTCTGCAGGACTCTCCAGATGGCAGCTTCTACCGTATCATCCCCATGGAGCAGGTGTAGCACATAGCTTCTTCCCCTGACCTGGAATGCCGCTCCCGCTGCGGGCAAACTCTGACTGCAATCTCTTTGTTTCAAGCCGCTTAGCTTCTTAAGTACCCATTGCTGCTTTGACAGAAAGAAACGCTCGGCCTGTTTCTGGCTTGCATAGCGAGGCACAGTCACCCTGATCTCTCCTCGCTGATTTATGCGAATGGCAAGCATCCTGGCCCTGCTATTCCTGACATAGGCCACATCCCCTATCGTCTTATAATGCAATATATTTTGCTTTTTTTGCACTCAGATTGAACTGTTTACTATAACTTTAATGACTTTTTAAAACATAGTACAATGATTCGAAAATCAATCGTCTTCTCCTTATTGCTGTTTGGAACGGGATTTTTTCTTGCTGCCCAACAGCCCTGGTCGCTGGAGGACTGCATACAGCATGCCATGGAGAACAACATTCAGATCAAACAAACTGTTCTGAATACCGAATATAACGAAAACCTGCTGAAGCAATCCAAACTGGGACAGATTCCCAATTTGAGCGGAAGTGGAAACTACAGCTATTCATGGGGACGTGCCCTGGACCAAACCACCTACCGCTATACGGATGAGCAGATTGGTTCATTTAATTTTGGACTGAATTCCTATACAAACCTGTTTAACGGACTGCAGACAAGAAACACCATTCAGCAGAACGAATTAAACCTGATGGCCAGTTATGAGGATGTTCAGAAGGTGAAAAATGATATCACACTGAACATTGCTGCAGCCTACCTGTCCATTATGTTCAACCGGGAATTGCTGGCTGTAACAGAAATTCAGCTGGAGACCACCGGGCAGCAGGTGGAGCGGACAAAGAAAATGGTGGATGCGGGCAAACTGGCCAGGGGGAACTTCCTGGAGTTGCAGGCTCAGTTTGCTTCCGAGGAACTGAATCTGGTAAATGCCGAGAATCAACTGGCCATCTCCTTGCTGAATCTGCAACAGATCCTGGACCTCCCCATTGATTCGGCTTTTGATGTGATCATCCCCGACCTTGCCGACCCGGATGAGGATCCCTTGCTGGTGAATGCCATGGAGGTATACCGGGTGGCTGAACAGGTCATGCCGGAAGTTAAAAGTGCTGTGCTGAATCTGCAAAGCGCTGAAAAAGGAGTGGCCATTGCCAAAGGCGGACGCTCCCCCCAGCTTTACCTCTCAGCCAATTTCAACACCGGTTACTCTGATGTCAGGGAACAGGTGGTAAGCGTGAGTGACCCCGTACAGATACCCATCGGGGTAACTGAAGGCGGAGAAACCGTTTATTCAACCAGTCCACAGGAGATCCCAAGCTTTGGGGCCTACCCCTTCTTCGATCAGATGGTAGACAACAGGTACACCGGGGTCGGGCTTGGATTATCCATTCCCATTTTCAATGGCTGGATGGTGAATACAAGCATCGCCAACGCACGGATCATGCATGAAAACGCAAAGCTTGAATTGCAAAGCCAGAAGCTGACTCTTTATGCAACCATCCAGCAGGCCTATGCCGACGCTGTAGCTGCATTGAAGAAGTTTAATGCGACCAGGCAGGCATTAGTGTCTATGGAAGAATCTTTCAAATACACAGAGAAAAAATTCGAGGTCGGACTGGTAAACACGGTGGATTACAACGTGTCGAAGAATCAGCTGACATCCACGCAGTCTGACCTGCTCCAGGCCAAATACGATTTTATTTTCAAAACAAATGTCCTTAACTTTTATCAGGGAATACCCATCACCCTTTAATATTACAAATCAATGAAATCAAGAAAAAGATTATTTCTCATCATAGGAATCTCGGCGGTAGTACTCCTTATCGTTCTGGCCATCGGAAAAAAACAAGGCTGGTTTGGAAATGAAGGATTCCTCAAGGTTTCCGTTGAATCTGGTATCGAAAGGGAAATCGTTGAAGTGATCAATGCCAACGGGAAAATCCAACCGGAAACTGAAGTAGCTATCTCGCCTGACGTATCAGGCGAAATTGTGGAACTTGTTGTCAAAGAAGGGGACGAAGTGGTAAAAGGTCAATACCTGCTTAAAATCAAGCCAGAGGCATACCAGATGGCACGAAACAGGGCTGAAGCTTCTCTGAATAACGCCAGGGCGAGACAAAAACAGGCCGAAGCACAGCTGGAGATGGCCAACCTTGATTACAAGCGGAACAAAATGCTTTACGAAGACGAGGCCATTTCAACAGCCGAGTATGAACAATCCCTTACCAATTTCAATACCGCCCTTGCAGAAAAAGAGGCTTCTGAATTTTCAGTGATGAGCGCCCAGGCCACCCTCGATGAAGCGGATGAAAGCCTGACCAAGACATCCATCTATGCTCCCATGGCCGGAACCATATCCAGCCTTTCTGTGGAACTGGGAGAGCGGGTTGTAGGTACATCCATGATGTCGGGTACAGAAATGCTGCGGATAGCGGACCTGAACCGTATGGAAGTGGAGGTTGAAGTGAATGAAAATGATATTGTCCGGGTAACCAACCGCGACACAGCCCTGATCGAAGTAGATGCCTATCCCGACACAAAATTTATGGGCGTGGTTTCCGAAATTCCGGTCTCAGCCAATACCACCGGGGTGACCACCGACCAGGTGACCAATTTTATGGTAAAGATCCTGCTTCTGGCTGAATCTTATGAGGATAAAATCTCCGAATCAAATCCTTACCCGCTGCGTCCGGGTATGTCGGCCACAGCAGATATCCAGACAGATCGCAGAACCGGGATCTACTCCATCCCAATTCAGGCAGTTACCACAAGAATGGATACTACAGGCCAGGCGACGGTAAAAGACTCTCAAACGATAGGCTCAGTTAGCTCCGATGGAACAGTCAGTAACGAAACCCTGCCTTCCGAAGAAGAGGCAAGCAGTGATGAGCCCAAGGTTGTGGTATTTATCGTATCGGAAGGAAAATCGTGGATGAAGGAGGTGAAGACAGGAATTCAGGATAACAATTATATTGAGATTACCGAAGGGCTTGACCCGGATGCTGAAATCATTGTTGCTCCCTACTCTGCCATATCCCGTCAGCTGAAGAATGATCTGCCCGTGGAGGTGGTCAGCGAAGAGGAGCTATTTTCCAGTGGTAAAAAGAAAAATGACTAAGAGCGGATGACAGGTCCCCTTCTTTTACATATTGAGACTGCCACCGATATCTGTTCGGTAGCACTTTCGCAAGGGGACCGGCAACTTGCACTTTTTGAAAGTGGCCAGGAACGCTCACACGCCACCCTGTTAAACACCTTTATCCGGCAGGCTATGGAGCAGGCTGACCTTAGCCTGAAAGACCTTCAGGGGATCGCGGTAAGCAAGGGTCCCGGTTCCTATACGGGTTTGAGGATTGGGGTCTCTACAGCCAAAGGCCTTGCTTATGCACTGGGAGTCCCTCTTCTTGCATCGGGAACCCTGGAGAATATGGCCGCTGGCTCAGCGAGCCATGATCAGGTGGCCCGGCTGATATCCATCCATGGGGACAAGGTACTGCTCTGTCCCCTGCTCGACGCCAGAAGAATGGAAGTTTATTCAGGATTCTACACTCTGAAAAATGATGTGTTCAGAGCGGTAAGTGCCGATGTGATCGATGAGGAGAGTTACAGGTCTATACTGGATTCATATCAGGTCTGCTTCTTTGGAAACGGAGCTGAAAAATGCAAGGAGGCCCTGCATCACCCAAATGCCCATTTTATAGATGGAATTGATCCCTCGGCAAGTACCATGATCATACCGGTTCTTAAAAGATATCAGCTAAAACAATATGAAGATGTGGCCTATTTCGAACCTTTTTATTTAAAGAACTTCATAGCCACGGTCCCCAAAAAAAAGGTGCTTTAGCCTGAACCGCAATCAAATATTATATTGATATATTTACATTCTAAACAGACCATATGGCAACAACAGCAGATTTTAGAAATGGCTTATGCCTTGAATTCAATAACGACCTTTTTACAATCGTTCAATTTCAACATGTAAAGCCCGGAAAGGGGCCTGCATTTGTAAGAACCAAGCTAAAGAGCCTGACCACAGGTAAGGTGATAGAAAACACCTTTACCTCAGGTGTAAAAGTAAATACAGCCCGGGTTGAGAGAAGACCCTACCAGTACCTCTACACCGATGACATGGGAGTTAATTTCATGCACCTGGAAACCTTTGAGCAAATAAGCATCCAGGCCGACATGATCGAAAATGTGGATCTGATGAAGGAGGGTCAATCGGTGGAAATTGTGGTTCATGCCGATACCGAAACTCCACTCACCATGGATCTTCCCCCTTTCGTTGAGCTCCAGGTAAGCTATACCGAACCGGGCGAAAAAGGAAATACAGCCTCCACATCGGCCCAGAAGCCTGCTGAACTTGAAACCGGGGCTAAAATCATGGTACCCCTGTTTATCGATACCGGGGAAATGATCAAAGTTGATACACGGGACCGCTCATACTCCGAACGGGTGAAAAAATAAACAAGATCAGCTTATGGGGAAATTTTCTGATAACCGGCTTAAACTTTCTACATTCAAACTGAATGCGCTACTGGATATTACACTGGCTATTAATGACAATGTATCGACCAGTGAATTGATTCGCCGCTATGAGAAAATGCTTACCGATGACCTGGACATCGGGAAGGTCATTGTTCTAAAATTCTCTGATAAATGGGAATGCTTGCTCAACTCGGGTTTCGGAAACAATTTTTTTAAGAAAGTGGATGTGGAACGGGATCTCCTTCCCTTCGATGAGATTTCATTTATTACTTCGGAACCTCAGCATTTCCCCGAGTTGGTGGATATTGTTATTCCGGTATCTCATAAGGACAAGGCAGTTGCTTTCGTTTTGATCGGCGATATCGAGGAGGAAGGTGAAGGGGTCAGTCCCATTATCAAGCACCTGCGCTTTATTCAGACCCTCTCCAACATCATCGTTGTAGCCATTGAGAATAAAAGATTATTCCAGGAAACGCTTCGTCAGGAGGCCCTGAAACGGGAGATGGAACTGGCCAGCAAGATGCAAACCATGCTGATCCCTGAGAAAGAGAAGCTGCCCTCCAACGAGCACATAAGCGTTTTAGCCTTCTACCATCCTCATTTTGAGGTTGGCGGGGACTATTACGATGTCATTCAGCTCAGCAAAGATGAAGTTGGTTTCTGCATTGCCGATGTATCCGGGAAAGGAATCTCGGCAGCCATCCTCATGTCGAATTTCCAGGCCAATGTGCACGCCTTGTTTACAGAAAATCAAGGACTTACCGACACGCTGCACCGGCTGAATTCCAGTGTAATGAACAGTGCAAAAGGAGAAAAATTCATCACTCTCTTTATTGCCAGGTATCACTTTCCAAGCAGGAAACTTACTTATGTGAATGCCGGGCATAACCCTCCCTTGCTTTATGAACCGGGTTCCGGTAAGCTTACGCAACTTGCCAGCGGATGTGTGGGCATGGGAATGCTTGACGATCTTCCCTTTGTGAATGAGGCCGAGCTGACACTGAATGAACCTGCCAAACTATTTTGCTATACGGATGGACTGGTGGAAGTGATTCAGGATTCGGGGGTGGAGTTTGGAACTGAGAACCTGGAAAAGGAGCTTACCAATAAACTATCCCTGGAAGAGAATATCCAGACCATTATCGAGAATCAAAAAATCCTGGAGGGTTCAGCAGCAATCTTCGACGATATCTCCATCATCGGAGCAGAGTTTCCGGGTTTGAACGGATTCTCTTAAACCGCTTCGGGATCTTCCCGGGGGAGATCCCGGTGGTAAATGTCCATGGCCACCAGCATGGCAGTGAATCCCCAGAAAAGGACCGAAATCTTATCCGTATCCAGAAAATTATTCAGCAGTCCGTGCAGATAATAGGATACCAGCCCCACCAGCACCGCCATGGAAAAGATCCTGATGGATTTTTTCTTCGATGTAAAGTATACACGAATACCCGTATAAAGCGTTGTTCCAATCACAAACAATATACTGAGCAGACCAAATACGCCGGATTCAGACAAGGGACCAAAATATTCGCTGTGCGCATTTCCCATGGTACCAAAATTGGTACTGATCCGGGTTTTTTCATAGGAGCGCTGATACCTGCCATATTCAAACTGGTAGGTCCCGGGACCAAAGCCAAACAGAGGTTTGTCTTTCCACATTCGAATGGCACAGCTCCACCGGTTCAGCCTTTCCAGGTTGCTCTGGTCGGTCGTAATATTTGAGATGGATTGGATATGCTCGGAGAATTCACCTGATGACTCCACCCGGTTCTGTTCAAGCTGAACCATCAACTCGGTCCGGATTGAAAAGAAAAAGCCCACCAGAAGGGCAAAGCCCACCAGAACAATTTCAAAACGTATTCTTAACTTAAGGATGGCCCAGAAGCCTAGCGAAGCCAGAATACTCAACCAGGTGGCCCTGGTGTAGGAAACCACCGTAGCCAGTACAAAGAGCAGGATCAATAAGACCATCAGAAACCTCGTATTGATATCCTCCCGTTTGATAAACAGGAAGAGGGCCACCAGTACGGGCAGAAGAAAACCCAGAGTTGCTCCGTATGAAGTATGGTCATTGTAGAAGGGCCTGGAGGCTCCATGTGCCATCACCTGGTTCCCGAGCCCATATTGCATTTGATTTATCAAGGTATATAGGATTACCCCTGTAAAGGCAATTACAAACAACCAGACGTAGGTATGCATTCGCTTTTCATTCCTGAACAACTGGGTTGCCAGCAGGTAAAAGCCCACAATAAACCAGAGTCGTGAAATCAGCATTTTAAAGGAGACCAGCATATGAGTGCTGGTCAGGCTGGCAATAAACATCCAGGCCAGGTGAAAATAGATGGCCAGTGTAACGGGGTGCCGGAGTACCTTCAGATCGATCCGTTCACCCATGAGATATTTAAGCATGTAGAGCAGGAGCAGACCGGCCAGCAAAGGCTCGGTTGGAAGGTACATATCAATTGACAGCCCCTCCACAAGTCGGCTCAGGGGCACCGAAACAGGAACAAACAAAACGATGACCAGCAGGTATTTATCCACCGATACAAGGGCAAGGGCCAGGAAAATCAGAATGGCGGGAATAAGGGGTATATAAAAGATCTCCAGGGCAAGCATAATGCTGTTCAATGCTATGAAAGAGATCAGGATCCCCCAAAGAAGTGCCTTCGGATACCTGGCCTGGATTTCTTTTATCATTTCTCTTCCTGAATGGCCACTCTTGCCCTGATGTTATCCATAACAATCAGAACAATCAAGGCAAATAAGAGTGAAGCAAATGTAGATACAATAACAATCAGTGATTTCTTTGGATAGGCCTTTTTTTCCGATGGATAGGCCTGTTCAACCACAAACTTGTGAGGAAGGTTCTGTTCGGCTTCAAGCCTGGCTTCCTTATACTTCAGGCTTAAATCGGTGACCAGGGCCGTTTCGTACCGAACCGTATTCATCATTGTAATATACAGGGCCCCGTTTTCAGAAATGGCTCTGATCAGGTTGGTAGTCGGATCACCACCTGCCTTCAGGGAAGGAGATACCTGCATGCTCAGCAGATCCATGGAATCCCTTAATGCAGCCAGATTTTCAGCAGCCTCCAGGTATTCGCGCTCAACCAGGCGAAAGGCCTCACGCGCACGTTCTTTTTTCATGCTGTTGTAAACCGTATCCACCAGTGCGGAGATATCGTTGGCTATATTGGATGCATACTCCGGATCCTTGTCCATCACTGAAATTTCCACCGACATAAACTCAGTCAGGCGAAAATTAATGTTGGATCGGTATTCTTCATAGAGCCGGGTCCGGGGATATTTTTCATCGGAACTGATCTCGTAATGTTCCATCAAATTATACTTCTGAATAATCCTTGAGCGGATCGGTTCTGAATTCAGAATCTGCAACAGTTGTTCAGCCTGTTCCTCTTCCCCGAAGCCATGCACATTTTGCCTTCCGGAGTAATTCTGTGAAAGCAGATCCTTGGAGATGGATGCATTGGAGGCAGGGAACATAATGACCGAGGACTGGAACATGGGAGTGATCGTCAATGAAATAAGAATTGAGGCAATTCCCGCGATCAGGCCCACACCGATCAGGATGGCTTTTTTCTTCCAGATATAGATCAAAAGATCTACCGAATTAAAATTGTAAGCTGACTGTTTCGCGTTTTCCATATGCATACCCGTTAATGTTCTTTCACCCGTATGAGGTAGTAATTCTTCTTGCCTTTCTGCACAAGTAAATATTTGTTATTTATGAAATCCTCATTGGTAATACGCTGATCGGGGCCGCTTAACTTCTGCTTATTGATACTGACTCCTCCTCCGGCTACCATGCGCCTGGCTTCTCCCTTAGAAGCGAATACACCCGTATCCACGGCCAGCAGTTCCAGCACATCCTGATCCAGATCCGAGGAAGGGATCTCGAACTGAGGCACTCCTTCAAAAACGGATAAAAAAACGTCCTCCCTGATCTTTTTCAGCGACTCAGTGGTCCCTTTCCCAAATAAAATGCCGGAAGCTTCCACTGCCATTTCATACTCTTCCCGTGAATGAACCATTACTGTAAGTTCTTCTGCCAAACTCTTCTGCATCACCCGGGTATGAGGCGCAATGCTGTGTTCCTCCACCAGGGCCTCAATCTGTTCCCGTTTAAGCATTGTAAAGATCTTCAGATATTTCTCGGCATCTTCGTCCGACACATTCAGCCAGAACTGGTAAAACTTATAAGGAGTGGTTCTCACCGGGTCGAGCCAAACATTTCCCTCTTCTGTTTTTCCAAATTTCCCTCCATCCGATTTGGTAATCAAAGGCCAGGTAAGTGCAAAGGCTTCTCCCCTTTCAATGCGCCTGATCAGTTCGGTTCCGGTGACAATATTTCCCCATTGATCGGAGCCTCCCATTTGCAGCTTACACTGGTGGTCGCGGTAGAGTACCTGGAAGTCATAGCCCTGCACAAGCTGGTAGGTGAATTCGGTAAAGGACATACCCGACTTGCTATCGGCTCCAAGTCTCTTCTTCACCGAATCCTTTGCCATCATATAGTTGACCGTAATGTGCTTGCCAATATCCCGGATAAATCCAAGGAAAGTGAACTCCTTCATCCAGTCGTAGTTGTTCACCATCAGGGCCCTGTTTGATGCCTCTGTTTCGAAATCAAGAAACCTGGAGATCTGGACCTTTAAAGCCTCCTGATTCTGTCTGAGGGTTGGCTCATCCAGCAGGTTTCGCTCCTGGGACTTCCCGCTGGGATCTCCGATCATTCCCGTGGCCCCGCCCACAAGGGCAATGGGCTTATGACCTGCATGCTGCAGTCGCTTCAACATCATCACACCCACCAGGTGGCCGATATGCAGGGAATCGGCTGTGGGATCGATCCCCACGTAGGCAGTTACCTGTTCTTTGATCAGCAACTCTTCTGTTCCGGGCATAATATCGTGGATCATGCCTCTCCACCTCAATTCTTCAACCAGGTGTTTATCTAACTTGATTCTATCCATTTATTATCTTATTAACTTACTAACCCTTTAACCCTCATTATATTGCCACCGGAACCACATTTTCCTCTCCCGCTTTCTTCTTTGGGACAAACTCCTTCCAATCCTCCCTTTTCAAATAAGGGAAAACCGCAGGGGCCAGATTTGACAGGGGCCTGTATAGAATGGAGCCCTCTATTCGTTCAGGCTTAATAATCTGCCGTTCAGCATTAATCTGGTTCAATGGCCAGAGTATCATGCTAAGCACAAATGCCGTAACCAGCAAGCCGAATCCCATTCCCAGCAGACGGTTTACAAAAGATAGTGCCACCGCCTTGATCAGCTTTTCCACTACAAAAGCCACCAGGTGTACCACCAGGACTATGCAGATAAATGCGACTGAAAACGCGATCACATTCATGTAGTCGGGCGAAATATCAAAAAGAGCGTCCAGAAGTGATGCAAACATGGGCCGAAGCTTGATGGCTCCGAAAATTCCCAGCAATAAGGCTGCCAGGGATGCGACCATGTGGATCAGACCCTTGGTAAATCCCCGGTAAAGTGCAAAGAGCAAAGGAATAAGGAATATCAGATCAAGGTAATTCATGTGGCAGTATTAAAGGCACAAATAAACGGAATTCTTCGGAGATTTGATAATCTTTTTGTTTGCGTTGGAATAAAAAAAAGCGGATCTTGAATGCTGTAAAAGCCGCCATATGGAAATCAGAAAATTCAGATCAGAATATAAGCTGGAACTGATCCCGGCATCACATGAAGGCATCGGTCTGGGTGACCTGGTATGGGATCCCATTCTTGGTCCGCCCGACTTCTCCAGAAAAGGCATGCCAAACACCATCTATACCGCCTTTTTGGACGCCGGACTGATTAATGAGGAAGGCTGGAAGGAATTCAGGAGGGAAAACCAGGAAACGACCCTGGTGGATGCACATTTTGGAACCCGCCATGTGGATGTGAATGTGGAATTTATAGGTGAACTTCAACATCCCAAGATCGGTAAAATCAGCAGTGATTTCAAAACTGAGAAACTCAGCAAATTTACCTTCAGGGAACTGCAGATGAGGGAAATGGACGACCTGATGCGAATTAAAATAGACCGCTACCTGGAACAGATGAAGTCTGCACACTGGAGCGATTATGATGGCAGCATCAGGAGGGTCTACCTGATCACTGAACTGTATTACGGCACCATCCGGATGGTCATTGAGAAACAATACACCACTGAACTGGAGGCCAGCCTGAAGAAAGCGGATCTTCCGGCCCTGGGCCGGTCAGAGGGTAGTCATGCCGTTGAATACGAATTTTCCCATGACAACGTTCCCTTTGCCATGCGAATTGAGAGGGTTCGGAATTTCAACGGTTAAGAGCCCCGGGGCAGTCTTATATGATCAAGGGCCTGGTGTAATTGTTCCACCTTAAAATACCGGTCCGACTCCGGTTCCGCATCAACTTCTTCATGGGCCCAGGTGGTATGATAAGGCACATAAATCCCCCAGGCTCCAAGTTCAAGGGGGGGGATGATATCAGATTTAAGAGAGTTTCCAATCATCAAAAATTCTTCAGGAGCAATGTCCAGGTGCTTAAGCAACTGAACATATTGCAGGTTTTTCTTGTCGCTCATCACTTCGATATGATGAAAATAATCTGCGATACCCGATCTGCGCATCTTTCGTTCCTGGTCAAGCAAATCTCCCTTGGTGGCTACGATCAATCTGTAATGAGGAGCCAGCTTCTGAAGCACATTCTTCACATCATCAAGAAGCTCTATGGGTCGCTCTAACATGGATTTGCCGATGCCTATGATCCTGCTGATGTCTCCTGTGGAGACGCCCCCGTCGGTTAGTTGAATGGCACACTCTACCAGTGAAAGCATAAAGGCTTTAATTCCGTATCCATAGAGCCTTAGGTTGGCAATCTCAGTCTCAAAAAGAGTCCCTGCAATATTGCCATTCACCCCATAAGAGCTTACCAGCTGTACAAACTGATCCTCCGCTTCCCTGTAATAAGGCTCATTTACCCACAGGGTGTCGTCGGCATCAAAGCCAATCACTTTTATCCCCTTCATCATTATGTAAAAAAATTTTGAATCCCAAAGGTAGCGATTATGGCCCGATTGATCCCAGGTCCCTTGGAAAGATATCTTCACGGCTAACCGTCAGGCTATGCATGCGAAGGCCGCCACCTGCACCTGTGCTCTGATCTGCAAAAAAACCCAATCCAGTGAGTCTGCCCGTGAGCGTTGATCCGGAATCAATCCCCACTGAAACCACATCGCCCTGATCCCCGTCCCTGCGTATAAGCAGGTCGTCCCCGATGAAATGGAAATGAGGATAGGACCCCAGCCGTGCATATTGTTTCAGCTTAAGCACAGGTGTGTGACCATGTACAAGGATGTATCCCTGCCATAGCTTTGAAGGACTGCTGAAAAAAGACTCCCTGGCCCACAGAAAAGAATCACCCGGATCCATTTGCCTGTCCGTCAAATATTGCCACAGGTCCTGATAATCCTTAAGCAGAAGCTGGTCAGCCAAAGGAATGGAAGGTGTAATTCCCGCATGTGTGGCCAGGATCCTCTTCCCCGGTCCCGGTTCAATCACATGGTTCATCAGGAGCTTCCTGAAAAAATCCACATAGCACTTCTCCATCTGCGACTGAAAACTGAAAAAGCCGGGAAAACCGAAAGATTGCAAAGTGGCTTCTCCCCCGTTGCGATACCATAGCTCCATGGGATTGTATACCAAGGGCGAATCCTCATAGGCACTCAGCATCATCAATTCATGATTTCCCATCAGGCATGCATACGGGACATCCAATTCTAAAATACGATCCACCACCTGCCGGGAGTAAGGCCCCCGGTCGATATAATCACCCAGAAAAATGAGCTGATCCGGATCGTGCTTTAATATGGCTGAGAGCAGACCATCCAGCAGGTCAATTTCTCCGTGAATATCTCCTATGAACCAGTAATTCTTCATAATAGTGATCAATTAAAGTACTAAAAATTCTATTTTTGCCCCATGTCTATGACTAAAAATCAGCGTTTCGGACTTATCGTGTTTATTCTATTAATTGTCGCCGCCATTCTGGTAACTACAGAACCCTGGAATAGACCTTCCTCTGAGCTACGGAGCGCCCTTGGCCCGGAAACCCCGCCAGCCAATATTCGTATCAGCTGGACCAGTCTTGAATCAGGCTATCCCAGTGCATACACCTGCGATACTATTCTCACCTATGCCGGCTTTGACCTGGCCTATAACGAACAATTCGAACAGGCCGCCTGGGTGGCCTATGTACTGACCCGGGAAGAAATTGAATCGGGTAGCATTGAACGCACCGACAACTTCAGAAGCGATACATCCGTTGCTACCGGCTCAGCTACTACAGCTGATTACCGGAGATCCGGATTTGACCGGGGGCACCTGGCTCCTGCCGGAGATATGAAATGGAGTCAGCTAGCCATGAGCCAGTCCTTCCTGATGTCAAATATGAGTCCGCAACTTCCTGCTTTTAACCGGGGCATCTGGCGCAAGCTGGAGACAGAAGTCAGGAACTGGGCGGTGGAAAAGGACAGCCTCTATGTAATAACCGGACCCCTCTTTTCACCTTCCGATTCTCTGATCGGAGAAAACCAGGTGGGTGTACCGGCCTATTATTTCAAAGTCCTGGTGGATCTCTCTCCGCCTGACCATGATATGATTGCATTCCTGCTGCCAAACGCAGGCTCCTCAGAAGAGCTTGATCACTTTGCCCTCCCGGTGGATTCGCTTGAACAGCTCAGTGGCTATGATTTTTTCGCAACTGCCCCTGACCAGGATATCATCGCCTGGCTTGAGCGACAGATTGAACCGGGCAACTGGAATTAATATCGTATATTCATCAAGGTTCATCATGCCCAACCGGAAGATCCATATTATTCTGTCAGCACCGGTTTATCTGCTGCTCTACTCCTACACGGCCGTGGTTGTTCTGCTGATTCTGTTGATGGCTTACCTTCGGTTCCGCAGAGGGATCATAGTACTGATGAGCTTATGGGCAAAATCCATGTTTCCCCTGATGGGCAAAAAAGTCAGGATTGAGGGAAGAGAAAACATCAATAAGGATGAACGGTACATCCTGCTGGCCAATCATGCCAGCATGTTTGATATCATTGCTATCATGGCCTTTTATCCGGATGTGTGCTGGTTTGGGCATGAACGGCTGCTTAAAATTCCATTAGTTAAACAAATGCTCTTAATGACTGATTATATTCCTATGACAATCAGCAATATTAAGAATACAAGAATCATGCTTGAGAGCCTGGAAGAAAAGGCGAGTAAACGAACAGTTGCCATTTTTCCTGAAGGGACCCGTACACTTGACGGCAAACTCAACTCCTTCTACAGGGGCTTCATTCACCTGCTAAGGGCCACTGAACTTGATATACTGCCAGTGACGCTCAATGGCTTTTACAAACTTAAACCCAAAAACAGATTCAGCATCCACTTCGGATCGAGGCTGGGGGTGATCATTCATCCTCCTCTGGAAGGTAAAAAGCTGGCCCTGAAAAGTGATCGGGAGATCATGGACCGGGTAAGTGAAGCCATCGAATCTGCAAACACCGATCTGCCAAGCCATGAATATTAGAGATAAATGGTGCTTTATCCTGAATCCCACTGCTGGTGGCGGATTTGGTAAATCACTTCTGCCGGAACTGGAAAAACAAATCGGGATTCGCTCCCTGAATGCTTCCATCTGTGTCACAGAGCGGCATGATCATGCCATCGAATTGTCAAGATCTAGCCTGGAAAATGAATATACCCATATTATAGCCGTAGGTGGAGATGGTACCATGAATGAAGTGGCCAGACCATTGATCGGGCAAAAACAGGTAATCACCGGCCTGATACCGGCCGGCACCGGAAATGATTTCATCCAGATCCTGGGATTTCCGGACAGGTTCAGTGCTGAGCACTGGGATATTTTCTTTAAACAAACGCCCATCAGAATGGATGTGGGACAGGTGAACGGACTCCATTTTCTCAACGGAATGGGGCTCGGTTTTGATGCCCAGGTGGCTGCCGAAAACTATGTGGAACCAGGGGAAGTTGCAAAAGGAGGTGGAAAAGGAAAATACATCTGGCACATCGTAAAAACCCTTCTTTTCTATAAGGAATGTAAGGTAAGCATTGCCTCCCGTAATCAGGAACAGGAAACCGACTGCTTTATCAATACTATCTCCATTGGAAGGCGTTTCGCAGGCTCTTTTTTCCTGACCCCGGAAGCCCTTGCCAACGACGGACTTCTGGATGTGTGCATGATCAAGAAGCTAAACCTCTTGCAGCGCTTTAAAATTCTCTCCATGGTCCCCAAAGGGACCCACATCGCGGACAAAAAAGTGGACTATTACCAGACTGAAAAAATTTCTGTTGATTTTGGGAAAAAAGTTCCTTTTCATGTGGACGGAGAATTATATTTTGACACTACCTTTGAAGTAAGTTTATTGCCATCGGCACTTAATATTATTTATAATCCGCAGGGAAAGCACTTTTTCAATGCCTGACTTTGATTATATCGCCTTCTATGATCTGGATCACACCATATTGGATGGGAACAGTGCTACCCATCTGGTACTGGAATCCCGGAAGCGAAAGTTGATGAGTGAAAGCCAGTACCGACACGCCGTCTGGCTTTCCATTCTCTATAAACTTAACATTGGCAATCCAACGCTGATGATCAACCGGATGCTTACCTGGCTGAAAGGGCTGAAGGAAGCTGAACTGATGAACCAGGCCCAGGATATTTTTGACAGCAGAATCAAGGAAACCATCCGCCCCGGAATCCTGCAAACCATAGAGGAACACCGTGCCAATAATGGTGCTGTTGTGCTGCTCTCATCTGCCACATCCATTATCTGCAAACCCGTTTCAAGCTACATGAAACTGGATGAGGTGATCTGCACACAACTGGAAGCAGAAAATGGGATCCTGACCGGACATACGAGTGGTAAGCTGGTTTACGGACCGGAAAAGAAGGTCAGGATGCTGGCCTTCTGCAAAGAAAAAGACTATGATCCGAATGATGCCTGGTACTATGGTGACTCCCATACGGACAGGTATGTGATGGAAGCTGTCGGGCATCCTGTGGCAGTCTCCCCCGATAAACGCCTTAGGAAAATCGCCAAAAAGAACAGCTGGCCCATCCTGCTATAAGGATATTTTTTCTAACTTTTATCTATGAAACTTTCCCTTATTTTTTTGGGCGGAGTGTTCATAACAGCACCCGCTCTGCATGCCCAGTTGCCGGATCAACTGGTCATGGAAAAAATCCAGGAACCTGTAGAAAAAGCATTTACCATCCTGAAGCCCAAAGATTGGACAGCAGAGGGCGGGATTGCCAGGTGGGATCCCGTTGCAATGGGTGGGGCCGCCAATGCCATTGAAGCAAAGATTGATTTCATATTGAAAAGCAAGCCCGAAGGAAGGGTAATGATTCACTGGTTGCCCGATATCTATTTTGTGGATATGACCGGCTCCATGGTTGCCGGGATGTTTCCCACAGGCAGTTTCTATAACGGAATGCCCGTACTTCCTAAAATGAATGCCCAGACCTTCCTTCAAAACCACCTGGCTCCCTACCTGCATCCAGACCTGCAGGTGACTGTAGTAAAAATCCGGGCCCTGCCGGAGATCGAAGCCCTGTGTTACGAAACCGATGTTGTTAAAGAGTTGCAAAGTCAGTATTCATCCGCTGTAGCTGATTTTTTCTATACCGAAAACGGGGTGCGGTATCACGAAAGGGCCTTCTGCATCATCCACGATATGGGTCCCTACACTGCCGGCATGTGGAAGAACAGGAGTACAGTTGTTGTCCGGGCGCCTGAAGCATCATTCAGCGCATGGGAACCCTTGTTTCAGGAAATTGGAGAATCGGTTCAATTGAATCCACAGTGGATCAGTGGGGAACTGAAAGGGCAGATGCAAAGAGGCAGTACCATGATTAAAACAATGAATGATATCAATCGGATCGGTCAGGAGATACAAAAAGGACACGCGGAGACCAATTCAAAAATAAATCACCAGGCCTACCTGAACCTCACCGACCAGGAAGACTATGTCAATCCCCATACCAATGAAGTGGAAAGAGGTAGCAACCAGTGGGATTATCGTTGGGTAGACGACCTTGGGAATATTATTTACACCAATAACGAAGAGTACAACCCCAATCTTGATCTCGAATTGCAAATGGATGGATTCAGGAAAAGTAAGGTGAAAAAATAGCCATCCGCAAGCTGGTATTTAACACTCTGGAATTAAGTTAGATGAACAATTCGGGTGCTCACCCGTTGAATACCTAACTAAAACCGTGAAGTCCAATTAATCTAAATGTAAAGAAAGAAGGCATGACCAAGTTATCGAATTCAAAAGCAGGGAATTCGCTCTACCACCCTTCCAAAGCGGTGAAAAAGAGTGCTCGCGTAAAAGATTACGAAAAGCTTTACCAGGAATCTGTTACAGATCGTGAAGGATTCTGGGCAAAGGAAGCAGAAGAATTAAGCTGGTATCAGAAATGGGATAAGGTCCTGGATGACACTGGCAAACCTTTCTATAAATGGTTTACCGGAGGTAAAACCAATATTGTGGCAAATGCCATAGACCGTCACCTGCACTCGGAGACTAAAAACAAACTGGCGCTTATCTGGGAAGGAGAACCTGGCGACGTAAGGACTTACTCCTATTTTGCACTGAACAGGGAGGTATCCAAGTTTGCCAATGTGCTTAAGGCCATGGGCGCGAAAAAGGGTGATATTGTAACCATCTACATGCCTCAGATTCCTGAAATCATAATCGCCATGCTGGCCTGTGCAAAAATAGGAGCAGCTCACAGTGTAGTTTATGGCGGATTCAGTGTAGAAGCCCTGGCAGAACGGATAGCCGATGCCCACAGCAACATCCTGATTACCGCCGACGGAGGATTCAGAAGAGGCAAACCCACCCAGCTGAAGGCCATTGCCGACGAGGCCATGCGCCGTTCCCCCACCATTGATGTCTGTATTGCCGTTAAACGCACCGGTGAAGAGTGTTACATGGAAAATGACCGGGACTTCTGGTGGCACGATCTGATGGGCATGCCCATTGCCTCGGCCAAATGTGAAACCGAACAGACCGATGCGGAAGACCCCCTGTTTATTCTCTATACCAGTGGAACAACCGGGAAACCAAAGGGCCTGGTGCATACCCATGGTGGATATTCAGTTTATGCTTCAAGTACCTTTAAATATGTATTTGATATTCAGCCAGAAGATCGCTGGTGGTGTGCGGCCGACCCGGGCTGGATCACAGGTCACTCTTACATCGTATATGGCCCCTTGATGAATGGGGCCACCATCCTGCTGTATGAAGGGGCTCCCAACCACCCCTACCCAAATCGCTGGTGGCAGATGGTCGAAAAATACGGGGTGAATATTCTCTATACCAGTCCCACTGCAATCAGAGGATTGATGCGCTATGGTGCCTCCTGGGCCGATAAGCATGATCTGAGTTCCCTGAGACTCCTGGGATCGGTCGGGGAACCCATCAACCCTGAAGCTTGGCTCTGGTACCACAAGGTGATCGGCCATGAAAACTGCCCGATCATGGATACCTGGTGGCAAACGGAGACCGGCGGATTCATGATCACTCCCCTGCCCATTACACCACTGAAACCCGGTTCGGCCACCAAGCCCTTCTTCGGAAATGAAATCGCCGTGGTGGATGAATCGGGAAAGGACGTGGAGCCCGGAACTGAAGGAACCCTGGTTATAAAGAATGCATGGCCCGGCATGGCCCGCACCATCCTCAGGGATCCCGACCGCTTCATCGAAAAATACTGGGAACAATATAAAAAGCAGGGATGGTATCTGACCGGTGACTCTGCCAAAATAGACGAAGACGGCTATGTCTGGATCATTGGCCGGAACGACGATGTGCTTAAAGTCAGTGGATACCGCCTCGGTTCAGCAGAAATTGAAAGCGCCCTGGTAAGCCACCCTTCGGTCACCGAAGCTGCCGCCATTGGTCTGCCCGATAAACTGAAAGGCAACATCATCCATGCCACGGTGATCCTGAAAGATGGTTTTTCAGCATCGGACCAGCTTGCCAATGAGTTGAAGCAGCATGTTGCTGATGAGATCGGACCAATCGCAAAGCCTGCATTTATTGTTTTTGCAGATGCCTTACCCAAAACAAGGAGCGGTAAGATTATGAGACGGGTGCTGAAAGCCAGGGCCCTTGGACAGGAAGAGGGTGACCTCACTACCCTGGAAGAGTAGAATGCTGCTAAATTGTACCAATTCAATAAATAAATTCTCTGAAATATATAACTTAGGCTTCCCATAAGTTTTTTTCAAGATGAATATTATTGAATTATCAGGTATAAGCAAAACTTTTGGATCGGTAAAAGCCGTAAATGATCTTTCACTGGAAGTCCCCAAGGGAAGCATTTATGGTTTTATCGGACCCAATGGTTCGGGTAAAACCACTACCATCCGCATGATCATGAAGATCATGTATCCCGACAGTGGAAAGCTCCTGGTCCATGGCCAGGAAACCAATTTAGAACGCCTGAAAAATGTGGGCTATCTTCCGGAGGATCGCGGACTCTATAAAAAGATGAAGATCGGTGAGTTGCTGCAGTTTCATGGGGAACTGAACAACGGAACGGATCTTCCAAACCGCATCAACCACTGGCTGGAACGACTGGAGCTGAAAGCTTACAAAGAGAAAAAGGTCGAAACACTCAGCAAGGGGATGAGGCAGAAGTTACAGTTTATTGCCACCATCCTGCATCAGCCGGAGCTGATCATCCTGGATGAACCCTTCAGCGGTCTGGATCCCGTCAATGCCGATATGATGAAGGACATCATCCTCGAGCTGCAACAGAAGGGAGCCACCATCATCTTCAGCACACACGACATGGCCATGGCCGAACGGATGTGTGACTATATTTTCATGATCTACAAGGGAAAAAAAGTACTGGACGGAACCCTGGATCACATTCAGGATCAGTATGGCAATGATACCCTTCGGATCCAGTCTGATCTGGGCGCGGACGCGCTCAAAGGCCTCAAGGGAATTGATAACGTAAATAATTTCGGAAAGCTTCAGGAAATCAGGCTGGAAGAGGGTGTTGATCCCCAGAAGATCCTGGCAGAGCTCTTGAAACTTACCCGCATCAGCAGGTTCGAAATTACCAAACCATCACTCAACGATATATTTATCCGGATCGCATCTCCGGAGAGAAAGGAGGCCGGTAATGAATAAAATATGGACCCTTTTTAAACGCGAATACCGCGCAGCAGTAAGAACCAAAAGCTTTGTTATCAGCCTGGTGCTTGTCCCAATTATGATGGGGGGAGGATTTGCGGCCATGATCATCATGGAAAACAATAAGGACACGGACGACAAGCATTTCGTGGTGATCGACCATTCCGGACTGATGGCCGGTCCAATGAATGAAGCCCTGGAGACCAGGAACAAAGAGGAGATCTTCCATTCCCATACCGGGGAACAAACTGATGCAGCCTTTATGGTTGAATTCATAGAAGCCGATCTGCAGGATCCCAAAAGCCAGTACCTGGCCCTCTCGGAACGAGTGGAAACCCAGGAACTGCATGCCTTTATTGAAATCGGGCCCGACATACTGCACCCGGTAGGTGAGGATAAGGACGTCTACTTAAAGTATTATTCCCAGCATTCATTTGATGACGATGCCCGCTATTGGTTCCAGAATGTTGTAAATAACAGGGTTCAGAATCTTCGCGCTGCCGAATTAAACCTGGATGAGTCCCAGGCCAAGGATTTGATGTGGTGGATCAGCGTGGAAGGCATGGGCCTGTTCAGCGTGGATGAGAAAACCGGAGAACAGCAGGAGGCTGAAAAAACCAACGACCTTCAAACTTTCCTGGTCCCCTACATCATGTTGCTGCTGATGTTTATGCTGGTCATGATGAGTGCCATTCCCCAGCTAACTAATGTGATGGAAGAGAAGAGTGAAAAGATCGCCGAAGTGCTTCTTGGCACCATCACACCCTTCCAGTTTATGATGGGTAAGGTATTGGGAGGTATTGGGGTATCCCTGACCACCGCCGCGATTTATGTGGGAGCCGGCGTGGGCACCCTTCAATATATGGGAATGGAATCTCTGATTCCCATGGATGTACTGCCCTGGTTTTTCATATTTACCGTCCTGAATATTCTGATGGTCGGATCGGGCATGGCTGCCCTTGGAGCCACCTGCAACGATAATAAGGATGCGCAATCACTGACCTTCCCGGGCATTCTCCCGGCCATTCTTCCCATGTTTGTCATGGCCCCCATTATTGCGGATCCCACCGGAGCACTGGCCACAACCATGTCCCTGCTACCCCCGTTTACACCCATGTTAATGGTTCTTAGATTGGCTACCTCTGTTACCATACCCGTATGGCAGCCCATTGTCGGACTGATTGGCGTAGGCATCTTTACCATTTTTACGGTTTGGATCGGTGCCCGGATTTTCCGAACAGCCATCCTGATCCAGGGACAGAAACCCAACCTTTCGACGCTGTACAAGTATGCATTTAAAGGATAGTTTAGCTTCTTAATTACTAGCTTTCTGACAGTCAGCCTTTAAGTGAGCGGCGTTTGGGGAAGAGCATACCAGTCTTCTTTTTATACTCCAGGTAATCGCTTCCAAAAGCTTCTGTAAGAATACTTTCTTCATATCTGGAAATGTGAATGTAAAAGCCGATAATTACCAGCCAGAAGGCAGCTGAAGCAAGGGACAGAGTCATCACGATGGCTCCCAGGTAAAAAAGTATGGCCCCGGTATAAATGGGATGCCGCACTAGGCGGAAAACTCCTGTGCTGATTACTTCGGGGCTTTCCCGGGCGGTCCCAAAAACTGCTTTCATTCCTTTCCGGGCCAGGATCCAGCCGGCAATCAACACCGGCACTGCCACTGCCAGCCGGATATAGTCGTGAACTCCCTCGAGCAGGGAGGTGGAGTAGTGAAATACAAATGAATCGCTGATCCATATCCCCATAAATACAACAAAAAGGATGAGCTGAACTGTATCTCCCCATCGGTGCTCCCCTGTAAGGTGTGGATGTCCACTATGCTTTTTTGTACTCATTTTTTATTTTACAAATTATGCCAAATATCCCGCAAGAGTGTTAAAGAGAGTAAATTATCGGTAAAAATTCGATAAATGCCATACATTTGAATGTATCCAATCTTTACGCCATGAAAAAGCTCATTGCCCTGGGAATTATAGTACTAAGCTCCATCTCGTGTTTCTCACAACAAACTACTCAGTCGGAGCTTGATAAAAAAGTAGAAGCTTTCTTTCAGAAACACGGGGGCTGGTACGATTTGAATGTCCCTGCCTCAGATGGAAGGCTGCTGTTTCAGCTCATCCTGGAGAACAACTACCAGCAGGCCCTGGAAATTGGCACCTCCACAGGGCACTCCTCCATCTGGATGGCCTGGGCCTTAAGCAAAACCGGAGGGAAACTAATCACCATAGAGATTGACCGGGGCAGGCATCAGGAAGCCCTTGATAATTTCAAGGAGGCCGGCCTTGATCATATCATCGATGCGCGCCTTGCCGATGCGCATAAACTGGTCCCCGAACTGAAAGGTCCCTTTGATTTTGTTTTCAGCGATGCGGATAAGGGATGGTATCAAAATTATTTTGAGGCAACAGATCCGAAATTAAAGGTAGGAGGATGTTATGCCACCCACAATGTGTCTGACAGAGGGGGACGTGGCAGCAACTATGCCTACCTGCAATTTCTTCAGGGTCTGGATCACTATGAAACCACGGTGGACAACTCAGGAGGAGGCATGGCCGTCAGTTTCAAAAAAGCCAAAGAATAGTCTGCCAGCTTTAAGATATCTTCCAGGCTTGAGCGATCCGGTGCCGGAATCCGCATCCCCCTGCCTTTGAGCGGAACTGTCCATGTATTAAAGTTATAAGAAAGCGGGATGCAGAGAATATTTTTAACTTGCAGGCCCTTTAATACAGATGATGAAACTAAGTCCGAAAATCTCAATTACCCTCTTCCTGACTGTGCTCTCGATTCTGCCTGCCGCCGGACAGAACCATCAGCAACGTTACAATGCCATTGATGTGCTCAGCTATCGTTTTGAGATCGATCTGAACGACAGCTCAGACGTGATCAGGGGCATCACAGATATTGAAATCTTATTTCGGAAAGATGTGGAGCAATTTCATCTGGATCTCACAGGCAAAACCGGGGAGGAGACAGGAATGGAAGTCTTAAGCATCACCGAAGATGGCCGGGAACTGAATTTCCAGCACCAGGATAGCCGCATTGTATTGCATATCCCCAAAGCCCAACAGAACAGCAAGCGCAAGTACAAAATACAATACAGTGGAATTCCGGATGATGGCTTAATCATTTCAAGAAATAAATTTGGCGACCGGACTTTCTTTGGCGATAACTGGCCAAACCGGGGGCACCACTGGCTGCCCCTGGTGGATCACCCCTCAGATAAAGCCATAGCAGAGTTTATCGTGCAAGCTCCCGATCATTACGGAGTGGTTGCTGTTGGGAAACAAATTGCCGAGCATAGGGAAGAAGGCAGGGTCAGTTCGCACTGGATTACAACTGTACCCCTATCTACCAAGCTGATGGTTGTAGGGCTCAGTCCCTTTGCAGTAAAAGAGACCAAAAGTTCATCCGGAGTTCCTGTCTCCACATGGGTCTATCCCCAGAATAAGGAAGAAGGTTTTTCTGATTATAGCATCGCTACCAGGCCCCTGGATTTTTTTGAGTCCTATATCGCGCCCTTTCCTTACGCAAAGCTGGCCAATGTGCAATCAAAAACCGTTTATGGCGGAATGGAAAATGCCAGTTGCATTTTTTATCATGAAAGAACCGTCAATGGCAAGCAGGATCATGAACGGCTGTTTGCACATGAAATAGCACACCAGTGGTTCGGGGATGCAGTATCCGAAATGGACTGGCACCACATCTGGCTGAGCGAAGGTTTTGCCACTTACTTAACAGATATATATATCGAACAAAAATATGGCCGGGAAGCCTTTGTGGAATCCATGCTGGATGAAAAGGGGCAGGTAATCAGATTTGCCAGCCGCAGACTTGCTCCCATTGTAGATACCTCCCTGCCTGTTTCCACCCGGCTCCTGAATAAGAACTCCTATGAGAAGGGCGGCTGGGTGCTTCACATGTTACGTCATGACATGGGAGATGAGCTTTTTCAGAAGTGTTTACAAAGCTTCTATGAAGAATTCAAGTTCAAAAATGCACTGAGCGAAGATTTCCAGAAAGTGGCGGAGTCGATCACAGGGAAAGATTACGATGCCTTCTTTCATCAATGGCTATACCAGTCGGGGCATCCTGTTCTTTCAGCGCAATGGAAAAAACGAGGTAAAAAAATCAAGCTTAAGATCAGTCAGCACCAGGAACAATATATTTTTCGTTTTCCCCTGGAAATAGAAATAAAGAGTACGTCCGGAGCCACCCTCCGTAAAACCCTGTATATCCGGGAATCCGAACAAGACTTTGCTTTTGACCTTCCATTTAGGCCTGCAGGACTCCAGATGGATCCCGATTCCTGGCTCCTGTTTGAGCTGTATTAAGCAGGGAATTCTTCCGATCCGTCGGGGCGAAGCGCAAATCTGCCCTTCCCCTCGGGGTGAACCATATCCGGCCTTGGCCAGGGCCATCCTCCGAATTGACTTTCCTGGTAATCCCGGTAAGTCTCCCGGATCTCCTCCATAGTGTTCATCACAAAGGGTCCGTAATTTGCCACGGGCTCCTCTATAGGCTTGCCCTGCAGAAGAAGTATTCTTCCTTCCCTGGACCCATTGCTTAGCTGCAAGGGCAAATGAGATTCCACCTCAACTCCATGGTCCGGAAGTATGGCAGTCCCGTTTATCTGCATTTGATGACCCTCAAAAAAGTACAGGGTCCTGTTTATTCCTTTTGAGGCGGGAGGAAGGGTCCATCTGGCTTCAGCCTCCATCTGGATATACCATATGGCCACTTCATTTTCCGCAGCAGCGGCCCAGGAATCAGGAGCCGGATCAGGAGCCCTGTTTTCCTCAAGGGATCCTGCCACAAGCTCTATCCGGGTTTCCCTCCCATGCTCATCCATGATGCTTGCCACAGGAATCTGCTCCTTCCAGAGCATGGCATAGTGGGGCTCCACATATTTGTTTTTCTGTGGAAGATTCAGCCAGATCTGGAAAAGTTCAAGAGGGTTGGGGCCCTCCCGGTTCATGAGTGGAAACATTTCGGCATGCTGAACCCCTTTGCCTGCTGTCATCCACTGCACATCACCATGGCCATAGCGACCGGCACCTCCCAGGGAGTCGGAATGATCCACCACTCCCTTTCTGACTACAGTTACTGTTTCAAAACCTCTGTGGGGATGCACAGGAAATCCGGGGACGGTTTTTCCATGATACATCCTCCAGCCATCCTTCAGTTCAAAATCATTTCCCAGACTTCGCCCTTTGAGGGTAGTTGCCGGGCCAAAGGTCCCATCACCTGCGGGGTAGGCATCTGCATGGTAGACACAAAACAAAAAGGGATCTCTGGTGGCCCAGGGAAACCCCAGACCTTCAATTTTTAATATGCCATTGGCTGGCTTCATCATCTCCATCCTTTCTTTAATGGAAATAACAATGCAGAGGCCGTTTTGTTAGCAAAACAGCCCGAAAGAAAGAAGAGGGGAATTCCGCTTATTCATGATCAAAAAAATAGAGCTGCCGACGTATACAATAGTTGAATTCAGCTATGTGAAGTCAATAAAAATCATATATTTATATAGCTAATTCTAACTACTATGACTACCTCTGCCTTAAAATCAAATCTGGGAATTATCCTGGCTGTCGGATCCGTATGGGGTCTGACCGAGTTTGTAGCCGGAATGGGGCTGCAAAAATGTGCCTCCCTGTACACAGGAGCAATTCTTACCGGGATGGCCTTTTTCTGGGTTTCCTTTGCCTGGAGCCTGACCCGCAAGCTATTGCCTGTACTGCTAATCGTTGGAATGGCCATCCTTTTTAAGCTGCTTGATGCCGCCTTATTGCCAGTTGCATGGAACCATGGCTCCATCCTCAACCCGGCCTATGCTATTGTGACTATTCTGATCGGGTTTTCATTGCTTATCCTGCTATTCAAGAATCAATTCTCAAAAAAACTGCTTCACAGGATCCTGCTGGGCGCTGGTGCAGCCCTTATCGCGACGGCCATGTTCCCCCTGGTAAGATTTGCCACAGGATCTGCTGCGTGCTTCTATGCTTCCACCAACATTCCACTGGCCATCTACACGGCTCCGGTAGCTATTTTAATCTCCATGCTTACCGTCCCACTGGGCTACCAGGCAGCAGTCAGGTATGCTGGCAGAGCGCGGGAGAAAAGCAGTTTGAAAACCTCGCTTATTTCCAGCTTATGGTCACCGGCAATAGTGATCTGCTGCATCCTTATTATCACACTGATCCGAATTATTTAAGTTCATTCTGAGCCAAAAATTAAATGAGGAGTATCTACCATACGATACTTGAACAGATCCGGACCGGATCCGGGATCGTGCTTGCTACTGTTGTACATACAGCAGGATCAACACCCCAAAAACCGGGAAGCTCTGCACTTTTCGGTGAAAATGGGCTCCTGGCAGGAACGGTGGGGGGTGGACTGCTGGAAGGGGAAGTGCAGCACATTGCAGAAAGCGTACTGATCTCAGGCATATCAGATCTTTTCTATTTCAACCTGGATACCGGTCAGAATGGAGACGGCGCCATCTGCGGGGGCGAAGCCAGGGTTCTTGTGGATGCAGACCCTTCGGTTCATCTCAAGTGTCTGGAAGAAATGGAAGCTGATCTCTCCAAACGTGAGGAAGGGTTTCTTCTCACCGGGGTAAGCCAGAAGCATGACCAGGGTAGAACCATCAGGCGTTACTGGATCAACACCGGAAAAGCCGATGCTTTCCCAGCCGGAATGGACCCGGCCTTTAAAGAAGTGGTCGCGTCTCATTTGAATCAGGCCATACGCTATGGGTTTACAGGGATTGATCTGACTTCAATTCCCGATCATCAGGTAAAAATGGCCTACCTGGAACATTGCAGGCCCCAGCCCCGGCTTATTATCGCTGGAGGAGGCCATGTGGGCAGAGCCCTGGCTCATATTGGTAAACTACTGGAATTTGAAATAAGCATCATTGACGACCGCCCGGAGTTTGCCAGCAAAGAAAACATTCCTGATGCCGATCACCTGATTGTTCAGGATATTGGTAAGGCCCTTCAGGAACTGGAAGCGGGTCCGGATACCTATATCGTGATTGTCACCAGGGGACACAGCCACGATGGAGAGGCCCTCAGAGCCTGCATCGGTTCAAAAGCAGCCTTCATAGGGATGATTGGCAGCACCCATAAGGTAGGGATCATGAAAAAACAGTTCCTTGATGAAGGATGGGCAACACCGGAACAGTGGTCGGCCGTCTACACTCCCATTGGTCTGCACATTGGGTCTAAAACTGTCCAGGAAATTGCCATCAGCATTGCTGCCCAGCTGGTTGAAGTTCGTAACAGGAAAAAGGATCCCCATGGCAAATAACTGGGCCATCATACTGGCAGCTGGTTCTTCCCGGCGCATGGGCAATCAGAAATTACTGCTTCCCTTTGGTGATAGCACCATCATTGAAACTGTCATTGATAATGTGCTGGACTCCTCTCTTGATCATGTCATGGTGGTACTGGGACCAAACAAGGAAGAGATCCTGCAGGTCATTGGAAACAGACCTGTTGAGTTTTGTCACAACAGGGACCACGAAAAAGGAATGCTCTCTTCTGTAATTTGCGGGATCAGAGCTCTGCCTGCTGATGCTGTTTCAGCCCTGATATTCCTGGGCGACCAGCCCGGGATTCCACCTGCTGTGACCAACAGTGTAATTGAAGCCTACAATGAGGAGTTGTTTGGAATTGTGATCCCTGTACACCATCATCGTCGGGGTCACCCCCTGCTTGTGGATATGAAATACCGCAAAGAGGTGGAGGATCTGGATCTGGAAGAAGGCCTCAGATCGCTCCGGCACCATTTCCCCGAAGATGTGCTGGAGGTAGAGGTAAATGCACCTGGTATCCTTGTAGATATTGACACCCGGGAAGATTATAAGAATGCAACAAACTGAAACAAAGATGGAAAAACTTATTCGTTTTAATCTAAATGGTAAGGAAACAGAGATTACCATGGATCCCACACGCTCATTGCTCTGGGTGCTCAGGGATCAGTTTGGACTCACCGGAACCAAATATGGTTGTGGTATAGGGGTTTGTGGTGCCTGCACCATACTCCTGGATAAGCAGGCCATCAGATCCTGCACCTATCAGGTGAGCGATGTTATGGACCGAAGGGTAGTGACCATTGAGGGTCTTGCATCCAATGGAGAGCTGCATCCGGTTCAGAAAGCCTTCATGGATAAGGATGCCCTGCAGTGCGGATATTGTACACCAGGCATGATTATGAATGCCACGGGCCTTTTACTTTCCAATCCCGAACCCACCAGGCAGGAAGTGATCGATGCCATGGAAGACAATCTGTGCAGGTGTGGGGCCCATATCAGGATTATTGAAGCCATCCAGAGTGCAGGAAAAGAAATGAAAAAAGTGAAGCAGCCATGAAGAAAAGCAACTTAAATCCGAAATTGGCGACCACCAAGAATCGCCTCGACCTCAAAAGAAGGGATTTCTTCACCCTGCTGGGTGGAGGTATTGCAGTATACCTGAGCAGCAGGAATCCCACAGAATTGTTGGCTCTTCCACTGGTTCAGCGACGTGAAGTACCCAAGGATTTCAATGCCTTTCTTACCATCCAGGAAGATGGAACTGTTATCTGCCACGTAGGTAAAATCGAAATGGGACAGGGGCCCATCACCTCATTGCCCCAGCAGGTGGCCGATGAGCTGGATGTTCATATTGATTCCATAAAAATGCTCATGGGGGATACGGCTCTGTGTTCTTATGACGCTGGCACCTGGGGCTCACTAACCACGCGCGAATACAGCCATTACCTTCGGGCGGCATGTGCCGAAGCCAGGGCCGTCCTTGTTCAGCTTGCTGCCGAATACCTGAACATCAAAGCAAGCAATACAAAAGTGAAAGACGGGGTGGTCTTTGATGCCACAAATCCTGAAAACAGAATAAGCTATGGATGGCTTACCAAAGGAGAGCGAATTGACAGGCAGATGGAAGAAAAGCCGGAGCCTAAGGATCATACGGAGTTTCATTATGTAGGGCAATCCAGGCTACATGCCGATGCAAAGCTGAAAGTTACCGGGCAGGCTGTCTATACAGCAGATGTTCCCATGCCGGGACGAGTTTATGCCAAAGTGCTCCGGCCTCCTTCTCACCACGTAAACCTGCTTTCGGTGGATTATTCTGAAGCTGAAAAAATGGATGGGATAGAGGTGGTTCGTGATGGGGATTTGATTGCGGTCCTTCATGAATTGCCCGAGAGGGCAGAACAAGCCCTGGCCACCATTAAAGCTGAATACTCTGAAGATGAAAACAAGGTGGACCATCACAGCATTTTTGAGCATCTTCTGAATGGAGAGGGAAACACCCGGGAAAGAGAAAAGGAAGGGGACCTTGAGCAAGGGGAAGAGCTGGCAGATATCATTGTGGAGAGCGAATTCCATGATGGATACAAGGCCCATGCGCCCATAGAACCTCATACGGCCATGGCCTTATGGGATGGAGAAAAGGTCACCGTCTGGGCCTCTGCACAGTCGCCCTTTGGAGCACAGGACCAGATTGCCCAGGAGCTTGGAATGGCCCTGGAGAATGTACGGGTCATCTCACCTTTCGTGGGCGGGGGCTTCGGAGGCAAAATATATCACCCCCAGGCTTTGGAAGTGGTTAAAATAGCCAAACTGGCACAAAAGCCGGTATTACTTGCCTACACCAGGGAAGAAGAATTCTTTATGGATTTCTTCCGTTCGGCTGCCACGATTCAGATCCGGTCGGGGATCACTAAGGAAGGTTTGATTTCCATGTGGGATTACAAGCATTATTTCATGGAGGCCCGTGGATCAGACACCATTTACAATGTGCCCAATAAACTGACCACGAGCTTCAGTGCGAAGCGGGGATCACCCGTACAGCCGCTTCCTACCGGAGCATGGCGGGCTCCGGGTGCCAATTCCAACACCTTTGCCCGTGAATCGCATATCGATAGAATGGCAGCAAAAGCAGGGATGGATCCGGTGGAATTTCGTCTTCGTAACCTGGCTGATGAAAAAATGATTGCTGTGATTGAAGCCCTCAGAGACAAATTCGCTTACACCCCGGCCATAGGCCCGAGTGGAAGAGGGATCGGCATGGCCTGCGGAACCGATGCCGGAACCTGGGTGGCTGTGATGATTGAAGTACAGGTAAATACTGAAACCGGGCATGTTCAACCCCTTAGGGCTGTGGTTTCACAGGACATGGGAATGTGTGTGAATCCACAGGGTTCTATAATCCAGGCAGAAGGTTGTGTGACCATGGGCATGGGATATGCGCTGTCTGAAGATATCGAATTTAAGGGCGGAGATGTCATATCAAGTAATTTTGACAACTACCAGCTTCCCTTATTCTCCTGGACCCCCGAAACCATTGATACTGTTATTCTGGACCGCCAGGATCAACCTCCCCAGGGTGGAGGTGAACCTGCGATCATATGCATGGGAGGAGCATTGGCCAATGCCATCTTTGATGCATGTGGTGCACGTTTGTATCAAATGCCCATGACTCCGGAGCGGGTGCTGGCTGGCATCCCTAAGGCAGATTAAGCGCTTTAATAAGTCCTAATACAAGGGATACGCTTAGCAAAATAAAAACAGCAACCCAGAGCCAGAGGTAGCGCCTTTTCTTACGCTCCATACGCTTGCTCTGATCCAGAGTGCCCTGTTGCAGATCCACCAGATATGCTTTCAGGTTGCGTAGTCCCAGCATGCTACTCAGTTTCAGGGCCCCATAAATAAACACAAGTGCACCCACGGTCACTCCCACAAACATGAACTTATTATTGATCGGATAGCTTCCGTTATCATTATCAATATATAAGTTCAGATTGCTCATCAGGATGATGGCTGAAAGTGAAGCCAGGAACAGCCAGATCTCATAGGGCCTGCGGTAAAACCAGAGTTGTTTTTGTATCAGATTCTTAAGGGAATCACTGTAGTTGTTGATTTCCCTGAATTTGAGAAACACATCCATGCTAAACACCAGACCGCCAATGGTAATGGCAAGCAATGTTATGAGAATCCAAAGGATGGATGGGTTGTTCTGGTAACCAGCCAGGTTCAAGGATAAGAGGATGATGTTGCTCAGGTGTATGACTCCATAAAATATCAGATTGAAGTGGATGCTCCGCTTCCCTTTCAGTGTTTTTTCATTCAAGTATTGCGTAATCATGTCTCGGTCTGTTTTTTCATCCCTGAACAGGTGCTCACTTCCCTCTTGCCACATATGAATCAGCTCGTCTTTTTTCATTATTCCGAGGTTTGCATGTTCAACTTCGCTCTTAACTTCTCCCTGATCCGCACCAGGCGTACACTTACATTTTTAGTGCTTATACCGGTGATCTCAGCGATCTCTTCATAGGAACACTGTTCCAGGTAGAGAAAAATGATGGTCTTGTCCAGGTCTTTTAGTTTGGCAATTTGCTTGTACAATTCTTTGATCCTGATCTCCTCAACCTGTCGCTCGGCAGCATCATCGGAGATCTCCAGTGCATGTTCGTTTAAGCTGGTGTATTTGACTTTTTTTGCCCTGAGGCCCAGCATGGCCGTGTTCAGGGCCACACGGTACATCCATGACTGGAATTTTGAATCGCCACGAAAGGTCGGATAGGAAAGCCAGAGCTGGTAAATAATTTCCTGTTTCAGGTCATCCCGGTCCTCTTCAGCGGCGTAGAGCTTACAAATCTTGTAGATGATCCCCATGTGGGTATAAACCATCTCTACAAACTTTGCTTTGTCAGGTACCTTTGCGCTCAACACATTGAGATTTATACCCCATTAGTTACAGATGGGATCAAAAAACTACAATTCTGCCAGGATATTATTGATCGAGGGCCGAAATTAACTCCCCCACATCCTCTTCAGTATTGAATACATTGATGGAGATGCGAATGTTGCTCCCCCGTAGGGAGACATACACCTGTCGTGACTGAAGTTCCCTGACCAGGGCTTCTCCGTCGATGTGGTCCGGTAGTGGCATAACCATCAAGTGATGGGCCCTGTGCATTTCATCATCCAGGGCCACTCCTTTTTCGGTAAAGTGGGAAATCAGGGGAGCACCCAGCTCCCGTCCATATTCCTGGATATTGTCAATACCCCATTCCAGAAGCTGATTCAAGGCCTCATCCAGCATGGGCAAAAAAATGAAGTTGCT
>Ga0180430_10000760_pt1 | contig 33954 bp, 26 predicted proteins | sample SS_ome_9_FD_132999 | JGI IMG/M metagenome (GOLD analysis project Ga0180430, IMG submission 132999) | Hypersaline lake sediment archaeal communities from the Salton Sea, California, USA - SS_1_S_2 metaG | ecosystem: Environmental > Aquatic > Non-marine Saline and Alkaline > Hypersaline >... | reverse complement strand
TTTCTCCGCCACCAGATCAGCGCGTAGAAGATGATCAGACCGTTGAGCGCCTCGTAGAGCTGCGCCGGATGGACGTGCACCGTCTCTCCGTAGAGCTTGTGCGTGGGGTGGCTTCCCGGGAAGTGCACGCCCCAGGGCAGCGTGGTCGGCGCGCCCCACAGCTCCTGGTTGACGAAATTCGCAATGCGCCCGAGGCCCAGCCCGATGGGCACGACGGGCACCAGGAAGTCGCTGATCTCGAGAAACCGCCTGCCCTGTACGCGGGCCAGCCAGGCCACCGCGAGCACCATGCCGATGACACCGCCGTGGAACGACATCCCGCCCTGCCACACGGCGAAGATCGCGGCCGGATCTTCGAGGTAGGAGCGTGCGTTGTAGAACAGCGCGTAACCGATGCGCCCGCCGAGCACGCCGCCGAGCGCGGCGTAGAACACGACGTCGCCGACCTGCTGCGGCGCCCAGCCACTGCCGGGCGCGGCGGCGCGGCGCTTGAGCAGCCACCAGGCCAGCGCGATACCCGCGATGTAGGACAGGCCGTACCAGTGGATCGCGAGCGGGCCTATCTCGATGGCGACGGGATCGATGTCGGGAAAACGAATCACGGCTGTGGCGTCGCTGTGCAGGGTTGGCGGGGAACATCAGCGCGAGCGGGACCGCACCGCCGGCGAAATACCGCAAGGACCGTGCAGTATAGCGCAGCGCAGGCTGTGCTACGGTGGCTCGAAGTCCTCCGTGGGAGCACGCATGAACCAACTCGCCGACGCTACCAGCCCCTATCTCCTGCAACACGCCGACAACCCGGTCGACTGGTATCCCTGGGGCAGCGAAGCGCTCGAGCGCGCGGCGCGCGAGCACAAGCCCATCCTGCTCTCGATCGGCTACTCGGCCTGCCACTGGTGTCACGTGATGGCACACGAATCGTTCGAACACGCCGACATCGCGGCGCGGATGAACGCCGAGTTCGTCAACATCAAGGTCGATCGCGAGGAACGCCCCGATCTCGACCGCATCTACCAGGTTGCCCACCAGCTACTCACGCGCAACCGCGGCGGCTGGCCGTTGACCATGTTCCTCACGCCGGGCGACCAGGTACCGTTTTTCGGCGGCACCTATTTCCCGCCGCAAGCGCGCCACGGCCTGCCCGGCTTCGGCGACCTGCTCGAACGCGTGGCGGCTGCGTTCCGCGAACACGGCGAAGAGATCGAGCAGGCCAAGCCGCAGATGCGCGCGGCGCTCGCGCAGGTTCTGGGTGGCAGCGACGACGCCGGCGAGGTCGACGTGGCGCTGGTCGAGCAGGCCTGTAGCGAGTTCGCCGAGAGTTTCGATGCCGATCAGGGCGGCTTCGGCGCTGCGCCGAAGTTTCCCCATCCGAGCGCGCTCGAGCTGCTGCTCGAGGCCGCCGCCTGCCGTCCCGCCGGCGACGCGCGAGCAACCCTGATCGGGATGGTCGACCGCACGCTGGAAGCGATGGCGCGCGGCGGCATCTACGATCACCTGGGCGGCGGTTTCTGCCGCTATTCCGTCGACGAACGCTGGGACATTCCCCATTTCGAGAAGATGCTCTACGACAACGGGCCGCTCCTCGAACTCTACAGCACGCGTGCCGCGGCGACCGGCTCGGCCCTGTTCCGCGAGGCGGCCCATGGCACGGCCGACTGGCTGCTCGATGTCATGCGCACGCCGCAGGGCGCGTTCTGCTCGAGTCTCGATGCCGATTCCGAGGGTGAGGAGGGACGCTTCTACGTGTGGACGCGTGACGAGGTCGCACGCCTGCTCGGCGAACGCTATGCCCCGTTCGCCGCACGCTACGGCCTCGACGCACCTCCCAACTTCGAAGGTCGATGGCACCTGCGCCTGGCGTCACCGGGAAGCGGTGACGACGACGGCGCGGCGTTCGCCGCCGACCGTGAGCTGCTCGAACGCCACCGTGCCGAACGCGTCTGGCCAGCGCGCGACGACAAGATTCTCACCGCGTGGAACGCGCTGGCGATCAAAGGACTCGCCGCCGCCGGCACCCGGCTGCAGCGCGCCGATTGTCTCGACGCGGCCGATGCCGCAATCGATTTCCTGCGCACGCACCATTGGCGCGAGGCGCGCCTGCTCGCGACGAGCCGGGACGGCCACGCGCACCTCGACGGCTACCTCGACGACTACGCCTTCGTGCTCGATGCCCTGCTCACCCTGCTCGCGGCACGCTGGCGTCGCGTCGATCTCGATTTCGCCATCGAGCTGGCGGAAGTTCTGCTCACGCGATTTGCCGATGTCGAGCGCGGCGGTTTCTTCTTCACCGCCGACGATCATGAACGCCTGCTGCAACGCGCTCGCACCTTCAGCGACGACGCCCTGCCGGCCGGCAACGGTGTCGCCGCACGTACACTGGCCGAACTCGGCCACCTGCTCGGAGAACCGCGCTACGTCGAGGCCGCGCGCGCCACGCTTGCCGCCGGTATGAGCGAGGCGGCACGGTTACCGTCCGCATGCAGTGCCCTGATGCGCGCGGTGCTCGAAGATGCCGCGCCGCCGCCACGCATCGTGCTGCGCACGCGCGCCGACGCCGCACTGGCGGCGTGGACGGCGGCAATCGGCACGACTTCGGATCCACGCCTGCGCTGCTACGTCGTGCCCGCGGCACCCGACGCGCCCCTGCCCGGCCTGCTTGCCGAGCGCCGTGCCCTCGCCGACGCCGCGGTCACCGCCTACCTGTGCCGCGGCACCCGGTGCAGCGCGCCGGTGACCGATGCGGAAGCCCTGTCAGCCGCCCTGGCCGCGCCCTGAACGGCGCGCGAGCAACCCGAGGCCGCCCGCCAGCGCCCACAGGGCGGCTCCCGGCACGGGAACCTGGGCCGCTTCCACCACGGGCGGCGGTTCCACGACGGGCTCGACAATCTCCCAGCCGAGGTCCTCGAGTCCGGCCAGGTCGAGTTCGGTCATGAGCTTGCGCGTGCCCAGCGTGAGATTCGGATCGAACGCGGTCTCCTGCGTCTCGCCGGCATTGGGGATGTAACTCAGCGCGTAGTCGGCGACGCTGCTCAGGGTACCCGCCGCCCAGTGCGCGCCACCGTTCTGTAACGACGGATTCACACCGCCGTTGGCGGCCGTCGCGGCGGGGCCGAAGAAGGTCGAGCCGGAGACGAGGTTGTTCCAGCTGTCGGCGGTGCCGAGGCCGAACACGTGGCCGAGCTCGTGCAGGGCGACGGAGAGAAAATCGGGCTGGCTGCCGATTGGCAAGGTGTCGATGCCGAAGTGCCAGGCGCGATCGATATCGAACGACATGAAGCCGCCCCAGGTGGCGAAGTCGTTGGCGGTCTGGTTGGTCAGGTCGTCGACGTTGCGGATGTCGTCCTGGCTCTGGTTGGCGCCCTGGCCACGCGAGACCATGGCATCGCGATAGGCGCTGCCGCCGTTGACGATGTAGGCGCCGGGGCCGGCCACGGCCAGGGTGCCGGTGCTGAAGGGGTCGAGATCGACGGCGCCGACGTAGACCCGCATGGTGTCGGCCGCGACCGCGAAATTGGCGACCGACTCGGTCTGCAACGTCGTACCACTCTGGAACACGCTCGGATTGCTGAAGAAAGCCGTGTAGAAACCGCCCGCCCCCTGGCCCGATTCGATCGCACCGAGCGAATCGCCGATAGCCGCTTCGAAGAACGCCCCGGCCGCCTCGAGCGCGTTACGTGCGTCCGAGCCCGGTGCGAAGAAGCCGCTCGCGTCGTAGTCGTAGTTGAACTCGACGGTGAGCGCCCAGGCTCCCGGCGCGAGCCCGACCAGCAAGGTGAGTGGCGCGAGGCGTCGCAGCGATGACGAATTGGATGGTGGCATGGCTAGAACCGGTCTCGAAACGAATCGTGGCTGCATTGGCGCCCAAAAAGCCTGTCTGCCAGGCGCGGTGCGCAGGGAATAGTGGTTCTATTGCCAAGCACCGCAACAGCGTAGACGGGCCCCACGAAAATATGGGTGGGGCCCAACCAGAAGGGCCGACGACCGGGCGCGGCAGGGCCGCGGGACGCAGGGCAGTGTCGCATCCGGCGGGCCTTGCGACACCCGCCGGGTGCGGTAATCCGTCAAGCTTCGAGCATCGTCAACGTTTGTTGACGTGTCCCGGGCAGGCCGGACGCGATGCCCTCACCAGTCCAGCGCGGTGCCGAACTCGCGCGCGTAGCGCGCCGCGAATTCTGCGCGCGTCACGCGATGGTTCTGGGTACCGGCGTGCTCGATCTTGATCGCGCCGAGCAGCGAGGCGATGCGCCCGGTGGTCTCCCACGGCAGGTCGTGCATCAGGCCGTAGAGCAGCCCGGCACGATAGGCATCGCCGCAGCCGGTCGGATCCTTGATTGCCGCGGGACGCGCGGCCGGGACCTCGATGCGCTCGCCACCGGTGTAGATGTACGAGCCTTCGGCGCCGCGCGTGACGATGCAGGCCTCGACCCGTTCCGCCAGGGCCTCCGGTGCGAGTCCGGTGCGTTCGGTCATCAATTCCGACTCGTAGTCGTTGACCGTCACCCAGGTCGCGGCATCGACGAAACGGGTCAGGTCGTCGCCGTCGAACATCGGCATGCCCTGGCCCGGGTCGAAGATGAAGGGGATCCCGGCGGCCTGCATCTGCTCGGCATGGGCGAGCATCCCGTCACGCCCGTCGGGCGCGATGATCCCCAGCTTGACCGGGCCGGCCGCGCTCACGGCGTTGTGCGCGGAGTGGCTCATCGCGCCCGGGTGAAAGGCGGTGATCTGGTTGTCGTCCAGGTCGGTGGTGATGAACGCCTGCGCGGTCAGCGAGCCGGCGACTTCGGTGACGCAGTCGCGGCGGATGCCGAGCTCGTCCATCCACGCCGCGTAAGGCGCGAAGTCCTCGCCAACGGTCGCCATGGGCAGCGGTTCGCCGCCGATCATCTTGAGGTTATAGGCGATGTTCCCCGCACAGCCACCGAACTCGCGGCGCATCTCGGGTACCAGGAAGGAGACGTTCAGGATGTGGATCTTGTCCGGCAGGATATGATTCTTGAACCGATCCTGGAACACCATGATGTTGTCGAAGGCGAACGAGCCGCAAATCAGAGCTGACATTGATGAAGAACACCTGCAGGGAAACTGGCGCGCGCCATGATACCGGAATGCGTCGGCGCGGCGCCGTCGCACGATGAGCTTCATCGACGCGCTGGCCAGCGCGGAGGTACTCGGAGCCCTGCTGCTGCTGCTCCTCGCCAGCCTCGTCGAGCTGCCGCTCGAACAGTTTCTCAAGTCGCGGCGCAGCGCAGGGGCCGTGCTGCACCTTGCCTGGGACTGGTTCCTGGGCCCGCTGTGGCGTGCGCTCGCGATCGCGGGCTTCGTGCTGCTGGCCTACCCGGCCAGCTACGGCGTGCGCCGTGCACCGGGCCTCGCCGTGCTCGCTGCCGACGGCACGCTCGGCGCCACCGCCCTCATCAACGTAACGTTCCTCGCAACTGTGCTGCTGCCGCTGGTGCCGCCGCTGCGCCGCCACGCCGGGGTGCTGCTGGCCACCCAGGGCGCCCTCGCCACGGCGATCGTGTTCGGCTGGTACGCCGCCTACATCGGCGCGCGCAGCGTCAGCTACTGGCCGGGGCTGCCGCCTGCACTGCTCGTCGCGATGATGGCCCTGCTGGGCTACCGCGCGGCGCAGGTGCTCGGCCGCGCGATCGGTGAATTACTCGACGGCTGGCTCGGCACCCACGGGCTCGCGCAGATCCTCGCGCATACCTGCGCCCAGGGCATGCTGGCGCCGGCCGTGCTGCTCTACGGCTACGCGCTCGGCGTGCAGATCGCGATCTGAGGGCGCGCCGCGGCGCGTAGCTCACGCCGAGGCACGGGTCAGGCTGCGCGCCCGCTCGAGCACGCTCTCGAGGAAGCGCCCGGTGTGCGAGCGCGGATCGGCAGCCACGTCTTCGGGTGTGCCGACGGCGAGCAGCTCGCCGCCCTTGCTGCCGCCCTCGGGACCGAGGTCGATGATCCAGTCGGCGGTCTTGATGACGTCGAGATTGTGCTCGATGACCACCACCGTGTTGCCGTGGTCGCGCAGGCGGTGCAGGACCTTGAGCAGTTGTTCGATGTCGTAGAAGTGCAGCCCCGTGGTCGGCTCGTCGAGGATGTACAGCGTCTTGCCGGTATCGCGCTTGGACAGCTCGCGCGAGAGCTTGACGCGCTGGGCCTCGCCGCCCGACAGGGTGGTCGCGTTTTGCCCGAGCTTGATGTAGGACAGCCCGACCTCGGCCAGCGTGTGCAGCTTGCCGGCGATCGACGGCACCGCGTCGAAGAAGGTCCGTGCCTCCTCCACCGTCATGTCGAGCACGTCGCTGATGGTGCGGCCCTTGTACAGGATCTCGAGCGTCTCGCGGTTGTAGCGCTTGCCCTTGCACAGGTCGCACGGCACGTAGACGTCGGGCAGGAAGTGCATCTCGACCTTGATCACACCGTCGCCCTGGCAGGCTTCGCACCGTCCGCCCTTGACGTTGAAGCTGAAGCGCCCCGGCTGGTAGCCGCGCGAGCGCGCTTCCGGCGTGGCCGCGAAGAGCTCGCGGATGGGCGTGAACAGTCCCGTGTAGGTGGCCGGGTTGGAGCGCGGGGTGCGCCCGATCGGGCTCTGATCGATGTCGACGACCTTGTCGAAGTGATCGAGGCCGCGGATCTCGTCGTGCTCGGCCGGCGTGGTCGAGGCGCCGTTCAGATCGCGTGCGACGGCGGCGTACAGCGTGTCGTTGACCAGCGTCGACTTGCCCGAGCCGGACACGCCGGTCACACAGGTCATCAGTCCGACCGGGATGTCGACATCGACCCCCGTCAGGTTGTTGCCGCGCGCGCCACGGATGCCGAGCATGCGCTTCGGATCGGGCGACACGCGCAGCGGTGGCACCGCGATGGCGCGCCGACCCGAGAGGTATTGCCCGGTCAGCGATTCGGCGCAGCCGGCGACCCGGTCGGGCGTGCCGGACACGACCACCGTGCCGCCGTGCACGCCGGCGCCCGGGCCCATGTCGACGACGTGATCGGCGGCGAGGATGGCTTCTTCGTCGTGCTCGACCACGATCACGGTGTTGCCGAGATCGCGCAGGTGCACGAGCGTGTTGAGCAGGCGCTGGTTGTCACGCTGGTGCAGGCCGATGGAAGGTTCATCGAGGATGTACATCACCCCGACCAGGCCGGCACCGATCTGACTGGCCAGGCGGATGCGCTGGGCCTCGCCCCCGGACAGCGTGTCGGCGCTGCGGTCCAGGGTCAGGTAGTCGAGCCCGACGTTGACCAGGAACTCGAGGCGCAGGCGCACCTCGCGCACGATCTTCTCGGCGATCTCGCCGCGCTGGCCGCCAAGCTTGAGATCGCCGAAGAACGCGTAGGTCGCCCCGATCGGCATGGCGGTGACGTCGGCCAGGTTATAGGTATCGATGAAGACGTTGCGCGCGGCCCGGTTGAGCCGTGTGCCGGCACATTCCGGGCACGGCTTGGAGCCAAGATAGCGCGAGAGATCCTCGCGCACCATGTTCGAATCGGTTTCGCGGTAACGCCGCTCCATGTTCGGCAGCACGCCCTCGAAGGCGTGTTTGCGCTTGTAGGCGCGACCGCCGCTCTTGAAATAGGTGAACTCGATCTCGGTCTTGCCACTGCCGTGCAGGATCACCTCGCGCACGCCCGCCGGCAACTCGTTGAACGGCGTATCGACGTCGAAACCGTAATGCTGTGCGAGCGCGTTGATGAGCTGAAAGTAGTAGGCGTTGCGCCGGTCCCAGCCTCGAATCGCTCCCGCCGGCAGCGAGATATCGCCGCGCTGCACCACGCGCGCCTCGTCGAAGAACTGGACCACGCCGAGTCCGTCGCAGGCGGCACAGGCGCCGACCGGGTTGTTGAACGAGAACAGGCGCGGTTCGAGTTCGTTGATGCTGTAGCCGCATGCCGGACAGGCGAAACGCGAGGAGAACAGCAGTTCGGCGCTCGCGCCCGGATCGTCCAGCGGCACGACCCGCGCCACGCCTTCGCCGAGTTCGAGCGCCGCTTCGAAGGACTCCGCCAGGCGCAGACCGATGTCCTCGCGTACGCGAAAACGGTCGACGACGACGTCGATGTCGTGCTTCTTGCGCAAGGCGAGCGCCGGGGGATCGTCGAGCATCACGACCTCGCCATCGACCAGCGCGCGAACGTAACCGAGCCGCGCGAGATGCTCGAAGACCTGCGCGTGCTCGCCCTTGCGCCCGCGCACCACCGGAGCGAGCAGCATCCAGCGCGTGTCGGCTTCCAGGGCCAGCACCTGGTCGACCATCTGCGAGACCGTCTGGGCCTCGAGCACCTCGGCGTGATCGGGACAACGTGGTACCCCGACGCGCGCGAACAGCAGGCGCAGGTAGTCGTAGATTTCGGTGATTGTGCCGACCGTCGAACGCGGGTTGTGCGAGGTCGATTTCTGCTCGATGGAGATCGCCGGCGAGAGACCTTCGATGTGGTCGATGTCCGGCTTCTCCATCATCGAGAGGAACTGGCGGGCGTAGGCCGACAGTGATTCGACGTAACGCCGCTGACCTTCGGCGTAGATCGTATCGAAGGCGAGCGAGGACTTGCCGGAGCCGGACAGGCCGGTGATGACGATCAGCTTGTCGCGCGGCAGGTCGAGATCGACGTTCCGCAGGTTGTGCGTGCGGGCGCCGCGTAGGTGTATGGTGTCCATCGAGCGCGGTATCGGGGGTCCTGCGAGGAGGCGCCGTTCGAAAGTGGCGCGGAATTCGGGCAAACGAGTACTATACGGCGTTTTTTCGCCCCGTCTCAAACGCTTTCATCCGTGTCCGAGAAGCTTGCCATGACCGCCGCCGAGCGCCGCAGCGCCATCGCACTCGCGGCGGTGTTCTTCCTGCGCATGCTCGGCCTGTTCATGCTCATTCCGGTCCTCGCGCTGTACGTCGAGACCCTGCCCGGCGCCACGCCGCTGCTGATCGGTATCGCCATCGGCGTCTACGGCCTGACCCAGGCCGTGTTCCAGATCCCGCTGGGCGGCCTCTCGGACCGCGTCGGTCGCCGCCCGGTGATCCTCGCCGGCCTGCTCGTGTTCGCCGCCGGCGCGCTGATCGCCGCCGCCGCGAAGTCGATCTGGCCGCTCGTCGCCGGCCGCGCGGTGCAGGGCGTGGGCGCGGTATCGGGCACCACGCTGGCTCTCGCTGCCGACCTCTCGCGCGACAGCCAGCGCACCAAGGTCATGGCCATCATCGGCATCAGCATCGGCGGTGCGTTCTCGGTCGCGTTCGTGCTCGGTCCCGTGCTCAACGCCGCGCTCGGTCTCGGTGGCCTGTTCGTCGCCTGCGCGGCGCTCGCGCTCGCCGCCATCGCGATTCTCTTCCTGGCCGTGCCGAAACCGCCGGCCCCCGCACGCGGCGCGGCCATCCCGCCGCTCGCCGGCACCCTGGCCGCGCCGGAACTGCGCGTACTCTATCTCGGCGTGTTGACCTTGCACCTGGTACTCGCAGCGAGCTTCGTCGCCATTCCGATCGCACTCAGCGAAGGCATGGGCCTCGCGCCGTCACGGCATTTCACCGTCTACCTGCCAGTGCTGCTGCTCTCCATCGCACTGGTCGGCCCGCTCGTCATGGCCTCGGCGCGCGGCGGCTCGATGCGGCCGCTGTTCCTCGGAGCCATCGCCGGCGTGGCCGTGGCGGAAGGCCTGATCTGGCTGTGGTGGGACGAGCCGGCCGGTTTCTATGCCGCGCTGACGCTGTTCTTCGTCGCCTTCAATTTCCTCGAAGCCTCCCTGCCGGGGGTGATCTCGCGCGCCGCACCGACGCATGGCAAGGGCGCCGCACTCGGCGCCTACTCGACGTTCCAGTTCGTCGGCGTGTTCCTGGGCGGGCTGGTCGGCGGCGCCGTCGCCGGCGGCCTCGGCTACGCCGCCGTGCCGGCGGGCTGCGCCCTGCTCTGCGTGGCCTGGCTCGCCGCCACCGTGCGCGTGCCGGGCGAGGTGCTCACGCGCCCCGCGCGGCAGCGCGGCTGAGCGTTCCGGGGCCCACGCCTGCCGACGCATTGAGTAGAATCGGTGCCTCGCAAACCGGACCACGGAAGGTCCGTCAACACAGACCAAGGGAGACAGCAACATGGCACGCGGCCTGAATAAAGTGATGTTGATCGGCAACCTCGGCGCCGATCCCGAAATGCGCTACACCACGAGCGGCAGCGCGGTCGCCAACGTCCGCCTGGCCACGGCGGAAGCCTGGCGGGATCGCGAGAGCGGGGAACAACAGGAACGCACGGAGTGGCACCGCGTGGTGTTCTTCGGCCGCCTCGCGGAGATCGTCGGCGAATACCTGCGCAAGGGCTCGCAGGTCTACGTCGAGGGACGCCTGCAGACGCGCAAGTGGCAGGACCGCGACGGCAACGAGCGCTACACCACCGAGATCGTCTGTAACGACATGCAGATGCTCGGTGGCCGCGGTGGCGGTGGCGCAGGTGGTGCTGGTGGCGGTGGCGCTGGTGGCGGCGGCTACGGCGGCCAGGGCGATCGCCCCGCCGGCGGTGGTGGCGGCAGTGGCGGTGGCGCGCCCGCGGGTCGCGACGAACCGCCGATGGGCGACTTCGACGACGACATCCCGTTCTGAACGGGACACGCGCGGGGTGCCGCTCGGCGCCCCGCGCAGCCCGCCCGCGCAGGCCCGCTCAGACCTGCAGCAAGGTGATCGAAGGCGAGTTCCAGGCCGGATCGGCGTGGAAACCACGCACCATCACGATGTACTCCCCGCTCGCGGCGAGCCCGAGATCGCGCGCCGCGCGCCGCGCGATGCGGTTGGGGTTCTCACTGCCGACCGCCGCGACCTGGTGCGGAATCATGCCCCACATCAAGCTCATGCGGCGGCAGGTGCGCGCGCAACCCGAAACCGCGATGACTGGCGCCGAGGGCCGCGCCGCGCTGATCGTCGCAGCCGTCGTGCCCTGCGTCGAAATCACCACCACGGCGCGCGCGCGCACATCGCTGACGACCTTGGCGGTGGCATCGGCGATGGCGTCGCCGAACGGCACCCCTTCGCCCGGGTTTCCCGGCGCGTGGCTGAACTCGAGACCGGCGTGCCAATGGTAGCTTTCCGTCTGGCGCGCGACGCGGTCCATCATGCGCACCGCGGCGAGCGGAAAACTGCCGACCGCCGACTCGCCGGACAGCATCACCGCGTCGGCCCCGCTGGCGACGGCGAAAGCGACATCGGAGACTTCCGCACGGGTCGGGCGCGCGTTGGTGATCATCGACTCGAGCATCTGCGTGGCGACGATCACCGGCTTGTTCAGCGCGCGTGCACGCATGATCAGCTGGGCCTGCGCGAGCGGCACCTGCTCGGGATTCAGTTCGACGCCAAGATCGCCGCGCGCGACCATGATCCCGTCTGCTTCCTCGATGATGGCCTGCCCGTGTTCGAGCGCCTCGGGCTTCTCGATCTTGGCGATGATGCCGACCGCACCCTCGCGCTTGTCGTGCGTCGCAACCAGCTCGCGCAGCTCACGGATGTCGGCCGCGCTGCGCACGAACGACAAGGCGAGAAAGTCGACCCCGGCGGCAAGCGCGAACTCGGCGTCGATGCGATCCTTGTCCGTCAGCGACGGCGCCGAGACCACCGAATCGGGCAGGTTGATTCCCTTGTGGTCACCAACCATGCCACCGGCGACGACCTGGCAGCGGACGTGTTCGCCGCTCACCGTCTCGACGATGAGCTCGGCGGCGCCGTCGTTCAGCAGCACGCGGTCGCCCGCTTGCACGTCGCGCGGCAACTCGCGGTATTGTGAGGGGATGCGCCGTGCGTCGCCGGGCACGTCTTCGGTCGTGATCACGACTTCCTCGCCGGCGACGAGCTCGACCGCGCCGTCGACGAAGCGGCCGGTGCGAATCTTCGGCCCGCACAGGTCGGCCAGCACCGCCGTCGCGCTGCCGAGTTCGGCGGCCGCTTCACGTATCATGCGAATGGTCGCGCCGTGCACTTCCTGGGTGCCGTGCGACATGTTCACCCGAAAGACGTTCACGCCCGCTCCGATCAGCTCGCGAATCATGGCGGGGCTGTTCGAGGCCGGCCCGACAGTGGCGATGATCTTGGTGCATCGATACTTGAGCAGCTCGACCTCGGTGACAATTCTCATTGCGCCAATGCTCCGCCTCGCCGGGTTCCGTGGTGCGCGGAGTATCGCACAACACGATGTCGCCACAGCGGACCCCGCGCACCCGGCGGAGGCGCCACGATGAGCCAGCTCGGACTACTCACCGCGCGGCGCTTCGCGCCGCTGTTCCTGACCCAGTTTCTCGGCGCGCTGAACGACAACGTGTTCCGCTTCGCGCTGATCATCTTCGTCACCTTCACGGTTGCCGAGCGAACCGGGCTCGATACGCGCATGCTGGTGGTGCTGACCGGGGGGATCTTCATCCTGCCTTTCTTCCTGTTCTCGGCGCTGGCCGGCCAGATCGCGGACAAGTACGAGAAATCACGCCTGATCCGCCACATCAAGACGGCCGAGGTGGTCGTCATGGGCCTGGGCGCGGTGGGGTTCCTCATCGGCAACTATCCCTTCCTGCTCGCCGTGCTGTTCCTGATGGGGGTGCAGTCGACCTTTTTCGGACCGCTCAAGTACGGCGTGCTGCCGCAGCACCTGGCGGGGGACGAGCTGACCGGCGGCAACGGCTTGATCCAGATGGGGACCTACGTCGCGATCCTGGTCGGCGGCATGCTCGGCGGCCTGCTCGCCAGCCTCGGCACGGTGGCGCCGCATGCCATCGTGGCGACGGTCGTCGGGGTCGCACTGATCGGCCGCCTGTGCGCCGGTTTCATCCCGCACGCCGCTGCCAGCGCACCGGCAATCGAGATCGACACCAACCTGGCACGCTCGACTTGGCGCATCCTGGTCGAGAGCGCACGCGAGCGCGGCGTTCTCACGCTGATCCTGCTGATCTCGCTGTTCTGGTTCGTCGGCGCGACCTTCCTGAGCGTCGTGCCGACCTATGGCAAGGAGCTGCTGGGCGCCGATGCGCGTGCCGTGACGCTGCTCAACGCCGCCTTCACCGTCGGCATCGGCATCGGCTCGCTGGCCTGTGAGCGCCTTTCGCGCCGGCGCGTCGAACTGGGACTGGTGCCGCTGGCGGCACTCGGCATCAGCCTGGCCGCGCTCGACGTCTGGCTTGCCGGTGCACCCGCGCCGGTACGGCTCGGCCTCGACAACTTCTTCGCTCACCCGCCGGCCGTGCGCATGTTCGTCGACCTCGTGCTGATCGGCGCGTGCGGAGCCCTCTACATCGTGCCGCTGTACGCGGCGCTGCAGGCGCGCGCGAACGCCGCCTGGATCGCGCGTCTGCTGGCTGCGCTGAACGTCACCAACGCCTTGTTCATGGTCGCGTCGGCCGGGTTCACGATGGCGCTATACGGCGCCGGGGTCGGTGTGCCCGGAGTGTTCGCCGCGGTCGCGGCAATCAACCTCGCCGGCATGATCGCGGGCGCCGTCGCCCTGCCCGAGTTCTTCACCCGGGCGCGTGCGATCCTCGCCGGGCGCCGTGCGCCCGCCTCGGCGTCGCCACCCGACCCGCCGAACTAGCCGCGCCTGCCGGCACCGAAGACGATGTCGGCGACCTCGGCGTAGTGCTCGACGAAGTGCACCGTCAGCCCCTTGACGACGTAGTCCGGCAGGATCTGGAACTCGGCATCGACGGCGCGCGGCAGGATCACCTCGCGCAGCCCGCTGCGGCGCGCGGCGATGAGCTTCTCGCGGATGCCGCCGACGGCGAGCACGCGCCCGGTCAGGGTCAGCTCGCCGGTCATCGCGATCGCGCGCCGCGGGCGCTCGTCGCGCGCAAGCGACAACAGCGCGGTGGCCATGGTGATACCGGCGCTCGGCCCGTCCTTGGGCGTGGCCCCCTCGGGCACGTGGAGATGGACGAAGGCCTCGTCGAAGAAGTCGCTCGCGCCGGCATGCTCGACGAGGTGCGACGCCACGTAGCTGTAGGCGATCTCGGCTGACTCGCGCATTACCTCGCCGAGTTGGCCGGTCAGCTTGAAACCGCGGTTCTTGCTGTGCACCAGCGTCGCCTCGACATCGAGCGTGGCGCCGCCGAGCGCCGTCCAGGCGAGCCCGGTGACGATACCGGTGCCTCGCTGTGGCACCTGCTTGCGGAACGGCGCCGGGCCGAGATAGTCGGCGAGGTTGGTCGCCGCTACCGAGACGGTCTTGCTGTCGTCGCGGATGACCTCGATGGCGGCCTTGCGCGCGATGCGGCCGAGTTGCTTCTCCAGATTGCGCACCCCGGCCTCGCGCGCATAGCCCTCCACGATGGCTTTCATCGCCGCGGCGCTGACCTTGGCCTGCGATGCCGTGAGGCCGGCCCGTGCGCGCTGCTTGGGCCACAGGTAGCGCGTACCGATGGTGACCTTCTCCGCCGTCAGGTAGCCGGATAACCGGATCACCTCCATGCGGTCGAGCAGCGGGCGCGGGATCGAATCGAGCTGGTTGGCGGTGCACACGAACAGCACCTTGGAAAGATCCACGCGCACGTCGAGATAATGGTCGAGGAAACTGCCGTTTTGCTCCGGATCGAGCACCTCGAGCAACGCCGAGGCCGGATCGCCCTGGAAGGACGCGCCGATCTTGTCGACCTCGTCGAGCATGATCACCGGGTTCACCGTGCCGCACTCGCGAATGGCTTGCACGAACTTGCCCGGCATCGCGCCAATGTAGGTGCGGCGGTGTCCCTTGATTTCGGCTTCGTCGCGCATGCCGCCGACGCTGAAACGATAGAACTCGCGCCCCAGCGCGTCGGCCACCGACTGTCCGACCGAGGTCTTGCCCACACCGGGCGGACCGACCAGCAACAGGATCGAGCCGGCCATCTCGCCACGCAGGCGGCCCACGCCGATGAACTCGACGATGCGATCCTTGACGTCGTCGAGACCCGCATGGTCGCGGTCGAGCACCTCGCGGGCGTGATCGAGTTCGGTATTGTCCTCGGTCATCACGCCCCACGGCAGGTCGGTCAGCGTATCGAGGTAGTTGCGCGTGACGCCGTACTCGGGCGAGCCGGCCTCGAGCATGGAGAACTTCTGCATCTCGTCCTCGATGCGCTTCATCGCGCCCTCCGGCACCTCGCGTCCTTCGAGGCGCGCGCGGAAACGCTCGAGTTCGACCGTCTTGTCATCCTTGGAGATGCCGAGCTCCTTCTGGATCTCCTTGAGCTGCTCGCGCAGGAAGAACTGGCGCTGCTGCACCGAGATGCGTTCCTCGACCCGCTGGCGGATCTCGCTCTGCAGCCCGGCGACTTCGAGCTCGTGCTGAATCAGCAGCAGGACCTTCTCCATGCGGCGCAGCAGCGGCACGGTTTCCAGCACCTCCTGCAACTGCTCGGCGTCGGCGCTGGTCATGGCCGCGGCGAAATCCGCCAGCGGTGAGGCGTCGTCCGGCGTGAAACGGTCGAGAAAGGCTTTCAGGCTTTCCTTGTAGAGCGGGTTGAGCGGCAGCAGCTCCTTGATCTTGTTGATGATCGCGAGCGCATAGGCACGCAGTTCCTGGGTCTGCTCGACCGCCGTGCGCGGATACTCGGCCTGCACCACGAACGGCGGCGCGCTCTTGACCCAGCGCGCGATGCGGAACCGTTCGAGGCCCTCGGCGATGAACTGGATGCGGCCGCTCTCGCGCATCGGCTGGTGGATGCGCACCACCGTGCCCCACTGTGCGAAGTCGGCCGGCTCCGGGACCTGCTGTTCGATGGCATGGCGGCTGTATACGAGACCGACCAGGCGATGCGGCGTGTTGCCGACGCGCTCGATGGTCTCGTGCCACAATTCGTCTTCGATCACCAGCGGCATCGTCTGCGCGGGAAAGAACGGGCGCGAACGCAGCGGCAGGACCAGCAACTGCTCGGGCAGGACGTCGTTGACGCGCGCGGGAACGCGACCCTGCTCGCCGTCACGTTCGCCAGGGATGATGATTTCCGGTTGTTCTTCGCTCATGGGTCTCGGCTGGTGATGAACGGATCGACGGCGCCCCGCAGCGGACGCTGCATGGCAGATGAGGGTGACGAAACGGGAATTCAAGCACCGCCGGTGTCACGGCAGCCCCGGTGCCGCGCGGCCCGGCGGGCGCGCAACGCCGCTAGATCGCTTCGAGCAGCGCGCTCAGTTCACTTGCGCTCTGGCAACGATCCTCCGGTCGCTTGGCGAGCAGGCGATCGACGAGCGGCTGGAAAGCGCGGCGTGGCGCCGGCAGTGCGGGGATCTCCGCATGGACGTGCTGGAACACGAGCGCTGCCGCACTCTCGGCGCGAAACGGTTTCCGCGCCGCCAGCATCTCGAAGAGGATGACGCCGGTGCTGTAGAGATCGGCACGCGCATCGACCGGCTCGCCGAGCGCCTGCTCCGGGCTGAGATAGTTCGGCGTGCCGAGCACGCTGCCATGGTTGGTCAGCTCGCTGCTCTGGTCGAGGCGCCGCGCGATGCCGAAGTCGGCCAGGGCCAGGCTGTCATCGCCACGAAACATGATGTTGCCGGGCTTGAGGTCGCGATGAACGATGCCCGCGCCGTGAATGGCCTCGAGCCCGCAGGCGATATGGCGCAGGTAATTGAGCGCGTCGTCGACGTCGACGCCGCGCTCGATCCGCTGCTTGAGATCGCCGCGCGCGAAGAACTCCATAGCGATATAGCCGTAGGTCTCGGTCAGGCCGTAATCGAAAAAGCGCACGACGTACGGGTTGTGCAGCCGCGAGACGATTTCCGCCTCGCGGATGAAGCGCTCGACGACCTGAACGTCCTCCACGTCGCTGATGTCGATGACCTTGAGCACCAGCGAAGAGCCGTCGCTGGTCCGCTCGGCGAGGTAAACGCGCGAGCTTGCGCCCTGCCCGATCAGGCGAACGAAACGATACCCGATGCTCTGCCCGGCGATCGCCTGCGGCGGCGGATGGGCCGCGATCAGCCGTTGCAGCACGACGAGATGCGGTGCTTCCCGTTCGCTCGGCGCTTCGCGCACGGTCGTCTCGTCGAACCTGTCCGCGCCGAGCGCGGCGGTGACCATCGCGCCGATACGCGCCGTGGTGACGTCCTGCTTGCGGATGTAGTCGCAGGCACCCAGCTTGATCGCGCGCGCGGCGAGGTAGTCGTCGCCGCGCGCCGTCATCAGGATGGTGGGCGGGAACGAGCCGCGGTCACGGAACTCGACCAGCCAGTCGAGCCCGGTTTCACCGCCACCAATCTGGTGGGCGATCAGCACGATGTCGTAGGTCGACCAGTCGAAGCCAGCGCCCGGCTTGCCCTTCTGGTCGGGATCGTACTCGGTGACTTCGATACGCGGCAGGGTATCGGCGAGCATTCGTCGCAGCATCGCCATGTACTCGCGGGAGTCGTCGATGATGATCGCGCGCACGCGGCGCGCGCCCGCGGACTCGACGGATGGCGGCGTCACGGGTGACGGCGGATGGTGCGCCGTCTTCGGTTCATTTTCCGGCACGGGTTGGGGGCTCGCCATACGCGTTCACGCTCGCGTTCGGCACGATCGTTCCATGCGGCAGGACATCGGGAACATGCGCAGCGCTCTCCAGCGGGGGCGTTAGGGAAGCGATGAGCACGTCAGCGAGCATGCCTCGGGGCAAAGCGCGCGTTGTTCGCGTCGCGCAGTCCACGGCCGATGTACGCGCATCGCGGAACGACGTCCAGCCCGGTCAGCGGGCCGCGCAGCCACGTGTTCAGACCTTCCTGGGTCGGGAGTCCGGAGCCGCGCAGCCGATGGGCCCGAATCCTGACCGTCACCCCTGTGTCGGCGCGAGCGGCCCGGGACTTGAGTTCGCGTCGACGCGAGGCCGCGCTATCGCGGCGGGTTCCCGGCACGGGCGGCACGCAGCGCGTCAATCGGGTCGCGCACGTCGGCGGCCGGCTGGTAGACGAGGGAGAAGTCATCGAAACCAGCCAGCAAGCTCGTGAGGTCCTCGATCGCCTCGGGCGCAAAGCTGGTGAAGCCACAACGTGCGAGGTAGAACACCTGGTCGCGCCCGAACATGCCGCAGGCACGCAGGTCGCCGCCGAAACCCCGCTCGCGCAGGGTTCGGGCCAGGCTGTAGCCACGACCATCGCCCGGGCTCTCGAAGTGAACGGCGACGAGCGGCAAGGCCTCGAGCAGGCCGTCGAGTTCGCTCGGCTCGGCGCCGGCGGGCAGCACTACGCCGAGCGAATCTTCGTCGCGCCCGGCGGCGAGCGCCTCGTGCCAGCGCGCCACAGGCACGATGATCGCGCCCCCGGGCAGGGGCTCCTCGGTGCCGACGGGCTGCCAGGGGTCATCGACGAGGTGACGGTCACGAACGATCTTCATGGTGCTGTCGCCACTCATGCCGCCCGCGCGTAGATGCGCTCCTTGAACGGCGAAACGCCAATGCGCTGCACCGTATCGATGAAGCGTTCGCCCGCGGCGCGTTCGGCGAGGTAGACCTCGAGGATGTGAGCGAGCGTCTCGACAACCTCGGCGCGCGGCACCGCGGGTCCGAGGCGTTCGCCGAGCCGCGCGCCGTCGCCCGCAACGCCACCGAGCGTGAACTGGTAGAACTCGGCGCCGTTCTTGTCGACACCGAGGATACCGATGTGACCGACGTGGTGGTGGCCGCAGGCATTCATGCACCCCGACATCTTGAGCTCGAGCTCGCCGATGTCGTGCAGGTAGTCGAGATCGTCGAAACGTGCCTGGATGGCGAGTGCGACGGGAATGGAAGCGGCGTTGGCGAGCGAGCAGAAATCGAGCCCCGGGCAGCAGATCATGTCGGTCACGAGGCCGATATTGGGTGTCGCGAGACCCGCAGCGGCGAGCGCCTGCCAGACCGCGTGCAGGTCGCCCGAGCGCACGTCGGCGAGCACCAGGTTCTGGTCGTGAGTGACCCGCACCTCGCCGAAACTGTGACGTTCGGCCAGCGCGGCGACGAGTTCCATCTCGTCGGCGCTGGCGTCACCCGGCGCGCGGCTGCCGCCCTTGAGCGACACGAACACCGCGCGGTAGCCCGCCACGCGGTGTGCACGCGTATTGCGCTCGACCCAGCGCGCGAACGCCGGACCGGCGCTCGGCAGTGCGTCCGCGGCTGCCTCGGGAGCATAAGCCGGCGGCGCGAAATGCTCGCGCATGGCCGCGATCGCCTGCGGGGTCAGCGCGAGAGCGGAGTCGCGCTTGGCATTCCACTCCTGCTCGACGAGGCGGGCGAACTCGGCGATGCCGAGGGCGCCGACGAGTATCTTGATGCGCGCCTTGTACTTGTTGTCGCGGCGACCGAAACGGTTGTAGACGCGCAGGATCGACTCCGTGTAGGAGAGCAGATCACGCGTGTCGAGAAACTCGCGCAGCACCACACCGACCCGTGGCGTACGTCCCTGCCCGCCGCCGACCAGCACACGGAAGCCGAGACGGCCATCGGCGGCACGCACGAGGCGCAGACCGATATCGTGGAAGGCGGTAGCGGCACGGTCGTGCTCGGCCCCGCTGACGGCAATCTTGAACTTGCGCGGCAGGTAGGAAAATTCCGGGTGCAGGGTCGACCACTGGCGCAGCAATTCGCACCACGGGCGGGGGTCGTCGATTTCGTCGGGCGCGACGCCGGCGAGCGCGTCGCTGCTGACGTTGCGCACGCAGTTGCCGCTGGTCTGGATGGCATGCATGCCGACCGTCGCGAGATCGGCGAGGATGTCCGGCACACGCGCCAGAGCCGGCCAGTTGAACTGGATGTTCTGGCGGGTGCTGAAGTGGCCGTAGCCGCGGTCGTAGGTCCGCGCGACATGGGCCAGCATGCGCAGCTGCCGTGCGGACAGCAGGCCATAGGGGATCGCCACCCGCAGCATCGGCGCATGCCGCTGCAGGTACAGACCGTTCATCAAGCGTAACGGGCGGAACGCCTCGTCGGACAGCTCGCCGGCGAGGTAACGACGGGTCTGGTCGCGGAACTGCCTGACCCGCTCGTCGACGATGCGCTGATCGTAGTCGTCGTAGGTGTACATCGCGCTGCCGCGGACGGCTCGGGGCGAGTCCGCGCTCCTGGTGGATTCGGGACACGCACCCTAACAACGCGCCAATATTCCCAAAAAGAATATTTAATAATTTACTTATAACTACCCGTCCAAGGACACGCTCCGCGCCGCGCTCGGTCGTGCCGGGCGCGGCAACCCGCCGGCCGTCGGAGGTGTGGCGGGCGTCGAACGGAAAAAAAAAGGGCTGCGAGAGCAGCCCTAATACGCTGGTGACAGGTCGAGACCTGTCGACTCACCCACGGAGGTAAGTGGTCATCGTTCCCATCGCGCGACGAGGCGGCGTCCGGCCCGTGTCAGAAACCCTTCGTGAGAAACGAACCCGCCATCGATGGCGCGCCGCAGCGCTTCACGCTGGTCGTGCGTCCGGGGCAGGTAGATGCCGCCGTCGCCGTAGCGTCGCGCGATCACGCGGACGATGTCCTGTTCGTGCTCTTCGAGGGTCGTATTGACAGTCGTGCTCATGGGGCAAGGGGATGGGGAAGCCGGTGAGGCTCCGGTTAACAATTAAGAGGATAGATTAGTTAGGTAATTACGAATGTCAAGATAATTTTCTAATATATTGTTTTGAAAAAGAATCGTTGCAAGAACGCACAGCGGCTTCGGACGGCAGGTGGATTGCGTGACCCGCCGATACCGTGCCACCGCGCGCGTTGAGCGGCGCCCGGTGATACCGGGACCGGAGTTACCGGCATGCCCCCTGCCCGCGCACCGCGCCGCCGGCTGCGGCCACGCCATGCGGCCACTCAGTCGCTGATATGGGGGCGCGCCAGGTACTCGTGCGAGCGCATCTCGCGCAGTCGGCTCGCGGTGCGCAGGAACGGCTTGGCGAGCCGGGTACCGTCGTAGAGCGCTTCGGGTTCGGCGGCGGCGGAGACAATCAGGTTGACGTTGCGGTCGTAGAGTTCGTCGACCAGATTGATGAAACGCCGCGCCGCATCGCTGTCGTCGCGGCCGAGCCGTGGGACGTCGCCGAGCAGAATGGTGTGGTGGCAGCGTGCGATCTCGATGTAGTCGACGCTCGCGCGCGGCCCCCCGCACAGTTCCTCGAAGGTGAACCAGACCACCCCTTCCGACAGGCGCCTGGTGGCGATCGGCCGCCCCTCGACGATCAGCTCCGCGGCGAGCGTTCCGGTGCTCGGCGCCACGGCGCTGAAGCAGCGTGCGAGATCGTCATCGCCGCCGCCCGCCTCGCAGAGGTAGTACACGGGCGCCTGCTCGAGCGCGCGCAGCCGGTAGTCGTTGTCGCCGGCAAGCTCGAACACTTCGAGATGCGTCTCGATGAGCGCGATGGCAGGCAGGAAACGCTCGCGTTGCAGGCCGCCGGCGTAGAGTTCGTCGGGCGCCTCGTTGGACGTCGCGATGAGGGTCACGCCCTCGGCGAAGAATGCGTCGAGCAGGTTGGCGAGCAGCATTGCGTCGGTGATGTCACCGACGTGGAATTCGTCGAGGCACAGTACGCGGTGCCTCGCCGCCCAATCGCGCGCGATCAGCCGCAACGGGTCGCGCTGCTCGCCGCGCGCACGCAAGGCCTGGTGGGTGCGCCGCATGAAGGTGTGGAAATGAATGCGCATCTTGTGCGCGCCGGGCAGGCAATCGTAGAAGGTGTCGACGAGGTAGGTCTTGCCGCGACCGACCCTGCCCCACAGGTACAGCCCGCGCACCGCCGTCCAGGTCGGCGGCTGCCGGCCACGCAGGCGATCGAACAGGCCGGGCTCCTTGACCGGGGGCGCCGTCGCGAGTTCGGCGAAAACGCGCTCGAGGTGACGCACGGCGGCGGCCTGCGCCGCGTCCGCAACGATCGCTCCGGCCGCGAGATCGGCCTCGTAGCGTGCCAGCGGCGATGCCGCGCTGGCGCCTGCCTGTTGCGAAGAACCCTGCACCTTCTACCCGTCCTGCTGATTGCGCCGGCGCTATGCCCGGCCGCGCATTGTAGCGCCGGGGTCCGGTGCGACCACCCCATGGCGACAGGCTGGCGACGCGCCGGGGCAGCGTCGCCCGGGCGTCGCGAGGCCGCACCGCGCAACGCTGCGAGTCGCCCCATTCGCGTATAAACTGGGCATTCCGAAAGCCCGCGGAAGGACCGGCCAGCAGCATGCGCTCGGGTACCCGGCGCCGGCGTCTCGTCGGCAAACCCGTTCCGGACCAGGGAAGCCCTACGTCGCCACCGAGCCGGGCGCAGCGCCACGCGGCCACGGGCCGGCAGGCATGCGCGGGCCCGGCCGACGAATTGGCGCCGCGCCGCCATCGTGCGCGCCCGGCGCAGCGCCGACCATCGTGAGTACAGTGCCAGCAGTTCCATCCACGCCCAGGCCGATGACCGGCGCGACCTCGTCAGCGTCGCGGGCCAGCGCGCGCCGCGCTCCCCGGGTGCACGAGGCTGCCCGGCAGCGGTGGGCGGATTACAGCACGCGCCGCGGGCCACGCCCGGGCACGCGTGCGGCGCAAGCACGGTGACCATCCGCGGCAAGGTCGTCGTGCTGCTGAGCGCCATCGCGCTGGTTCCGGCCGCCATCACGATAGCTTTCGATGCGCGCCTGCTCGAAAGCCTCGGCAACGACCTCACCCGCAGGAACGCCGGCGCGATGGCGGCGCAGGCCCTGACCACCATGCGCCGCATCACCGCCGAGTACGCCGACACGCTCGACCGCGAGAGCCGGCGCGTCGAGCGGCTGCTGCGGCTGCAGGCGCTGGAAGCCGAACGCGCGCTGCACCATCGTCACGACGCCGGTGCGCACGATAGCGTGCATTTCGACGACGCGTTCGACGACGGCGACACCGGGCTGGCGCTGACCCGCGACCTGCCGCGCACCCGGCTGCCGGTGTCGTGGCGCCATCCCTCCTTCCATCTCGCGCCGGGCGTCGAGCGTGCCGCGTTAGCGCCGCAGGCCGGTGCGCTCGCCGCCATGACGAACTTCCTGCGCCATGCACGCGATCCGGCCGATCCCCTGCTGCGCTGGCATTACGTCGCGCTCGAAAGCGGGCTCAGCCTGACCTACCCCGGACATGGCGGCACCCCGGACGCGTTCGATCCGCGCGAACGGCCCTGGTACCGGGCGCACCGCGAGCGCCCCACCGGCCCCGTGTGGTACCGCCCGCATTACGACGCCAGCACCGGCGCGCTGCTGATCAACGTGACCATGGCGCTCTACGATGCCGACGGCGAGTTTGCCGGCGTGACCGGCATCGATGTCGATCTGAGCTCGACCTTCGATCTGCTCGAGCTGCCGCCCTACCTGCGTACCGGCAGCGAACTGATGCACGTCGCGGCCCTCGAACCGCCGCTGGTCGCGGAGCCGCGCGTGGTCGTGCTGGCACGCCAGCACGGCGGCACGCTCGACAACGACTGGCAGACCCTGCCCGAGTTGCAGACACTCGACCTCGGAGACCGCGCCGCGACCGCGGCGCTGCGCACCGCCCTGCTCGAGCGCGACCAAGGCCAGTTCGAGGTCAGCCTCGACGGGCAGGACAGCTTCGTGCTGTTCCGTCGTTACGGCGCAACGCCCACGGCGGTCGTCATGAGCGTACCCGTGGCGAGCGCGACGCACGCCGCACGCGAAGCCGAGCGCTATGCCGCGCAGACCACCCGGCAACACGTGCGCACGCTGGTTGCCATCGTCATCATCCTCACCATCGCGGTGATCGTCATCGCGCTCTACGCAGCGCGCCACCTGACCCGTCCCATCGAGGAGCTGGGCGCGGCGGTCGAGCGTCTCGCGGCCGGCGATCTCGGCGCCCGCGTCGCAATCACCACGCGCGACGAACTCGCCGCGCTGGGCCGTGCCTTCAACACCATGGCGCCGCGCCTCAAGGCACACGCACGGGTCGAGGAATCGCTCGCGCTCGCGCGCGAAGTCCAGCAACAACTGCTGCCCCCTGCGCCGCCGACGCTGAGCGGCTTCGACATCGACGGCATCACGCGTTATTCCGAGCAGACCGGCGGCGACTATTTCGACTACCTAGAACTCGACGGCGTGCGCGGGCCGCGTACTGCGATCGTGGTCGCCGATGTCGCCGGTCACGGCATCGGACCCGCGCTGCTGATGGCGACCACCCGTGCGCTGCTGCACGGCGGCCGGGCGCGTGGCGACGCGCCGGGCGAGCTGCTCGATTACGTCAATCGCGAACTCGTCGACGATATCCGGCGCGGGCAGTTCGTCACGCTGTTCCTGCTCGCCATCGACGGCGCCAGCGGCGCGCTCGACTGGGCCAGCGCCGGCCATGACGCGGCGCTGCTGTTTCGCGCCGCCGATGGCCGCGTGGAAGAACTGAGCAGCGGAGACATCCCGCTCGGCATCGATCCGGACTGGCGCTACGCGAGCGCGGCGGGCGTGACGCTCGCGCCCGGTGACCTCGTGCTGATCGGCACGGACGGCGTGTGGGAAGCGATCGACGATAACGGTGAACGTTTCGGCAAGGCGCGGCTGCGCGAGTTCGTCGCGGCGCGCGCCCACTGCAGCGCGCGGGCGCTGTGTGCGGCACTGGAGGAAGCGCTCGAAGCGTTCCGCGGGGGGCGCGCGCAGCACGACGACGTCACGATCGTTGCGATCAAGCGCCTTGGCGACGGCGAGTCCACGAGGCGCGATGCATGATTTTCAGTCTCGTCCTGATCGCGCTCGTCGTGATGCTCGGTCCGCAGCTGTGGGCCCGCCAGGCCCTCGCGCGCCATGGCCGCGAACGCCCCGACCTGCCCGGCAGCGGCGCCGACTTCGCACGTCACCTGCTGGCCCGGGCCCGCATGGACGGCTACCGCGTCGAAGCGGCGCGCGACGGCGTGGGCGATCATTTCGACCCCACGCAACGCGTCGTCGCGCTGTCGGCGGCGCATCATGACAAACGTTCGCTGGCGGCCGTGGTGGTGGCGGCACACGAGGTCGGTCACGCTATTCAGCACCACATCGGCTACCGCCCGCTGTATGCGCGCCAGCGGCTCGCACGCGCCGCGATGTTCGCCGAGAAGTTCGCCGCCATCGCGCTCATCGCCATGCCGTTCCTGGCCGTCGTCACGCGCCTGCCCGCCGCCGGGGCCGGCTTGTTGCTGCTCGGCGTCGGCAGCATGCTCGTGCCGCTGCTGGTGCATCTGGTGACGCTGCCGGTCGAGTTCGACGCGAGCTTCCGCCGCGCGCTGCCGATCCTCGAACTCGGTTATCTCGACCCGGCCGACCTGCCCGCCGCACGACGTATCCTCGCCGCCTGCGCGCTGACCTACGTCGCGGGTGCGCTGGCCAGCGTGCTCAACTTCACGCGTTGGATCCGCGTCCTGCGACGCTGAGGAACCGCTGCACAAGCCCGGGCCGAGCAGTGTGTGTCGGCGCCGTCCGAGTTCAAGGCGCGCAGCGCACGTCATAGCGGGCTATGGCGAAGATTGGCAAAGCCGAAATCGCACAGCGCGGGCGCAAGTGGCCCGGTCATGGCTTGTGCAGAGGTTCCCTGAGCGCGCGACACGCCTCTTGGCAGCCGCTTTCGGAGTCAGCGATCGCGGGTTCAGAACAACTCGAGCTGGCGGTCGTCGGCGCGCGGCGGGCGGAACAGGTCGGTGACCAGTCGATGGCGCGATCGATTCAGCCCGTAGGCGCGACACGCGCGCTCGAAGCGCTGGCGCACGAGACCCGCCCACACGCCCTGGCCGGTCAAGCGCCGGCCGAAGCGTGCATCGCTCTCGGCGCCGCCACGCAGCTCGCGAATGCGCGCCATGACGCGCTCGTACTTGAGCGGATAATGGCTCGCGAGCCAGTCCTTGAACAACGGGTTGACTTCGCGCGGGAGGCGCAGCATCACGTATCCGGCGTGGCGCGTGCCGACCTGCGCGGCATGCTCGAGCACCCGCTCGAGCTCGTGGTCGTTGAGCGCCGGCACCACCGGCGCGAACATCACGCCGGCCGGCACGCCGGCAGCGGCGAGACGCCGCAGCGTCTCCAGGCGTCGCTGCGGCGCGGCCGCGCGCGGCTCCATGCGGCGCGCGAGCTCGCGGTCGAGCGTCGTCACCGAGATGAAGACCTGCACCAGGCCCTTCTCCGCCATCGGCGCAAGAAGATCGAGATCGCGCTCGACCAGCGCGGATTTGGAAACGATCGTGAGCGGATGGTCGCACGCGGCAAGCACCTCGATGATCGCACGCGTGATGCCGAGACGACGCTCCACCGGCTGGTAGGCGTCGGTGTTGGCGCCAAGCGCAATCGGCTCGCAACGATAGGCGCGCCGCGCGAGTTCGCGCTCGAGCACCGCGGCGGCGTCCGGCTTGCTGAACAGGCGGCTCTCGAAATCCAGGCCCGGCGAGAGGTCGACGTAGGCATGCGCCGGGCGCGCGTAGCAGTAGACGCAGCCATGCTCGCAGCCGCGGTAGGGGTTGATCGAAAGATTGAACGGGATATCGGGGGATTCGTTGCGATTGATGATGCTCGCCACGCGTTCGGGCGTGACGCTCGTGCGCAGCGGCGGTGCCTCGGCATCGCTCGCGCCCCAGCCATCGTCGAATCCTTCGCGCGTGGTCTCGAGGTAGCGCGCATCGGGCCGGAAAGTCGCGCCGCGTCCTTTGCGTGGCCCGCCCTCAGCCATGCGCTCGCGCCTGCCGCGCGCGGCGCGCGCCGAGCACATCCCTGGCCGCGCTGCCGGTGGCGTCGTGGCACGTCCTGCGATGCCCCTGCATCCGGTATACACTGCCGGCCTCGGGCGCCGCGCGCCTTGCCGCCGGGCATGCCCGCTCACCGCAGCGAAACGATGCCGGCAGCGCCGGCGTCCGCCACGCGCCCCGTCGGACCGAAGTCGGGGCACCCTGATGGAGCGTCCGCACCACCGTGCCCGAGACACAAACGCTGCTCGTCGTCATTGTTCTCCTCGCTATCGCCACGGTCGTGCTCGGCCTCGCGGCCTGGCGCCGTGGTGCGCGTGCCGCCGAACGTGACGCGCGCCTCGAAGAGCTCACTCGCCAGGGCGCGGCGCACCAGGCCACGCTTGCGATCATCGATCAACGGCTCAACCAACTCCAGGGCTTGTTCGCGCAGGACGCGCAGCACCTGCGCGAACAGGTCGGCGAGCGGCTCGAACGTTTCACGCAGACCGTCGGCGACAACCTCGCCGACAGCCGCACACGCCAGGTACAGACCCTGGCCGAGCTTCGCGAGCAGCTCGCCGCGGTGATGGCCGAGCATCGCACCCGCGTCGAAGAACAGAACGCGCGCGCGCTGAAGACCCTGCAGGAGAGCATGCAGACCGGCTTCGACAGCCTGCACAAGCAGCTCGGCGAATCGCTGCTGCGCAATTCTACCGACCTCGGCGAGCGCGTCGCGGCGCTGACCCGGGTGACCGACGAACGCCTGCGCGAGATCGGCGGGCAGGTCGACAAGCGCCTCAGCGACGGCTTCGAGAAGACCACCGCGACCTTCACCGATGTCATCAAGCGCCTTGCCCTCATCGACGAGGCACAGAAGAAGATCACCGCCCTGTCCAGCGAGGTCGTCGGCTTGCAGCACCTGCTCGCCGACAAGCGTTCACGCGGCGCCTTCGGCGAGGTGCAGCTGTCGGCCCTGGTCGGCAACGTGATGCCGCCGGCCAGCTACGCGCTCCAGCACACGCTGCCCAACGGGCGCATCGCCGACTGCGCACTGTTCCTGCCGGCGCCGACCGGCACCATCTGCATCGATGCGAAGTTTCCGCTCGAGGCGTTTCGCGTCATGACCGATCTCGCGCGCAGCGAGCACGAACGCAAGGCTGCCGAGACGCGCTTCAAGCAGGACATCAAGAAGCACATCAAAGACATCGCCGAGCGTTACATCGTCCGTGACGTGACCAGCGACGGCGCGATCATGTTCATCCCGGCCGAAGCCGTGTTCGCCGAAATCCAGGCGCACCATCCCGACCTCGTCGACCACGCGCACGCCGCGCGCGTGTGGCTCGCGTCACCAACGACGCTGTGGGCCATCCTCAACACCGCCTCGTCGGTGCTCAAGGATGCCGCGACGCGCGAGCAGGTCGATATCATCCAGCAGCACCTCGGCCACCTCGCGCGCGACTTCCAGCGCTTCCGCACGCGCATGGACAAGCTCGCCACGCATATCCAGCAGGCCAACCGGGACGTCGACGAAGTGAACATTTCGGCGCGCAAGATATCTGAACGTTTCGAACGGATAGAACGGGTCGAGCTCGAAGCGACTGAAGTTTCGGCGACGAGCATCCGACATAATGAATAATCGGCTCCCCGGCTGTTGCAAATGTGATATGTCAGACATAAATCAATCGCTTAATTGATTATTCTGTTTTACCATTGCAACAAAATGTCAAATATTGTTGCGTCTGCGCATCAATTTACCTGATACAGGCACCGTGAACAGGCTCCAAGCGATCATTTTCGACGTCGACGGCACGCTGGCCGACACCGAGGAAGTCCACCGACTCGCCTTCAACTACGTGTTCGCCGAGTTCGGTCTCGACTGGGACTGGACGCCCGAACTCTACGAAGAGCTGCTCGCCATCTCGGGTGGACGCGAACGCATCACCGCCTTCGGCCGCGAGCTGCGACGCCGCTTCGCGAGCGACGCCGAGTTCGACGACTTCGTGTGCACCGTGCATCGTGCAAAGACGCGCAAGTACGCCGCCATGCTGACCGAGGGCGAAGTGCCACTGCGCCCGGGGATCCGCCGGCTCATCGACGAAGCCCGCGACGCCGGCCTGACGCTCGCGATCGCCACGAGTTCGGCGCTGACCAACGCCGAGACCCTGCTCGACAACAACCTGCCGCCCGGCTGGCGCGACTGGTTCAGCGCCATCGAGACCTGCGACTCGATCGCCGACAAGAAGCCCTCGCCGGCGGTCTACGATGCCGTCCTCGCACGGCTCGACATCGACCTCGACAACATCGTCGCGCTCGAAGACACGCGCAACGGCATGCTGGCCGCGACCGCGGCCGGGGTGACCACCATCGTCACCACCCATCGCTTCACGCGCGGCCACGAGTTCCGCGGTGCGGCGCTCGTCTGCGACGGCGTCGGCGAGCCGACGGCGCCGTTCACGGTGGCCGCCGGCAATGCGCATGGCCATCGCTGGCTCGATCTGGCGTTGCTCGACGCCCTGCTCGAAGACGCGGCCGCCGTACGGCCGCTGCCCAGGGTCCGCGCATCGGCCTGAGCCGGCGGTGCTGCGCCCGCCGGCGCAGGCGGCGGTTACAATGACCCGCTGGTGAACCTGCCTGCCGGAGCATCGACCGCGTGACCCTGACCGAACTGCGCTACATCGTCGCGGTGGCGCGGCACCGCCATTTCGGCAAAGCCGCCGAGGCGTGCTTCGTCAGCCAGCCGACGCTCTCCGTCGGCGTGCGCAAGCTCGAGGAGGAACTCGGCGTGCGCCTGTTCGAGCGCAGCCGCAGCGACGTGCTCGTCACGCCGGTCGGCGAAGCGCTGGTGGCGCAGGCCGAGGAAGTCCTGCATGCCGCGGAACAGCTCAAGGCGATGGCCGAAGCGGCGCAGGATCCGCTCGGCCGACGCCTGGTCCTCGGCGTCATCTTCACCATCGGCCCGTACCTCGTGCCGCGGCTCATCAGGGCGTTGAAGCAACGCGCGCCGGAACTCTCCCTGATCGTGAAGGAGGACTACACCGACGCCCTCGCCGAGCAGCTGCGGCGCGGCGACATCGACGCCGCCATCATGTCGCTGCCGTTCCGCGACGCCCGGCTCATCTCGCGGCCGCTCTACGAGGAACCCTTCCAGGTCGCCCTGCCAGCCGACCATCGGCTGGCCGGTCGCGCGGCCATCGCACCGGACGATCTGAACGGTGAGACCATGCTCCTGCTCGGCGCGCGCAATTGTTTCCGCGACCAGGTCATCGAAGCCTGCCCGGCCTGCGCCGAGCCGGCGCGCCGCGATGCCACCGATCTCCAGCAAACACTCGAAAGCAGTTCGCTGAACACCATCTGCCAGATGGTCGCGACCGGCGCCGGGGTCACGGTACTCCCATCGACGATGCCGATGAACGAGGACCTCGGCGCACTCGTCACCCTGCGGCCGTTTACCGAGCCCGCGCCGTCGCGCACCGTGGCGCTGTTCTACCGCCGCGGTTTCGCACGCCCGGAACTCATCAACTGCGTCGCCGGTGCGGTGCGCGACGCCGACCTCGCCCAGGTCCGTTACGTCGACTGACGCCGGGTGACCGTCGCCGATGCCGCGCGCCAGTGACCGCGGCGCGCGCGGCGCCCTACTTGATGACCATGTAGGCGGCCTGGCTGCCGCGGTGCACACTCAGCAGCAACTGCCCGGCGGTACGGTTGACGACGTCGAGAAAAACCGGCACCGAAGGCGTCGGCTGGCGATTGACCGAGCTGATGATGTCGCCCTTGCGCAGGCCGGCCTGCCACGCCCGCGATCCCGGCTCGATGTCGTAGACCATCACGCCGCGGATGCGCCCGTAGGCCGGCGCATCCTCCGGGATTTCGCCGATGGTGGTGTTGGCCATGCGCTGGTTGTTGAACTGCGAGCCCGGACTCCCCGCCTCACGGGTGCCGATCTCGACGCGGGTGGTCGCGCTGCGACCTCCGCGCAGGTAACTCACCTCGACCTTGCTGCCGACGCGCGCGAGGCCGATGAGATTGCGCAGGTCGGCCGCGCTCGACACCGCGCGGCCGTTGAAGTGCGTAACCACGTCACCCGCGCGCAGTCCGGCGCGCTCGGCGGGCGAGCCCGCGGCGATGCTCGACAGCACCGCGCCCTGGCTGACCGGCAGGCCGAAAGCCTCGGCGAGCTCGGGGTTGAGGTCCTGGAACTGCGTGCCGAGGAAGCCGCGGCGGACCTCGCCGAACTCGACCAGTTGCTCCATGATGTCGCGGGCGATGTTGGCCGGAATCGCGAAGCCGATACCGATGTTGCCGCCGCTGCGCGAGTAGATGGCGGTGTTGATGCCGACCAGCTCGCCGCGCAGGTTGACCAGCGCACCGCCCGAGTTGCCCGGGTTGATCGAGGCATCGGTCTGGATGAGGTCTTCGTAGCCGGTGATGCCGAGGCCGGAGCGGGCGAGCGCGCTGATGATGCCCGAAGTCACCGTCTGCCCGAGACCGAAGGGGTTGCCGATCGCGACGACGAAATCGCCCACGCGCAGTTCGTCGGAATCGGCCAGGGCGAGCGCGGTGAGGCCATCGGCCGGGATGCGCAGCACGGCGACATCGGTATCCGGGTCGCTGCCGACGAGCTCGGCGTCGACGTCGCGACCGTCGCGCAGGTTGACGGTGATCGCGTCCGCGTTCTCGATGACATGGTTGTTGGTCAGCACCAGGCCGCGCGCGGCGTCGACGATGACGCCAGAACCGAGGCTCTGCGTCTTGCGCCGCAGCGGGCGCTCCGGAAAGTTGAAGAAACGGCGGAAGAAGGGGTCGTTGAACAGCGGGTTGGTGCGCAGCTCGACATGCCCCTCGGTGGCGACGTTCACCACCGCCGGCGTGACGCGTTCGAGCATCGGCGCAAGGCTCGGCAACGGCGCGCCGTCGAGCGCCGCGGGGAGGGCCGCGGGCAGCGGCGGTACCCCGCCGCAGGCGAGCAACACGAACAGGGCGAGATAGCGGAAGCGGGGACGCAGCATACGAACCTGTTGCACAAGTGTCAGGGCGCGCCGGCGGGCCCGGCGCGCGGGGTCGAAGGCGCGCAGTTTAACCGGGAAGCCCGGCCATCGCAGGCGGGCGCGCCGTGGCGCGTGCCGGCCACGTAGGCCCGGCTCAGAACCAGTAGGCGAGCGTGGTCATGACGCGCGCCTGGCGCGCCATCAGCGCCTGCACCAGTTGCGGCGGGCGGACGGCGCCGCGCGCCGCGGCATCGCCGGCATGGCGTGCCTCGTCCTCGCGCATTGCGCGCACCACCGCGCGGCTACGCCGATCGCCGGCCGGGAGCGACGCCATGTGGCCGTCGAGATGACGCACGACCTGGCGTTCCGTCTCCTCGACGAAACCCAGGCTGACGCGGTCGCCGAGCAGCGCGGCGGCGGCACCGATGGCCAGCGCGCCGCTGAACCAGGCCGGGTTGAGCCGGCTCGGACGGGCATGCAGTTCGGCCAGCCGCCGTTCGCACCAGAACAGGTGGTCGCCCTCCTCGCGCGCCGCCTGCGCCAGCGCCGCCTCGGTGCGCGCGTTGCGCGCGAGCAGCCCCTGACCCACGTAGAGGGCCTGGGCGCAGACCTCGCCGGCGTGGTTGACCCGCATCAACCCGGCGGCGTGGCGGCGCGCCGCGGCGTCGAGGGGCTGCTCCTCGGGCACGTCCGCGGCCGGGTAGGGGCGCTGCTGACGCAGCCCCGTACGGGTCGCGGCCCGCAGCACGGCGTCGGCGCGGCCGACCAGGCGGTCGAGGGGCGAGCGGTGGCGCATGGCGTCAGGCCGCGGTCGCACCGGGACACGGCAAAAAGGCGGCCGGGACCGCGGTTTTCACGTTGACACCCTTGAGGGCTGTCCGTACCATTGCGCCTCTTTTTCCCCAGCCAGTCCCACCTGTGATGAAAACTTACACCGCGACGCCAGCCACGATCAAACGTGACTGGTACGTTGTCGATGCGTCCGACCAGGTGCTCGGCAGGCTCGCCAGCGAGATCGCCCGGCGCCTGCGCGGCAAGCACAAGCCGGAATACACGCCGCACATGGACACCGGCGACTACATCGTCGTCGTCAACGCGTCCCGCGTGCGCGTCACCGGCAACAAGACCGAAGACAAGATGTACTACCGTCACTCGGGCTACCCGGGTGGTATCAAGGAAATCAACTTCGCCAAGCTGCGCGACAAGTCGCCCGAGACCATCATCGAGCGCGCCGTCAAGGGCATGCTGCCGAAGGGCCCGCTGGGTCGCCAGATGTTCCGCAAGCTGAAGATCTACGCCGGCGAAGAGCACAAGCACACGGCGCAGCAACCGATCCCCCTGGAGCTCTGAGACCATGGCAGCAGAAACCCATTACAGCACCGGGCGCCGCAAGACCTCGTCGGCCCGCGTATTCCTCACGCGTGGCAATGGCAACATCATGGTCAACGACCGCCCGCTCGACGAGTACTTCGGCCGCGAAACCGGCCGCATGATCGTGCGCCAGCCGCTCGAGAGCGTCAACATGGCCAGCGACTTCGACATCAAGGTCACGGTCGAAGGCGGTGGTACCACCGGGCAGGCCGGCGCCATCCGCCACGGCATCACCCGCGCCCTCATCGAGTACGACGAGACCCTGCGCAGCACCCTGCGCCAGGCTGGCTTCGTCACGCGCGACGCGCGCGAGGTCGAGCGCAAGAAGGTGGGTCTGCACAAGGCGCGCAAGCGCCCGCAGTACTCGAAGCGCTGATCGCGCAGCCGGGCCGCCCCGCGGCGCCCCGGCAACCCTGGACAACAAGCGGTGTCAGGGCAGACGCCGCGGCGCTACTGGCGACAAGGAGGTTGCCATGGACGCTCTGCAAAGCCTCGCGGTGTGGAACCGGGCCTGTCGGCTCTCGGTCGATACCTACCAGGCGCTCGCCGCTTGCACGGACACGGTCTTCCGCGACCACGTCACACGCGCCTCGCTGGCCGTGCCGACACGCATCGCGGACGGCTACGAGCGCCGTTCACGGCCACAGCTCGCGCAGCACCTGCGCGAGGCGCGCGGAGCGTGTGCGGAGATGCGCACGCAACTCTACATAGCGGCCGACCTCGGCCTGTTGGAAACCGGCACCGCCCACCGGCTCATCGCCGAAGCGCTGCACGTGACAAAGCAATTACAGGCCCTGATCGAGCGCTGCGAACACCACGGCTACGACCGCGAATCGACGAATTGAACCAACACAATTGAACTCGACGCCGGTAACTTATAGCCTATAGCCAACTTCTTGGGGGATCGTCTAATGGTAGGACAGCGGACTCTGACTCCGCCAGTCTAGGTTCGAATCCTAGTCCCCCAGCCACACGCAAAGAGAACGGGCCTTACGGCCCGTTTTTTTTGCGTGTGGCTGGGGGACCGGCCATGATGAGAACCTACCGTTCGACAGGTTCGCGAAGCGAACCTGGA
>Ga0180430_10000759_pt1 | contig 34010 bp, 28 predicted proteins | sample SS_ome_9_FD_132999 | JGI IMG/M metagenome (GOLD analysis project Ga0180430, IMG submission 132999) | Hypersaline lake sediment archaeal communities from the Salton Sea, California, USA - SS_1_S_2 metaG | ecosystem: Environmental > Aquatic > Non-marine Saline and Alkaline > Hypersaline >... | reverse complement strand
CTTCCATAGAAGAGGTCATCACTCCACCTTTATTACATGAACTATCTTTTAAGATTAAGCAGCCGGCTTCTTCTAGTTTTCTTCTTGCTCGAGGAGATAGGTATAGATTAGCTCCTTCAACAATGGCTTTAGAAGTAGGCTTTCCTTGTTTATCTAAGAATTCTTCATAGTTGTTGATATTAAGTGTACGCGGTCTTCCTCCAGCTGGAATAAAGATGTCAGCTTTAGCTTGGTGGACATTTGTTCTAAAAAGGTGGTTCATCTCATGACCACTTAAATATCTTTGGACAACTTTTCCCTTTTCCTTATGAGAGCAAAGAGTAAGTTGCGTATAGTTTTTCTCTTCTTTTTTGGTTTGCAAGTCGAGTAAAAACCCACCACCATTTAATAGTTCTGGGGGATAATGTCTGATTGACTTAGCTTCTTTAAAAAGAGTTACCATAGTATCTAAATCCAATCCTTCAGGATCAAAGATTGTTCCAGATACATCGGTTAGAGCTAAAAGTTTTGCGGTATCTTTATAAAACCTTTGAAGGTTTAAGATCTGATTGCCCGCAACATCTCCATCAGGACCACCAGAAATTTTTATTGTAAACTGATCTTTTTCTGGGTTAATCCCTAAAAACAAGAGGGCTTCATGCATATAAACATTTACACCATAAGATGTAACCCCATACTCTTTATGGTTGATTCCAGCGCTTGGTTTTGAAGAGATAAAAGATCTTCCAGGTTCATATCCATTTTTAACCGAATAGTCAGCAATCCATTCAATCATAGAATTGTGCATGTTTTCATCAGGACCAAGGTAGATGTACTCTGGTCTTTTCCAGTAATCAACAATGCTTTTTGCTTTTAAAGACCCATCTTTTTCGCAGTTAATTAAAGATAGTAAACAATCGATATAGGATTTTTGTGAAAGGTATAAAAACTCTTGTTTCATCTTGTTTTTATAAGCAGCTATCTTTTCTTCAACTAGTTTTTTATCTGTTTTTGCAGCTAGAAGCTCTTGTTCAAGTAGAAAAGAATCTCCTTTTACAATTTGAAATGGATCTAAAAGAATCACTCCTTTAGCTCCACCTTCAGGAATGTCTTTATTTTTTTTCTGCTGTGTATAAGCTAAATTATAGCACTCTGTAAATATCTGGTTTTTATCAATCGTAAGTTGTTCTAACTCTTTTGAGATAATTGTACGAAGTCCTCCACGAGAAAGGTCTTTGAACCTGATATGAAACCCAATAAAGTTCATGCCCATAATAAAAAAGATCCCAAAGGGGATCTCTTCAAAAATCTCTTTTCTATCATACGGAATATAATCTAAGTAGTTAGGATCAAGTCTAAATCCAATAGCTAGTTTGTCAATTTCATAAAAACTTGTTTTTAAGATGAATTCTACAAATACCATAGCTGTTTTTAAGACATTTTTTCTTCTTTCGTCATTAAACGCGTGGCCAGTATCTAGTTTTGTTAAGTTTTGCTTAAATTTTTCAACTGTTTGCTTGTACTCATCAAGGTCAACACCGTCTGGCTTAAATTTTGCTTCAAAAGCTTTTTGGATCATGAGAGTAAAGTTTGTGTGTCTACAAAGATCCTTTTCAATCTGTTCTAAAGTGTATTGATTAGCATCTTTATGAACTAACACCTGATGAACGAAGTTTTTACAAGATCGTAAAAAATGACATTGGTGTTCTGATAATCTATTTGTTTGCACAAAGGTTTTTTCAAAAAGATCTTCTTCTCCCGAGAGCTTTAACATAGCAAGCTCTCTTTCAAGATCTTCTATATCTGCAGATTCCCATGCAGCCTCTCCGTTTAACCCATCAATCCCTAAACTCATAATCAAAATATTTTCAGTAGAAAAGGGATTTACATAAGTAGCGGTAAACCGAGTCATTTTTAAATTGTGCTTATTAACTGTTTGTAAAACATTTAATAAAAAACCTCTTTTGGGAACATTTTTCCATGCAATCATTAGCTTCAATGAAGGAGAACCTGTCTCTTTGTAGTCTAAGACTTTTTGTACCTCAAACTGACAGGCAACACTGTTTAAAGCTTTAAAAAACATATCAATGGCAGAGACAATTCTCTCTTTTGACATAGAAAATAAAAACCTAGAGTGCATGGCTTTAACAATGCTATGAAATTGTTCACTAGAAATATCAGGGTTTTTCTCTTTTATTAATCCCTCTAACTCTTCAAATACCTCTTTAGGTAGTTTTGTCTCAGCTCCAGCGGTACCTTCTGTAAGATGAACAAAAGCGATTACAAGCTTTTCATTCATCTCAGGTATCGGGGTAGATTTTAAAGACGTATAAGTGCGATAGTAACGTATCCCATGATCTGAAAAATGCTCTAAGATCCTTTCATCAGTTTTTTTCGTGTCTGGACATAGAACAATTCCTATATTCTTATTTACGATCACAGAAAAATACCCCTGGATCTCTAAGTTCATAAGGTTATGGGTGATAAGAGTTAATGAGTTTCTGTCAACTTCTCTAAAGAACTTTTTGGGCATGTTCTCTTGAATCCATAAAAAGAACTTTTCGAACTTCTTACTCTCAATCTCAACACAGTTTTTAAGACTTTCTTTAGAAAATTCTTCCATAATATAATTAAAAACACTCTTTTTATTATATTAATACACATTAATAATTATTTAAAACTAAAAACCCTCTTTGTTTGTAATTATCTAAAGGCTTGCTAATCAACAGTATAGATCAATATTTTCAAGTTATTATTAATTATATTATTGTTGAATTTTATATTTAATGATGTTATACTTTATTTAAACATAATTAAAGGGTTTTAAAAATGTCTATCAACCTATCTAAGTAAATATTTAATGTTATAAGATTCCTCAAAAATTTTCAATGAGGTGTTTTATGAGTCGTTCGTTTTCAGAATTATCAGATAAAGAGTGGGATCTTATTAGAGAACTCATGGATTGGGAACCTCCTTTGCAAAGAGGTACCCCTAGAAGTGATTTAAGAAAGGTGTGGAACTCTATTCTTTATATTCTTGTACGAGGTTGTAGGTGGATAGACCTTCCCATCGATCAAGATAAATATGTTCCTAGATCTACTGCTCACAAATGGTTTAAACAACTACAAGAAGCACATGTCTATGACCGAGTGTTGAGTGGGCTTCTGCAAAAAGGTTTTCAGTCTGGAAAGATCGATATAAAACAAATCGTCCTAGACGGTTCTTTTTCCCCCTGCACCCGGAGGAGGTAAAGAGGTCGACCATGGTTATAAAGGTAAGGGCAGCCTTTTGCATCTACTTGTAGATAAAAAAGGACTGCCCTTATGGATTACAACAACCTCTGCAAAGGGAAATGAAAGGGATCAAGCATTGATCCTTCTCAATCAAATGATTGCAATCCGAATCAAAGATAACAAAGAAATGACAATCTGTGAAGCGGATAAAGGTTATGACTCTAAAGCATTCCGTCAAGCTTTACTAAGTAAAGGCTATGTTCCCATCATTGGGTACAGAAAACATACAAAAGAAAGGGTAAGTACAGAAGAGATAGCAAATTATTTTGGAGTAACAAGAAAAAGATGGGTTGTAGAAAGAACTTTTTCTTGGCTTAAGAGAAAATGTAGCGGGCTTTTTCTTCGTTGGTAGAGGCTTCCTGAATTATGGGATGCTTTTAGCAAAATGGGACTTATTTTTATGTGGCTAAATTATTTACTTGGATAGGTTCATAATAGAGAATATTACTAGTTCAATAGGTGGCTATGTTGGTGAAAAGTTATTGAATGGAGAAACTAGTCTAACAGAAAGGGTTGGACAAATAGCATCTTCAATGTTTGAAGATGAAGAGTTTCAAGCTCTGATGTATCTTTCTGGACTATGTTTTACTCTTATGGGAGGAACGTTCGCAATTTTTTATACCCGATACCGTGTAGATTGCTGGTTTGATCAATGGGCCGGTAAATTGGTAGATGGAGCTATGGAAGAATTAGATAATGAATTGGGAGGTGCATATAGACGATACCAAAATGAAAAGGAATTCTACACTTTTGTTCGTTTCTTAGATCTTGTAGGTGTTCCAAATGCTATGGAAAATATGAAAAAGCTTAAGAAGGCATATGAAAGTGAAATACAAAATGCAGCTTTACATTCTTTATTTTTTGCTGTGCAATCAAGAAATAATAAATTGGTTCCAATTTCGGAGTATTCTAAACAAATTAATGCTTTAATAGATCAATTAGATCTTGATGAAGAGTTTTTAATTTCTAGAGTTATTCAGAGGATCTTAAAGTCATCAATTGATAAGATGCTAACCTCTGTTAAAAATTTTCGCAAAATTGCAAAGATTATTAGTAGTATTAAATTTGGAAAAGAAAGAAAAAACATTCCGACAGGTCCTTCGTTTATCATAGCTTCTTACTTAGATGGAGAAATTACTGAGGCAAAAGAAAATAAACAGTAAACTATTTTAATAAACGAAGACTATTTAGCCCCACAAGCACAGTTCCACCTTCATGCAATACTACCGCAAGCCAAAGGGGGACAAGTCCCATTAAAGCTGGAGTTGTAGCAAATAAGATGACAACCATTGCTAGAGTAAGATTTTGTTTTACGATGCGTAGGGTCTTTTTAGATTTTGTAAATAGCCAAGAAAGCTTTTCTAAATCATCATTAAGTAATACAACATCAGATGCATCTACTGCAGATGCAGAACCCACTTTTCCCATGGATATTCCTACTGTAGATCTTGCAAGCGCAGGAGCATCATTGATTCCATCGCCTACCATTGCTAGGTGTTTGGACTCTGAAAGGGTAGAAATATAATCGAGCTTATCTTCCGGTTTAAGGTCAGCTTTTACCTCTTTGATTCCTATTTGAGAAGCGACGAAATTAGCAGAAGAGTGTCTGTCGCCAGTTAACATGATAGGTTCTAAAGCAGTAGCTTGAAGTTCTTTTATTAAGTTAAAAGTAGATGGGCGTATTGTATCTTCTAATCTAAATAGAAACAGATCTTCTTCTACTTGTAATAGAGCAATAACATTTTTTTCTGATTCTAAAGAAGAGAGCTTTTCTTCGATTTCTTTTTTCTTTTTAGAAGAAAGAGACTCTATAATAAACTCTTTTCGTCCAATTGCAGTAGAAAATACCTTATCATTGATTTTAGCTTTTGCAGTTACTCCCATACCAGGCTTTGTCACAACATCTTCTAAAGGAGTTTCTTTGTGTTTTGCTTTTTCAACAATTGCAGTAGCAATAGGGTGAACTACATGCTTTTCTAAAGAAGCTGCAATTAACAATGTATCTTCATTAGAAAGTTTAGTATCTGTAAGGGGAATAATCTCTGATAGAGAAAGTTTTCCGTGCGTTAAGGTTCCCGTTTTATCAAAAGCAATTGCTTGGCATGAAGATAGAGCATCTAAAGTAATTCCGCCTTTAAGCAAGATTCCTTTCTTTGCACAAGCACTTACTGCGCTTAAATATGCAGTAGGAGTTGCGATGATAAGAGCACAAGGAGAAGCTGCGATCATAAAAGCTAGAGCGCGATAAATAGCTCCTTCAGTGCCAAAATATGAGATACCAGTAAAAAAGGGCAAGGTGGCTGCGAAAAAGCCAGTAAGTACGATAATAGATGTAGAATAGCGCTGACCAAACTTATCTAAAAATCTTTGAGCTTTTGGTTTAGAGTTTTGTGCGGTGGTAATAAGCTCTATGATTTTAGAAACAGTAGAGTCTGCACTTTTTCTTGTAACTTCTATTTCTAAAGCTGAATCTAGATTTTGTGCTCCTGAAGGGATTTCATCTCCTTGAGTTTTTTCTACAGGTAGACTTTCTCCTGTTAAATGCACAAGATTTACAGAAGATGACCCTTTAAGGACTTTTCCATCAAGAGGAACAACTTCACCAGCTTTTACTAAAATTGTGGTTCCTATTTCGATTTCTTTTACAGATCGTTGAATAAACCCATCTTCCTCTTTGACATAAGCCATTTTAGGGGATAGGTGGTGAAGAGCTGAGATTGCTCCTTTAGCACGGGAGGTAACAGCTTCTTCCATAGCTCCAGAAAGTTCAAAAAGAACAAGTAATAATGCACCTTCATAACCACTTCCAATAAGGATAGAAAAAAAGGCAGCTAAAGTCATGAGGATGTCAATATTGATCTCTAGAGAAAAGATATCTTCTAAAGAGGAGATAAAAGCAGGGGTGCCAACTAAAAAATATACAAAAGCAAGAAGAAGATATCCAAGTGGAGGGATATAAAATGAAAGGGCAAAACTAGTTATTAGTAAAAAAGCTGCAAGAATAGAAATTTTTAAAGAGAGGTTTTCTCCCCATTTTTTAGAAGACTTTGTAAGGAATGGGCTAATAGATTCATCTAAACCTGAAGCGAAAAACTCATCAAATAGATAGGGAGAATCAGCTTTCATTACAAAAACTCTACAATAGTTTGAGTCACAAAATATGCTACTGCAAAACTCAAATAAGCTAGAGCTAAATTCCAACAAATAGAAACAAGTCTTCTTCTTTTTTCTTTATGTGCTGATACCCAAGCAAAAAGACCTACTGTAAGTGTTGAAAGAGCAATTAGTCCAGAAAGTGGAAAGATAAAGTAAAGAATTGAAAAAAATAAAGCTCCAGAAATACTCGCCCCTAAAAAAGCACCAAGCGCCTGTTTTAAAGGGTGTTCGATTTTTTCTAAACTTAGTCCAAATTCATCTTCTAACATAACTTGTAAAAGTCTGTTGTCATCTGCCATTAAAATATCTATCACTTCTTCTAATAGTTTTCCTGAAAATCCTTTAGCTCGGTATAACGCTGTAAGCTCTTCTTTTTCCTGAGGTCTGTGATGTTCTATTTCATATCTTTCTTCTTCGATCATGCGGTGCAATCTTTCAAGTCTTGTCCATCCTACAATAGCAACTCTTCCAGACTTAAAAAAAAGATAGGTGATAAAAATAGCAAAGAAAAAAGGAATAGAAATTGTTTGATTAAAACCGGTAAACACAATTGCTAAAACAGTAAAAAAGACAGAACACTCTTTAGCTGTATCTAAAAAAGAAAAAGTGGGGCCAGAAAGTTCTCCTCCATGCTCTTTATACATAAAGTCTCTTCCCTTCTGTCTTGCTTCAATTACATGTCCAAGGGCTTCTTTACCTTTAAAATGTTTACAACATTTTTTACTCATAGATTTGCGAGGTTATATGTTTTTTCGTAAAAGTTTTTTAAAAGTTTTGTCTGTTCTGTAAAATCTTTTACAGAAATTACTTCTTTTGTTGCATGCATAGATAAACAAGAGATGCCAATGTCTACAGTCTTTATTCCATGGCTTGCTTCAAATATTGGACCAATTGTAGATCCAGATCTAGCGTTAGATTTATTGTGAAACTTTTGCAATGGAATGTTATTTTCGTTTGCGATAGTTTGAATAATTGCAGCTCCTTCTATTGAAGTTACATAGTTTTTCTTAGTATCGTATTTAATGACAACTCCATCATCTAAATGAGGTGTGTTTTCCTTGTCAAATTTCTCTTTATAATCAGGCTCAAATCCATGTGATAAGTCGCATGAAAGACAAAGGCTATCTTGCTTTAATGCAAAAAGCTTTTCTCTATCTTTAATGATTTTTTCTAAGATTTGATCTACAAGTGTAAAAGATGCTCCTTCATATGTTTGGGATCCTATTTCTTCATGATCAAAAAAGATACAAACATTTAATGAATCTGAATGCTTTGCTTCTAAAAGTGCTATTAGTGATGAATAGCTAGAAGCTAAGTTATCTAGTCTATATGCTGAGATTAATGAGTGATCAAGTCCAATTGTTCTTGCTTGTTGTAAAGGATATAAAAACAGGTCAAAGTCTACTATCTCATCAAAGTCTAATTGGGTTTTTAAAAGATCTTCAATTTTTGCATCTTTATTTAAAGATAATACAGGTTTTAAATGCTCAGCATTCATCCCTTCTTCATTAATCTTTCTGTGTACATGGATTGCCGGTTGGCAAACCATAACAGGATGATCAACGATATTTACTAAACAAGATTGCAAACCATTTTTCTTATAGATGACTTTTCCAGCTATCCCTAAATCTCTGTTTGCCCATGTAGAAAAAATCGGACCGCCATAGATATCTGTGTTTAGTTTACAAACTCTTTTATATTCAACGACCGCATTCGGTTTAATTTTTAGAGCTGGGCTATCTGTATGTGAAGCTACTAGAGAAATGCGATTTACTGTTTTAGGGAGATAAAAAGCTGTAATGAAAGAACCGGAAGTGACAAAGTAACCTTTGTCTTCTTCTAAATCCCATGAGGATTTAAGGTCTAATTTTATATATCCTTTATCGAGTAATCGTTTTTCAACTTCCTCTTTTGCATGATGAGAAGTTGGACTATTTTTTAAAAATGAAAAAAAATCTTCGAGCATATGCCTACTATTCTGGTTTTAAATGCAGCATATCTTCATCCAAATATGGATGCAAGGCTTTAGGTAAAACTACAGATCCATCTTCCTGTTGATGGTTTTCTAAAAGTCCAACCATAAGTCTTGAAGTTGCCACTCCAGAACCATTTAGAGTATGTACAAACTCAGGTTTTCCACCTTTATCTTTATGACGAATTTTTGCTCTTCTTGCTTGGAAATCAGTACAGTTAGATACTGAAGAAACTTCATAGTAACGATCTTGACCAGGTAAAAATACTTCCAAGTCTACTGTTTTTGCAGAAGGGAAAGACATATCTCCAGTTACAAGTAACATATTTCTATAATGAAGCTCTAATCCTTCTACAATAGATTGAGCGCTTAATAACATTTTTTCAAACGCCTTTGCACTCTCTTCCGGTTTGCAAACGCAAAACAGCTCTACTTTATTAAACTGATGAGTTCTAATAAGACCTCTTTCATTCGCACCTGCTGCTCCTGCTTCTCTTCTAAAGCAAGGAGTGTAAGAAGTGTAGTAGAAAGGTAATTTGTCCGAATCGATGATTTCATTTTGATGAAGGCCGTTTAAACATGCTTCGCTTGTTGGAATTAAATAGAGATGGTAGTCCTCATCATTGATTTTAAAAAGCTGGTCTTCAAACTTTGGAAGCTGTCCAGTCCCCAACATTGTCTCTTGCCTAGCTAACAGGGGAGGCATGATATGCATGTAACCATTTTTTCTGTGGGTATCTAACATATAGTTAATCAGTGCCCATTCAAGTTTAGCTCCTCTATTTGTATAGATAGGAAAACCACGACCTGAGATTTTAGCTCCTCTTTCAAAATCAAAAAGCTTTAACTTTTCATTAAGCTCCATATGATTTTTGAAAGGAAAAGAAAAACTCTTTTTTTTTCCATGTTCTTTGATGCAGACATTGTCATTAGGGTCTAAAGATACAGAGATCTCATCCATTGGGATATTAGGTAAAAATAAAAGAATTTTTTCTCTTTGTTTGGTAAGTTCAGTAACTTCTTTATCTAAACTAGTGATTTGATTACCGATTTTACCCATCTCTTCAAATAAAGATGAGCAATCTTCACCGTTTCTTTTTTTCTCACCAATTTTTTTAGAAGCTGCATTTTTTTCAGATTTTAACGATTCAACCAAAGTTTGCTTTTTGCGAATTTCCTCATCTAATTGGGTAAATGAAGAAAGATTTACTTCAGGATTTTTTGTCTTAAGTTTTTTTTCAATTTCTTGAAGATTTTCTCTTAAAAGCTTTAAATCAATCATCGTTAAGTTCCTATAGGTTTAGACATAAAGTATAGGAGAGCAAACTCATCTTGTCAATCTAGAGTCAAGATTGTTTTATTTGCTTAATATTTTGTTCTTGATTATCTTCCCTCCTCTTAAATTATTTGTTTGATTCTGTAGAGAAAGAATAATCATAACAAAATTGACAAATTGAACATCCAATGTTCAATTTGTCGTAAAATCATATAAGTAGCCAGTAGTTAATAAGATGGAAGCTTATAGATTCTTAGAGCTGTTTATTTTCGTCAGGGAGTTAAGAAGGGAACTATTCAGATGTTTGTTAATAACTAAGAAAAACTCTTTGTTGTTCTAAATTATAAAGATCATTAATCTAACTCAAAAAATTTATAGGAATCTTATGGCAGTTCAGGACCCACCCCTCTTGGGTATTTACGTTTAAACTCAAGATCTCAGAGTCGTCTAAGCGATGATAGCACTCAACAAGTAACAACAAGAGTGTTTTCTGAACCCTTTACAATAACCATTACTCCAAATAAAGAGGAGTTTAAGAGCTTAATAGATGATGAAAAGTTTCAGGTTATAATAAGTGGAAAGCGTCTTAACAGAGATGTTGAGCAAGGATTAAATCTTTCATTAAACTCTGAAATTAAAATTGTTTCTGAAACCTCTTTATTGCACCATGGATGTCAACGTTCTTTAAAGATTGCGTTTAATTGCATTTTGCTTTTTGCAGAAGTCTACATGCTTGATATAGCTTACATAGACAAAAATTATTCTTTAGCTGAATTTGGGGGTGGTTTTGCCTTTTTTCATTGGATGAGCTTTTTAATTAACAGATTTATTTATAGTCAACAAACTCAGAATTCAGTCCTTAGCTATAAACCTGATTCCGCTATATATCAGTTATCAGATTGGTCTGATCAAAATCATCAAAATGAACCAACAAGTAAAGAGCATACAGACGCTTTTAAAGTAACTATTGATCCAAATTTATCTATGTTTAATAGACTAGAAAATGGTCAAGGCTTTCAACTTGTTCTAAGTGGTCAGAAAGTAAAAGAACAAATAGACCAAAGACCTAGAATAAGTTTAAAAAATAGGATTGAACTTATTGGTCAAAATTCCCAAAAAAATCTAAGGTGCGGTGAAATATTAAAGAACAGAATTCATGGTTTTCTACTTATTATGGAAAGTATATGGTTTTGTAACTCATTTATAGAAGGACCAAGTTCTAGTTTATACATCTCAACAGGCGTTATTGTTTCACATGTGGTACACCTTGTAGCTGAACAGTTTTTCTCTAGAGTTGCTAATAAACAAAACCAAGAGGACTCTAATGGCATCTAGCTCATTAAGACTTTCAGATTATAGACGTTTAAATTCTGGGTCTAACCTTTTAGAATCAAAGATTCGAAGCGATGAAGAAGATAGAGCTAGCCAAGAAGCTTGTACGTTTACCGGAGGCTTTACTTTTGCTGGAGATCTAAATTGGCCTGAAATAAGAAATTTGTGTTCACAGGAAAGCTTTCAAATTGTAATTAGTGGACAAAAGTGTGGTCTCGATTCGAATAACAGTTTGGTTGCAAGTATAGATAGAAATGCCCAAGTTATATTAGAAACTTCCCCTAAGCACCATGCTTGTCAAAAGATAGTTAAAACAGCTGTTAATATTTTTCTATTAATAACTGAAACAGGAATGTTGTATTTTTCAAACGGAGCATCAAATACTCCACTTATTTATACATCTATGGGTGTAATAATATTTCATGGAATCCATTTTTAAGTAATTGCATTTTTCATAAGGTTATAAAAAATGCAACCCTATTTACCTCCACTATCTATCCTCATTTACCCCTTTATACTGATAAGCAATTAGAATCAAAAGCTGAAGGTAATGTCAGTATTGAACCTAGAAAAGAAAGTTATGAATTTTCAGAAAAATTTTATGCAGATATAAATCTGGATTCTGAAGATTTTCATTCTTTGTTTGATGAAGAAAACTTTTTAATAGCCGTTGATTGTAAGAAGCTATCACACGTTGATAAACTTCCTGTTAACATTCAAGTTAAGAGTGATTTTTCACTTATCAGTGAATTTTCTTCTAAAAACAAAAAGTGGATAGAAAAAACAAAAAAAGTGTTTCACCGTTCTTTGTTTTTAATAGAATCTTTTACCTTTCTGTGTTCTTTGAACAATTTTAAAGAGAGTGGTTTCTTTATTTCAGTGGGCATGGGTACTTCACATGCAATTTACCTTTTGTTTAATTACTATTTTAATAAGAATGCAGCTATTTTCTCTAGTGATGCTGTTCAGGAGATAGATAAATAGCTAGCATGGAACTAAAGATAATATAAAAGTTCTAATCTTTAAAAAATTCACTATAATAAGCAAATCTTTGCTAGACCGTTGTTGCAATGTGCAAATCGTTTTGGTATGCTAAAAGAGTTAAATTAAATTAGTTGGAAGTGATGAAAAGACCTGAAGCAAAAAACCCTCTTATTTTACGATTCCATAGACTGATGGATGTATTTACAAAATCTGACGACGAAAGGGACTTTTACCTAGATAAAGTAGAAGGTTTTTTAGTTTTTGCTAATTTAGATAAAAACGAAGATGAGTTAGAAGCTTTAGAAAAAGAAATTTTGGCTAATAGCGATAGATACGTTCTGATTCCTAAAATGACTTTTTTTGAAGTTAAAAAATTTATGGAAAACTTTGTAAACGAAAAAGTTTACGACATCGATACTAAAGAAAAGCTTTTAGATATCATTTCTTCCAAAGATCCAAGAGAAAATTTCTTAGAATACATCTATGACAATCTAACTGAACTTGAAAAGTGGCAACAATACTTTCAAGAAAGATTTAGAATTAAAATTATTGAGTGGTTAAGAAGAGAAAATATCCATTTTGTTTTTGAAGAAGACCTTGATTTTGATAGAGGAATGATTGAAAAACTTAAAAGATTTTTATTTGATGATAAAGTTGAAAAGCCTGTCGCTCAAGCAAGAACTCAACTAGAGAACAAAGCAAAGTCTTATTACTCTTCTGAGGCCTTAAACCCAAGGCCAAAAAGAGGAAGACCTCCTAAGCAGGTTGCAAAAGTGGAAGTTGAGCACGAATTTGCACTGGATATCTATACAACTGTACCTTCTTGCGTAAGACCATTTTTATACATTCCTGACATTGCTACTGCCGCTTCTGTAACTTTCTCTGCTAAATTTGAGTCTGAAGAGCAGCTGTTAGCTTCTCTTAGAGGAACAACACGAATTGTCGTAGATGAGAAGTTAGAAGCTCTATCTCAACGCCTAGAGTCTTTAAAACACATTACAGACAAGCTAGCTATCACAGAAACCTTCGGAGAGCTTTCAAATATAGCTGCTCCTGCTGCGAAAGATCATGAATTTAAGCCTGAAGTTAAAATCACCAAAGGTAAAGAAAAAATTTCATCTGCTATAGAAGAAGTTTTACCTAAAAGAGGGGATAAGAAGGTTGAAGATGGTAGCCCAGAAGAATTTGTCCCTGAGAAAAGAAAACGTTTTTCTATTAAGCAAGTAACACCATTAAGTAAGAAAAAGAAAAAAAGTTAATTAACTTGTTTTTATAGTTAATTAAAGTTAAAATCTTTTTAAAAATTATTTATTATGATTAAGTTACAGCAAAAACAAATATTAAAAGATTTATTACCTAAAGAAAAATATTTAGGTACATTAGAAAAAATGCTTCTTACCCGTTTTATGGATGACAAGATGGCAAAGCTTGTTCGTCAAAACAAGGGTACGACATTTCATATGGCAGTTTCGGGTCATGAGATGGTAGGAGTTGTTTGTGGACAAGCGCTTGAAACTGGAAAAGACTGGGCTTTTCCTTACTATCGTGATAGAGCATTTGCGGTGGGGCTAGGGTGTCCAACAGTTGATATTATGGCAGCTTTTCTAGCTAGAAAAACGGAGAATCATTCTGGTGGAAGGATGATGCCGGAACATTTTTCTGATGTAAAAAGAAGGATTCCTTGTCAGTCTAGCGTTGTAGGTTCTCAGTATTTACAAGCAGTGGGAGTAGCAAAATCTATTTCTCTTTCAGATAGTGATGAAGTTGTCTATGTTTCTGGTGGAGATGGATCTACCTCTCAAGGAGATTTTCACGAAGCTCTAAATTTTTCTTGTATTCATAATCTACCGGTTATTTTTGTTATTCAAGATAATGAGTGGGCAATTTCTGTTCCTAAAGAAGAGCAAACAGCAGGTAAATCAATAGCGCCAATTGCAAATGGATATGAAGGATTGCAAGTTTTAGAAGTAGATGGTTGTGATTATCCAAGTTTATCTTTAGCTATGCAAAAGGCTGTAGATAAAGCTAGAGGGAAAAATGGGCCATCTGTAATTGTTGCAAAAGTTCCTAGAATTGCTCCTCATAGTAGTAGTGACGATCCTAAAAAATATAAATCTGAAGATACTGTGGAGTGTGAAAAAGCTAAAGATCCAGTTGCTCAATTTGAATCATGGCTTTTAACACATAATATTGTTACTAAAGACGAAATTGAAAAGTTACATACTAAATGTAGACAAGAAGTAGAAGAAGCTTCAAAGCAAGCTGATGCTATTCCTTTTCCAGATTCTAAAGAAGCAGCTACAAAAGTATTTAGAGACTATGAGCCTCCATGTTCAAAGATGGTTTCTGGAGATACAGTTGTGATGATGGATGGGATTAACCATGCTCTTTCAGAAGAAATGGAAAAAGATAAGGGTGTTGTAGTATTTGGTCAGGATGTGGCTCATGGAAAAGGGGGAGTTTTTGGAATAACAAGAACTTTAACAGAAAAATTTCATGAAAGATGTTTTAACACACCATTAGCTGAGTCTACAATTGTAGGAATTGCAACAGGGATGTCTATGAGAGGAGTTCATAGGCCAGTAGCTGAAATTCAATTTGCAGACTATGCATGGACTGCAATGAATCAACTTATTAATGAAGTTGCTTCAATTCATTATCGCTCTGATGGAAAATGGGCTTGTCCAATTGTTGTTCGCATGCCTTATGGTGGATATATACAAGGTGGGCCTTACCACTCTCAGAGTATTGAAGCTTATCTAACTCATACTCCAGGACTAAAAGTTGTTATCCCAAGTAATGCGGCAGATGCCAAAAGACTTATGAAAACAGCTATTTTAGACCCTAACCCAGTAGTCTTTTTAGAGCATAAGGCTTTATATCGTCAGCATGCTTTTTCTGCTAGACCTGAGCCAGATAAAGATTCTTACCTGCCTTTTGGAAAAGCTAAAGTAGTTTCAGAAGGGGAAGATATCACTCTTATCGGCTGGGGAATGATGGTTAATATGGGTTATGATGTTTGTCAGAATCTTAAGAAAAAAGGAATTTCTGTAGAGCTTATTGATCTAAGAACTTTAAATCCTTTAGACATGGATACAATTTTAGCTTCTATTAAAAAAACAGGAAAAGTTCTTATTGCTCATGAAGCTTGTAAAACAGGTGGGTTTGGAGCTGAGATTGCAACTAAAATTATGGAAGAAGCATTTTTCCACTTAGATGCGCCAGTTCAAAGATTATGTGCTAAAGATTGTATGGTTCCTTTCTGTAAGCAACTTGAAGATGCTGTCTTACCGCAAAAAGTTGATTTAGAAAAAGCATTGATAGATCTAAGTAATTTTTAAATTACTTTTCTTTTAGGTCTTCTTGTTTTAGGAAATCTAATAATTTTATTAGAACATTTTGGTAGAGAGTATTTTCTTAATTCAATAAGCTTTTCATACATTTTTTTAGCTATACGCTCTCTTTTGTCTTTTAGCTTATCATCTAAAAATAAAAAATGATGCACTAGATCTTCTTGTGTTTTTTCAAATGATTCTTTTTCTAAATCATTTAACGCGCAAGAATCTATCAACTGAGCATTGCTGATCAATTGATCTAATGTTTCGTCAATTTCTTTTATTATTTCTAAGCCTAACATAATAACTATGTGTTACCCTCTTAATTCATCTTATAAATATATTTTATAATATTTGTCAAAGCACTTTTTATAAAAAATTTGCATTTCTGGAAATTAAATAAAAAGACATCGAAAAAAATGTATAAAAAATAGATGGTTTTTAACAAAAAAAACCGTGCTTTTTTGTTTGGTTTTTCTTCTTCTTTTTATTTAAATTTGTTGTAAGTTTTTGTTATTATTTATGGGTTTTTTGTAATTAATTAATTTTGAAAAAACACTCTCAGACTAATCTCTCAGCGAGAAAATGAAAAGTAAAGACAGGATTGAATTAATAAGTTATTATGCTTAACAAAAGGAAAAGATAATGGTAAAAATACATCCTTTAGCGTCTGGTTCAAAAGGTAATAGTTATTTTCTAGAAACAAAAAATACAAAAATTTTAATTGATGCAGGTTTAAGCGCAAAAGAATTAGAAAAAAGATTAAATGAAATTAATCAAACACTAGAACAAGTTGAAGCTGTTTTAGTAACACATGAACATATGGACCATGTTAAAGGATTGAAAAAGCTATCAGAGTCTTATCATATTCCTATCTTTTGTAATGCAGAAACAGCTAAGGGGATTTTTGATCTCACAGGGCTTACAGATGGTTTTAAGATTTTTTCTACAGATGAAGCGTTTGAATATAAAGATCTTTATATTCATCCATTTAGTATACAACATGATACTTTAGATCCTGTTGCTTTTAGAATACATACGGAAAGTCTTAAGCTAGGTTTTTGTACTGATTTAGGGGTAGTTACTCCTCTTGTGCAAAGACAGTTAGAAAACTTAGATTTCTTGGTATTGGAATCAAACCATGAGCCTAATATGGTTTTAGCATCTTCAAGACCTAATGTTTATAAAGATAGAGTGCTTTCTCGACAAGGTCACCTTTGTAATGATGATTGCATTAAAGCTTTAGAAAAATGTATGCATCCTGGTTTAAAACATGTATTTTTAGCTCATTTATCTGAAGAGTGTAATAATCAAACACTCGCTTTAAAAAAAGCACAAGAGGCTATTAAAACTAATGTTTTAATAGCCTATCAAGATGTAATTTCATCTGAAGTTTTATTTTAGCTTGAGCTAGATGAGCTAATTGGTGAAATTTTATTAACTAAATAAGTTTATATTATAAATAATAAATAATACTTAAAATTGTAAATAGATTTCATATAAAATTTTATTGCGAACAGAGGTAAAATACCCTAATCGTTATCTAAAGATAGCTTCTTTAGAATCGTTCAATTCTTACAAGACTGGGAGCTTAGAAAGATTTTTCTAAGCTTTTTGCTGAAGCTCAATTAAAGTCTGTAGAGCTTGCAGGGGGGTTAGGTTATTTAAATCCAGATTTTTAAGCTCTTTTATACATTCTAGCTCTTCTGCAGTCTCAAATAAAGGCAATAGAGGTTCTTTAACCCGTGCTTTTTTGGGTTCTTTTTTTTCTAATGATTTTAGCATTTTTCTGGCTATTGCTAATGCTTGAGGAGGTAACCCAGCGAGCTTGGCTACATGTATTCCGTAACTTTTATCGGTTCCTCCTTTTACAATTTTATGTAAAAAGACAATTCCTGAGTCAATTTCTTGTACTTTTACCTGGTAGTTTACAGCTCCTGGTATCTGTTTTTCTAAATCAGTAAGTTCCCAATAGTGAGTTGCAAAAAGAGTTTTTGCTCTTTTGTTTTCAGTTGTAAGTAAAAACTCAGATACTGCCCATGCGATAGATATTCCATCATAGGTAGAAGTTCCTCTGCCGATCTCATCTAAAATGATAAGAGAGCGGTCTGTAGCGTTGTTTAAGATGTTAGCAGTCTGGTTCATTTCAACCATAAACGTTGATTGTCCTTTTGCTAAATTGTCAGATGCTCCAATACGAGAAAATACTTGGTCTACAATCCCAATATGAGCAGATGCAGCTGGAACAAAAGAACCCATTTGAGCAAGGATCGTTATCAGAGCAACTTGTCTAATGTAGGTAGACTTACCAGCCATATTTGGACCAGTAATTACATAAAGCCTTTCTTGCTCATTTAAATTTGTATCGTTTGAAATAAACTGAGATTGTCCTATTGCTTTTTCAATAACTGGATGCCTTCCAGCATGAATCTGTAATACATTACTTTCATCAATTAATGGTCTTGTCCATTGATTGTGAATAGCGACTAAAGATAAGGAAAGGAGTACATCAATATTTGCTAACGTATTTGCAACTGATAGAACTTGTGGTAAATAGGTGCTAATTTGCTCGCGTAGTTCATTAAAAAACTTTGTTTCTAAAGCCAAAATTCTTTCTTGTGAAGAAAGGATTTTATGTTCAAATTCTTTTAATTCTGCTGTGATATATCTTTCAGAATTTACAAGCGTTTGTCTTCTTTGAAAACTTTCAGGAGCTTTATGAGACTGTCCTTTACTAATATCTATATAATAACCAAAAACACGTGTAAAGCCTACCTTTAAGGTTTTAATTCCTGTTTGCTCACGTAAAATATTTTGGTAGTTTGCAATCCATGTTTTACTATCTTGTGAAATTGCTCTAATTTCATCGAGCTCTTTAGAAAATCCTTCACGTATAACATTTCCATCTGAAATTCTAAGAGGAGGGCATTCTGTTAAAGTACAATCTATTTGATTTGCAATAGAACTTAAATCTAAAAGCCTTTCAGTTAAATGTTTTAATAATGGGCTTTTTTCATACTCTGAAAATCTCCTTTTAATTTCTGGAATAGCTTCTAGTGAAGTTTTTAAAGCAACTAGATCTTTAGGTACTGCATAGTTTGTAGAAATCTTCATCATTAGTCTTTCTAAATCTCTAACCTTAGAAAGATCTTGAGCTATTTCTTTTGCCTTCAAAGGATCAAGAGAAAGTTCTTCTATCGCATCTTGCCTATGTGTAATTTTTTCTTTCGATAGTAGTGGTTTTACAACCCATTGCTTTAATAACCTTCCTCCCATAGGAGTTTTTGTTGAGTCAAGCATGGAAAGAAGGGTGTTGTTATCTTCTGTGCGATATAAAGGTTCAATAAGCTCTAGATGAGCAAGAGTGTTCTTGTCTATTCCCATGTACTGTGATAAGTTTTCTAAACTGATTGCTTGAATATGGGATAGATCTAGGTGCAGCTCATCTTTAAGGTGACTGATCAAACTACCAGCTGAAGAAATGCTTGCCATTTTACCTTTAAGACCAAATCCATCTAATGATTGAACAGAAAAATGAGATAAAAGCCTTTCATAGGTCATTTGATAGTCAAATTCATAGTTTTCTTTTTCATTTAAGATAAAAGAGATTTCCAAAGATAACTCTTCAATGAATTTAGGATGATCAGATAAAAAACGCTTACAAACTAAAAGCTCTGCTGGTTTTAGCTTATATACTTGATTGTAAACCTCTTCTAATGAACCAAGTTCAAATGTTTTAAACTCAGCTGTTGTAAGATCAATAATTGCAAGTCCAAACGTTTTTCCTATTTGTGCGATAGATAAAAAAAAGTTATTCGATTTTTCTTTTAAAATACTTGAAGAGACGGTGGTAGCTGGTGTGACAATACGAACAACTTCTCTTTTAACAAGACCTTTTACCTGTTTGGGGTCTTCTGTTTGCTCAGCAATTGCTACTTTGTACCCTTTCGAGATTAACTTATCTAAATAATTATCAATGGAATGAAAAGGGGCTCCGCACATAGCGATCCCTTGCCTTTGAGTTAAAGTTAACTCTAGTTCTTTTGAAATTGTTTTAGCATCATCATAAAAAGCTTCGTAAAAGTCTCCTAATCGAAAAAGCAAAAGAGCATCTTTTGCATTTTGTTTACATTCATGCCATTGGGCCATCATAGGAGAGACTTTTTCCATTGCTTGTTCCTTTTTTTCCTTCAAGTGTACCTGTTCAATTGTTTTTCCAGAAAGAAGGTTTTCTGTTATCCTTTTTAAAAAAAAGGAGAGTGGTATGTTCTTTTTCAAAAAAAAGAAAAAAACAATTTCTTTTGCTACATGTGTTTGGGAAAACGACTGGAAGCAAATTCTTCTTTCAAAAGATTATCTTAAGAAAAAACAAATTGAAAACCACTGTCATCAGTTTGATCAAAAAATCTTAATCATTAATAACGTAGATAATTACCAACCAGTAATTGATATCGCTAAAAAAAAGATCCGTGATGGAGTCTTGACCGATTATTATATTGCTGAAGATCATGCAGAAAAAATTCTAAAATTTTTTAATTTAAAAAAAGAAGATTTTAAAAAAGATTCAACCTTTTCTGGTTCAAATGACTGGATTTACTACAATGCTTTAGCTCCACTTGCAGCAATTTATTTTTGTAATTCAGATTACCTACTTTATCACACGGGAGATTCGTTTTTAGATAAGCCAGTATCTTGGGTTGACAAAGCAATCAATCTTTTAGAAAAAAAACGAAAGTATAAAGTTGCAAATCTTACGTGGAATGAAAACTATCTAGAAGCAAAAAAAGAATCTTATAAAACAAAAAAAGATTTTTTTGTTTCTAAAAGAGGGTTTTCTGATCAGTGTTTTCTAGTGAAGAAAGAGGATTTTAGAAAGCCTATTTATAATTCAATTCATAAAGACTCTCATCATTTTCCAAGAGGAGATGTCTTTGAAAAAAGAGTGTTTTCGCATATGCTAAACAATGGGTGGAAAAGGATCACTTATTCCCAAGGCTCCTACATCCATGAAAACTTTTAGGGTTCAATGGCATATACAAGAGAAAGTTTAGAACTTTTACGAGAAAGAATAGATCTTGTGGAAGTTTTATCTCCATACGTTCGGTTTCAAAAAGCTGGAAACATGCAAAAAGGGCTGTGCCCTTTTCACCAGGAAAAATCTCCTTCATTCATGGTTAAAAATGGTGATAGCCATTATCACTGCTTTGGTTGCGGAGCTCACGGTGATGCAATTTCTTTTTTAATGGATTATGTAAAGATGAGCTTTATTGATTCTGTTGAAATGCTCGCAGAAAAATTTCAAGTTCCTTTACAAGAAACCGAAAAAAGAGAAAAAACTACCTCTAAAAAAATTCTAAAAGAAATTTTAGAAAAAGCAAAAAACTACTACCACGCTTTTTTACTTCATTCTGAAGAGGGACACAAAGCTTTGCAGTATCTTTATCAAAGAGGGATTGATTTAGATTTTATCAAATCTTTTGAAATTGGGTATGCTCCTTCATTCGTTAAGGTAAAAGACCTTTTAAACAAAGAAAAAGTTTCCAATGAATATCTTGTCGAGACAGGTTTGATTTCTAAAGAAAGAAAATCTGATTTTTTTTCTGGTAGAATCATGTTTCCCATAAAAGATGCTATGGGATCAACTATAGGATTTTCTGGTAGAGCTTTTTTAAAAACCAATGGCCCAAAATACATAAACACACCTGAAACAACTTTATTTAAAAAATCTAAAACTCTTTATGGCCTAAGTTATTGTAGAAAAAAAATCACACTAGAAAAACAAGCAATTATCGTAGAAGGGCAGATAGATGCTCTTAGACTTATCCATTGTGGTTTTACAATCACTGTCGCAGGTCAAGGAACTGCTTTTGGGTCAGAGCACGCTGATGTGTTAATAAACCTGGGGGTTAAAAAAATCTACCTAGCTTTAGATGGAGATCTCGCAGGAAAAGAAGCTGCGATAAAAATAGGAAACCTTTTTCAAAAACAGGGGGTAGAGGTTTTTGTATTAGATTTTGAAGAGGGAAAAGATCCTGATACGATTATCTTAGATGAAGGAGTAAAATCCTTTCAGACCTATTTTGATCGTTGTAAAGACTATCTAACTTTTTTTGTAGAACACCTACAAAAAAAATTAGATCCAACATCTCCAGCTCAAAAAAATGAACTTGTTTCCACAATTGCCAAGCAAATTAAAACTTGGGATCATCCATTAATGGTTCATGAGTCTTTAAGAAAACTTGCAAGGTTAACTCACACTCCAGAGTCTGTGATTGGCATTACCTCTATGAAAACCCAAGTGGTTATCAAAAAATCAGCTTCTATTTCTCACAGTCAGGTTGATCCTGATAGAGTGTTAGAAATAGATCTATTACGCTGGCTTTTTTTAATGGGGCAAGAAGAAAAAAACCTTGTGGCTTTAACTTTAGAAAATCTACAAGAAGAGGATTTCAAGATCTCTTCCTGCAGAAACCTTTACAAGTACTATAAGAAAAGTTATGAGGAAAATAAGCCTTTAGATCTTCTTTCTCTAGCAATGGACCTTGAAGAGCAAATGTTTTTATCTGAAGTTCTGAAAAAGAAAGTAGATAAAGCCAAGGCAAAGCCTTGTCTTATGGAGACCATTGAAAAGATCTTAAAAAGAAACTGGCTAGAGAGAAAAGAAGAGATACGTGAAAAAATCAATAGCGGGCTTTTATCAGAAGAGGAGATGGTAAACCTTGTCAAACAATTCGACCAAGTCCACAAGCAAAAACCCGAAGTTAAAGAGTCATCTAATTCTATTTGATGCCTCTTGTCCTTTTTGTCGTAGATCGGTCAATCATATATCCTCTATAGATAAGTGTAAAATCTACCTATTTGCTCCACTAAATGGCCAAACTGCCAAAAATCTCCTAGATAATACCTATAGCTCCTTAAACTCTCTTATTCTTGTTGAGGACTATAAAACAAATCCAAAAGTCTCTATTCGCTCTAAGGCAGTGTTTAAGATCTATTCTCATTTAGGAGGAGCTTACCGTCTATTAGGAGCTCTAGCCTATATTCCTCCCTTGTTTGACCCAATTTATCGTCTTGTAGCTAAAAATCGTCATAAATTATCAGGCTCTGACTTAGTTAATGTTGATCAAGATCGACTCCTACCCTAAAAAACCTGAATTTTATAAGTTACACAAAGCCAACGACATAAGAATTTTTGTTAAAATAAATTATTTGCAAATAAATAAAAGTATTAAAAAATATGTTATAATAAATACTGTAATTTGAAAAAAAAGGTAAAAAAATGACAGGTTCAATACAATTAAAAGATTCTCTTGTTCTAGAGTTTTATAAAGAGAATAAGGATTTAAAAGATGAAGCAGGTTTTAGAGAAAAAATCACAAATGTAGCGGTTAGAAACTTAAAGATAGGTCTGACTCTAGCTGTTATAGGAGGGTTGCTTATCCTTTCTCCTTATATTTTACCAATTGTCGGTATAGCAGTACCAGCTTTGTTAGTCACAAGTAAGCTTGTGATAGCGGCCGTGGCTGGAATATCCATCGGAGCAACTATGTCAGGTAGCTCTATTTGTACAATTGCTAAGACTTATAACCTTAAAAGAAAGCTAGAATCTTCAAATAGAAATATAGCTAATCTTGAAGAGGTATATTCTGAAACATATGAACCTCCTAAAAGGAAAAGTCTAACTGAGATGCGAGGAGTAATAGACGAACAAACCCCATTACTTGAAGATGCATTAAAAGGAAATTTTGTAAAGGCATTTCCTGAGATGAGGGACCCAGTATCAGAGAGTATTTATGAGATCTTTAATTGTTCTTATCAAGGCTACAAGCCTAATACTTCGGAAATCGGGATTTCACCTATTGTTATCAACACAGAAAGATCTATAGATCAATTTAATTTGCCTTCACAGCGTCCAAAGCCAAGTACACAAGAGCAAGATAAGAAAAAAGATCAGATTTCAAATGAACTAAGAACGCTCTTAGGATTGAAGTCTAATTCGAATGTAAAGGTTACTCCAGGAATTGTCCCAGCTTCTCGTTCATTTACAGTAGGCTAGAAAAACATATTTGAATCAACCCGTATTAAATAAACTATTTGATGCGGGTTTTTTGTATTTAAATGATTTCTTAACGAGTAACTAGATTGATCTAAACTTTAGGTCTATGTACACTTATGTAATTGTATAATAGATAGGTATATTTGTGGTTATGGTCAAAAAAGAAGAAGATACTCTTAAACCAATTGCGGCGTTATGTAAAAGAAGAGGCTTTATTTACCCAGGGTCTGAGATCTATGGAGGATTTGCCAATACTTACTCTTTTGGGCCATATGGCACAGAATTAAAGAAAAATGTTAAAGATCTTTGGTGGAAAATGTTTGTCCAACAAAGAGATGACATTGTGGGACTAGATGGACCTATTTTACTCCATCCAAAAACCTGGGAAGCCTCAGGTCATGTAGATGGGTTTAATGACGCCATGATCGATTGTAAAAGTTGCAAGGGAAGGTTTAGAGCTGACCATTTAATCGAAAATGCAACAGGGGAAGATGTAGAAGGTCTTAGTGTAGAAGAGATCACTGATAAAATTTCCTCTCATTCTATAAAGTGTCCAAAATGTGGTGCAAATGACTTTACTGCAGCAAGATTTTTCAACCTGATGTTTAGCACTAAAATGAGTAAGACCCAAGAAAAGGGAGATGTGGCTTATCTAAGGCCAGAAACAGCACAAGCGATTTTCTTAGAGTTTAAAAATATTGTAGATACCATGAGAGTAAAAATTCCTTTTGGGATTGCTCAAATCGGTAAAGCTTTTAGAAATGAAATTACTCCAGGGAATTTCATTTTTAGAGTCATTGAATTTGAACAAATGGAAATCGAATACTTTATCGAAGAACAAGATTGGGAAAAGGTTTTTACTGCATTTTTAGAGAATATGCACAAGTGGTGTAGAGTAATTGGCCTTAAAGAAGATAAATGTCATGAAAAAGAACACGCTCAAGAAAAGCTTTCTCATTATTCAAAAAGAACAGTAGATATTGAGTATGACTTTCCATTTGGAAGATCAGAGCTTTATGGTCTTGCATACAGAACAGATTTTGATCTAAATCAGCATGTTGAACATTCAAAAAAGAAACTCGAATACCACGATTTAGAAAATAAAAAGAAATACATTCCTCATGTCATTGAGCCAACATTTGGTGTCGATAGAACAATTTTAGCCCTTTTATGTGATGCTTATGAAGAACAAGAATTAGAAAATGGTGAAAAAAGAACTGTTTTACATTTAAGTCCTCTGGTAGCTCCTGTGAAAGTTGCTGTTTTTCCTTTAATGAAAAAACCAGAACTTACTGGTATAGCAAAAGAGATTCATACAAAACTTCAAAAGCTTTTTGCTTGTGAGTATGATGTTTCTGGTGCAATTGGAAAAAGATATCGTAGGCAAGATGAGCTAGGGACTCCATTTTGTGTAACTGTTGATTATGACACTTTGGAAGATCAAACAGTTACATTAAGAGATAGAGACTCTATGCAACAAGAAAGAATTAAAATAGATGACCTACAAAAGGTTTTATTAGACAGGCTTTCTTTAGATTTTGATTGACGAGCAAGCTTATTATCGTTAGCTTGAAAGAAAACAAGAGTGTTTTTTCATGACTAAAGATGATGAAGTTTTTATATCAATTGTGGTTGTTTTAACAAAATTTCCTCACTTGATTCGTCATACTCTAAACAGTATTGCTAAACAAACTTTTTCTTCTTACGAAGTTTTAGTAATCACTAAAAGATCAGAACAACAACTTGTTGAAATTCCCAAAGAGTTAGGAGATAAAGCACGTTTATTTCGTTTAAGAGATGCAAGCTTAGGAAAGCTTCTTAATAGGGGAATAGACAAGTCAAAAGGAAAATACATTCAGTTTTTGCAATCAGGTGATGCTTTTTTACAGCCTACAGGCTTAGATGAGATCGCTACAAGCTTAAAAGATCAGTCAGTAGACCTTTTCTATTCTGCGTACATTAAACGTGAAGAGAGCGTAATGTATGCAAAGTATAAGCCTTTTAAAGTAGAAGGTCTAAGAAGAGGAAAGCTATACACTCATTTAGAGTCGTGTGTGTTTTTAAGAAAGAGTCTGATTTCTATAGGAAAATTTTATTCGGGGCTTACCTATCATCCAGGGCTTGAGATCTTACTTCGCTTTTTCCAAGATGACAAAATGACAAATATCTTTGTAAAAAAAGTGTTTTGTGATCATGAGGTAAAAAGAAAATCGCCTGCAGAAGTTTTCCATGAAGTTGCTGAAATCTTTTGGATTTTATGCAAACGAGTTGGAATTTTTCAGGCGATTCGTTGGTTTTTCTTACAAGAACATTTTCATGTCTATCAGTGGACAAAAAGAATGCTTAAAAAAGCATTCTTCCGAACTTAAACCTTTTTTTCATCGATTTTTCTTTTGATATACGCATCAATTGAAATTTTTCCAGGACCAAACATTAATACGATTAGACATGTGATAAGAAAAGCAAATGGAGCTGCATTTACGATTAAAGAAGGGTTTGTAACCCACTCAAACCTTGTAAATACATGAGCATGCGCCGTTGAATAGGCTACCATCATAATAATTGATAGAGGAAGACTAACCAATCTAGAAGCAAAGCCAAAAATTAAAAATAGACCGCCTATTAGTTCTAAACCAGCTACCATAGAAGCATGAAAATGTGATAGGGGAATCCCTAGGTCTGCAAAAAAGTCTGCTACTTTACCAATATCACTAAATTTTCCATAACCTGCCTTATAAAATTGAAATCCCCAAGTTATTCTCATTAAAAATAAAAAGACACTTTGTAGGTTACTAAAAACATTTATTATCCATTGATAAATGGTAGCGATAAATCGAATAAAAGCATTTTGAATCATAGGTATCTCCTAATAAATTTCTTTTTAATATTTACAATGGTTATTAATTAATTAAAATTCAAGGCGATAGTTCTTGATTGTCTTTTTTTTCTGGGGTAAACTGTTTCTATTAAAATGAGGTTTTATGGAACATATTTCAGGAAAAAGCTTAAAAGAGATAAAAAAATGGATGGATGACAATGGTTTTCCAAAGTTTTGTGCTTCTCAAGTGGTTAATTGGATCTATCAAAAAAAAGTTTTTTCTTTTGATGAGATGACAAATCTATCAAAAAGTTTAAGAGAAAAGCTTAAAGAATCATTTACTCTTCCAGCTCTTAAACATGTTAAAGAAGAAGTATCGCAAGACAGACAAACTATAAAATTTCTTTTTGAATGTACTGATGGAAAAAAAGTTGAAGCGGTTTTAATTTATTCAGATCAAAGAAGAACAGTGTGTGTTTCTTCTCAAGTAGGTTGTCCTGCAAGGTGTGCTTTTTGTGCTTCGGGTAAAGAGGGGCTTTTTAGAAACCTTACTTCTTCAGAAATCATAGAACAAGTGTTATTGATAAATAAGTTTTTAGAAAAAGATAATGAAAAGGTAACTCATATTGTATTTATGGGAATGGGGGAGCCATTAGAAAATTACGATTCTGTTGTTAGAACAATAAAGCTCTTAATTTCTAAAGATCATTTAAACTTATCCCAAAGAAGGGTCACAGTATCAACTGTTGGTGTTGTTGAAAAAATCTTAGCATTAAAAGAAGAGTCTTTTAGAGTAAATCTTGTTCTATCCTTACATGCACCAAATCAGCATATCAGAAAAAAAATCATACCTTATGCAAGGAAATATCCATTAGAAGATGTATTAAAAGCGGTTGATAAATATTCAAGGGAAACGAAAAGAGATATTACATTTGAATACACTTTAATCGAAAACATCAATGATAAACTAGAGCATGCAGAAGAGCTTGTAAAACTTTTAGAGAAAAAACATTGCTGTGTGAATATTATCCCTTATAATCCTGTGTTAGGGTTAAACTTAAGAAGACCACAAGTTGAGCAGATAAAAGCTTTTGTAAACAAGTTAAAGTCTAATAACATCGTGACTACTTGGAGATATACAAAAGGAAAAGATATCCAAGCTGCCTGTGGTCAACTAGCGCTTAAAAAGTAGGTATGAATGTCTCTTGCACATCTAATGACTTTTCTAAGGATCTTTTTGATTCCTTTTTTTCCAATCATTTACTTATTTGGATCTTACCTGTCTATTCCATATCAAGCAGTTCCATTTATTCTTTTCGTATTGCTTGTAATCTGTCAGGTATCTGATGTATTAGATGGTCTTTTTGCAAGGAGAAGAAATGAAGTTACTGACCTTGGGAAAGTATTAGATCCAATGGCAGATAGTGCTCTTAGCCTTTCCATTTTTTTATGTTTTACAAAACCACCTGTATCCTTGCCTATTGTTTTAGTATTGGTGTTTTTATATAGAGAGTTTGTGATTTCTACTTTAAGGATTCTTTGTGCTCTAAAAGGGTTAGCATTGGGTGCTAGAATGTCTGGAAAGATAAAAACAATGCTTCAAGGGTGTATATTTTTTGTCATCCTTATCTTAATGAGTCTTTATAGTTTCAACCTAATTTCTTCAAGAGCATTAGAGACAAGTAGTGTAATTTTAGTGACAATCACAGCTATTTATACTGTGATATCTGCGGCAGATTATATATGGTCAAACCGCAGATATATTAAAATGGCATGGTCTTCTTAGGAAGCTTTCTTTTGGATGTTTAATTGAGCTTTTGCTTGATTGCTTTGTTGTTGTTCAGTTTGAAGTTTTTCAATCTCTTTTTGGATCCATTTCATATTTTCCATTGCTCTGCCTTTTACCTGCTCAGGTAATGAATTGCATTGCAAAAGGGTGATGCTCGCGTTCAAAGCTTCTGAGTAGTTACCAATCCAAAAAGCAGAAACAGAGTGTTCCATTAAAAGACCCCATTCATAGATCCAGTTTTCAATAAATAAAATATCATCAGGCATAGGCATTCTAAGTGCTAAGCTTGTAATCGCATATGCTTCATGAAACTTTTTTTGGTTTCTTAAGTTTTGGGCAATGTAGTACAAAGGCTCTGCTCTTGTAGAGCGATAAGCAAAAGCTTTATAGTAGTTTTGCATGTAAGTATCAGAAGGTTTGTTTAAGATTTGTTGCATTTTAGCTATTTGATAAATAGACCAAAAAATCTCTTGATCCCATCCGCCCATTCTGATTCTTTTATCATAGTTTTCAATAGACTTTTCATATTGCGCGCAATCACGATAACTTTGAGCTAGATAAAACTGGTATCTTGAGTTATTAGGTTCTTTTAGCATTGCTTTTTCTAAAATAGCAGCATCTTTTTCATATTTTAAAGGATCTGCAGATCTATTACCTTCATGAGCACGAATAAAGTTTCTTACATTTGGCATAATAGCGCAGCTTTTTGCATCTTCACAACGGACAATTTCATGAACAACTCCTTCCCAACGCCAGTTTAAATGGTTGTTGATAAGCTGCGTTCTTTCATATCGAGAACCAGCGTAGTCAGATGTGATAAAATAAAAATCTTCTTTAAGTGCTGGTAGTTTAAAACCTTCGTCATACAAAAGCTCTTCATCGGCATCGATAAATAAAAGATAGTCTCCTTTTCCTTTAGCGCTTGTTAGTGCGTGGTTTCTATTGTACTCAAAGTTTTGCCAAGGCTCTTCAATAAGCTCTCCTGGAATGTCTTTCATAAAATCTTTTATCATTTGTTGAGTTCCATCAGTAGATCCAGTATCACAAATAACCCAATAGTCAATGATAGGTTTTACAGAAGCTAGACAGCGTTTGATTACTTTTGTTTCATCTTTAACGATCATGTTTAAACAGACAGTTTTTTTCTTTTTATTTACAGGGGGAGCTGAAAATACAAAACAAAAAGAGAAAATACAAAATAGGAAAAAGTTTTTCATATGTTAGCCTTTAAAATTGTTAGATACTTTTCAGGCTAACATATAAGAGATTATTTTTTTTTAAACCTTTTGGTAGAGGGTTAAAAACTAGCAGTTTTCACTTCAATTGTACTACTGGCAGATGATAGAGGTTCAGTTAAAGTAGGAGTTTTTTCAATATATAATAAGGGCTCATCGCTTTCCCATGCGCAGATAATATCACCAGTTTCGTTAATCCCTAAAGAAAAGTCTCCAACCGATTTTATGGAATTAGATAATGTTTGAACTGAAGACCAATATCCATTATTTGTTGCGGCATATAATAGGTTATTTGCTTGTTCAACACCTTTCCAAATACAAACCACATTTCCACTATCATCAGAGGCTACTTTAAAGGTAAATGCATTAATACCAGATGCTGAAATATAATTTGGTGATTGCCAGGATGTGGCATATTTAGCAGAGGTAATTCTTGTATTTGTTCCATCATTTTCAGCCCATACACAAAATCCATTTCCTGATGAATCAATAGTTACCTGTGGAAACTGAGAGATATAATTGGATGTAGAAACTTTAGCTGAAGACCCCCAACTTCCCGATGAAAAAATACTCGTGCAAGCATGTAGATTTCCTGATAAATCATATTCTCCCCAAGAACAAATAGCATTACCAGAAGCATTTATTGCAACTGAGGGATATAAACTATTAGCATTTGAAGCAGAAAGAGTCTGTGGTGTTTGCCATGATCCTGATGTGTACTGTCTAGCCTGGATTCTAAGAGAACCAGAATCCGAATAAGACCAACATGCAATTGCATCCCCAGAAGAATTGATACTAATTTGAGGGTTAAAAGCATTTGTATTTGCATTTGAAAGTGCCACAGCGGAATCCCAACTAGTTCCATCAAATCTTGAAGAAAAGATTCTAGAATAGGTTCCATTATTAGATACCCACAAGGCTATTGAAGTCCCATTTGCACTTGAAACAACAACAGCATTTTTACAAAAGTAATTTGGGTCTGAAAGCATTATAGGATCTTCCCATATATTTGATGAATTTAATCTGTTTGCAAAAACTGTGTTATTATCATCAGTTTTCGTTGAAACAAGCATCCCTGAGATATTAGAATTTACTGAAAAGCATGAAGCTTTTAAATTCCTCAAATTATAACTAAGATTGTCTGGATTTGACCAAGATCCGGAAAGTTCATCAGTCCATTTTATTTGAGCAGGAAGACTTGGATTAGACGCTTGGTCATTCCATAAAGCAAAACCATCACCATTTGAATCTATATCACAATAGAGAGTACTTAATCCACAAGATCCATTATAAATCAATGTTGAAGCAGACCAAGTGACAGAGTATAAAGTTGATAGTGAAAATGAAATCAAGCTTAAAAATTTTATCATAACAATACTCCTTAAGAAAAATTTAAGAAAATAGATACTAAAATAACTAAAATTCTTAAAGAAAAATTTTTAAGTCTCGATTATTTTGTAGTAAGAATTTTAGTAAAATTGTATTTTAATTTTTTTTAATCCTTAGGAGTTATCGATGGTTAGAATCTTAAGTTTAATATTTTTTTATAGCTCTCTTTTAGCATTAGAACCTACAGAAAACACAGGAAAAAGAAGGTTAACAGAGTATCCCAATTTCTTCTTTGTAGAAGCCGGTACTGGGGTAGGTCATGGAATACAAGAAGCGATTGATTCAGGAATGTTTAATATCTACTTTAGCATGGATATAAATACAAAGTATCAAAAAAACCCAATAAACAATCCCAATATTACTTTTGAAGAAGGAGATGTGGGAGCTTCTTTTAGTAACTTTATTAGTTTACTTTATTTACCTGCAACTTTTTGGTTAGATGCTATTTTTTCACCGGTGACAGCACAACTACTTTATGATTCTGGTGTTATAAATGCATTGTGCCCTCTTCTAAATACTCTAGATCAAATAAAAGCAAGTCCTATAAAAACTCATACAATTATGATTAATAGTATTCAGTATATATCGGAAGCTTATAACATACCTCTTAGTACAATTGAAAATAAGCTTTATGAAATAAATCCCTACTACCATTTAGAGTATATTCAAGCAGGGGATGGGGGGATTATTGTAGAAAGTAATTGTTTAGTAGCAACTCCTCCATAAAAAACATTGATACCTAGTCTTTAGTAGGATAACCATATTTTTTTGCTAAAGATTGCAAGTTAGCAAAGTCTTTAGGTGGTATAACTTTTTTAAGCTGACTCCAGGTAAGTCTTCTAGGGTATTTCACTTTGCTATTTAGCTTTTTTTTGATAAAAAGAGCTTGGTTTTCTGGCTTAACACCTAACCTTTTAAATATTATAGGAAATACCTCTTCAAGGTCTTCAATCTTATAACGAAATTCAGAACCCTTTTCTGCTTTAAGGTTCCAGTAATACCAGTATTTAGCTAGCTGGGTAATAAAAGAGTCTTTTTCATCTATTTCTGGAATTGTTTTAAAAATATAATCCCATGTTTTTTTGCATACCAAAGAATGTTGATTTTTGATCTCAAGCTTGGAGGAGATATTGTTAAAGTACCAAGAAGAAATTACATCAAGTGGATTTCTAACCTGATGAAATACATGTTTAAACTTCATATTTTTTAGGTAAGGGCCAAAAGGGGGAGCAAGAGAGTCATCAAAAAACCATGAGACAATACCATCTTTAAGAAAATGCTCATGTCCTACTAAAATATTATTTAGGATCAAAAAAGAAGACATGTGGTAAGTACCACTTCTTCCACAGCTTTTAATTAACACTAGATGTTCTGAGCTTTTTTCATTTGGATTGTGGCAATAAGCATTACAGAGAAAAAGAAGGAAAAAGATATTTTTCAAATAGTTCATTTTTATACTAGTTAATTGTTAGAAGCAGGAGTAATATCTACAGATTTTGAAATGAGTTGAACTCCTGGAAGTTTATGATTTGTTCCCATATCTCTAAAGTAATTGATGTTATTTACTACTTTTTCTAAAACATTTTCACTCAGATCAGGAGTTTGCATCAATCTCATTGTAGCTAAAAGAGCATCTGCATATCGATTAAGATAAAAAGCATTGTCTGCTACTTCTAGTAATAGTTTATGCCTATAAACTCCTACGTCAACATTTAGAAGATCTTCTGGCATTGGAATACTTAAGGCTAAATTTGCCATTGTAAACGCAGCTTCATACTTTTGTTGGGCTCGATAGATTTGTGCAATTTGAAAAAGAGGTTCTGCTCTATGGGGAAAAGAGGCATATGCTTTAAAGTAGGTTTGAACACATTCTTCTTGTGGATATCCTAAGAGCTGTTTAGCAACACCTGTATAATAAATAGAAAGATATTTTTCTTCATCTTCGCCTTCAAAGCTTGCTCTTTTTTTATAATACTTAATTGCTTCTTCATATTTTTCACAGTCAAAATAACTTTGAGCTAAATAAAAAAGATTTCTCTTGTTATCAGGTTCTTCTTTTAAAGCTTCAAGTAAGATTTGAATATCTTCTTCAAAAACATTTGAATTTTGAGATCTCGCTCCTTGTCTTCTTATTTTATAGTGCATGTTCATTAAAAGAGCTTGTTTGTCGACATCATCACAAATAACTACTTCATGAACAGGGCCTTTCCAATACCAATTTAAGTGGTTATTGACAATTGAGATTCTATGGAATCTCGTTTCTCCCATAAGACAGGTCATGATATAAGCATCTTCTTTTAGACTTGGAAACTCACTATTTTCTTTTTGTATTAGCTCTTCATCAGCATCGATAAAAAGTAAATAATCGCCTTTCTTTTTTGCAAGTGAAAGAGCATGGTTGCGATTGTATTCAAAGTTTTTCCAAGGATGCTCATAAAGTGTTCCAGGGATATCTTTTAAACACTCTTTAATAATTGATTGAGTGTTATCAGTAGAGCCGGTATCTACAATTATCCAATGATCGATAAAGGGTTTTACAGAATTAAGACACCTTTCTATAACTTTGCTTTCATTTTTAACTATCATATTTAAGCAGATAGTTTTCTTCTTTTCTTTTGGTTCCTCATTAGCATGTAATAAACCAAAAAGTCCTATAAAAATTAAAAGCGTATAATTTATTTTCATTAATCTATCCTTAATATTGTAAAGAATGCTCTCACAGATCCAGGGTCTGCAGCTTCCCAATCTAGGCGAGAACCCATACCCGGTGAATCGGCGTTAATTACATCTAGAGTAGTATTTGCAGTTGTAACTGATAGAATAAGCTGAATGTTTTCTAGTGAAGAGTTTGCTGCAAGGTTCATTGTTCCTGCAGGCAATTCTGTTCCATTTACTCTTAGAGCTACTTGTCCGTTATCACCCACATCAAGACCATAGGTAATTAAGTAAGTTCCAGTATTAATGATTGTAAACTGTCCTCCAGTTAAATCTGTTAACTGCGCATAGGTAATACCAGTTCCACATGAAGATAGTAAAGATGTAAAGGCAAAAGCTTGTTGACCATATACATTTGTTCCACCTGTAACAGTAATATCATACCTTGACATACAATCATTTGAAATAGAGCCAGTAGCACCTCTCGGGCCGGTAGGTCCAGTAGCTCCAGTAGCTCCTGCAGGACCAGTTGCACCAGTTGGACCGGTTGCACCAGTTGGGCCGGTAGCTCCCGTTGGACCAGTAGCGCCAGCAGGACCAGTAGCACCCGTTGGACCGGTAGCGCCTGCAGGTCCGGTAGCACCAGTTGGTCCTGTTGCACCAGTTGGACCGGTAGCACCAGCTGGCCCAGTAGCACCAGTTGGGCCAGTTGCCCCTGTAGGTCCGGTAGCACCAGTTGGT
>Ga0180430_10000756_pt1 | contig 34113 bp, 31 predicted proteins | sample SS_ome_9_FD_132999 | JGI IMG/M metagenome (GOLD analysis project Ga0180430, IMG submission 132999) | Hypersaline lake sediment archaeal communities from the Salton Sea, California, USA - SS_1_S_2 metaG | ecosystem: Environmental > Aquatic > Non-marine Saline and Alkaline > Hypersaline >... | reverse complement strand
TGCCGCCGGTGCGCAAGATGCGCGCCTACCTCGAACGCCTGCACGCAGCGCCCATCGAGAGCCCGCATGCAGCATGCCCGGCGCCGGTAATCGTCGCCGGGCACGGCAAAGGCCTGGTCCGCGTCGCGCGCGAGCTCGCCGACGGCTCCTTCCTGTTCCTGCAACCGCTCGCCGCGGTGCACATGGCGCGCGAGCTGCTCGGCCCGGACAAGGAACTGCATGTCGCGGTGCGCTGCGTGCTCGACAGCGACGCCACGCGTGCGCGTGAGCTCGCGCGACGCGCCTGCGCATTCTACATTTCCCTGCCGGCTTACCACGCGCGCTGGGCGGAGCTCGGCTACGACGAGAGCGACTGGAGCGGCGGCGGCAGCGATCGGCTGATCGACGCCATCTGCGCGTGGGGCGACGCGACGCTGCTGCGCGAGAAGCTCGCTGCCTTCGCCACGGCCGGCGCGACCCACATCGTGCTCTATCCCTGCAACCCCGATGAGCACTATCGCCCCGACAGTGCGATGTCGACGCACTGGAACTGGCCCTTGCTCGAGGCGCTCGCGCCGCGCTGAGCGCGCCCGGTGCGGGGCAGGCCACACCGTGATACGCGCGCGGCCCTGACCGGTTGAACTGGCGCGCGGGCAGGTTATAGTCCCGCGGCGATGTTCTGCGGACGGGATCCCATGCCAAGATTTCCCTCATTGATTTTGCTGACGCTGCTAGGCGCGCTGCTCGCTGCCGGCATCTCGGCGGCGCTGGCCGGCGCCAGCGTTGCGGAGTACGGCACCTTGTTGCGTGACAGTGCCCTGGTGGCCAACCCCGGCGGCGCCGAGATGCGCCGCCTTGCGGCCGGCACGACCGTCGAGGTGCACGGTCGCCAGGGCTTGTGGCTGCTGGTCACCGCGCCCGGCGCGGATGCGGGCACGCGCGGTTGGACCCGGCTGACGGCCGTGCGTCTCGGCGGCGCGGCCGGCGCGGCCGGCGCGAGCACCGCGAACGCACCCTCGGAGAGCGGTTTTGCGCGCTTCTCGCGTTCGATTACCGGCCTGCTGGGCGGGCTGCGCGGTCGCGAGACGCGCACCGCGCATGCGACGATCGGTATCCGCGGGCTCACACCGACCGAGCTGCGCACCGCGCATCACGATGCCGCGGCACTGGCCACCGTCGCCGGGCTGCGCGCCTCGCGCGAGGAGGCGGAACTGTTCGCGAGCGCGGGCGGGCTCGAGGCCCGCGTAGTCGGCGAGCTGGCCGTGCCGGCCGTGGGAGATCTACGGTGAGCCCGCGCTTGACGCTCGCGCGCGCGCTGCGGGTCGCCACCTTGCTGCTCGCCGGGCTGCTTGCGATGCCGGCCGCGGCGTTCGATTTCGGCAACCTCATCGACAAGGTCAAGGAGGCCGACGTGTCGCGCATCGTCGATGTCGGCAAGCGGCTCGTCGACGCCACGCGCGAGATGAGCGAAGTCGAGGAGGTGCAGCTCGGCGGCGATCTCGCCGGCCGCCTGCTCGGCGCGATGCCGCCGCTTGCCGACCCGCAAGCGCAGACCTACGTCAACCGCCTGGGCCGCTGGCTGACGCTGCAGACCTCGCGTCCGGATCTGCCGTGGCACTTCGCGATCGTGCAGAGCGACAGCCTGGGCGCTTTCGCCACGCCCGGGGGCTACGTCTTCGTGACCACGGGGCTGGTCGCACTGATGCGCGACGAAAGCGAACTGGCCGGCGTCCTCGCCCACGAGATTTCCCACGTCGTCGAGCGTCACCACGTCCACGCGGTGATGAGCAAGGCGCGCGCCGGCCTGGCCCGCGATGTCGTCGCCGACATCGCGGCTGATTACACGAAAGGCAACCCGATGGTCACGCAGGCCGTGCTGGAAGGTGGCATGAACGTCTACGCCAGTGGTCTCGACCAGGAAGACGAGTTCGCCGCCGACCGCGCCGGCGCCGTGATCGCTGCGCGTGCCGGCTACGATCCCTTCGGCCTGCTGATGCTGCTCAACACGCTCGATGCGCTAGACCCGGCCGAGCCACGCGCGGCGCTGCTGTTCGCGACCCACCCCGATACCCGCGAGCGCATCGAACAGCTCGCCGCCGCGAGCGCCACCCTCGACGGCGACTACGCCTCCCTGCTGGCCGATCCGGCGCGCTTCGAACGGGCGCGCGCCGCCATTACCGGTATGCCCTGAGGAGATCCGCCAGCGTCACCTCACGTCGTGGCACAGCCCCGGCTGCAACACCCGGATGCCTTCGAAGGCGGCGCGGGCGCGACCATGCTGGAACGTTGCCACCGCGATCAGCCAGGCCGCGACGATGCGCTTCGGCGGCGTGCCGATGGCACGCGCGACGTCGGCGTGGACGTTGCGGCGTTCCTCGAGCCAGCGGCCCGCCTCGGCGAGGCCGCTGCGAACGACGAGATGCGTCTCGCGTGCGGACCAGGCGCGGATCGGGCAGGCGAAATGGTGCTCGAGCGGCAGGCAGCTGCTCCAGATCCAGGTGAGGTCGCGGCCGTCGTCGAATTCGAGCGCGATGGAGACGTAATCGTGACTGAGGGTGCTGTCCTCGGCCTTGCTACTGGGATGCTCGTCGAGCCGCCAGCGCCAGGCGAGCGTCGTCTCGGGCGTGAGCGGGAGATCCAGCGCCGTGCGGATGATGCCCTGGTCGTCGTGCGCGTCGAGACAGATACGCCCATCGCCGGGCGCGCCGCATGCGCGCCAGATGTCGCTGCTGCCTGTCTCCACCAGGTAATCCCAGCCGGAGGGCGGCGTGACGGCGGCGGCAAGGCGTTCGCGTTCGGCGACGAGCGCGGGCGCCGCATGGGTCGGCAGCAGTGCGTCGAGTCCGTGCGCGGCGCTGCCGGGCCAGGCCAGCACGAGCACGTCCAGCGCGCCGGCGAGCCTGTCGTAGGCCTGCTGCGGCGTATCCAGTGCACCCTGCTCGTCGCGCCACATGCCCAGATAGATCCCGAGCTCGAGCTCGCCGTCGACATCGGCGACGAAGCTGCCCGAGTCACGCGTGACGTTGACGATGCGCCCCCCCGGCGCGACGCGCGCCCACAAGTGAAATCCCGGACCACCGTGGAGATGCGGGTGTCGTGCAGACCAGCCGATACGTCCGCTCCCGATCAGCGTGTAGGACTGTCCCCGGCGCAGGCGCAGCCCGGTGCCGAGCCATGGCCGGCGGTTCGCCGGCAGGTGCAGCGCCCGCGTGCGCGCGCCGAGCGCGGCGGCGGCCGGCGCGAGGCCGGCCTCTAGCGCGATGACGTCGTGCATGGTTGGACAGGTCTCCGGGTCGGGGCCGTGAGCGGGACGACTCGCACGCGCTCGCTTCGCTGGCGTAGCATAGGGGCGCTCCGCGGGGACAATCGGGCCTGCCCGCAGGCGCGACGCGCGGCGTCCGGCGGTGCGCAGTGTATCGCGGATGAACACGCCGCGCAGGCCGGCGCCGTGCCCCGCGACCGCGTGGCACGGCGCCGGGCGCGGTGTCGACGACGGAATTTCGGTCCGGGACCGCCCGGACCCGTATCGCAGACCAGGGGAGACGATTCACAGATGGAATTCATCAGCATCGAAGACGCGATCGCACGGGACGGACTGCGTCTGATCATCGTGCGCAACACGCCCAGCCCGTGGGGCCAGGCAGCCAAGGCGATGATGGAGTACAAGGGGCTGGACTTCGCGCTTGCCGGCCAGGAGCCGGGCGGGGAGAACGCCGAGCTGCTGGCGTGGTCCGGGGTCAACAGTGGCCCGGTCGTGGCATGGAACGACGAGCCGCCGATCAATCGCTGGGACGACATCCTGATGCTCATCGAGCGCCTCGCCCCGGGCAAGCCGCTGCTGCCGCAGGAGCGCGCCGGCCGGGCCAAGGCGCTCGGCCTTGCGCACGAGATCTGCGGCGAACTCGGTCTGGGCTGGAACCGTCGCCTCGAGTTGTTCCATCCCGCCATGCAAATGGAACAACCGCCGCCGCCCGTACAGAGCATGGCCCGCAAGTACCGTTACAATCCCGAGGAAGCCGCACGCGCGGTCGAGCGGCAGGTTGCGACGCTCGAGTTCCTGCATGCCGAACTCGAAACGCAACGGGCGCGTGGTTGTGCGTACTTCGTCGGGGACCTGTTGAGCGCTGTCGATTTCTACTGGGCCGCGTTCTCGACCATCATCAAGCTCCCACCGGCGGGCGATGTACCGGTGCCGGACGGTTTCCGTCCGATGTTCGAGATTCTCACGCCGGAGCTCGACCAGGCGATGACGCCCCTGCTGCTCGAGCATCGCGACAGGATGCTGCGCGATCACTTTCGTATCCCGATGGAATTCTGAGCAGGCATGCGCCGAGGAGCAGCACAGCAGTGAAGATCCGAATCGGCTTCGGCCTGGTCAACTACCCCTTCGAAGACGGCAAGGGCTTCTTCCGCTGGGTCGAGATGCTGGAACGCAACGGCGTCGACTCGGTATGGCAGTCCGATCGCCTGATCTCGAGCGACAACTACCTCGAGTCCCTGAGCGCACTGGCCTCGCTCGCCGGCTGCACGGAGCGCATCAAGTTCGGCATGAACGCGATCGTGGCACCACTGCGCGATCCGCTGGTGCTCGCCAAGCAATGCGCGACGATCGACTACCTCAGCGGCGGCCGCCTGCTGCCGATGTTCGGTGTCGGCTATCCGAAAGCGGCGGAGTGGGCGGCCACCGGACGTAGCTCGCAGCATCGCGGCTCGCGCGCCAACGAGATGTTCGAACTGCTCACCCGGCTGTGGAGCGAGGAGCGCGTGACCTTCGAGGGCAAGTTCTACCAGTACCGCGACGCGACCATCGCGCCGCGGCCCATCCAGCAGCCGCTGCCGCTGTGGATCGGCGGCAATTCGGATGCCGCCATCAAGCGCACCGCGCGACTCGGCTCCGGTTGGATCGGCGGCATCGCGGCGCCCACCGACGTGGCCCGCGTGATCGCCGGGATCAAGGCGGAGGCGTCACGCCTGGGGCGGCACATCGACGACGACCACTACGGCACTTCGCTGGCGTTCCGCATCGGCTCGAAGCACGACGACGCGGTGGTCAATTCCCCGTTCGTCAAGCGCACCGGCATCGGTGAGAAAGTCGATCTCGACCCGTTGTTCTGCATCGGCAGCAGTAATGACGTCATCGCCCGCTTGCGCGAATACATCGATGCGGGCGCATCCAAGTTCGTGCTGTTCCCGATCGCCGCCGGCGAGCGCGACGCCGTCGAGCAGACGCGACGCATCATCGACGAGGTCATGCCCGTCATCGAAAACTGAGCACGGGCCCGCGCGGCGCCGGTCAGGCGCCGCGCGCCGTGTCAGCGACGCGGACGGTCGTTCGCGCGGGGACGGGCCTCGTTGACGCGCGCGGTACGGCCGCGCAGCATGGCACCGTTGAGCTCGGCAATCGCCGCCTCGCCTTCGGACGCGTTGGGCATGTCGACGAAGCCGAAGCCTTTCGAACGCCCGGTCTCGCGGTCCATGATGACCTTCGCATCGGCTACTTCGCCATGCTGTTCGAATGCTTCGCGCAGCTCTTCTGCCGTCATGTCGTAAGACAGGTTGCCTACGTAGATATCCATAAGTGATTGCCTCTGGGAACGTGCCGTCGCTGAGAACTACCGGGCACCTGCCTGACGGCGGCGACGAGGGCCGGAGCAAAGACAACGGAGCGTTCGCGCCGGTGCGCAGGCACACGGCGTCTCGTGGCGCGGAAGGCCTGGCGTGCGCGACGGCCTCGCACTGCCCCCCGGGTCGTAACAGCGCGGGTGCGCGCGCGGCGGAGCGCGCGGACAGCTTGCGGTATGGGGCGAAACTGGGTGAGGGCAGGCAAGCGCGGGAATCTCTGGAAGCGGACCGTGGGAGCGACGACGTGAACGATTCGGGGACGCCTTGACGGCCAGTCAGGCAATCGTTGAGGACGCTGTCAGCGACAGTCTCCCCGGCGCGAACCCGCTCATCTGGTGCTGCGATGGCCCTCTCGAAAACGTGCGCCTTGCGCGCTTGGAGGCATCATAGACCGGCCTGCACGGGGTCGCAATCCTGAACTGCGCCGCGGCCACGGCGATATTGCGGCGCAATAAAGCCACTCCAGCCGCGCGGCGCCGTCAACGTTCGATGACGACCTTGCCGTAGAGTTCGCGGCTCTCGATCAGGCGCATACCATCGAACAGCTGCGCGAACGGCAGGCGGCGATATATCACGGGCTCGATGGCACCGACCTTGAGCAGGTCATAGAGATGCTGCTGACACCTGGCGCCGGTCGCCGGGTCGCGCTCCACGCACATGCCCCAGGCCAGGCCGACCACCGACATGTTCTTCAACAGCATGCGGTTGCACTCGATGCTCGGAATGCGTCCGCCGGCGAAACCGATGATCAGTATGCGGCCATCCCAGGCGATGCAGCGCTTGACCTGGTCGAAGAGATCACCGCCCACCGGATCGTAGATGACGTCCGCACCGCGCCCCCCGGTCAGTCCCTTGACCTGTTCGACGATATCGCCTTCGCGGTAGTTGATCAGGTGGTCGGCACCGTTCTGGCGACAAACCTCGAGCTTCTCCGCGCTCCCGGCCGCCGCGATCACTTCGGCGCCGAAGATTTTTCCGAGCTGAATCGCGGCGAGGCCGACGCCGCCGGCCGCACCGAGTACCAGCAGTACCTCGCCCGGCGCGATGCGCGCGCGGTGTACGAGCGCGTAATAAGACGTGCCGTAGGTCACGCTGAGCGCCGCTGCCTGCACATCGCTGACGTGGTCCGGCACCGTCCAGGACGTCGCGCTGTCGGCGAGGAAGCAATCGGCCAGCATCCCGGCCTCGTTATTGAACGAGACGACGCGCTGACCGATCTCGAACGGGCTGTCCGGACCGACCGCCTCGACCACGCCAACGCCCTCGACCCCGGGCACCGCGGGCAATGGCGCGCGCACCTGGTAGCGACCCTGGCAGATGAGCAGGTCGGGGAAGTTCAATGACACCGCCGCGGTACGTACCCGGGCCTGACCGGCACCGGGATCCGGCACCGGCCGTTCGACCCACTCGAGAACTTCCTCGTAGCGCCCGTAACGCTCGAATTGCCAAGCCTGCATCGTAGCCGCTCTCCGCTGTAGAACCTCGCGCCGGCCGCTCAGATGAGCGTCGTCGAATCCGGCTCGGCGATGACCTCGTTGTCGATGTGGCCGAGACCGTCGATCGCGATCTTCACGCGGTCGCCGGCGACCAGGAAGCGCTTCGGGTCGAAGCCGATCCCAACGCCGCTCGGCGTGCCGGTGACGATGAGGTCACCGACCTCGAGGGTGAACGCCGTGCTCAGGTGGGCAACGAGGTCGTAGCAATCGAACACCAGGTTGCGGGTGTTCGAATCCTGCCGCAGTTCGCCGTTGACCCAGGTCTTGAGTCCGAGCGCATGCGGGTCCGCGATTTCGTCGGCGGTGACGAGCGCGGGGCCGAACGGGCTGTGGGTGTCGAAGGACTTGCCCATGGTGAAGGTCTGCGAGCGCATCTGCCAGTCGCGCACGCTGACATCGTTGCACACCGTGTAGCCGGCGATCACCTCGTGCGCACGCTCGCGCGGCACGTGACGGCAGCGCCGCCCGATGACGAAACCGAGTTCACCCTCGTAGTCGAGCTTGCTCGACACCCGCGGCAAGTGGACAGGCTGGTAGGGCCCGTGTGCGGCGGTCGACTGCTTGTTGAAGATCATCGGCACCTTGGGTGTGTCGAGACCAGTCTCCTCGATGTGATCGCGATAATTGAGCCCCACCGCGAGAATCTTCGGCGGCCGCAGTACCGGCGCCAGAAGGGTCACCGCATCGAGCGCGTGGCGCGGGCCATCGGCCGCACCGGCGCGCGCCAGCATCTCCGTGCCGCCGGCGAGCAGTGCGCTCGTCGATCCGGGCAGCCCGGCCGCCGCCAGGTCGACGACGGCATCGCCGTCGAGGCGTCCGCTGCGCGCGGCGCCGTCATGCAGGAAAGTCACTAGTTTCATCGCTGGTCTTCCCTCGTCATTGCGTGGCCGGGGCCGCGCGGTAATGCAGAATGCGCAAGGCGTCCAGGGCCATTTCGTAACCTGGCGGGATCACCACGGTGGTCATGGGGTCGCGGATGATGGCCGGCCCATGGACCACGTTACCAGGCTTGAGTTCGGCCATTTCGTAGACCGTGAACGGCAACCAGCGATCCTTGTGAAAGACCTCGCGCGTACCCACCAGGGCGTCCGGCGCGGGCTCCTCGCCGGCCAGTTCGTGACGCGCCAGGACGGGCTGCGGCTTGGGCGCGATCGCCTCGAGGTTGACCTCGGTGAGCGAATAGCCGGCGCCGCTGAACTTGGCACCTTCGGGGTAGACCTTGGAGTACATCGTCTCGAAGGCGTCGATCATGGCGCGGATGTCGTCCGGACCGCGCATCTCGCCCGCGGGTAGCGCCGTGTCGAAGCTCTCGATCTGGCCGATGTAGCGAGCCGAGACGCCGTAACGGAAGCGGACCCGATCGGGGTCGATGCCTTCGGCCTGCATCTCGGCGCGGGCTTCGGCCTCGAGCTCGCGCCAGGCGGTGTCGATCTCCTGCGCCGTCGTGGCCATCTCGGCGTCGCTCGCGCCATGCGGGATGAGCACCCGCAGGCCGCGATCGTAGCGATGCATGTATTCCGCGCAGGCTGCACCGAAGGCCGAGAAACCAGCCGCCCAGGGCAGGGTGATGACGTCCTTGAACGGAATGCCCTCGGCGAAACCGTACATGTGGACGGGACCGGCGCCGCCGTAATAGAGCAGGGTGAAGTCGTGGGTGTCGTAGCCCTTGGCTGCGACCATGGTACGCAGCAGGTCGTTCATCTCGGCATTGATGATGCCGAGCACGCCGGCGCCGGCTTCGTAGACGTCCAGGCCCAGCGGATCGGCGACGGCTTTCTTCAGCGCGGCGAGCGCGCGCTCGCGATCGAGCTTGATGTGTCCGCCGAGGAAATAGTCCGGATCGACATAGCCGAGTGCGACGTTGATATCGGTGACGGTAAGGCGGTCGTACTCGTGGCAGATACCGACCTTTGCGCCAGCGGATTCGGGGCCCACGTGTAGACGCTTGTACTCGTCCACCCACACCACCGAGCCGGCGCCGTTGCCGGCCGAATCGAGTTCGACCATCGGCAGGGCGAGACGGTGGCCGGCGATGTCGGCGCTCTTGGCGATGCCGATACGGCCCTCGACGATCAGACCGACGTCGAAACTGGTACCACCCATGTCGGCGGTGACGACGTTGTCCAGCCCGAGTTCGCCGGCGACGAACTGCGCGCCGATGAGGCCGCCGATGGGGCCGGAGATCATTGTCTCGTAAAGGCGCGGATACTCCATGTTCACCGCACCGCCGTAGGACAGCAGGGTCAGCAGGCGGCCGCTGAAACCGAGCGCGTGCGCCTCGCGCTCGACGCCGAGTAACGATTCGCGCACCTGCTCGGCGGCGAAACATTGGAACAACAGGCTCTTGAGGCGGTTGTTCTCCTTCGCCACCGGCGCGACGTCGGCCGAGCACACCACCGGTACGTCGAGGCCGCGCGCGGCAACTACCTGTTGCGCGACGTCACGCGCCTGGTGCTCGTGGCGCGGATCGACGAAGGAATAGAGGAACAAGATGCCGATCACTTCGCAGCCGCGGTCGAGCAGCGTCTCGACGTGGCGCCGCACCTGGGCCTCGTTGACCGGGATCAGCGTGTGCCCGGCCGGCAGGTGCACGTTGCCCTGGTAACAGCCTCCGCCCATGCGTTCACTGACGCCGAGGACGTTGCGCGGCTCGACCAGTGGTCGGGTGTGGCGGTGCAGTTGCTGATGAAGACCTTCGGCCTGGCTCTGGCCGAGATAGGTCAGGCCGCCTTCCATCAGGCTGATGTCCTCGAAGCCGCGCGTGACGAGCAGGCCGACTTTGCGTCCCTCACCGGTCAACACGCTGTTCAGCATGCCGGTGCCCGTATAGATGTCGGCCGCGCAACGACGATGGACGTCGCTCGAATCGAGGCCGAGCATCTGCGCGGCGTCGGCGACCGACTCGCGGTAACTGATTTCGGGTTGCTCGCGCCTGCTGATCGATTTGCCGACGGTGAAAGTGCCGTCCGGCTTGACCAGGATGGCGTCGGTCATGGTGCCGCCGGCGTCTAGCGCGAGGATGAAATCGCGCTCGCCACTCGCGCTGGGCGCGCTCGTGCTCATTGGTGTCGTCTCCCCTGGAATGAATTGCTCGAGGACATCTCGCGCACGCAGCGGCGCTCAGTGGCCCGCCCCGTGCGTGGCTGTCGGTGTTCGTCGCCGTCGTCGGCGGTAAGGCGGAGGCGGCGCGCAGGCGCCGCCGTCTTCAGTCGCGACGGACCGGCGTCACGACGCCTGGCGCGCCCACTGCCCGGTAATCACGGTCGAGTGATCCTCGTACCAGTCGTCGCGTTCGTCCTCGAGCGGGTGCCCGAGGTACTCCCGGTAAAAGCGATCCAGGTCCGGCAGCATTTCGAATACCACCGGGTAGCCCGGCGCCACCACCTCGACCGCGTGCTGCGTCGCGCAGCTGGGGCAGAAGAACTCGCGGATCTCCTGCCAGCCGGGCTCCGGCACGGCCGGTGCCGGATCGTAGACCTGCGCCATTTCGGCCAGGGTCTTGCGCGTGCGGATGCGGCAACCGAGCTTCCAATTGCGCCGGTAATCGCCGAAATCGTGCCCGCACTCGCACTTGACCGTACGCTCGCCCGGGGCGCTGGCAACAATGTAGAGCTTGTCGCCGAGGCGCAGCAGGATACGGTCGTCCCACGGCACGCGCTCCTGCAACACGGTCAGGTAGCCGAAGAAGCGATCCTTGTCCTTGCGCGGCAACTTGAGCAGCCGCTCGGTGTTGTCATCGTCGATGGTGCCATCGACGAGTTGCCGGATGAGGTCCAGGCTGATGCTCTGTTGCTCACTCATCGTCGACATCTCCTGCGAAGACGAAATCGCCGGGTAGCTGCCAGAAGCCGGCGAACTCGCGCTGGAACTTGTCGAAAGTGAGGCTCTGCGCGTACATCTCTTTGACCTCGGGCACGAAGTCCTGTGCCATGACGCGTGGACGCTCGCTCTGCCACCAGTCCTCCACCGGCACCGATTCGGCGAGGCGTGCGGTACGCAGCTCCGCGCGGCGCGCGGCGGTTGCCGCGGCATCGAGCACCCAGGTGCCGTCCGCGCCCTGCGCGGCGACCACGCCGTGCATGTCGCTGACGAACGCGTAGTTCGGGCACATGCCGTCATTGAGATCAGCCACCACCGCGGCCGGATCGCGGTCGAGCGGGTCGCCCCAGCCGCCCGAAGATCCGGCGGCGTCGACGAACAGGTCGTTGTCCTTCAACGCGAGTTCGGGGCAGTCGGTCTTCCACACCTCGAGCTTCTTCACGGCGAGCCGCTCGTCGTCGATCATCTCGAGCAGCTCGCGCGCGTCGCGCGGCGTTTCGCCCTGCTCGATGAGCTTGTCGAGATTGGTGCCGCGCGCGGAGATCATGAAGCTGCCCGGACCGGGATACGCGCCGCTCATGCCGATGCCGACGGAGGGCGTGCACGAGAGGCCGCCGTTCGGCCGCGTGAGGGCGACGTGACGGCCCGGCTCCACGCACCAGTGCACGGCCGAGTTGCCCGGGCCGCCGCGGTACTTGCCGTAGCCGAAATAGCCGGGCAACAGCTTGCGCCCGAGGTAGAACAACGGCGGCACCGTGCTCTCGAATTCCTCGGCGTCGCCGATGGTCGCCATCTGCGACCAGGCTGCCCAGACCAGCGGTTCGCCGTCCTTGTAGCACCACGCGCCGCGGCCCGTACCGCCCAGCCATTCGAAATTGGTGAAGCCGTAATTGGTCCCGTCGGCAGTGGTGCCGGCGCCCTGGAAGGCGCCCCAGTTGCCGTCGACGGTGAATGCTTCCTCGAGGTAGCCGCGGCTGAACATGGCGCGGCTCACCGCCCCGAAGCACAGGCTGTTCAGCGCCACGGTCTGCGCCCACAGGTTGGCGTTGGAAGTGTACTCGTTGTCCGGGTTGTAGATGCTGCCGCGCGGGTAGTTGCGCTGCACGGCGAGATCGATGCCGGCGGTGACCTTGGTGTTGTGCGAGAACGAGTTGATCATGCCGAGGAAGACCGCGCAGTCGACGCCGCCGGGGGTGGCGTTGTAGGAGTGATACCCCCACTTGGAGCTGCCTTCGGCATCGAGCAGCACGCCGTTCTCGTTCGGCTCGAGACTGCCACGCACGTGGATCAGCGTGTTCTTGTCGGCGTGCGACCACACGTTCTGCAGCCCCTTGTACTTGACCAGGCGGAAAGCGCAGCCGTTGTAAGTGCCAGGGACGAGCGTCGAGCGCATGTTGTCGACCACCATGCGCCGCGACTCCTCGATCACCTCGCGGATGGCGCGCTTGTAGTAGTCCATGCCGAACTCTTCGATCAGCGCGTGCGTGGCGGCGTGGATCATCGCGCAGCCGGCCAGGCGCATCTTGTCGTCGAGGATGTTCATCGTCGCCGCGCGGGTACGGCGCTCCCAGATCGCGCGCCACCAGCTCTCCTGCTTCAGCTTGCGCCCGGTACGCATGGGCGGGCAGACCAGGCCGTCCATGAACGTGTCGACGGAGAAAGTCGCCCAGGAACCCGCCACCGGCGCGCCGTTCTCCATCAGGTGGTTGATGCCGATGGCCCAGGCGACCACCTCGCCGTCGACGCAGATCGGCACGAAGGAGTAGAAGTCACCCGGGTGCGGCACGCCGCCGGTGAGGCCGTCGGAGACCGCGAACACGTCGCCGTCCTCGATGCCGTCGTTGACGTCGTAGTCGTGATCCGCCATGTAGCGGATGGAGGTCGGGAAGATCACGGTGTGTGAGAGGAAACCGAGCGAGACGGCGAGGGTGTCGCCTTCCGGGGTCGCGATGCCCCACAGGCATTCGCCCATCTCGCGCGAGCCCGGGCTGGCGGCGACGAAGCGCGCCGATTCACGCGCGGCCAGCACGGCGGCGTGCAGCTTGGCGTAGAAGCGTTCGTACTTGATGGGGTCCGAATCACGCAGCGTCAGCTCGGTGACGCCGCAGTAATGCCCGGTCTCGGCGGTGAGGCGATCGCGCTCGGCAATCATCGCCTTGAGGGTAGGGGGCTTGAGCTGTCGTTGCTGGTCGACGACTTCGCGCGCGATGGTGGCCATACAAGTCTCCTCGGAAAGGGCGTCGGTCGTGGCGTGCCCGGCAGCCGGGGCGCTGCCATACGACAGCCCCGTTCCCCGGCGACGCGGTGTGTCACCGAACTCTAGAACCCGTCCATCTCAAATGCAACAGATTTTCGAAAATCCGTCGTTTTTGATAAATTGCTCGCGACTGTCACCACGCTGCCCGCGCTGCGGAGAGTTCGCGCATGACCCAATCCGACTCACGTTCCCCGGTCACGGCCGGCCACGAGGATGCCGCGACGCTCGCCGAGCGCGTCTACCGGCAGATTCGTGCCGACATCGTCAGCGGTGCTCTGGCGCCCGGCTTCCGCCTGCGCCTCGAGCCGCTGCGCGAGCGCTACGCGGTCGGCATGAGTCCCTTGCGCGAAGCGCTCGCGCGCCTCGCCAGCGACACCTTTGCCACCGCGATCGAGAATCGCGGCTACCGCGTGGCCGAACTGTCGCGCGCGGACCTCGACGACATCACGACCGCGCGCGTGGTGGTGGAACGTGCCGCGCTGGCGCAGTCGATCGAACTCGGCGACGAAGCCTGGGAAGCGGAAATCGTCGCCACGCATTACCGCCTGACCAAGGTCGACGCACGTCTCGGCGCCGACGACTCCAAGTTGCTCGACAGCTGGGAAGAGGCCAACCGCGCTTTTCACGACGCCCTGGTCGCGGCCTGTCCGTCGCGCTGGCTGCAGCGCTTCCGCGCGCTGCTGCAGGACCAGTCCAAGCGTTACCGGCGCGTGTCGCTGCTCGAGAGCGCGTCGGTGCGCTCGGTCAGCGCCGAGCACGACGCGCTCAAGGAAGCGAGTCTCGCCCGTTCCTTACCGCTCGCGCTGGATCTCGTCGAAGCGCATATTCGCGCCACCGCCGATCTGATCCGCGACAAGCTGCCGGCCGGCAGCGAGCCCGCCGATTGAGAATGAAGGAATCTCTGAACAAGCCATGACCCGGCCGCTTGCGCCCGCGCGGTCCGGTTTCGGCGTGACGAATCTTCGCCATGGCCGGCGATGACGTGCGCTTCGCGCCTCGAACTCGAACGGCGCGGACACCACAATCTGCTCTGCCCAGGCTGATTCAGAGATTCCTGAACCAGCGCAACCACCGCGCGCGTGCGAGCCGCATGCCGGCGCCGCCCCGGGCACGCGCGACCCTTGTGACACACCCGGAGATCCCCCGATGAAGATCGCGTTCATGCCCGATACCCATTTCGGCGTCTACGACCAGGCCGAGGCGCCCGCGCCCGACGACGTCGCCGACGCCATGGAGCACTGCATCGCCGAGGCGGAGCTGGCCGAGAAGGTCGGTTTCGACGGCCTCTGGGTGCCGGAGCGCCACCAGCGCCCGGAGACCTGGTGGCCGAACACCACCTCGATGCTCGCCGTGCTCGCCGCGCGGACCAAGAAGGTGCAACTGGCCTGCACCGTGATCCAGCCGACCTTCCACCATCCCATCCACCTTGCCGAGAGCCTCGCGGCGGTGGACAACCTCAGCCGCGGCCGGCTCGTGTTCGGTGCCGGCGTCGGCTACCACGAGGATTATTTCCGCTGCTTCGGCGTGCCGTTCGAGAAGCGCGGCAAGCGCTTCGAGGAAGTCATGGACTGCATCGTCGGTGCGTGGACCGAAGACGAGTTCAACTACCAGGGCGAATTCTTCCAATACGAGGGCGTGCGCCTGCTGCCGCATCCCTACCAGAAGCCGCGCCCGCCCATCTGGATTGGCGCCTTTGCACCGAAAGCGATGGAGCGTGCCTTGAACTACGAAGGCTGGTGCCTGTGGTTCCCGCCGGCGCTGGACGAGCTCGCGCCGGCAGCACAGGACATGCGCGAGCGTGCTGCCGCACGCGGCAAGGACGATTTCCAGATCACCGTGGGCTTCGAGGGCTGGCTGTCGGACGACCCGCAGGTGCGCGAGAAGCACGGCCACCGCTGGGTGCGCGAATGGAGCTTCTACGCCGAGAAGGGCCTCTCGCCCGACGCCGAGGCGACCGACATGCTCGACCAGATCGAAAACATGTTCCTGTGCCTGGGCAACCGTCAGAAGTGGATCGACAGGCTCGGCGAAATGAAGGAACGCGTGAACCCGGACTGGCTGTGTATCCGCACGCGCAACCCGGTCAACCCGGGGCAGCCTTACCCGTCGCGCAGCGAGTGCCTCGAGGTCATCGAAGCATTCGGCGAAATCCTCGACGCGGTGCGCTAGGGAACCTCTGAATAGGCCCGGGCCGAGCGGATTGTGTCCACGCTGTTCGAGTTCGAGGCGCGAAGCGCACGTCATCGCCGGCCATGGCGAAGATTCGTCACGCCGAAATCGGACCGCGCGGGCGCAAGCGGCCGGGTCATGGCTTGTTCAGCGGTTCCCTGGGCTCTGCCCGCCGGCACCTGCGCAAGCGCGGCAGGGGCGGCGCGCGCCACCGTCGAGTCGCCAAGCCGCCGCCGCTCGACTATCCTGTCGGCCTCCCGCACGACGGTCACAGCACAGGAGTGACGATGAAACTCGGCATGGTTTTCGGCTATTCGGGCGCGCACGTGAAGCTGCCCATGGATCTCATCCTCGAAGCCGAGTCACTCGGCTACGACTCGGCCTGGAGTGCGGAAGCCTGGGGCTCGGATGCAGTCACCCCCGTGGCCTGGGTGCTCGCGCAGACGACCAGGCTCAAGGCCGGGACCGCCATCATGCAGATGGCCGCGCGCACCCCGTCGATGACGGCGATGACGGCGATGACGCTGGACCAGCTCTCGGGCGGCCGCTTCCTCGCCGGTATCGGCCCCTCGGGTCCGCAGGTCATCGAGGGCTGGTACGGCCAGCCATACGGCAAACCGCTGCTGCGCACGCGCGAGTACATCTCGATCATGCGCAAGATCTTCCGCCGCGAAGAGCCGCTCACGCACAGCGGGGAACATTACCAGATCCCCTACACGGGCCCTGGCAGTCTCGGCCTCGGCAAGCCACTGAAGAGCATTCTGCACGGCAATCCGGACATCCCGATCTATACCGGGGTCGCGACTGAGAAGGGCATGCAGCTCGCCGCCGAGATCGCCGACGGCGCGTTCCTCGTGTGGGCCAATCCGGATCGCTTCGATCTGTTCCGGCCCGCCATCGAGAAGGGCTTCGCCAAGAGCGGCAGCGGAAAATCCATGGACGGTTTCGATTTCGCGCCGTTCGTACGCATGGCCATGGGACCGGACATCGCCAAGTGCCGCGAGCAGCTCAAGCATCACTTCGCGCTCTACGTCGGCGGCATGGGCGCACGCGAGAAGAACTTCTACAACGACTACACCAAGCGCCTCGGCTACGAGGAAGCGGCGGTGAAGATCCAGGACCTTTATCTGGCAGGCAAGAAGAATGAGGCTGCCGCACTGGTCCCCGACCAGTACATCGACGATTGCTGCCTGGTCGGGCCGCCCGAACACATCACCGAGCAGCTCACGCGCTGGAAGGCCGCAGCCGGCCGCGGTGAACTCGGCACCATGATCATCTCGGCCAACTCGGCCGCGGAGCTGCGCCTGGTCGCCGAGAACCTGCTCTGAGGGCAGCACGGCGCGACGCACGAAACAGACTCAACAGGGGAGAAAATCAATGAACAATCTCAAGTGGAAAGTCGGTGACATCACCATCACCAAGCTGCAGGAAATCGTCTACCCGGAGTTCTCCGACGTCATCCCGGCGGCGACGCCCGAGGTCGTCAAGCAGGTCAAGTGGCTGTTTCCGCACTTCGTGACCGAAGAGGGTCATCTCAGCCTCAGCATCCACTCACTGATCGTCGACACGCCGAGCGCCAAGCTGATCGTCGACACCTGCATCGGCAACGACCGCGACCGTAACCCGTTCGACGTCATGCACATGCTCTCGACCAGCTACCTCGAGGACATGCAGGCGGCCGGCTACCAGCCGGAGGGGATCGACTATGTGCTGTGCACGCACCTGCATCTCGATCACGTGGGCTGGAACACGCGCAGAGTCAACGGCAAGTGGGTGCCGACCTTCCCCAACGCATCCTACCTGTGGGGCAAGGCCGACATGGACTTCTGGGGCAGCATCGATCCCAAGACCGATCTCGACTTCCTGCAGATCCAGCGCCGCGTGTGGGACGACTCGATCCAGCCCATCCTCGATGCCGATCTGGCCAAGCCGATCGACGGTCCCGGCCAGGTCTGCGAGGGCGTACGCCTCATTCCGACACCGGGCCACACGCCGGGCCACTGCTCGGTGCTGATCGAGTCCAAGGGCGAGACGGCGATGATTACCGGCGACTTCATCCACCACCCGATCCAATTCTGGGACCCGGCGCTGGTCAGCCCCTTCGACATCGACAACGACATGGCCGTGGCCACGCGCCGGCGCGTGTTCGGCGAATACGCCGATTCGCCGACGCTGATCATCGGCACGCATTTCGCCGGGCCGACGGCCGGCCGTCTCGTCACCGACGGCGATAGCTATCGCCTCGACGTCTGAGCCGCTTCACGCGCCGGCGACCGCGGCGGCCCGTACGGGCCGCGGTCGCCGGCGCTCACGACCGCAGGCGCGGCGCGGCCGCAACCGCGACGCTCAGGATCCGGGCTTGGGCGGCCGCCCGTTGGGCATGACCCCGTCGGCGCGCGCCTTGAGATACGCGTAGACGGCATCCTTGTTCTTCTGCACGCGCGGATTCTTCGCCATCGACGGCATCACGCCGACCTGCCCCTGGAAACCGTTTTCCATCACATCGAGGAAACGCGCGTAATCGACCCCGCTCTCGTTGAAACGCACCAGCAGGTTCGGGGCGAAGGTCGAACCCAGACCGCCGCCACCGTGGCATTGCTGGCACTCGATTTTGAACGTGCGCCAGCCGTCGTAGGTCAGCTGGTCGACCGTGCAGGCACCGGCGTCACCAGCGCCTTCGGGACAGCTCACCGCATAGTTCGGGGCGACGTCTGCGTCACCGGCGACCTCCGGTGCCGTGTCCGTAGCCTGGACCGCGGCAGCCGCCTCGGGCGCCGTTGCCGACGCGTCTGCGGCGGTCGCGGCTGCACCTGCCGCCGCGCCCTGCGGCTGCGGCGGCGTATCGTCCGGCTTCGGCGGCCGACCGTTGGGCATCGCACCGTCGGCACGTGCCTTGAGATACGCGTAGACGGCGTCCTTGTTCTTCTGCACGCGAGGATTCCTGGCCAGCGACGGCATCACGCCCATCTGGCCCTGGTAGCCGTGCTCTATGACATAGAGGAAACGCCCGTAATCGACGCCGGTTTCGTTGAAGCGCGTCATCAGATTGGGGGCAAAGGTGCTGCCCATGCCGCCGCCGCCGTGGCACTGCTGGCATTCGATCTTGTAGGTCTTCCAGCCATCGTAGGTGAGCTGGTCGACTTCGCATGCGCTGGCATCCGCGGCTCCCTCCGGGCAGGCCACGGCGTAGACCGGCGGCTCGCCTTCCGGCTCGAGGCGCGGCTCGTGTACGGCGAGGACGGTGGCGGCAATCCCGGCAAGCGCCAGGCTCAGGCTCGTTTGCTTGAACACGTCCGATCTCTCCTTTCGGTTCCTCGTGACAGTAAGGCCACATTTCCCGTCAGATGATAGCGCCGCCCCAATGAATCCATCCTGAACCAGATCAGTTACGGGGTTCGCGCCGCCTGCGACAAAATGTCGCAGGCGCGTGCAAGGCGGTGCGGGATGACCGATCATGGCGATATGCCGGCCCGCGCCCGGCCCGATACCCGGCAACGAACCCATGGACCGCATCCTGCGCTACCTGCTGCTGATCCGGCTATTCGCCATCGGCGGCCTGTGTCTCGGTCTCGGCGTCATGCACGGCATTTACGCGGTACCCGTGCCCTGGGGCGCCATTGCCGCGGTGCTCATCGCGCTCGCGCTCGTCACGCTGCTCGGCTGGCGCCGTGGGACGACCCCGCGCGGCGCCCCGCAGCGGCGCTACCTGGTCCAGCTCAGCGCCGACATGATCGCGCTCTCGGCACTGGTCTATTTCACCGGCGGCGCGTTCAACCCCTTCATCTCGCTGTTCCTGCTGCCCATCGTCTTCGCTGCCGCCGCGATGCCGGCAGCGGCGACCGCGGCAATCACCGTGCTCGCCATCGGTTGTTACACCGCGCTCATGCTGGCCCCGGTGCCAATCGTCGGCGCGCATCAGCAGCACGGCTTGTTCGGGCTGCACGTGTGGGGCATGTGGTACGGCTTCATCCTCACCGCACTGTGCGTGGCGTGGTTCGTTGCCGGCCTCGCGCGTCACCTGCGGCAGCGCGACCACGAGCTCGCCGCGCTGCGTGAGGACGCGCTGGAAGCCGAGCGCTACATGGCCCTGGGGACGCTGGCGGCGGGCACCGCCCACGAGCTGGGAACGCCACTGTCGACCATGGCGGTCATCGCCGGCGAACTCGAGCACCAGGCGGACGATGCACAGATGCGCGAACAGCTGGCCCTGCTGCGCGAACAGGTGCAGCGCTGCAAATCGATCCTGGCCGGCATGTCCGCCGGCGCCGGCAATCTGCAGGCCGGCGCCGGCGAAGCGGTGGCAGTCGATGCCTGGCTCGACGCCATCGTCGCCGAATGGCGAGAGCGGCGTCCCGAGCTGCCGCTCGATTTCCACGGCGCGGGCACGCGCCCGGCGCCCGAAATCGTGGTCGACCGGGTGCTGACACAGGCCATCGTCAACGTCATCGACAACGCCGCCCAGGCCGCGGCAAGCCAGGTCGTGGTCGACTGTCGCTGGTCGCCGGCCGAACTCGTGGTCTCGGTGGCCGATGACGGCGGTGGCATCGCGCCCGAAGTCAGCGCACGCCTCGGGCGCGAAGCGGTCACGACCAAGGCGGACGGCCTCGGCATCGGCCTGCTGCTGGCCCGCTCGATTGTCGAGCGCCTGGGGGGACTGCTCGAGTTCGAGCCGCGTGCCGGGTGCGGCACGACGGCGCGCATCTGTATCCCGCTCGGCGGGCTCGCCGTGGCATGAACAGCGAGCCCGCGACCTGCCTCGTCGTCGACGACGACGCAGCCTTGCGCGCCGTCCTCGCCGGCGCGCTGCGCCGGCGCGGCTACGAGGTCGCCGTCGCGGCCGACGCCGCCAGCGCGCTGGCCAGCGCCGAGCAGCTGCGGCCGGCGTTCGTCATACTCGACCTGCGCCTGGGGGACGATTCCGGCCTGCAGCTGGTCACGCCGCTGCTCGACATCGTGCCCACCGCGCGCATCGTGGTGCTGACCGGCTACGCGAGCATCGCGACCGCGGTCGAGGCAATCAAGCTGGGCGCCGCTCACTATCTCACCAAGCCTGCCGAAACCGACGAGATCGTCGCCGCCTTCACCCGCGCGGCACCCGATCCCGCGACCGCGCTCGCGCGCGAGCCGACGCCCTTGCAGCAACTCGAATGGGAGCACATCCAGAAGACCCTGATCGCCTGCGACGGCAACATCTCCGACGCCGCGCGCAAGCTCGGACTGCATCGGCGCACGCTGCAACGCAAGCTGCAGAAGCGGCCGTCCGGCCTCTGAGGAACAGCGCGGCCAGTTGCGCGCCGCCTGTCGCATCGGAGATGCTGCGATGCTGCTGATCCGATCAGGGGAGGAAATCAATGAGTCAGGGCGGCATGCTTGCCGGGGTGCGCGTGCTCGATTTCGCACGCTACATCGCCGGACCTTACTGCGCCGCGCTGCTCGGCTACCTTGGCGCGGACGTGATCCGCATCGAGAAGCCGGGCGGTAGCGAGGATCGTTTCGTCGGCCCGGTCAGTGCGAGCGCGAGCGCGGTGTTTCTCGAGACGGGCTGCAACAAGCGCGGCATCACGCTCGACCTCAAGCATCCCGAGGCGCGCGAAGTGGTGCGGCGACTGGTTGCCGACGCCGACGTCGTCATTGCCAACATGCCGCCGGCTGCGCTCGCGCGTGCCGGACTCGACTATGACAGCCTGTGCGCGATCAAGCCCGATATCATCCTCACCACGCAGACGGGCTTCGGTCATGCCGGGCCATGGCGCGACCGCGGCGGCTTCGACGGTATCGGCCAGGCGATGTCGGGCTCGGCGTTCTTCTCCGGACAACCGGGCCAGCCGGCACGCAGCGCGACGCCGTTTGCCGATTTCGGGACCGCCGCGCTGGGCGCCTTCGGCACCCTGGCGGCCCTCTACGAGCGCCGCGCCAGCGGCCGTGGGCAGCACGTCCAGGCAGCGTTGCTGGGCACCTCGCTCGCGTTCTTCAACGCGGCGCTGATCGAACAGGCCGTGCTCGGCCTCGACCGTCAACCCAGTGGCAACCGCGGTCAGACCAGTGCCCCGACCGACATCTTCGCCACCCGTGACGGTCATGTCCTCACGCACGTCGTCGGCAACGGCCTGTTCAAGCGCCTGGCGCGCGTCGTCGGCGAGCCGGGCTGGGCCGAGGATCCGGCCTACGCGAGCGACCAGTTGCGGGGCGAGGCGCGCGACGCAATCTGCGGCCGTGTCGCCGCGTGGTGCGCGGAACGCAGCACCGACGAGGTGCTGGACGCGCTCGCCGAGGCCGGTGTTCCCGCGGGCCCGGTGCTCGATTTCGATGCCGCGGTCGCTCACCCGCAGGCACAGGCGATGGGTTTCCTGCAGCCACTCGCATATCCGGATGTCAGCGGGGCGCCGCCGGTGGCCCGCATGCCGCTCGATTTTTCCGCGTTCCAACCCGTTCAGCGTCGCGCGCCGACGGTCGGCGAACACACCGACGAAGTGCTCGCCGAACTCGGCTACGACGCCGCGGCGATCGCTCGGCTGCACGCCGCCGGGGTCGTCTGAGCACGGGCGTGCGTGGCCAACCCCGGGGCAGGACGATAAACTCGCGGGCCTGCCATTCATTCCGTCAGGATCACGAGGGAGGTTCATGAGTTACGGCATTCTTTCTTTCGGCGCCTATCTGCCGGCACTGCGCCTGAGCCGCCGCGCCGTGCTCGAAGCGGTCGGCTGGGCCGTGCCCGGCCTGCGCGGGCTCGCGGCGGGCGAGCGCACGGTGGCCAACTGGGACGAGGACGCGATAACGATGGCGGTGGAAGCCGGGCGCGACTGCCTCGCCGGCGTCGACGGCGCGGTCGAACACCTGGCGCTCGCCTCGACCACGCTGCCGTTCACCGATCGCTCGAACTCGGGACTCGTCGCCGATGCCCTGGTGCTCGACAACCACCTCGTGACCGAAGACCTGGCCGGCAGCCGTCGCGCCGCGACCAGCGCGCTGGCGCGCGCGGCGCGCAACCAGGGTGCGATGCTGCTGCTCGCGAGCGACTGCCGCGAAACCCGTCCCGGCAGCAACCAGGAGATGCTCTACGGGCACGGCGCGGCCGCCCTGCTGCTCGGTGAGGGAAAGCCGATCGCGGAGTTCCTCGCCAGCGCTTCGATCCACGAGGATCTCGTCGATCAGTATCGCTCCGCCGACACCGATTACGACTACGCGCTCGAAGAGCGCTGGGTGCGCGAGGAGGGTTATTTCAAGATCGTGCCGAGCGTGATCGAGCAGGCCGCACGCGAGGCCGGCATCGCCGTCGCCGACATCGACCGCGTGGTTCTGCACGGCTCGGCGAGCGTGGCGCGCGCGCTGGCCAAGCGGCTCGGCCTTGCTGCCGATCGCTTCAGCAGCGACCTCGTGGCCGAGTGCGGCGATTGCGGTGCGGCGCAGCCGCTGGTGATGCTGGCGCACGCGCTCGAACAGGCCACCCCGGACCAGTACGTGATGGTGGTCGGCTTCGGCCAGGGCGCGGATGCCGTGCTCCTGCGTACCACGCCGGTGCTGTCGGCAATGAAGGCCGGGCGCGGCCCCTCGCGCTACCTCGCACGGAAGCGCGAGCTGACCAACTACACCAAGTTCCTGTCGCTCAGGAACCAGATTTCGATCGATTTCGGGCTGCGCTCGGAACGCGACAACCGTACTGCGCTGTCGGCTTTCTATCGCAAGCGGCGCGACATCACCTCGATGCTCGGCGGGCGCTGCCGCGAGTGCAATACCCTGCAGTTCCCGCGCTCTCTGGTGTGCGTGAAGTGCGGGGCATCGGACACGCAGGAACCCGAGAGCCTGGCCGGCCTGACCGGCCGCGTGAAGTCCTTCACCGAGGACTGGCTCGCTTACACGCCGTCGCCGCCGTACGTCTACGGTAACGTCGAGTTTCCCGATGGCGCCAACATCATGCTCGAGTTCACCGACTTCGCTCCGGGCGAGGTCAAGGTCGGCGACCCGGTGCGCCTGGTATTCCGCATCAAGGATTTCGATCCGAAACGCAACTTCCGGCGCTACTTCTGGAAACCCGCGCCGGTGATGGACTGACACAGTCGAGGAGGGTCACGTCATGGCCAAAGGTATCAAGGACAAGGTGGCAATCATCGGCATGGGCTGCACGCGCTTCGGCGAACGCTGGGACTGCGGCCCGGAAGAACTCATCGTCGAGGCCTTCGGCGAAGCGCTGAAAGACGCCGGCGTCGATCGCGACGACATCGAGATGGCCTGGCTCGGGCTGTTCTTCCAGGAACAGAGCGCGGGCAAGTCGGCGCTGCCGCTGTCGATGTCGCTGCGCCTGCCGAACATTCCCGTCACGCGCGTGGAGAACATGTGCGCGACCGGCACCGAGGCGCTGCGCGGCGCGGTCTACGCGGTTGCCGCCGGCGCCTGCGACATCGCACTCGCTGTCGGCGTGGAGAAACTCAAGGACACCGGCTATCCGGGCCTGCCGGAGCGCAGCAAGGGCACGTTCGACGACCTGTGGCTGCCGAATGCCACCGCGCCCGGCGCCTTCGCGCAGCTCGCCAGCGCCTACCAGGCGCGCCACCAGTGCAATCCCACCGACATGAAGCGCGCCATGGCCCACATTTCGGTCAAGAGCCACGCCAACGGCGCGCTCAACCCCAAGGCCCACCTGCGGCGCGAGATTACCGAGGAGCAGGCCATGAACGCGCCCATGATCGCCGCACCCCTGGGGCTCTACGACTGCTGCGGTGTGAGCGACGGCGCGGCCTGTGCGATCGTCACCAGCGTCGAGAAGGCGCGCGAGATGGGCATCCGGGACATGGTCACCGTCAAGGCCATGCAGCTCGCGCCGAGCAACGGCCTGGAAATGTCGAACAACGCCTGGGACGGCAGCTACCTGCTGACCACCCGCATTGCCGCCGAACGCGCCTACAAGGAGGCTGGCATCAGCGATCCGCGCCGGGAACTCGACATGACCGAGGTGCACGACTGCTTCTCGGTCACCGAGTTGGTGGTGATGGAGGACCTCGGGCTGTGCCCCGAGGGTGGCGCGATCAAAGCGGTGCTGGACGGCGAGTTCGACCGCGACGGCGCCGTGCCATGTCAGATTGACGGCGGGCTGAAATGTTTCGGTCATCCGATCGGCGCCAGCGGGCTGCGCATGGCCTATGAGATGTACCTCCAGCTGCTCGGCCGCGCCGGCGACCGGCAGCTCCCCAGTCCCAGCCTCGGCCTGACGCACAATCTCGGCGGACACCCGTTCCGCAACGTCGCGAGCGTCTCTGTGCTCGGGCTGCACTCGGCCTGATCCGATACGCCGCGCCACGCGCACACGCTTCGCCGACCACGATTGACGACAACCGGAACCGACCCATGAATCCTTATCGCTCTCCCTGGATGACCTCCGACCACGAGCTGTATCGTGACAACGTGCGCAAGTTCATCGAAGCCGAGTTCGCACCCCATCGCGAACGCTGGATCGAACAGGGCCATCCCGAGCCCGAGGCGTGGCGCAAGGCCGGCGAGGTCGGCATCCTGTGCCCCGACGTGCCGCCGGAATACGGCGGTGGCGGCGGCGACTTCGGCTTCGATGCGATTACCTACGAGGAATGCCAGCGCGCGTGCATTTCAAGCTTCGGCAACGGCATCCAGAGCATCGTCGCGCACTACCTGATGCGCTACGGCACCGAGGAGCAGCGGCAACGCTGGCTACCAGGCATGGCAAGCGGCGAGATCATCACTTCGATCGCGATGACCGAACCCGGTACGGGCTCGGATCTGCAGGCGGTCAAAGCGCGCGCGGTGCGCGACGGCGACGACTACGTGCTGAACGGCTCGAAGACCTTCATCACCAACGGCTACAACGCCAACCTGGTGTGCGTGGTGTGCAAGACCAACCCGGAGGAGCGCGCCAAGGGCATCTCGCTGCTGATGGTCGAGGTCGACGGCCTCGAGGGTTTCCGGCGCAACAAGCCGCTCAAGAAGGTCGGCATGAAGGGGCAGGACACCTGCGAGCTGTTCTTCGACGACTGTCGCGTGCCGGTCGGCAACGTGCTCGGCGGCGAGGAAGGGCAGGGCTTCTTCCAGTTGATGGCGCAGTTGCCGCGCGAGCGGCTGATCATCGCGGTCGCCGCGGTCGCCGCGATGGAAGCGGCGCTCGAGCAGACGATCGCCTATACCAAGGAACGCAAGGCTTTCAATCAACGCGTGTTCGACTTTCAGAACACCAAGTTCACCCTGGCCGAGATCGCCACCGAGACGCGCATCGCGCGCGTATTCGTCGACAACTGCATTCAGTTGCTGAACGAGGACCGTCTCGACACCGAAACCGCCTCCATGGCCAAGTGGTGGTGCAGCCAGAAGCAGTTCGAGGCCGCGCACGAGTGCCTGCAGCTGCACGGCGGTTACGGCTACATGATGGAGTACCCCGTGGCGCATTTCTTCGCCGACAGCCGTGTGCAGATGATCTACGGTGGTTCGAACGAAATCATGAAGGAGGTCATCTCGCGCTCACTGTGAGCCCGCAGATCGCGTTCGATACGATCGGTGTGTCGTGAACCATAACCTCTACGCGCATTTCGCCGCGGCCCTCGAAGCGTCACGGGCGTGCATCGAGACGCCCGGCGGCGCCGCGTTGAACGGCGCCGACATCGCCCGTGCCAGCGCGCGCGCGGCCAATGCACTCAGCGCGCGTGGCCTGCGGCCCGGCGAACGCGTTTCGGTGATTGCCGAAAAATCGCTCGAATACCTCTGGCTCTACCTTGGCTGCCTGCGCGGCGGGTTCGTGTTTCATCCACTCAACCCGGCCTACACGACGCGCGAGCTCGGCTTCTTTCTCGGCGATGCCGGCACGCGCCTGCTGGTCAGCGACCCCGCGCTTGCCGCGCGCGTCGACCCGGCCGCGGCAGCTTGCCGGAGCCTGACCGGCACGCTCACGCTCGGTGCAGACGGCAGCGGCAGCTTCGCCGACGCGTGCGCGGACGCCGGCGATGACGCCCCGGTCTGTCCGCGGCAGGGTGAGGACACCGCCGCACTGCTCTACTCCTCGGGTACGACCGGCACGCCCAAGGGCATCCGCATCACCCATCGCAATCTCTACAGCAACGCCTGCGCCCTGCGGGACGCCTGGGCCTTCTCGCCGCACGACGTGCTGCTGCACGCGCTGCCGGTATTCCATGTCCACGGGCTGTTCATCACCCTGGGTCCGGCCCTGCTCGCGGGCACGCGGCTGCGGCTGCTGACGCGCTTCGACGCCGATGCCGTGATCGACGCCTTGCCGGGTGCGACCATGCTGGCCGGCGTGCCGACCTACTACGCCCGGCTGCTCGCGAATCCGCGCTTCACGCGCGAGGCGTGTCGCAGCGTGCGCGTGTTCATCTCCGGATCGGCGCCACTGTCCGAAGCGACGTTTCACGCCTTCGAGGAACGCACCGGACAGCGCATCCTCGAGCGCTACGGCATGACCGAGACCGGCATCAACACCTCCAACCCGCTGGACGGCGTGCGCAAACCGGGCGCGGTCGGACCACCCCTGCCGGGTGTTGAACTACGCATCGTCACGCCTGACGGCGCGCCCTGTGCGACCGGCGAGATCGGGGAAATCGAGGTGCGCGGCGAGAACGTCTTCCCCGGGTACTGGCAGTTGCCGGATGCGACGGCCGCGGCATTCGACGCCCACGGCTGGTTCCGCACCGGTGACCAGGGTCACCTCGACGACGACGGCTACCTGTTCATCGTCGGCCGCAGCAAGGATTTGGTGATCAGCGGCGGCCTCAACGTGTACCCGAAGGAAGTGGAACGCGAACTGGAAACGATCCCCGGCATCGGTGAGGCCGCGGTGTTCGGCGTACCCCACGCGGACTTCGGCGAAGCTGTCGTCGCCGCCATCGTCGCCGACGCGCCGCTCGACGAAACGGCCGTGCTGGGTGCGTTGCGCGAGCGCCTGGCCGCGTTCAAAGTCCCCAAGCGCCTGCTCATCGGTGACGAACTGCCGCGCAATGCCATGGGCAAAGTTCAGAAGAACGTGCTGCGCGAACGCCACGCGGACCTGTTCCTGGCCGCGCCCTAGGGTCCGGCCGATCTCAGCCCGACCGGCGCCTCGCGAGCAGCCAGCCGAGCGCGGCGACGAACGGGGCCAGCAGTGCCGGCAACGGCACCGGGGCGGGCGGCGCGTCGAAGCGCAGCACGTCGATCCAGATCTCGCGCACGCGGTCGTACTCGTCGGTGAACCAGGCATTCAGCCACGCCTCGTCGAAATCGATGCCGAAATCGGTCGGTTGCGCGATGCTGCCCGCGAGCCAGCTGTCGTCATCCCGGTACAGGTGCAGCTCGAGGTGCCAGTCGTTGGGACTCTCCGAGAGGTAGCTCTGGAGGATGACCATGTCGCGCGCGAAGCCGTTGTCACGCGGGGCCACGTGAACCAGCGCCAACGGCAGTTCGAGCGCAAAGCCGCGCGGCGTCCACAGGCGGACGTATGCGCCAGGTGCGTCGCGGCCGTAGAGGTAATCGGCGCTCGCACCGCCGCCGCCGAAAGCGGACACGCCGGTCTCGATGGTGAACTCACCGAGCACGAACGACGCCGTGCCGAGGCCCGCGACGTTGTACCCGCTGACCTCACCCCAGAACGGCACGACCAAGCGCGCCGCGGCTGCGGGACCCGCACCGACGACGAGCGAGAGCGCGAAGAACACGGCCACGGTCGGCGCGCAGCGCGGACGGTAGGACGACATCGGCGACATCATTCGGGCTTCCCTGCGGGATGGACGCGCCGCCAGCCTAGCACGCCGCCGCGCCGGCGTACCGACTGCCAGGCGCGCGACGCCGTCGGGCATGGCACGCGTCCCCCTTCGCGCATTGCCTATAATGCAGCGACGCGCCCCCGCGCCAAGACCAGAGGAGGACCCATGGCAGGCCTGTATTTCGAGGAATTCAGCGTCGGACAGATTTTCGAGCATCCGATCCACCGCACGCTGACTGAAACCGATAACGTGCTGTTCACCGCGATGACCCACAATCCGGCGCGGCTGCATCTCGACGAAGAGTACTGCAGGAACGAGACGGAATTCGGCCAGCGCATCGTCAACAGCGCCTTCACGCTGGCGCTGATGGTCGGTATCAGCGTGCACGAGACCACCCTCGGCACCACGGTAGCCAATCTGGGTTGGGACGAGGTGCGCTTTCCGCGCCCGTTGTTCCATGGCGACACCATCCGCGTCGAGTCCGAAGTGGTCGAGATTCGCGAGAGCAAGTCGCGCCCGAACAATGGCATCGTGATCTTCGAGCACCGTGCCTACAACCAGAAAGACGAGCTCGTCGCGGTGTGCAAGCGCTCCGGCCTGATGCTGAGGAAACCTGCCTGATGTTACGTTCACTCCTGTTCGCCCCGGGCGATAGCGACAAGAAGATGACCAAGGCCTCGGGCATCGGCGCCGACTGCGTGATCCTGGATCTCGAGGATTCGGTGGCGGCCCAGCGCAAGCCGGTGGCACGCGAGATGGTCGCGGAATTCCTGCGCGGCGCACGCACTCCCGGGGTCAAGTTCTACGTCCGCGTCAATCCGCTCGATTCCGGACTTGCACAGCACGACGTCGCCGGCGTCGCGCCTGCGGCGCCCGATGGCATCGTGCTGCCCAAGGCCAACGGCCCCGAGGATCTGCGCATCGTCGCGCACTACCTCGACGTGCTCGAAGCCGAGCACGGCCTGCCGGCCGGCGGCATCGCGATCCTGCCGGTCGCGACGGAAACGCCGGCAGCAGTGTTCGGTCTCGGCGACTATCGCCACGGCGTACCGCGGCTCAGCGGCATCACCTGGGGCGCGGAGGACCTCGGCGCCGCAGTCGGCGCGAGCGCCAACCTCGACGCCAACAAGGACTGGACGATGCCCTACCAGACGACGCGCTCCTTGTGCCTGTTCGCGGCGCATGCCAGCGGCGTGCAGGCGATTGACACCGTCATGGCCGACTTCCGCGACACCGACCGTCTCAGGGTCGTGTGCGACGAAGCACGGCGCGACGGTTTCACCGGCAAGATCGCCATTCACCCGGCACAGGTGCCGGTCATCAACGAGGCCTTCTCTCCCTCCGCGGACGAGCTCGCCCATGCTCAGGCCGTGATCGACGCCTTCAAGGCCAACCCGGACGCCGGCACACTCCAACTCGACGGTAAGATGATCGACCGACCGCACCTGGTGCAGGCCGAACGCATCATCGCCATCGCCGCGCAGATCGCCGCGCTCGGTCAGGACGCCTGAACGCACGGCAGCAACAGGGGCGGCACCGCCCGCCCCGGGGAGAGAGCCCATGAACGCATGGTCCGCACGCAAGCAAACTGTCACCGTCGACGGCAGCCGCATGGCGTATGTCGAGATGGGCGAGGGCAGGCCGATCGTGTTCCAGCACGGCAACCCGACTTCGTCCTACCTGTGGCGGAACATTCTGCCCGAGCTCGCCGATCTCGGGCGCTGTATCGCCATTGACCTCATCGGCATGGGCGATTCCGACAAGCTGCCCGATTCCGGACCGGACCGCTACACCTTCGCCGAGCAGCGCCATTACTGGCGCGGCGCGCTCGACGCGCTGGGCGTGAACGACGACGTGGTGTTCGTGATCCACGACTGGGGCAGCGCGCTCGGCTTCGACTGGATTGCCGATCACCCGGCGGCCACCGCCGGCGTGGCGCACATGGAAGGCATCGTCAAGCCGCTGACCTGGGACGAGTGGCCGGAGGCGGCGCGCGATATGTTCAAGACCTTCCGTTCCCCGGCGGGCGAGGAAGTCGTTCTGCAGAAGAACGTGTTCGTCGAACGCGTGCTGCCGGCCTCGATCCTGCGCGACCTGGACGAGGACGAAATGGCCGCTTATGTCGCGCCGTTCGCCAACGCCGGCGAGGATCGCCGGCCGACCCTCACCTGGCCGCGCCAGATCCCGCTGGAAGGGGAGCCCGCCGAGGTCTGCGCGCTGGTCCGCCGCTATGGCGAATTCCTCGCCGACTCGCCGATTCCGAAGCTCTTCATCAGCGCCAAGCCCGGCATGATCATGAACGGCAGCGCCGCTGACTATGCGCGGAGCTGGAAGAACACCAGCGAGATCGGCGTCGCCGGCCTGCATTTCATCCAGGAAGATTCGCCGGCCGAAATAGCCGCCGCGGTGCGGGCCTGGATCGGTACGCTCGGCTGAACATGCCCGATCTCGCGCGCCTGGTTCCGCTCGGCGCCAGCGCCGCGCGCGAGCTCGTCGTGACGCATGAGCTGACCGTGCAACACGCCTATCCGTCGCTGCCGCCGGTCTACGCGACACCGCAGATGATCTTCGCACTGGAGATGGCGGCGGCGGATGCCATCGCCGCCCTGCTGCCGTCCGGCTGGGGGTCGGTCGGCACGCGGGTCGAGGTCAGCCACCTCGCCGCGACGCCGGTCGGCATGCGGGTGCGTGCCGAAGCACGCGTGGTCGAAGTCGGGGCGCGCCACGTGCGCTTCGCTTGCACCGCGCACGACGCGCACGAGATCATCGGCGAGGGCTGGCACGAACGCGCCCCGGTCGAACTCGCACGCTTCGTCGAAGGCGTTGCGCGCAAGACGGCGGGCGTCGACCGACACTGACACGGCGGCTGCGCGCGCCCGCCGCCGAGCTGCACCGCGCAGCGCGACCCCAGCGCGACAAGAGGAGTTTCCATGAGCGCCCACAACGAGCAGGCTGAGAAGGTCACCGTGCGCACGCTGCGCCAGATGAAGCAGCGTGGCGAAAAGATCGCGAGCATGACCGCCTACGATGCCGCTTTCGCCAACGCCCTCGAGCGTGCCGGCATCGATTTCGTCCTCGTCGGCGATTCGCTCGGCATGGTCGTGCAGGGACACGAAACGACCATCCCGGTCACGGTCGATGAGATCATCTACCACTCGCGGCTGGTCGCCCGCGGCCTCGGTCGCGCCATGCTCATGGCCGACATGCCGTTCATGAGCTATGCCTCCGCCGGCGACTGCCTGAAGAACGCCGCGCGCCTGATGAAGGAGGGCGGTGCCGAGATTGTCAAGCTCGAGTGGGGCGAGCTCGAAATCGACATGGTCGCGCGCCTCACCGAATGTGGCGTGCCGGTGTGCGCGCATCTTGGCCTCACCCCGCAGGCAATCCACAAGTACGGTGGCTACCGCGTGCAGGGGCGCGAGGAGAAGGCCGCGGCGAAGATGAAAGAGGACGCGCGAGCGCTGGAAGAGGCCGGTGCCGACATCCTCCTGCTCGAATGCGTGCCGATGGGCCTCGCCGCCGAGATCACCCGCGACGCCGACGTGCCGGTCATCGGCATCGGCGCCGGTCCCGACGTCGACGGCCAGATCCTGGTGCTCTACGACGTACTCGACATCTTTCCCGGCAAGCGCACCCGCTTCTCGAAGAATTACATGGAGCAGGAAGGCTCGATCCACGGCGCGCTCGAGACTTACGTGCGCGAAGTGCGGGAAGTCAGCTTCCCGACCGAACAATACGCTTTCCGCTGAAGGAGCATCCCTTGGACGAAGCCCTGCGACGGCTGGTCGACGCGCTCGCGCTCGAACGGCTGGAAGAAAACCTGTTCCGCGGCGCGCTCAGCGACACGCACTTGAAGCGCGTCTACGGCGGCAAGGTCCTCGGCGAGGCGATCAAGGCAGCGCAGTCGACGGTCGACGGCCGCGACGTGCACTCCATCCACGCCTATTTTCTGCGCGAGGCGGAATCCGGACGACCGGTCATCTACGAGGTCGATCGCAGCCGCGACGGCGGCAGCTTCTCGGCCCGCCGCGTCGTTGCGGTGCAGCGAGGACGGCCGATCTTCACCCTGGAAGCCTCGTTCCACAAGCAGGAAGCAGGCATCGAGTACCAGTCACCGGCACCCGGCGTGCCGCCGCCCGAGGAATTGCCACGCGCGAGCTTCGACCAGCTCAATCTCGAAGGCGCAACGCCCAAGGTGCAGCGCATCGCGAGCATCGCCGCGCCGTTCGAGTTGCGCCCGGTCGACGCCTACTTCGATGCCGTACCGGCCGGTACGCCGCCGTTGCGACGCACCTGGCTGCGCACGGTCGATTCCCTGCCGGACGATGCCGACCTGCATCGCGCGATACTCGCCTACCTGTCGGATTACGGCCTCATCACGACCCTGTTGATGCCGCAGGGCGTGCGCGCCCTGGCCGAGAACCTGTTCCTCGCGAGTCTCGATCACGCCATGTGGTTCCATCGCCCGTTCAAGATGGACGAATGGCTGCTGTACGTGTGTGAAGGCGTCAGTTCGTCCGGTGCACGCGGCCTCGCCCGTGGCAGCTTCTACGATCGCGAAGGCCACCTCGTGGTTTCGGTCGCGCAGGAAGGTCTGATCCGTATCGGCGATGCCTGAGCCGCGGGCGCGCCGGCGGCCCGGGTCAGCCGGCAAGCGCCGGGCGAGGGGAGGCGCAGCACCTGCCAGCGGCCTGGCGGATGCGAGCACCGCGTGAACGCGACCCGGCTACAGGTCGGACCGACGGAATGGTTCGGGCTCGCCACGCTGGTCACCGTCTGGGGCTCGGCCTTCGCCCTGACCCAGGTCGCGCTTGAAGCCATCGATCCCTGGTGGCTGACCGCGCTGCGCATCAACATCGGCGCCGCCGCGCTGCTTGCGCTGGTCCACGCGCGGGGCTACCGCCTGCCGCGCACGCCGCGCCCCTGGCTGTGGTTCGCCTGGCTCGGCGCCGTCGGCAACGTCGCTCCCTTCGCGCTGATCGCGTGGGGGCAGCAGCACGTGCCCTCCAGCCTGGCCGGCATCCTCATGTCCGCCGTGCCACTGGTCACCATCGTCGTCGCACACTACGTCCTGCCCGACGAGCGCCTCACCCGGCGCCGCCTGGCCGCGTTCGTGATCGGCTTCGCCGGCGTGGTCCTGCTGATCGGTCCGCTTGCTCTCGGCGACCTCAGTGCGCGCGGCATGCGTGTGCTGGCCGAACTCGCGATTCTGGCCGCCGCGACGGGTTATGCCCTCAACGGGGTGACGGCGCGGCTGGTACCGCGCCTGCCGGGGCCGCTGCTGGCCTGCGGCGTACTGTGCGCGGCGGCACTGCAATCGCTCGTGCTCGCGGCACTGCTGGCGCCGCCGCCGGCGTGGCCGCCCTGGCAGCCCGGGCTCGCCGTGCTGCTGCTCGGCATCTTCCCGACCGCGCTTGGCGCGGGCATCGTCTACCCGCTGATCGGGCGCGCCGGGGCGGGCTTCGTCTCACTCACGAACTACCTCGTCCCCGGCTTCTCGGTACTGCTCGGCACCCTGCTGCTCGACGAACGGCTCGCCGCCACCGACTATGCCGGCCTCGGCCTGATTCTCGCGGGTGTTCTGTGGAGCCGGCGGCGCGGGCGATAGCGGGCCCGCGTCGCACGTCGCGGGTGAGGCATGCCTACTTGCTTGTTGCAAACAAGTAACCTGCCCGAGATAATACGCTGCATGCAGCCCGATACCGCCACCGAGCAGGAACGTCGCACCCAGGCCGAACGCACGGCGCTGTCCGACGCGCGCATGCTCGACGCCGCCGTCGCACTCATCTGCGAGCGCGGCAGCGCCGGAACCACGCTCAAGGACGTCGGCGAGCGCGCCGGCTACAGCCGTGGCCTGGCCAGCTACCGCTTCGGCAACAAGGGCGGGCTGTTCGCCTTCCTGATCCGCTCGATCGGCGAATCATGGTTGCGCGAACTGCGCCGGGCGGTACGCGACAAGGTCGGTCTCGACGCGATCGAAGCCGCCACCGACGCCCATTATCGTTTCATCGTCGAAGCGGCCGAGCCGATCCGTGCGTTCTACATCCTGTGGTTCGATTCGATCAGC
>Ga0180430_10000753_pt1 | contig 34160 bp, 25 predicted proteins | sample SS_ome_9_FD_132999 | JGI IMG/M metagenome (GOLD analysis project Ga0180430, IMG submission 132999) | Hypersaline lake sediment archaeal communities from the Salton Sea, California, USA - SS_1_S_2 metaG | ecosystem: Environmental > Aquatic > Non-marine Saline and Alkaline > Hypersaline >... | reverse complement strand
GCATCTTCAGCCGCCTCGACGGAGAAGCCGTCCACGAGCGCGCCCTCGCCGATCCACATCACCGGTGGCATGCGATCGCGAAGGAGGAAGGCCCCAAGCGCTACTTCGGAGAGGGCATCACGATCGTTTCGCGCGATGGTGTCGACTGGGAAGTGAAGGCGGGCGACCACTGGGACTGGCTCGCCGGCGACTGGTTCCCGGAGCCACCGGTGTTCGTTTTCTGGGACGAACGCCGAAAGCGACACGTCATGACCGCCCGTCCCGGTTGGGGCGACCGGCGCCAGGTGATTCGCGAGAGTGCCGACCTGAAGAACTGGACCGAACCGGAATTGCTCCTTCAGCCCGATTCACTCGACACGAGCGGCCCCCTCGCCTTCTACGGTCTCCCCGTCCATCCCGTCGGAAATGGCGCCGGCTTCGCCGGATTGCTCTGGACCTTCCACAACGCCAACAGCCGGCCCGTCGGCAGTTTCAATCAGTTCTTCGGACCGATGGATGCGGAACTCGTCTACAGCTACGACGGCAGACGTTTCTTTCGCACGAGCCGCAAGCCGTTCCTACGGCGCAACCCGATCCCCGAGCCCGGCTGCATCCAGGTGCGTCCCTGTTCGATCGTCGAAGTGGATGACGAGATCTATCTCTACTCGCAGGGCAACCTCGGGGCCCACGGTCGCGAGCGGTCCGAGCAACGGGCCAATCCGGAGAGGCAGCACGCGACCCTGCTGCTGCACAGGCTCCGGCGCGACGGCTGGATGTTTGTCAGGCCGAAGGGCGACTGGGCTCGTCTCCAATCCAAACCCTTCGCCCTCTTCGAATCCGCCATCACCTTGAACGTGGACGCGAGTGTAGGCGAGGTGCGTTTTCAGCTCACCGACGTCAAGAGCCGGCCGCTCCCTGGCAGGACCTTCGATGATTGCGTACCCCTGCGGGGGGCCGACGGTGTCGCCGTGCCCCTGCGATGGAAGGGCGAGACAACCGAGGCGATCACGAACCGGGCCATCCGTCTCGAGATCGAGTTTCGGCAGGCGAACCTCTACGCCATCGGGATGGATCATCACTTCCTCGACGCCCAGGATCTCTGGCTTCTCGAGGATGGCAAGACGATCCCGGCGAAACGCTTCGATTTTTGAGACAAGCCCGGCCACGCCCGACAAACCGGGATGTGAAGAGCCATACTCGAACCCTTTGCTTTCCTCGTTCCTCGCCATGAATCGACAGTCGATCCCTTTCTCGCTATCCATCGCGCTTTTCGTAGCTACGACGCTTCCGGCGCAAGGCATCGATCCGTCGCCCGCGCCGTTCACCGCCGGAGGAGCCGTCGTCGATATCACGCCGGCTCCGGGCATTTCGCTGAACGGTTCCATTTCGAAACCCGGACGGGCTGCCGGGGTGCACGATCCGCTCATGGTCCGTGCCGCCGTGATCGAATCCGGTGGGGAACGAGTCGCGGTTGCGATCGTGGACGCCTGCTTCCTGGGATTTCCCGTCTTCGAGACGGCGGCCCGGCTCGTCGCGGAGGCAACGGGCATTCCCGCCTCGCACCAACTCGTCGCCGCGACCCACACCCACGCCGCTCCGCGCGGACTCTCGATCGGGAGGCTCTCCGAGCTGGACGATACCTGGCACGCCGAGCTGCCCCTACACATCGCGGACGCCATCGTCCGGGCCGATTCCGTCCGCGAGCCGGCCCAACTCCGCGCCGGCGCCCTCTCCCTGCCCGAGCTCGTCGCCTCGCGCCGGTTCCACAGCGAGCCGGGGACCGTGCCTCCCAATCCCTTCGGCGAGACAGGTGAAACGGTTGCCTCGGTCTTCGGACGGGGAGCGGAGAAGATCGAAGCTGCCGGACCGATCGATCCCGCGTTCGGCGTGCTCTACGCAACGCGTCCCGACGGCTCACCGCTCCTGCTGATCGGCAACTTCGGCGTCCACTATTGCGGCGGCTACCAGGGCGGCCTGATGAGTGCGGACTACTTCGGCGCCTTCTGCCGCAGTCTCGAGAAGAAGCTCGCCGGCCGGACCGGGGGGAGGCCCTTCACCGCCCTCCATTCCAACGGAACGAGCGGTGACATCGGAGCGCTCGGGACCCCGCCGGAAATGTCGGAACGGAGATTCGCCCCATTCGAGAAGATGGCGGTCGTAGGCGACTGGCTCGCGATGCGGATTGCCGCGGAGATGGACGACTTTTCCCTCCTCGCGCCGGGAGCGGTCGGGGGAGAACGCCGCGTGCTCGAACTCGGCGTGAGGCGTCCGGTCGCGCAACGGCTCGACTGGGCACGACGGGTGATTGAAGAAGAGGACGCTCCCGGGAATCGCCTTCCGAAGATCTACGCCGACTCGGCGATCCACCTGGCGGCCTATCCTCCGACGATCGGCATCCCGGTCCAGGTTCTTCGGATCGGGCGAATGCGCCTCGCCTCGACACCCTGCGAGATGTTCGCCGAGACCGGGCTCGCGATCAAGGCGGCCCGGGGAGACGCTCCCGTCTTCACCGTCTCGCTCGCCAACGGCTACGGCGGCTATCTTCCGACCGCGGAACAGCACAACTACGGTGGCTACGAGACGTGGGCGGCACGGTCGAGTTTTCTCGAAGAGTCCGCTGAAGCCGAGATCCGCGCCACCCTGGTCGAAATGGTGAAACGGGAGTAGCGACGGTCAGTTCCCCCGGCCTTCACTCCCACTCCCACCGGACCGATTCGACCACGGGCCGCGAACGGTTCTCCGTCGTGTCGGTGAGGCGCATTTCGAATCCGAAACCGAATCCGGCCGGCAATCCGGACAGGTCCAGAGATGCCGGCGTCGTGGTGACCTGCTTCACGAAGCCGGGCGTGTGGTCGTAGGTTTCCCGGACTGGCGTCCAATCCGTGCGCACATCGAGCGCCCCGTCACCATCCGTGTCGACCCCGACGCGGATCTCGACCGATTCCACCCAGGGTCCCGGGCTGGTCCAGTCGGTGCTTTGCTGGGTGATCAGATAGAATTTCCCCTCGGCGAATCCGATATCGGGATCCGGGTGCCCCTCCCCGACCGTCCCGCAGAAGGTGAACGGCTTGCCGATCTCATCCGACGTGAACCAGCACACGCTCATGTTGTGCCCGCCCGCCGGATCGTAGTCGGCGAAGAGGTAGTACTGTCCACCAACCGCGATCGCGGCCCAGTCCCCGTAGGCCTCCTGCTCGGGTTCGTGCACCTCGTATTCGGCCACGTTGGTCGGGTAGTTGTCGGGGTCTTCCTTCGCCCAGTGCGGATGCGTGTAGGTCTTGATCTCGCCGGTCGGTTTGGTGCGATTATCGACCGCGGGTTCGAGAATACGAAATCCGTCGATCCCGTTCTCGCTGACCGCGTGTCCCGCCAGTGGCGAATCCCAGGAGCGCTTGCTCGCATTAATGGGGCTCCAGTCCTCGAAGATGATGTGAAATTTCCCGTCGAGATCGCGAATCACTCCACAGTCGGAGCCGTGGGAGGGATCTCTCAGGGCCATCCCCCTGTTCTCACCGGGAAGCCCGTCGGTGAGATCGTCGTCGACATAGACGTGGGGATCCTGATCATTCGGATAGTCATAGTAGAGGTAGAGCGTGCCATCGGCAAACTCGGCCGTGGTCACCCACCGGGAGAACTGCTCCGACACGGCACCGTGATGAACCCAGTTCACCATGTCGCGGCTCTGCCAGGCATGGTAGCCGCCGAGGCGAGGCTGTTCCGCCCCGGGCGCGTCGTACTGGTTCGGAAACGGCGTCGTCTTCAGGGGCACATCGTCGAATCCCTCGAGTGTCGCCTCCTCGGGCACAAAAGGTCCGGTCGCCGCCTTGGCTTTCGCCTTTCCCTTCCCGCGTCTCTTCGTTCCCCCGTAGCGGCCGAAGATCCAGTAGTCGCCGGGTCCGCGACTGAGAAATACCGGCGCGTCCTGGAGATTCGACGGACCGATGTTCTCGACGGGTTCCCAGTTCTCCCAGGTCGGCACCTGGGTCACGACGACCGATTGGGGAGACCGCTTCTCCTCGAATGTGCGGATCACACTGCGGAGGGTTCCTGTATCCGTCGAGGCGGAAACCGTCCCGTCGTTCAGGGCCACCCCTTCGGACTCGGCGACAGCCCCGTTCCACTCCTCCCGCGAATCGATCGTCCACGTTTCCGCCGCCGCGGGCGAAAACGCGAGGAGAGCAATGAGGTAGCAGCCTGCAGGAATAGGTTCTTTCGAAAACATGACTGGGTCGATCTCCTCATGTTCCGCTCTCGCTGACAAGCACGGCCTGCATCAATTTTACGATGCCCCTGTTGGAATTTTGTGGAGTTTCTTCGCAGCAGTCTGCAGGTTGGACAAGCGTGGATCCAGGTCACGCACTCACCACCATCCACATTCCATCATCATGACTCGCCCTCTTCTCGCCACAATCCTCCTCGGCGCGGCATCGGTTTCGACCGGGCTTTCCGAGGTCCACGAAAAGAGCATGGATCCCTACGCGGCGCTTTCACCGGATGCCTCGGAGCCGGAAAGTGCAACCGAGGCGTTGCGATTCGAGTCGACGCAGACGTGGGACGAGTTCTTCAAGACGGAACTACTGGCGAAGGGACCTCGGAACCTGTCGAGTTGGAAGACGCACATCGAACTCCCCTCCCCACCCGACAATACCTCACCGCGGACGCGAGCCGAACTGGACTACCTGATCGAGCAGAGAAAGAAGAGGAACCCGGAGAGTCAGAAAGCGATCGAGGAAGAGAGAGGCACCGGAGGGTTCCGATTCGGACAGCAGACTCTCGCCGATCTGCAACAGGAGGGGGAGCATCTCGCCAAACTCATAGACTACACCTACTGGCAAACCGCTCCGATCGTGATGTATTTCAAGAAGAAGTTCAACCGGGTCCGCCCCAGCTTTCTTTCCGCCGAGATCGAGCCCACCCTGCCCAATCCCGATCACCCCGCCTATCCCAGCGGGCATTCCACCCTCTCCCATGTCTACGCGCGGGTTCTCGGAGAGATCTTTCCCGATGAGCGGAAGAGCTTTCTCGATTCCGCGCGCTCCATCGCACGGAATCGCGAGATCGCGGGGCTGCACTACCCATCCGACTCCGAGGCGGGCCGGCTCCTGAGCATCCAGGTATTTCAACTGCTCCAGGAGAACGAGCAATTCATCGAGCTGCTCGAGGTCGTCAAGGCCGAACTGAAAGGCTCCGAATGAACCGGCACCCGGCGAGCACGTGGGCCCGGACCCGCTCCATCCGTGTTCCACCACCGGCCGTCATGATCGCTGTGGTCGCCTGATCACTCCGCCCTTTCGACCCGGGTTCTGAGTCCGCGCCTCCCGGGAATCGCCTGTCCATTCCTTTTCCGGCGCATCAGCGGGTGATTGCCGGATCGCTCGCAGTACGTTTCAATTTCGCCCATGCAATTTCGGGCTCACGCTTCCACTCGCTTCGCGGCATTGCTCCTCACTCTGCCTGGTTTCGGCCTCGCCGCTCCCTTCCTCGTCGAGGACGGAGAACCTCGGGCGTCCATCGTGATCGCGAAGGATCCGGCACGATCCACCCGCCTCGCCGCCGCCGAGCTGCAGCGCACCATCGCGAAACTATCCGGCGCCCGGTTGCCGATCGCCTTCGCCCCTTCCGAGACCTACCCGGTCACGGTGTTCGTGGGGGAAAGCAGCTATACCAGGGATCTCGAACTCGACATAGCGAACCTGGAGAACGGCGCCTACCGGATCATCTCGGGCAGTAACTGGTTGGCCCTGCTCGGCGACGACACCGACTTTGAGCCCGTCGAGCCGTGGGCCCGCAACAACGGGGATATCGTCAGCGGGAAACTGCAGGCCGCCTGGGAAGAAAAAGCCGGCTATCCGTGGGGCGTTCCGAACCGGGGCCTCTACAAGCACCACGAGAGGCGGATTCCCGGTGGAATCGGCCTCCCCCCCGAAGCGGCCGCGGAGGCGCCGGAGTATCTCGGGATCTGGAACTTCGACGAACGCGGTTCCTTCAATGCCGTCTGCGGGTTCCTCCGGCACCTCGGGGTACGCTGGTACATGCCCGGTGAAGTAGGAGAAGTCATCCCGGATCTACCCTCGATTCCCCTCCCCGGGATCGACGAGACGGTGCATCCCGATTTTCCCGTGAGGCAGTTCAACGTCCGGTGGTCGACCGCGAACGACGAGACAATGTGGTGGTTCATGCGGCTCGGAATCCGCCAGCCCTACGGCCTGATGGTCGCGCACGGGATGCACACGATGACACACACGCCGGAGATTCGCCGCCGCCATCCCGAGTGGTTCGCCCTCTATGGGGGCGAGCGAGACAACGCCGAGGGAGAGCGCCTCAACCACCTCTGTTACGCGAATGAAGAACTCTTCGAACACACCGTCCGCTGGGCCCGGGCGCAATTCGACATCTACGATTACGAGACGGTGTCGATCATGCCGCCCGATGCCTACATCGCGATCTGCCAGTGCCCACTCAGCAAGGGGAAGGACGTCCCTGAAATGGAAGCGCGGGGCAAGCTCTCCGATCATGTCTGGGACTTCGTCAATCGCGTCGCGAAGGAGGTGGGCAAGACGCATCCGAACAAGGGGATCCTCTGCTGCGCCTACGGGGCCAACACCGCGCCCCCCTCACAGATCGACAAGCTCGAGCCCAACGTGCAGGTGGCGATCGTCGGGGGGAGGCGTCCGCGGAACAACCTGCCCGAACAACGCGCACCGATTCGAGAACTGCGGGAGGGCTGGCTCGCGAAGACCGACAACCCGATCCTCATCTTCGAGAACTATCCCTTCACGTCGCGGGGGTGGTATCTCCCCGCCTTCACCGCCCGTTCCCTCGGCGAGAGCATCAATGCGACCAAGGACATCTCGCGGGGTGAGGACATCTGGCTGAGCATTGCCCAGGATTTCGACACGAACGGAATCGGTTTCAATCACTTCCAGGTCTACTTCACCGCACGGATGTGGTGGGGTGGCAAAGAGAACGACTCCCTCGCGCTGCTCGACGAATACTGCCGGCTCTTCTACGGACCGGCCGGAGACGCGATGCGCGCGTTCTTCGACTTCTGCGAGTCGAACTGGCAGGCGATGGAGCACGAGGCTTCATTGGTGACCGAGGCGCTCTTCCTCTTCGCGGCTGCTCGCGATCACGTCGCCTCGGATTCCGTCTACGCGAAACGCCTCGACACGATCGACGAATTTCTCGATGAACTCCGCGACAAGGCCGTACTGCTCAGCCAGAAGCGCGGCCCGGTTCCGAAATTGCGCACCGTCTGGGAGCCGAAGGAGCCCATCGTGATCGACGGAAGGCTCGACGATGCCTACTGGCGCGACATCCCGAGCTCTTCGACGGGTCGGCTCCGCGAGCTGCAGACCGGTGGACAGCCGACCTACGGCACCTCCGTGATGGCGGGATGGGACCGGTCCGGTTCGAACCTCTACCTGGGCATCCGTTGCGACGAGGTCGTCTCCCGCGAGCTCCTCCTCCCCGGCGACGAGCTTTCGCCTCCCGGCGGCGGAGCCACCTCCCCCCACATCACTTCGACCGATCACGACGATCCCGCGATCTGGTATGGCGATGCGGTCGAGATCCTTCTCGACACCAACGCCCACCGTTACTACCAGGTCGCGGTGAATCCCTCCGGCGCCCTCGCCGATCTCGATCGCGGCGCCGATCGCAGCGCCTGGTATCGATGGGAGTCGCAGGCCGAGGTGGCCACCCACATCGCCGAGGATCACTGGACCGTGGAGATCCGGCTCCCGGTGACCGAAGACGAAAACGATCCCCTCAACCAGGTCGTGGGGCGCAAGCCGTCGGTGAGCCTGCCGTGGCACATCAACATCTGTCGCCAGAGGATTCGTGACGACGCATCCGAGTATTCCGCCCTATCGCCCACCGGCACCGCGAGTTTCCACGAACCGATGAAGTTCGCTCACTTCTACGACGGACGTTCGCACCAGTTCGATGTCGATCCCGGCGTGACGGATTTCCTGATCGAAGCACGGAAGACGGAGAAGCTGCCGGGAGGCAAAACCGACGAAGCGCTCGCATCGTGGACGGGCCTCGCCGCCCATGAGAGCCTGACCGAATTCCAACGCTCCTACGCGCTGGCTCGAGCCGCCGGCGCGGCCCGGCGTCTCGGCGAATTCGGGAAAGCCGAGACCGCCACGGCGGAGATCCCCTTGGAGTCCATTCGCATGACGGCCGAGATGGAGAATCTTCTCGCCCGGCGTGACGCCGCCGCCGTGGTCGAACGGTTCGGCGACGAGGACATCGCGTCATGGGCTTTCTGGCAGATCGGGGCCGGCGCACGGGCTCGCGCTATCGCCCACCAGCGACTCGGCGATGGCGAAAAGGCCGATAGCGACTACCGGCTGTCCCTGCAGTTCACACCGGATCATCGCACCCGGATGTCCCTGCTCCGGGCGATGGGACAGGTCCGTGAAACCCTCCTCGAGGATGACGAGGCGGCTCTTTCCGCCTATCGAACGATCGCTGAAGCGAAGACGGGAACCGGGGGAGCCGACTACTTCTACGGACTCGAGGGAGCCGCACGCTGCCTGTCACGGAAAGGGGACGTCGATGAGGCGCTTCGCATTCTCGACCAGGTCGAATCCGATCGCCTTTCGGGAACCTGGCGGGGCTCCCTGCGCCTCACCCGGGCCGAGGTGCTTCATTCCGCGGGGCGAAGCGACGAGGCCCGCACGCAGTTCCGGCTCGTTGCCGATGACGAGGAGGCTCATGCGGCTCACCGGGACCGCGCCCGGTCGATGTTGGACGAGTAGATCCCGAGGAAGAAGCGAACCAGCTCCTTGCATGCGTCGCCGGTTGAGGTATCGCTTGCGCCAGTTCTCCGGGAAACCCACGATCGCGGCACGGGTCACCACGCCGTCCATCCCCCGTCCACTGTCAGGTTCTGTCCTGTGATGTAACTGCCGGCGTCGCTCGCCAGGAGAAGGAGCGCCCCTTTCAATTCCCATGGCTCACCCATGCGCCCCATCGGCGACTTCTCCTCGAGACGGTGGCAGAGTTCCCGGTCCACGCCGGGAGCCGGAAAGGGACCCGGGCTGAGGCAATTCACCCGCACGCCATCCTTCGCCCAGTAGACGGCGAGGTGACGCGTCATGTGAATGACCCCGCCCTTGAGCATGTGATAGGAGACCGGACTGGAGGGACAGATCCCCTCGTAGGCGTCCGGATACGACCCGACCTGTCCGTACATCGACCCGATGTTCACGACGCTGCCCGAAACCTGGCGCGCGACGACATGATCGCGGAGTTTCCGTGCGAGGAGAAACCAGCCCGTCGCGTTGCTCACGACCCTGTCGAAGGTCTCAGCATCCACATCGGTGAGATCGTGGGCGTCGCCGGCATGACCGTTGTTGACGAGAATATCGACCTGTCCGGCGAGCGCGATCGCCTCCTCGAATCCTCGCTCGATCGAAGCCTCCTCGAGTTGATCGATGACGACTCCGTAATGGCGGCCAGACAACTTCTCGCTCAATTTCCCTGCTGTCCCTTCCGCCTTATCCGGGTCACGGCTCGCGACGACCACCGTGGCTCCCGCCTCCGCCAACGCATCGGCCATGGCGCCACCCAGCCACCCCGACGCTCCGGTGACAAGCGCAACCCGTCCGGTGAGATCGAACAGCTCGGGGAAAGCGGGATCGTTCATGGAGTTCTTATCAGGTCAGGATACCTCGACCCATTGGCTCGTTTCGCGCGACTCCAACACCGCGAGAGTCGATCGCACCGTCGCGATCGCATCCTCGAGCGGGCAGGGATTCCCCGACTTCCCCTCGAGATAATCGAGAAACCCGTGGGCCTGGAGCATGTAGAAGCCGTCGCGGTCGTGCTCGAACGACTCCCGCACGATCCAGTCACCACCCGGATCCGAGGCAATCAGCCAGCTGTGATCCTTCATCCTCCAGCGTAGCGATCCCCGGTCACCATGCACCGTGATCACGAACTCGTTCACCGGCTGATGCTGGTTCAGTGAGAAGCTGCCGAGGACCTGGCCGTGCCGCGTGAGAACGTTGACCGTGTCCTCGACCGCAACCCCGGGCAACACCGCGTGAACGGCATCGGCAACGACGCGGGTGGCGGGCCCCACGATCCACTCCACGGCGTTGAGCGGGTGGGGCAACATGTCCTGGATCAATCCGCCCCCCATGGCGGGCTCCGCGTAATAGATCTCGCGGTAGGCCGGACGATAGAAGGGAAAGTGCTGGCCGGCCTGGACCTGGACCTGGACGACGCCACCGATGGCTCCGGAAAGAGCCTCACCTCTCAGGTGCGCAAGGGCCGGCAACGAACGGTAGACGAAACCGACCGTGGCACGCACGCCGCGACGCGTCACGGTCTCGACGAGATCCCCCACTCCTTCGAGACTCAGGGAGAGAGGCTTCTCGACCAGGAGATCGATCTCCCTTTCGGCGAGGGAAAGGGCCAGCGGGATGTGCGCCGGTGCGGGCGCCGCGATCACCGCAACGTCGATATCCCGGGCCGCCACCGCCGCCTCCCAAGAGGCATGTCCCTCGACCCCGTAGCGCTCCGCGATCTCCTGCCGCCGCGATTCGATCGGCTCGCAGAAGCTTACCTCCGCGCAGCGTTCCGTATTCTGAAAGCACCGCAGGTGACGCTCTCCGATGGAACCGGTTCCGATGATGAGGATACGAGGCGGCATGGCTGAACAACTCCAGGCTTTTCCCCGGCGGCCGGAGTCCTTAGAGATAAGGTGAATCGATGACGCACGACAATCCTAAAACCATCGGGGGAGTTCTCCCGGTCCTCCAGATGCCGTTCCACGAGGATGAGGCCATCGATTGGGATACACTCGGCCACGAGATCGACTGGCTCTTTGCCGGCGGCGCCGACGGTATCGTGTTCGCGATGGTTTCCGAGATCCTCCGTCTCTCGGGAGAGGAGCGGGAAAAGGTCGCCGCGTTCGCCTGCGAGCGGGCGGCCGGGCGCGGTCCGGTCGTCGTGAGCGTGGGTGCGGAGGCAAGCTGCCTCGCCGAAACCTTCGCCCGTCACGCGGAAGCCTGCGGCGCGCATGCCCTGATGGCGATCCCACCCGTTTCCACCGGCGCGACGGAGGCGGAACTCGGCTCCTACTATCGACGCATCCTCGAGTCCGTCTCCCTGCCCGTGATCGTACAGGATGCGAGCGGCTATGTCGGCCGGCCCATGTCGATCGCATTCCAGGCGGGACTCCTCGACGAGTTCGGAGCCGGACGAGTCTGGTTCAAGCCGGAAGCCGCACCGATCGGACCGCGATTGACGGCCCTGCGCGACGCCACCGGGGGACAGGGCCGCATCTTCGAGGGGACCGGCGGACTCGCCCTCGTCGACTCCTTCCAGCGCGGCATCGCGGGCACCATTCCCGGCGCCGATCTCCTGCGTGGCATCGTCCCCCTCTGGCAGGCCCTCCAGTCGGGCAATCTCGAGCACGCCTCGCGCATCCACGGCCCCCTCAGTTCCCTGGTCAGCCTCCAGACGAGTCTCGACGGATTCCTCGCCGTCGAGAAGCACCTCCTGGTGCGCCAGGGAGTCTTCGCGAACGAGATCGTACGCGGTCCGCGTGGTTTCATCCTGGACCCGGAGACACGCCGCGAGGTCGATCGCCTCTTCGACCTGATTCTCGGCGCAAGCCAAAACCCCACCTGACATCATGATCCACGACATCCACAGCCACGCCTGGCCCTTTCCCGACGCGTTCACCGACGACTTCATCCGCCAGGCTTCCGGAGCGAAAGCGGGCGAACCCGTCGACCTGACCGTCCGCCTCGAGGACTACCGTGCCAGCGCTCCGGACGACACTCGCACCGTCGTCTTCGGGGGCAAGGCGCGCCTCGCCGGCATCTGGGTCGACGACGCCCACGTCGCCGCCTACGTGGCGCAGGATCCCGCCCGGCTCACTGGTTTCCTTTCCGTCGACCCGACCCAGCCGGGATGGGAGGACGAATTGCGGCAAGGCTACGAGGAGCTCGGTCTGTGCGGCGTCAAGTTGCTGCCCATGTATGCCGGATTCTCTCCCGACGATCCCCAGCTCGAACCGCTCTGGAACTATGTCGAACCCCGCGGCATGCCGGTGTTGCTCCACACCGGCACGACCTTCGTCCGCCAGGCCCCTCTCGCCTGCACCCTGCCCCGGCTCATCGACCCGGTCGCGACTCGTCATCCGGAAATCCGCTTCGTCCTCGCCCACCTCGGTCATCCCTACGAGGGCGAGTGCGTCGTCACGATCCGCAAGCACCCACACGTCTACGCCGACATCAGCGCGTTGCACTACCGGCCCTGGCAACTCTACCAGAGCCTCATGCTCGTCCAGGAATACGGTGTCTGGGACAAGGTCCTCTTCGGCACCGACTATCCCTTCACCACCGTCGACGCCACCATCGACGGTCTTCTTCGGCTCAACGACCAGGTCGCCGGCACGGGCCTGCCACGTCTGCGCGACGAGGAGATTGAACGGCTCATCGTGCGGCCGGGATTCGACCGGCTCGGCATTGCGTGACGAAGCGGAGCTGTCACCATCCTGGACCGTGGGTGACTTTCCGATCGACTACATCACCCGGATGAAAAATGCCCCGCCGAAGTCGACATCCGACTACCTGCCTCCCCAAAACAGGCCCCTTATCTCGGTACCATCCCCCTCACCTCGCCATCCTCGCCGCCGATGCCTCATCCTTGAAGCCACTTCCCGTCACGAGACAGATCGTCGGTAGAGCGGGATCCAACTCCCCGTGTTCGAATGCCTGCAGTGCGGCGGAGAGTGCCACAGCACCGGCCGGCTCGGTGAAGATCCCCTCCTCGCGCGCGAGTCGGCGCTGGACGGCGAAAACCGCCTCGTCGGGGACGGAGTGCCCTGTTCCGCCCGACGCGCGGCATGCCGCGATGACCGCGTCGCCATCGATGACGTCCGCAACCTGCAGTCCGCTGATCGTGGTCCGGCAGGCGACCGGACAGGCTCGCATCTCGCCTCGTCGCAGGGGGCCGGCGATGGTGTCGTTTCCCTCCGGCTGCGCGACATGCACGGCCGCGTTTCCCCCGGCTGCCGTAAACCCACACGCAAGAGCCAGGGTCAGGCCTCCGCCTCCTGCGGGCGACACGACCTGGAGTGGCTCGCGGGGAAACTCCTCTCGCAACTCGTGGGCGATGGTCTCGACGCCCGCCATGCCGAGTGGGCTCCAACGGTAGGCACTCACCTGCAGGGCGTAGCCCGGTTCGCGGGCCTGTTCCTCGAGCCGGTGAAACACCCCGGCCGTGGTCCGGGCATCGACCCCGAATCCCGGGACCTTTTCCAGTTCCGCTCCATGGGCGCGCATCTGTCGGAGTTTCGCCTCCGGCGCGGTCTCGACCACGGAGATGTGGCAGCGGATGGCCGCGGCGGCGCAGTAGGCCGCCAGTGCCGCCCCCGTGTTTCCACTCGAGGTCGCGAGACAGGTGTGTTCCTCACGGGCTCGCATGTGACTGATCGCGAGCGCTGCGAATCGGTCCTTGTAGGAACCGCTCGGGTTTCCGCTCTCGATCTTGAACCACAGGTTCGACCAACCACAGGATGGACCGATCGTTCGCGAAGGGAGACAGGGCGTGTCGCCCTCGCCCAGCGAGAGGGCAAACCCGGCGTCGAGGTCCGGGCAGACTCGATTCGACCAGCGAAAGATACTCATGGCTGCTGGGTTGATTCGGCCACGACCGCAACCGAGTCCCCCACGCCGACGCGGGGAACGGCGCGTTGCACGATCACGATCCCGCTCCTCTCTGCGAGAACGACGGTTTCTCCCTCGCTCGTTGCCTCCCCGATCGCGGCCAGTGGACGCCCTTCATCCACCCGCTGACCGAGCTCGACGAGAGGGCGGAGGAATCCCGCAACCGGGGCAGGGTGATCCGCCTGCATGTGACCCGACTGCGGCCGGTGATCCTTGAGCACCACGGGATCGTCGCCATCCGGCTCCCCTCCCGGCAGGATGTCGAGGTGACGCATCACGTTTCCACAACCGGTAACGAGTGGATGATCCGGAGAGTCCCGGCTCATGGCACCGGCCTCGATCTCGGCCCGCTCGCGATGGGCTCCGAGATATTCGACATAGATGGCGGGCACGCCAACGTCCCGCGCCACCGAGAGGGTGCGTCCCTCGAGGTCGGGAGGCGTGGCCCAGACGAGTGGCAGGTCGAAGGCGCGGGCCATTTCCTCCTGGCGGTTCCGCACCGAGAGATCCGGGTGCAGCAGGTATCCCGCGAGAGGCTCGACGCACAGCTCGGTTCCACCGGTGTGCAAGTCGACCAGCGCGTCGGCCGACTCGATCAACCCGGCCAGGCGATAGGCGATCCGTTCGGAGCTTCCCCCTTCGGGCCGTCCGGGAAAGGTGCGCGCGAGATCCCTGCCGTCCGGTCCGCACCGTGTCCCGGCTGCGAAAGCCGGTGGGTTCGCGACCGGCACCAGCGTGACGGTTCCTCGAAGTGAAGACCGCAGTCTCTCGTCCTTTCGAAAACGCAGGATCCATTCACGCACCGCGAGCATGGGAAGATACTCGTCGCCGTGGATCCCGCCCAAAACGAGCAGCCGGAGGCCCGGCCCATCGCCCGCAACGGTCACCACGTCCGGCAACCGATCGCCGGACAATTCGTTCTCCGCTCGATCCGACATCACGTTCCCTCCTGCTCCGCGCCCAGATCATCGGACGCGAAATTCTTCAGGCGAAACCCGCCATCGACCGGGAGGACCGTGCCCGTGATATAGTCGGCTGCGTCCGACACGAGGAAAACCGCGGCCCGGCCGATGTCTTCGGGCGAACCGAGGCGCCCCCAGGGGAGCTTCCGGCCTTCCCGTTCGAGCGCCTCGGCGGAGAAGACGGCCCGCTCGTTCGGCGTGTCGATCCAGCCCGGCTCGATCGCGTTCACGTTGACCCGGTAGGGAGACAACTCCGCTGCAATGGTGCGCATCAGGTGATTGAGTCCCGCCTTGGCCGCGTTGTAGGGGGCACTCCGTGCGAAGGGCATCTCGGCGTGAACGCTGCTGATGAATACGATCTTGCCGCCTCCCCCTCTCTCCACGAAGTGACGGGACACGGCCTGGCTCACGTGAAATCCCGACTTCAGGGTCGCGTCGATCACGCGGTCGAACTCCTCGCGCGGGTAATTGAGGAAACTCTCCCTCCTGCTGTGAGCGGGATTGCTCACGAGAATATCGAGCCGTCCCACCCGATCGACCGCCTCGGCGACCACTCCGACCGCTCCCTCCGGTGAGAAGATGTCGCCCTCGAGGGCAATGCAGTCGCGGCCCAGGTTGCGGATCTCGTCCACCGCCGCCGCAAGATCCTCGCTCCCGGGCCGGTCGTTGATCACGAGATCGGCTCCCGCCCGCGCCAACTCCAGAGCGCACCCGCGCCCGATTCCCCGCCCTCCTCCGGTGACGAGGGCGCGTTTCCCGTCGAGCCGGATCAGGTCAGGCCAGCTCATCGTATCGCGCCGCATCGCCCTTCAGAGACGCGGACCAGCTCGCGAACTCGGCACTGCCCACGAGCAACTGCGCACCCTGGGCTCGGCGCTTACGCATCTCCTCCGGGTCGAGGGTGGGACCACCGAATGCCTTGCCGTGCTTCCGGCACGCCGCCGCGACCGTATCCCATGCCTCGTCGAGAGTCATTTCCCCAGTCTGGCGAAGTCGCAGGCCGAGATCGCCCGGCCCGACGAAGACCAGGTCGACACCCTCGATGGCGGCGATCGCTTCGGCGTTGCGAACGCCCTCCGGCGTCTCGATCTGGACGCAGAGAAAGGTCTCGCGATTCGCCCATGCGACATATTCGTCGGGGTCGTGGATGTGGTAGTCCGCGTCCAGCCCCGCATTGTCGAGGCCACGGTCGCCGATGGGCGGAAACTTGACTGCATCGACCAGCATCGCCGCCTTCTCGGGCGTCGAGACATGGGGGATCATCAGTCCCGCGGCACCGTCCTCGAGGTAACGATAGAGCCCGGTCTTCTCCAGGGTGGGAGCACGCACCATGATGTCGATGTCGTAGAGGTGCGACAGCGCGAGGAGCAACTCGATTTCGCGGATCGTCTGCGACCGGTGCTCGAGGTCGAGCCAGATGCAGTCGTATCCCGCCCGGGACGCGTGTGCGACGTAGGCCGGAATGTAGTGGCCGAGAACGCAGGTGCGAATGACCTCACCACTTCGAATGCGGGCCAGGGTCTTGCTTTTTCTCATGTCGTTGGAAATGCGGAAGGGCGTTCAGGGGGAAAGAACGAAGAGCGACTGGGCCGCCCGAACCCGGACATCGAGGTCCTCGTCATCGAGCAGGTCGATGAGCGCGGGAATTGCCTCGCTCATTCCGGCATCGCCGGCGAAGACGGCCGCGTAGGTGCGAATGTCAGGATCGTCCGACTCGAGATTGGCGCGTAGTTCTCGACGCCCCTCCTCGTCACCGAGGGCCGCAAGGGAATTGTGCAGGTAGGCCCGGGTCATCGCGTCTTCCGCGTCGTCGAGCCGCGAACGCAGGATCCGGCAGTCGTCCGGCTCCCCGATTCGTCCCAGGATCCACGCGGCGACACGGTAGAGTTCCGGATCGGATTCGTTCCGCAGGGTTTCGCGAATCAACGCGAAGGCCTTGTCACGCCCTTCGCCCTCGGTGTGCTTTCCCAGGGCGGCGGCGGCCATGAGGCGAAGGCGCAGATCGTCGGACTCCGCGAAGGCCTTTTCCAGGACCGAGGCGTCGCCGTCCCACCCGACCTTGTAGAGGCTCTCGGCCGCATGGGTGTGGGCGTACGGATCCTCCCCCCGCAGGATCTCGAGCATGATCTCCGCATGCTCCCGCGCCCCGGCACGCACGAGCTCCCGGGCGACTCCACATCGTTGCTGATCGTCATCGACCTCGTCCTGCATCGAGGTGAGGAAAGCGATCACCTCCTCCGGCTCGCCCGCGAGGGTCAGCGCCTCCGCCGCATGCATCGCAGGCCAGAACTCCTCCGACCGCAGTCCCTCGCGAAGGATGGCGAGACACTTTTCCTTCGGGACTTCGGCTGACTGCGCCGTCACCGGAAGGAGGGCGAGGAGAAAGAGTGAGAGCAGGGAACGTCGGTGCATCATGAGGTTCTTCGGTTGGGAAACAGCTTCGAGGCGACCAGCCCCACGGTGACGCCCACGACGAGGGCAACGGGGGAGATCCATTGAAAACTGACAGGGTCCAGGCCGGTCTCTGGATCGACGCCGAATATCACCCCGGAAAAGGCGACCAGGGCCGCGGCGATCGCGCCCGCGATGGTGGCGATCCAGACACCGGTCGTGCTGGCGAAGGGGACGAAGAGGGCGAAGAAGAAGAGGAGGGCGATCGGTACGGTGAGCAGGTTCACGGTCTTGTTCGTCACCGCCATGAAGTTGCCGGGGATGTATTTCATCGTCATGCTCAGGAGGACGACCGTGACACCGATCCCCGCGGCGAGGAGGCGGGCGTAGAGCACGTGCTCTCTCTCCGTCTTCGGTTTCCGCCCGAACCGGTCGAGCAAGTCGGTCATCGTCACGGCGGTGATCGAGTTCACCCCCGAATCGATACTCGACATCGCCGCCGCGAAGAGTCCCGACACGACGAGACCGGTAATCACCGGCGGCAGGTGAAAGGCGATGAAGTGGGGGAACATTTCGTCGGCCTGTTCCTTCAGCGACTCCGTGCCCGGCAGGAGTTCGGGCTGTGCCTGGAAGAAGCCGAGAAGAGCGAACCCGACGATCCCGAGCGTGACGCCGACGACGGTTCCGACGCCGAGCTGCATCGCGATGGCACGGCGGGCAGCCGCGGCATCCTTCGTCGCCATGAAGCGCTGCACCGAGACCTGGTCTCCGGCGAGGGTGCAGGTCGTCCAGAGGAACATCGACAACAGCGAACCGACGACCGTGATCCGGGTCGCGGGGTCGAGACTGAAGACCGGCTGGCGGTCCCAGATGTCCGCCTGCCACTCCGTGGGGAACCAGGCAAAGCCCCCCATCTTCCAGGTTACCGTTCCAATGACGAGCAGTGCCCCCCCGTAGAGCAGGATCGTCTGCATCAGATCCGTGATGACGACGGCGCGCAGCCCCCCCAACGAGGTGTAGGTGACGGCGAAGATCCCCGTGACGAGAACGATCCAGGGCACCGCCTCCTCCCCCGCCCCGATCATGATCGCGATCGCCTTGGCGGTGAGGAAGACAAGCAGCGACATCCAGACGAGGCGAAGGGCGAGGAACATGAACACGCCGAGCAATCGCACGCTGATTCCGAGCTGATCCTCGAGCAGTTCGTAGGCACTGGTGACACGCTGCCGCATGTAGACGGGAAGGATGAGGAATCCCGCGACGAAGAACACGAAGGGATACGCGAGGTAGTAGGTCAGGTAGATCGGCCCCTTCCCGAGCACCTCGCCGGGAATCGCCAGGTAGCTGATCGTGCTGAGAAGTGTCGCGAAGAGCGAGACGCCGATGAGCAGCGGATTCATCCGGCCCGAGCCGACGAAATACTCGTTCGTGCTCGCCTGCTTCCGGCCGAAATACCAGCCGAGCACGATCGTCGAGACCGCGTAGCAGCAGAGGATGATCCAGTCGACAATGGTCATGACAGGGCAGGCATCGTGACGGTATCGGACGGCGCTTGTCGAGTGCGGATCGACGGAATCCCGTCACCGCGACTCCGCCCCCCGCACCGACTCGACCGCAGCAGCAAAACTCTGACGCAATACCGTCGAGACGGAGCCGATCCAGAGAAAGGTGTATCCTTCGGCGGCCAGGGCCACCGGATCGCCCCCCATCCACAGCGTCTTACCCGCGTCGGTCGCTGCGGTTCGGACCCGGCCCACCGCCTCGCGATGGCGGGGATCATCCGGGTTCCAGCAGCAACCGAGATCGGCTGACAGGTCGTAGGGGCCCAGCCCCAGCGCGGTCACGATCTCGTGAGACGCGATGGCGTCGGCATTTTCCACACCCCGCATCGATTCGATCTGCGGAATCACGAGGAAATGCTCCTCGAACTCGTTCCGCCACGTGTCGGCATGGTAGTCTTCCAGCCAGTAGTTCCCCATTCCACCGGGGCGCCGGCGCCCTCGCGGGGGAAGATAGATCGCGTCGCGCACCTCGTCGAGTTGCCGTCCCGTATCGACACCGGGAAGGACGAGTCCGCAGGGCCCGAGATCGAGCGCACGGCGGACGTCCGCCTCGCTCGTCGAGGCCGTCCGCATGAGCACGGGAAAACCTGCGAGCCTGCCCACCTCGCACACGTGAGCGATCGTTTCATCCGAGTGGGGGCCGTGCTCGCGATCGATCACGAGGTAGTCCAGTCCGCCCCGCTGGCAAATCTCCACGAGAAGGGGCCAGGCATGATCGGTCGCCATCACACCGATGACGGTTTCGCCCGCATCGAGCTTCCGCCTGAGGGTGATCGCAGGCGTGAGCATGTCAGGGTTTCTTGGTGCCAGGCGCGGGAGCGCGCCAGACCGTCGCGCCCATGTGATACCCGTCGCGGAGCGGACTCCGGCCCGCATACCACGCAGTCACGATACTCCCGTCGGCACGCTGCACGCTCGAAGGGTAGCCGCAGTCCGCCACCGGATCGGCATCGGCGAGCCAATGGGACTCGCCCCAGCTTCCTCCCCCGTCCTCGCTGAGCCGGACGCACACCCCGCGACGGTCCGCACGCCGCACCCCGTAGCTGAGCAGGATCCGGCCGTCCGCCAGCCGGGAGAGGTGCCCGTTCAGTTCGTTCCGCTCCGTCACCGGAAGAGGATCACTCCATTTTCTTCCGCCATCCGTGCTGCGAAAAATCTCGACCCGGTCGATCCGGGCGGCCGCGAGCCACTCCCCTTCGCCGAGCGGAAAGAGGCTGGTCTCGTTGTGACGGGGCCCGATGACGGATACCGGCTCCCATGTTTCGCCGTCATCGGTGCTTCTGAAATGCCAGGATCGCCAGCCGTCGGTGCGGAAAGTCGTCGCCGGGTCCCGGTATTTTCCCTGGTAGCAGGACGTGTGGAGGGCATCGTCGTCACCCACCCAGATGTCCCCGAACGGGATGAACTCCGTCCAGCCGGATTCGGCGCGGGGGAAGTCCTTCCGGGTCTCCCAGGTCTTTCCACCGTCGCTCGATCGCAACACCCAGGCGCTCAGGACCGCATCGCGAAAGGGACGCTGCTTGGGACGCTCCGGTTGCTTGCGATTCGTCCAGCCGGAACAGAGAACGACGAAGTCTCCGTCGCGTGCCAGTCCGGCAGCGTGATTCATGCGAATCGTATCCGGCTCGTGCGACGTGATCGTGCTCCGCTTTTCCCATTCCAGGCCGTCCCGGCTCACCCAGCACTCGACATCTCCCTCCGAGGTACCGTGGGTGGGCTGGTTGAACAGCACCGCTGCGATCGTCCCATCGGAGAGCAGGGTGAGATTCGGCCAGGCGCAGACCTCCTCGACCGCGACCACGTGTGTCTCGATGGCAGGGCCCTCGCCACCTCGCGAGGGAAAGGCCGGGAGCGCCGTGAAAAGAATCGCCGCGAGCGGGAAGGCGACGAAGGTGTTGCGATTTTTCACCGCGCCATGGCACCAAATCGCTCCACTTACGTCGACCCTTTCCCGACCCGATTCACGCCAAGACCTCGCGGATGACGTGACCCTCCACATTGGTGAGGCGCCGCTCGATGCCGTTGTGGAAGAAGCTGAGCCGCTCGTGGTCGAGACCGAGGAGATGCAGGATCGTGGCGTTAAAGTCGTAGAGGGGGTGGACGTCCTCGATCGCCTTCCGTCCGAGATCGTCGGTGACCCCATGGCTCACTCCCGGCCGCACCCCGGCTCCGGCAAGCCAGCAGGTGAACCCGTCGGGGTTGTGGTCGCGGCCCTTCGCCCCCTTTTGAAACATGGGCATGCGCCCGAACTCGGTGCACCAGACCACCAGCGTTTCCTCGAGAAGACCTCGCTGCCCGAGGTCGCGGATGAGGGCCGCAGCGGGCTGGTCGAGAATCTCGGCATGCCCGTCATACTGCTCCTTGAGCTCCTGGTGCCCGTCCCAGTTCAGCCTGCCCCCGCTCGCGTAGGCGCCGTTGAAGAGCTGCACGAAGCGCACCCCCCGCTCGAGAAGCCGCCGCGCCAGGATGCAGTTCCGCGCGAAGGAGGCCTTGATCGGATTGCTCTCGTCGTCGGCGCCGTAGAGCTTCCGGATGTACTCCGGCTCGGTCGAGAAGTCGCCGATCGCGGGCACGCTGAGCTGCATACGCGCGGCGAGTTCGTAGCTGGCGATCCGAGCCGCGAGGTTGCCGTCGCCGGGATTCTTCGCGAGGTGCCGGGCGTTCATGCGCTGGAGAAAGGAACGCGTCGCACGGTCCTGCGTTCCCGACACCGCATTCGGACGCCGGAGATGCCGGATCGGTTGCGTGGAGCTGAAGGTCGTCCCCTGGAATTCCGCCGGCAGGAAACCCGGCCCCCAGTTGTTCGCGCTCGCCTGGGGCACGCCGCGCGGGTCGAGGATGGACACGAAAGCGGGCAGGTCCCGGCTTTCCGATCCGAGGGCGTAGCCGATCCAGGCGCCCATGCTGGGAAAGCCATCCTGGACGAAGCCGGTCGAGAGGAAGTTCTCGGCGGGGCCGTGCGTATTCGTCTCGCTGGTGAGCGAGTGAATGAAGGCGATCTCGTCGGTGAGTTCGGCGAGATGGGGAATCATGTCCGACACCCACTTGCCCGTCTCGCCGCGGCGGCGAAACGGATACTGCGGGCGCGCGAGGTTGCCCGCCGGCCCCTGGAAAGTGACCGCGGGCCCACCTTCGAGCGGCTTGCCATCCTGGCGGATCAACTCCGGCTTGTAGTCCCAGGTCTCGAGCTGGCTCACGGCGCCAGCACAGAAAATGACGAGCACGTTCTTCGCCCGGGCCGGGTAATGCGGACGGCGCGGGGCAAAGGGCCGGGCCGGGTCGATCTCGGGTCGGATCGGCATCTCCTCCGCTGCGCCGAGGAGACCGTCGCCGGCGAGCAGGTCCGCCAGCGCGATCGATCCGAGGGCCGAGCCGCTTCGAGCGAGAAAGCCGCGTCGGTCGAGGAGACCGCGTCCCGTGAGAGAGAGATGCTCCGCTCCGTGATTCATGGGAGAAAAAGAAACTCGTTCGTATTGTAGAGGGCTCGGCACAGCGCCTCGAGACCGTGCTCGCGGACCAGATTGATGGCGTCGACCGTTTCCTCGGATTCCGGCTCGCGACCGAACGCAAGAAGCCACGCTCGCTCGACCTGGCTCCCGGGACTTGCCCCGGCTTCCTCGCGAAGGCGTTCCGTCCAGGCCCGCGCCTCCTCGAGGGTGAATGTGCTGTTGAAAAGGTTGAGCGCCTGGAGCGGCGTAGTCGACTGGCGCCGTCTCGGCAAACTCTGCCCCGCATCCGGACAATCGAAGGCACCGAATACCGCTTCCTTCTCCATCCGGATCTTGTGCGCGTAGATCATGCGACGCCGTCCCTCCTTGTCGAAGGACTCGACCGGGGGAAAACCGCTCAGGCCGCCGCGGGAACGAAACAGGTCGAATCCGGGACCGCCCCGCTCCGGATTCAACCGTCCGCTCACCGCGAGCATCGAGTCGCGGATCGCCTCCGCCTCGAGCCGGCGCGAGGGATAGCGCCAGAGCAACCGGTCCCCGGCATCGACCGCCACTCCCTCGCTCCGGACCAGCGAACTCTGACGATACGTGGCGGACAGGACGATGAGGCGGTGGAGCCGTTTCAGGGACCATCCGGTCCGGATGAACTCGGCGGCGAGCCAGTCGAGCAAGTCCGGGTGCGACGGTTCCGCCCCGGCGTTGCCGAAATCATTGGCCGTCTCGACGAGACCGTTTCCGAAGTGACCGAGCCACACCCGGTTCACGATCACCCGCGCGGTGAGGGGATGAGCGGGGTCCCCGATCCATCGCGCCAGGGCGAGGCGGCGTTCGCGGTCGGGAGTGGAAGCATCGAGTTCCCATCCTCCGAGAAAGGCGGGAACGGCGGGCACCACTTCGTCCTGCGGTTGCTCGGGATCACCGCGTCGCAACCAGTGAACCGGACCGGGCGTTCGGAACTTCCCCGCAAAAATCAGGCGGCCCCCGTCCGGATAGGCGGAGAGCCGTTCCCGGATCGCGTCGCGCCGGGAGACGAGTGTCCGCGCCCTGTCCCGATCTTCCGAATCGAGGAAGGAAAACCCGTGCGGCGATGTCGACGCATCCTCGCAATACTCCGCGCGATCTTCGTGGCTCGCCACGACTCGCCACTCATCGCCCTCGTCCTCGCCTTCGCCCTTCACCTCGATGCGATAGCGAGTTGCGAGCCGATCGCGGAACTTGCCGGTCCGGTCTCGCCCCCAAGCAACGCGCTCGACAACGACCGGCTCCGCGAAGTCGAAACGCACCCAGCCCTCGCCTGTCTCGTTCGACATCCAGCTGCGCGAGTTTCCATAGAGCCCGTCGTTCACGAATCGCTCCTCGTGGCGGTTCGCAGCGGTTCGGCTTCCGGAAAACGTTGTCTTTGCGCCCCGGCTCGCGAGGGCCACGTTCCTTCCGGATTGTTCGAAGATCTCGATCTCGTCGAGGCATGGCTCGAGCTTGTTCGTCTCGAGGATGGTGAAACGCAAGGAGCGGATCGCAACCGGCTCGAACCGATCCTGGTTCATCGTGGAGCGAATGCTCTCCCGCCCCCCCGGCCGGCCTGCGACCGGATAGAGCGCAGTCAGTTGCCTTTCCACCGGGGCGACCTCTTCACGCAAACTTGCAGCTTCGCTTTCCGCTTCCGCATCGACGACCGGGCGTTCTCCATAGTCGACCCCGGCGAAGAAGGCCTGCAGCGAATAATACTCCTCCGCCGAAACCGGGTCGAACTTGTGATCGTGGCACCGGGCGCACCCGATGCTGAGCCCGAGAAAGGCCTCGCCCACGTTGGTCAGGATCTCACCGAGTTCGTCCTGCCGGGCAAGGCGCTTCGATTCGTCATCCTTCCCGATCTGTCCGGGCAGGAGAGCGGCCGCCGTGACGAGAAACCCGGTGGCCGCGTCCCGGTTCACCGCATCGCCCGCGATCTGTTCGAGGACGAACCGGTCCCAGGGCGTGTCGCGATTGAAGGCGTCGATCACGTAGTCGCGATAGGGCCATGCGTTGGGTCGTGGCGTGTTCACCTCGAAGCCGTGGGTGTCGGCATAGCGCACCACGTCGAGCCAGTGCTGGGCCCATCTTTCGCCGTAGCGCGGCGAGTCGAGCAGGGAGTCGACTACCCTGTCCCAGGCGTCTCCCGAGGAATCCTGCAGGAATGCCTCGACATCGTCGGGCGAGGGCGGCAGGCCGGTGAGATCGAAGTATACCCGGCGCAACCAGTCGAGTTTTCCGGCTTCGGGAGAGGGCGCAAGCCCGGCTCCCTCGAGACGGCTGAGAACGAATTCGTCGATCTCATTGCGGGCCCAACCCGGGTTCCGAACCTCGGGTACATCGGGATGGCGCAACGGTTGGAACGACCAGTGGTCCATCGGATCCTCGAGAATCGCCTCGTCGATTCCGTCCGGCCACGAGGCGCCCTCCTCGATCCAACGTTCGAGCAGACCGATGTCATCTTTGGAAAGCCCCCCTCCCTCCGGAGGCATTTGCCTGTCCGGGTCGTCTCCCCGCACGAATCGGAGGAGATTACTGGCGCCGGGCTTGCCCGGAACGATCGCCGGCGCGTGGTATTCGCCACCGGCCAGGGCGGCGGCCTTTACGTCGAACCGCAGGCCCGACTTCTGTCGCTCCGGTCCGTGGCAGGAATAGCAGTGATGCTGCAGGATCGGCCGCACATCCCGCACGAAGTCGACATCGCCCGCCAGCCCGCTCCTGGCCGTCGATCCCGCCACCATCGCCGTGACGGCCACGGTCGCCGCAGTCGCAGTTGCTCTTCCTTTCCACGCCATTCGTTGCCGGAATTCTGCGGAACAGGAATCGGCGGTCAATCGCCAAAGCAGCGCGTTGGCGCGACGTCGCTGCGCCAACCCGGCCTGGCTTCCGGCGCCGGACCTCCCTGAACACGCCGCGAATTCGCCTCGCCCCATGTCTCCGTGTCCATTACACTACCAGAGATGAAACCTGAAAAGCCCGATCAATCGAAGTCCGTGGACCGCCGCCAGTTTCTCCGCTCCAGTGCCGCCCTTGGTGTGGGCGCCGCAGCGATCGCGTCGAATGCGGCCACCGTGCGCGCCGCAACCAACAAGAACAGCAAGTTGCGCATCTTTCAGATCGGGACGGGAGGCATCGGGGGAATGCAGCGCCGCGGGCTCAAGGGTCACCCCATGGTCGAGTTCGCCGGATTCTGCGACACCGACGAGACGATGTTCGATCGCATCGAGGACTATCACAAGGACTACTGGACCGTGGTCGACTACCGCGAGGCATTCGCGGACAAGGCAGACGATTTCGATGCCGTGATCGTCGACACACCCGATCACCATCACTGTCCCATGATGGTGACCGCACTCAAGCACGGCAAGCACGTCTACGGCCAGAAGCCGCTCGTCCATCAGCTCGACGAGCTGCGTCTCATCCGCGAGGCGGTTGCGGCGCGTCCCCATCTCTACACCCAGATGGGCAACCAGCGCGCCTGCACCACCGGACGCATGCAGGCCACCGAGATCCTGAAAAGCCACCAGCTCGGACGCCCGGTCGAGGCCCACATCTGGGTCGGTGGCATGAGCCGGGGCACCTACTTCGTCGATCCGTGGAGCGACTACGGGGCGGCGCAACCCGTGCCCGAAACCGTGCACTGGGACTTGTGGAACGGCCCCCTGACCGAGGCGCTCCCGTTCAGCGAGGATCTTCACCCGCGGCGCTGGCGCTCCTACTGGGAGACCGGCGGAGGCATGCTCGCGGACTGGGGCTGCCACATGATCGACATCCTCTACTTCGCCTACGAACTGCCTTCTCCCGAGGCCGTCATGACGACAACGATGAAACCGGCCGGAGTCTGCCATTCCGGCTACAACCAGTCGACGATCACCTATCCCGGTGGAGACGGCTTCGCCCGCGACAAGTTCGTGCTCCACTACAACGACAGCGGGATCAAGCCGTCGTTCGCTTCGCTCGGACTCCCCGAGCCAGGCATCAAGGGAACCTGCACGCTCGTGGTCTGCGAGGAGGGAGCCCTCTTCGTCGAGCCGGGTGGAAAGATGGAGATCTACCGCAAGGGCAAGCTCGTCGAGAATGAGCCCATGCCCGAGGTCGGCCAGCGCGATCACTGGAAGGACTGGGCCGACTGCTGCCTCGGAACCGAGAAACCGCTCTGGACCCAGTTCGACATCGGTGCCCGCATCACCGAGCCGGCGCTCCTCGCCACGAAGGCGACGAAGTTCCCCGGTGCGGAGTTGCTCTGGGACGGCAAGAGTTTCCGGTTCACCAACCACGAGGAAGCAAACAAGACCCTTCTCTCCCGCACCTACCGCGACGGCTTCGCCCCCCCGGCGGTGTCGTAGCGCCGCTGTCGAACGAGGAAGCAGGAGACCCGGCCCCACTCCCGGTGCCCACGCCCCACGTGGGCATCGAACGGGGGGCTGTCCACTATCACGTAATGACGACAAAAACTTCCTTGCCTTTAAAGATGTAAATGAGATGCATGTTTTAAGGCGGTTATCCGCCTGCAGCATCATGAAAAACCCAATCAGCAAAATCCTACTCGCCGTCGTCTGTGGCACGACCTGCTTCAACGCTCTCACCGTTCAGGCCGAGGATTCGAAGGTCGATCCCGAGAGCATCTATGCGCGCCTCGGCCGGCAAGCCGCGATCGACGCGGCGGCGGACCGGTTCTACGTGAAGGTTCTCGCCGACGACCGGGTGAATTATTTCTTCGAGAACACGAACATGGAGGTTCAGCACCGCAGGCAGAAGGAGTTCCTTTCCGCTGTGCTCGGGGGCCCGAAACCCTGGACCGGCAAGGATATGAGGCAGGCTCACAAGCACCTTGCACTCGAAGAGAAGCATTTCGGTGCGATTTCGGAGCACCTGCACGCGACGCTCACGGAACTGAAAGTCGACGAGGCCCTGATCGGAGAAATCATGACCGTCGTCGCCTCGACCAAGGACGATGTCTTGAATTGTCCGACGAAAAAAGAAAAGTAACAGGTTTCGCGTCGACCAAACAGCAACGGGAATCTCCGGCTGCCCGCCATGCGGCAGTCGGAGGCCCCTTCCAAACGAGCCCGGTGATTCCGCGATGACAGGCACGCGGCACTCCGCCCGGGTGGAAGGTCACCCATCCCAGTGCTTCCGCGCCCACTCCGCCACGGTCGGAGCGAGTGGCTTGCCGAGATCGGGATGGAACTCGTTCGGCACCCCCGCCTCGTCGAGTTTCTCCTTCAGTGCCTTTCCGAACCAGGCGTGGTGAATTACTTTCCCCTGGCTTGCGGTCGGAGGCAGCGGAATTCCTCCCAGCCCGCCCTTGTAGAGCAACAAGGTCGGGACGTCGTCAGGCGTCACGTGCTCCATCGGCGATGCTTCCCTGACGAGCGCCTGCACCTCGGGATTCGCCTCGAGGTCGTTCACACCGGCACCGAAGAGCTTCGGGAATGACGAATGGACCTCGGGCGGCCCACCCAGGTTCTCGAGAATCCAGACGGGGTCGAGTTGCGTCGGACCGTTGATCGGGGCGATACTCGACACGCGAGTCGATTCGCGCGCCACGGGGTCCTCGGCCTCCGGATCGGCAAGGTCGTCGTGGTAGCCGATCCACATCGAGATCACCGCGCCGGCCGAGCCTCCGCTCACGACGACACGGGCAGGGTCAAGATTCCAATCCTGGGCGTGGTGTCGCAGGTGCTGGATGACGCGCGCACTGTCATGGAAGGGGACCGGACTCACGGTCGTCTTTCCATCGACGAGACGGTAGTTGACCGAGACGACCGCGAAGCCCTCCCGCAGGTAGGATCGCGGGTCGAAGGTGGACTTGTCCCCCCCGACGAATCCGCCACCGTGGAAATAGACGAGCAAGGGAAGCGGGCTCTCGGCGTCGTCACCACCTTCCGGCAACCAGAGGTCGTAGACATTCCGCTCATGCTCTCCGTAGCGCACGTCGGACCGGAACGGTTTCGGAGCGGACGCCCCCTTCGCTTCCTTCCCCCGGTTTTCCTTGCGCTTCGCCGCGAAGGCTCGCGCCTCCGCCAGGGTCAGGTTCCCATCGCCATTCGCGTCGGCCTCGGGAAATCGCTCGAAGAAGCGAGCAAGACGCTCGTCGTTCCCCGCGTTCACTCCAGCATCCTGGGCCTCTCCGTGTTGGGGCCATCCAGCGATCCCGATTGTGATCACAACAGCAGCGATGAAGCCTGCGCCAGAGATTGTCTTCCTCATGACGACAGGTTGAAACAGGATCCTGGGGGCGGCCAATCCAAACTTCGAGCCGATTCGCTCAGAACCTCTCCTTCACCCAGTCCGCGATCAGGGAGGTGCCGCGGGGATCGACTCCGTGACGAAAGGAGTTCTCCACCCCCAACTCGTCGAGTTTCTCCTTCAGGGCCTGGCCGAAGAACGGATGGTGAATGAGCAGGCCGGTCGTGGCGTCCTCCGGCAGGGGGATCCCTTCGAGCTCGAACGAGTAGACGAGCAGCGTCGGTGGATCGTCTTTCGTTGCATGAGTCATCGCCGACGCGTCAAGGACCAGGGCGCGCATTTCAGGATCGGCCGCGATCTCTTCCACTCCCCCGCCGAAGAGCTTGGGCAAGGCCCCGTGCACGTGCGGCGGACCTCCCATGTTGGGCGTGATCCACGCGGGATCCAGGGTCGTGGGGCCGTTGATCGGAGCGATGCACGAAACGCGGGTGGACTGCCTCGCGACAGGATCATCCGCATCGGGGTCGGCGAGGTCGTCGCGGTAGCCGATCCACATCGAGATCACCGCTCCGGCCGAGCTGCCGCCGACGGCGAAGCGCTCCGGATCGAGATTCCATTTCGCGGCGTGATATCGGAGAAACTGGATCACCCGGGCGCAGTCGCGCATCGGCACCGGGCTGAACGTCGTTTCCCCGTCGACGAAACGATAGTTCCCCGACACGACCGCCATCCCGGCAGCGAGATAGGGAGACGCGTCAAACCCCGACTTGTCCCCGGCGACGAATCCTCCGCCGTGGAAAAACACGAAGACGGGCAGCGACTTCCCCTCGCCCGCCGCATTCTCCGGAAGCCAGAGGTCGAAGACATTCCGCTCGTGGGGACCGTAGCGAATATCGGTCTCGGTCGGTGCCGGGCCACGCGGCCGCCTCGGTCGCTCCTCCCTCCTTTCGTTCCTCTCCGCGATGTGGGCGCGCGCTTCGGGTGCGGAGAGGATACCGTCCTTGTCTGCGTCCGCCTCCGGAAAGCGCTGCAGGTAGTCGCGAAAGCGCTGGTCGTTTTCGGAGGAACGGGGCATCTTCTGGGCGAACGCGGGCGGCACGAAAAGGAGGAAGAAGGTGAGAACCGGCAGCAGGCAATGGAGTTTCATGGAATGCGATTTTCGAACTCGGACACGGAAATCGAATCGATTCAACTCCCTTTTCCCGACAGGGTTTCGCAATTCTCTCCGCTCCCGGCACGAGTGCTCAGGAAAAATCGAGACGGCAGGCGCACCAACGTTTTCGGCGGAGTCGCGTTCCTTGGCAAACCACTCCCGAAGCGGCAGTCTGAATTCATGAGACGCCGTCACTTCATCGCAGCCACCGCTTCCGTACCCGGCCTCCTCCAGGCCGCCCAAACCAACTCGATCCCGAATCGTCTCGCCGCCACCGACTGGACGATCGGCGGACGCGGCAAGCTCGAGGCGTTCGACCTCGCGATCGCCGCGAAACTCGACGGCCTCCAGATCAGCTTCCAACCCGAACCCGACACCGGGAAGGGTGAGTACGACCTGCGCACCGAAGCCGGCGTGGAAGCCGTGCTCGAGAAGTCGGAAGGAACTGGCATCGGCATCGCTTCCACCGCGATGGGCGTGTTCAACAGCCATCCTTTCAAGGAGATCCCGCAGGCGACCGAGTGGGCTCGTGCCGGCATCGACGCGACCAGGGCCCTCGGCCGCGACGTCATGCTGCTCGCGTTCTTCGGCAAGAACGATCTCAAGAACGACGAAGCGGGCACCGCCGAGACGATCCGCCGGCTCAAGGACGTGGCACCCCACGCGGAGGAGCGGGGAGTCACACTCGGTCTCGAGACCACCCTGGATCTCGCGGAGCACCTGCATATCATCGAGTCGGTCGGCAGTCCCGCGGTGCAGGTCTACTACGACCTCGGCAACTCGAAGGGCAACGGCTACCCGACCTACGAGGAGATTCGCCAACTGGGCAGCGAGATGATCTGCGAGGTGCACTGCAAGGACAAGGCCGGCTGGCTCTTCGGCTCCGGAGAGGTCGATTTCGCGAAAGCGCTCGCCGTCCTGCGCGAGATCGGTTACGAGGATTGGTTCGTGCTGGAAGGGCGTCCCGGAGAAGGACTCGACGCCCTCGAGACACTTCGTCGCAACGGCGACTACCTCGCCGAAATCGGCTACGTGCGGGAACGCAAGTAGCGGGTTCAACGGGGCGACCAACAGGGAGACCCCGTCCTTTCCGGCCGGAGCATTCCACCCGTATCCGAACGGGTGAGCCATGATTCCGCGCCTTCGCGCCACAGGCCGATCGGCGCACGAACCGACCGGGAACTCCTCGCCCTCACTCTCCCTTCCGACCCCCCGAAAGGGCCGGTTGCCTGGTGCACAACCGGCCACCCCGGCCCTTCTGTTGCGTCCGTGGTGGGCTTCGAAAGCGAGGTTGAAGGGCGGAACCCATCACCGTAGGGTACGGAGTCCGCGGTCGTCGCAGCATTGGTCCGGGCCGCCTTTCCGAGTCTCATGAAAGCGGAAGCTTCTGATCCCTACGACGTCGTCATCATGGGCGCGGGTATCGCCGGTCTCTGCCAGGCCCGGCACCTTCTCTTGAAGGTTCCCGGTCTGCGCATTGCGATCGTCGACCCGAAGGGCGAGGAAGAGACCGAGCGAGATCTCAAGGTGGGCGAGTCGCTCGTCGAGATCAGCGCGATGTTTCTCTATCGCGAACTCGAGCTCCAGGACTACCTGATCGAGAATCACCCCCCGAAATACGGCCTCGACTTCCACTGGCCGAAAAATCCGGAACGGACCGCCACGACGGATGACTACTTTCACGTCTGGACGAACGGCAATCCCGACCTGCCCAGTTACCAGCTGAACCGGGCCCGGTTCGAGGCGGATCTCCTGCGGATGAATCGCGAGGACGGGGTGAAATTCATCCGGGGACGGGTGGTCGATACCCGCATCCGGCCCGGAGCGGAGCCGAACGAGGCGACCGTCCGCACTGCGGCGGAGACATTCACCCTCACGGCAGATCACCTCATCGATGCCTCGGGCCGCAAGTTCCTCCTCGGCAAAAAGCTCGACAATCTCGTCTTCGACAAGGAAGAACTCGCCGGCATCGACACCGGGTCGGCGTGGTTACGGGTCACCGGCCTCGAGCGTTCGATCTTCCAGGAACGCCGCGACCCGCTCAACGGTTCGGCCAGTCACTGGTACGGCACGAATCACTGGTTCGGCCACGGTCACTGGATCTGGATGATCCCGATCGAGACCTCGACACGCACCCTCTCGATCGGCGTGGTGCACCACCGGGAGGTCATCGACGGGCGATCGCTGAGCACCAGGGCGAAGTTCCTCGCGTTTCTCGAGGCGAACCATCGCGTCCTCTACGACCTCGTCTCGAGTGGCGACATCGTCGATTTCAAGTATCTCCCGCGCATCGCCCACCACAGCAAACGCATGCTTTCGGAAGACCGGTGGTACGTGATCGGCGAGGCGGCGAATATGTTCGACCCCTTCTACTCCACCGCACTCGTTCTGGCTGCGCAGAACATCGACGGGGTGACCGAGGTCATCCGCGCCCACACCGCCGGGGAAAGCGACGCCGAGGAGAAACGCGAGCTCTACGACGCGTTCATCATGCGGGCGTCCGAGGTTTACTGCCAGGTGTTCCGCGATCATCACAAGCACCTCGGCGACGCCTGTGCGATGAGTTGGCGCATCTACATGGAGATGATCTTCTGGTTCGGGATCCTCGTTCCGGCATTCACCGGTAAATGGCATCTCGAACGGGACTTCATTGCCCAGTATTTCCGCCTCACTTCGTTCTTTTTCTTCGGTAAGGACTCCTTCGTCCGTGCCTACTACGACGAGCTCACGAAGGCCCAGGAGTCCGGAAAGAATATCGGGATGATGGACTACACCCGGGCCGATCAATTGGCCCGCGGCTTCAAACCGACTCGCCTCTGGGATTCATTCCGGGAAAACACCAAGTACGGCAGGCGTGAATTGAATGTCTACGCCGGTATCAAGGCGAGCCTGTTCTATCTCGCCCTGCTTTATGCACGCCTCCGGGTGAAGCGCGCCGGCGCCCTCGGTCTTCTCGATTACAGAGCGCTCTGGCAGATCGGACGCCTCCTCGGCTGGTCGGCCTACACCGCGATGGGTGAACTCCAGTTCAAATGGAATCGGCGCAGGGCGAAGCCGTCGCTGGCGGAAGAGCGGGCGCACGAATTCCTGTCCACCTACCGTCACGAGGCTCGCCTCATGCCATGGGACACTCCAGCACCGGCAACCAGGGAGAATACAGGCGACGGGACGCGTGAGGAAGAGACGGCGAGAACGGCGACGCCGATCGAGAAATCCGTCTCGGAAATCGCCACGCGCTGAATAGCGACGCCCCTTCATGCGTCGGATGGGCAAGGACACGGAAAAAAAAGTACACAAATTTTATTTCTAGATTCTATTAAAATTAAATCTATCTTAAAAAAATGAGAATTCTTCTTCTCGCCCTTCTGGGTCTGACCGTTTCCACAGCTCGTTCCACGGACCTCAAGGTCACCGTCAACGGAGTCGCCGCTCCGCAGGGCCAGGTGCTCATCGGCGTCTTCACGAACTCCAGTAACTTCCGCGTCCAGCCCCAGGAGGGATCGGCCATGATTCCGATCTCCCGGCCGGGATCGGTGTCGCACGTGGTGAGTGGCCTCCGGCCCGGTCACTACGCTATTGTCGCCTTCTGGGACAAGAACAAGAATGGAGTCCTCGACACGGGAGCCTTCGGTCGCCCGACCGAACCCTTCGTCTTCTCGAACAACCCATCCACGCGATTCGGCCCGCCGAAATTCCAGGACTGCGCGATCGCCATCGGCGAAGGGGGAGGCCGGCTGGTCATGAACCTCGGCCTGTAGGGGTCTGCGCCTTCGCGCCGAGTGGCTTACGCCGGCATCGCTCCGCCGGCGACAGCCATTTCACTCCCGGCCGGCTGCACCGGCATCGGGTCCGCGGTCTCCCGCTTCTTGCCGGAAGAGACCGCGAACACTTCCCGGAAGGCACCCTCCACGGCACCCGGATGCCGGCGCCGCTTCCAGGCGGTGTCGGGAGTGACCCCGGAGAAGTCGACGATCTCCCAGAAGAGGGTCTCGAGCTGGGCAAAATTGTCTTTGAACCGCTTCGCGAAAGCCGCGTCGTCGAGATCGTCCTGAAGGGCCCGGTTGGCTTCCATCACCGTGCAGATCTTCGAGGTGTCGATCGTGCCCTCCACCGCGTGAGGCGGCTTCTCCTCGGCCCACTTGCGAAAATGGGCCTGCATCTCGACATTGAGATCGTTGAGCCGCTTCAGGTCCGGCATGTGGCGGAAATAGGTCGAGAGGTGCGCGACGCGCCCCTGCATCACGACATGTCCGGTGATGCTCCAGTAGAGCAGCCAGTCCCAGAGGATCTTCACCGGCATAACCTGGTGGTGTCCAAAAAGCCGGTAGTTGTCGCGAAAGATGTTCGCCGTTCCCTGGTAGAAAAGGTGGAACAGGTGGTTGTAGGCCGGGACACGCAGGGAGATCGATTCCCCCCGCAGATCACGGGCGATCAACTCGCAGAGAAAGGAATTGGCGATCGCGATCAGGTCGTTCCCCGGAGAATAGAAGGGGTCGATGAAATAGCCCGCGTCACCGACGATCCCCCACCGGTCGCGCGAGTAGAGCTTGCGGCACTCCATCGCATAGCGTTTCACCGCGCAGAAATCCTGGATCTCGTCCTCGTGCGCCCGCAACTCGGCGCCCAACTGCGGCTCCCGCTCGTCGATCCAGGAGAGCATCTTCTCCCGTGAATTGAAATCGCCCAGCGAATGAAGCGATTCGTCGGCGACGATTCCGATGCTGGTCGATCCCGATGACAGGGGAATGATCCAGATCCAATAGCCT
>Ga0180430_10000752_pt1 | contig 34175 bp, 31 predicted proteins | sample SS_ome_9_FD_132999 | JGI IMG/M metagenome (GOLD analysis project Ga0180430, IMG submission 132999) | Hypersaline lake sediment archaeal communities from the Salton Sea, California, USA - SS_1_S_2 metaG | ecosystem: Environmental > Aquatic > Non-marine Saline and Alkaline > Hypersaline >... | reverse complement strand
TCGGCCAGCATGTCGGCCAGCTCCCGCAGGTCGAGCTCGCCGCGGAACGGCCAGTAGAGCCCGATGCAGGCGCCGTCGAGTTCCGGCAGGTGGTGTTCGATGACCGCGCGCACGAAGCGGCCGGTGCGGTCCTTGAGTGCATGCGGCAGGACCTCGCGGCGGGCCCGCAATACCTCGCGCGTCGCCACGCGCCACCGCCGCACCGTGTGCCAGGGCGCGTCGCCAGGTGGCGTCGGGGGTAGCGCATCGAGGGTCTGGTCCGAGGACATGTCAGGCAGGCTCCCAGGGGTCAATCGTTAACGGCGTGCGAGAACCCGACGGTAAGCATCACCATAAATTCGTTCAAGCGAAATTAATTAGCCTTTAAAATCGACTTTATCGATATATTTGGATCCGACATGGATATCGAACTCGCCCGCACGTTTCTCACCGTCATCGAGCGCGGCAGCTTCGTCGCCGCCGCCGAGCAGCTCCACCTGACGCAGTCGACCGTCAGCGCGCGCATCGCCAATCTCGAGCGCGAACTCGGCTGCCGATTGTTCGTGCGCAACCGCGCCGCCACGCGCCTGACGCCCGATGGGCGCCGTTTCCAACGGCACGCGCTCGAACTCGTTCGTGCTCTCGAGCGGGCCCGGCAGGCGCTCGGCGTCGCCGGGGCTTACCGCGAGGCTCTCGTCGTCGGGGCCCGCTTCGGCTTGTGGGAGGGATGCATGCTCGACTGGCTCGCCGCGATGCGTACCGAGGCGCCGGAGGTAGCCATACGCGCCGAGATCGGCTTCGAAGACGAACTCATGCAGGGACTCGTCGACGGCCGTCTCGATCTCGGCGTGATGTACACGCCGCAATACCGACCGGGACTGACGGTACGCAAGCTGTTCGAGGAATCCCTGGTCCTCGTGACGACCCGCGCCGACGCGCCCGCCGAGCCCGCCGACGATTACGTTTATGTCGACTGGGGCCCCGAATTTCACCGCCGCCATCAGGCGGACTTTCCCGACTACGCGGGCGCCGCAATCACCGTCAACATCGGCTGGCTCGGGCTGCGCCACATCCTCGCCCACGGCGGCAGCGGGTATTTCCCCGAGCGTCTCGTGGCCGGCGAACTGGCCGCCGGCAGGGTGTATCGGGCTCCGGCTGCGCCGCGCTTCTCCCTGCCGGTCTATGCCGCCTACGCGGCGACCGCTGCCGGCAGCGGCGCGCTCGCGACGGCGGTCGCGCTGCTCGGGGCAGGCCCCGCGCGGGTCACCCCCGTCAGCGTCGCACCGGCCGCACCGCCCGGGCCACGCGCCTGACCTGCGGGACGCTGAGCGCGGCGGTGACCGTTCAGGCGTCGAGGTCCTCGAACAGCACGCTCGACAGGTAGCGCTCGCCGGCGTCCGGCAGGACGACCACGATGGTCTTGCCGGCGAAGGCCGGCTCGGCCGCCAGGCGTGCCGCCGCCACGGTCGCGGCGCCACAGGAAATGCCGGCGAGGATGCCCTCCTCGGTCGCCAGGCGTCGCGCCATCGCCACCGCGTCCTCGTTGGACACGCGCTCGATGCGGTCGACCAGCTCGAGGTCGAGCACGCTCGGCACGAATCCCGCCCCGATACCCTGGATCTTGTGCGGCGCCGGCTTGACCGGGTCGCCGGCCAGCGTCTGGCTGATGACCGGGCTCGCCTCGGGCTCGATGGCCACGGTCGTCACCGCGTGGCCGCGGGTCTTCTTCAGGTAGCGCGCGACACCGGTAATGGTCCCGCCGGTGCCGACGCCGGCGACGAAGGCATCGATTGTGCCGCCGGTCTGCTCCCAGATCTCGGGACCGGTGGTCTGTTCGTGGATGGCCGGGTTGGCCGGGTTGTCGAACTGCTGCGGCATGAAGTAACGGCCCGGATCGCTCGCCACGATCTCCTCGGCCCGGGCGATGGCACCCTTCATGCCTTTCGCGCCCTCGGTGAGCACGAGATTCGCGCCGAAGGCCTTGAGCACCTTGCGGCGCTCGATGCTCATGCTGTCCGGCATCGTCAGCGTCAACCGGTAGCCACGCGCCGCGCAGACGAAGGCCAGCGCGATGCCGGTATTGCCGCTGGTCGGTTCGACCACCTCGACGCCGGGCTTGAGCATGCCCTTTTCTTCCGCATCCCAGATCATCGCCGCACCAATACGGCATTTCACCGAGTAGGCCGGGTTGCGTCCCTCGATCTTGGCCAGCACCGTCGCCTGCGCCGGGTCGACGATGCGGTTCAGCCGCACCAGCGGGGTGTTACCGATGGACAGTGAGTTGTCGGCGAAATAGTTCATGACCCAGTTCCTCCGCTTGACCAGCACGCGCGCGGCGCCGGCCTGATCGTGTGTGACTGACGGGTTCTGCGCATGCTACGCGATCGGCCGGCCCGGTGCGCCGGCGCCCTCACTCGTCCTCCGCACGTGGCACGGCGTCGACCGTGCCAGCGGCATCGCGTGCGCGCGAGCCGCTCACCGGCGGTTCGAACAGGTCGGAACCAAGGCTCCGTGTCGACGCCCCGCTGGTCGTGCGGATGGCCCGCTGGAAGAGCATGTTGTTCGGGATCCGCACCATGGAATCGTCGTCATCCTGCAGCGTGGTGTAGATGAGATCGATGCCGGTGACCGTGCCGCGCAGGCCCTGCTTGGTACCGTCGTTGAGGACGATCTCGATGATCTCGATCCGGTCGCCGATACGAAACGGTGCGAACAGGACGAGAAAGACCGCGCAGAGCATGTTGCTGAGCACGCTCCACAACGCGACGAAACCAACCGCAACGAGCACGAATACGGCCGACAGCGCCGTCCACAGCGAGTGCACCGAGATACCGAACTGCTGCATGATGGCGACCGAGGCGATCACCACCAGCCCCCACTTGAGCACCGCCGTGGCGATGAAGCGCGTGTTCGAACTCAGGCGCCCCGCACGCCCCACCCGCTCGAGCGCGCGGCGGCCGAGCAGGTGCAGCACGAGCGCGACGGCGAGGATCACCGTCGCGCGCAGCAAGGTCACCGACAAGGCATCCAGCGGCATATTGCTCAAGCGCGCGTGGCACGCATCACAGGTGCGGGATGACCTGTTCGCCGAACAGCCGGATATCGGCCAGCGCTTCGGCTTGCGGCGGCCCGCCCGGCTGGCGCATGCGCAGCATCACGTAATCGGGCTGGATCTCGTCGCGCCACATCTGCAGCTGCTCCAGGCACTGCGCCGGCGAGCCGGCGATGAGCCGATCGCGGGCCGCGATGTCAAAGCTGAGGTCCTCGGGACGCTTGACGTCCTTGATGTAGTCGTCGTGCACGTAAGCGCCGTAATGGAAGTACCAGCGGTGGGTGACCATGGTCGGTGCGCTCTTTGCCACGCAGGCTTCCCAGTCCTCACCGATGACGCAGTCGCGCATCAGCACGACGAACGGCTTGCGCCCATGCTTCTTGGCTTCGGCCCGATACTGCGCGGCGTAGTCTTTGATCACCGGCAGGGACTGAATGGGGTCTGCGATCCAGCCGTCACCCATGCGCCCGGCGCGCTCGAGGCCGGCCGGCACCCAGCCGGCGAGCCAGATCGGCGGACCGCCTTCCTGGTAGGGCGTGGGCGTCACGCGCACGTCCTCGATGGTGTGGTACTTGCTCGGGTAGCTGAACGACTCACCGGTCCACGCCTGGCGCAGGATCTCGACACACTCCTCGGTGCGCCGCGCGCGCTGCTTGACCGGAACGCCGAACGCGTCGAAGTCGTGCGGCTGATAACCGATGCCGAGCGCCGAGACCATGCGCCCGCGGGTCGCCTGGTCGACCACCGCGATGTCCTCGGCAAGGCGGATCGGGTGGTACAACGGTGCGAGCAGCACGCAGGTGCCAACCTTGATGCGTCGCGTGCGCATGCCGATCATGCCAGCGAGTAGCACCGGGGCCGGCAGGTAACCATCTTCCTGCTGGTGGTGCTCGGTGAAGTAGAAGCCGTCGAAGCCCACCGCCTCGCACAGCTCGGCCTGCTCGACCAGTTCATCGATGAGCCCGGCGACATTCTCGCCGCGGGGTGGATCCTGGGTGCATGGGAAATAGCCTACGGGCAACATCGTCTTCCTCTCCTCTGGGGCAGGCCGCGGGGCGGCATCATGGCAGAAAATCGTGCGCCGGGGCGCACTCGCGCGGCCAAGCTACGCAAGGCCTCATGCCGGGGTCAATCACGCCGGCATCACGTGATGATGGTTGTCCGGATTCGCTACGCGTCGGCTCAAACCCGTGCCCGGCGCGGCAGGCCGAACAGCAGGGCCGCGCCCAGCAGCGCCGAGGCGAGCGAGCCGAGCAGCACGCCGATACGCGTGGCGCCGACGTATTCGAACGCGCCGCGCTCGAAGGCCAGGTTGCCGATGAACAGGCTCATCGTGAAGCCGATGCCGGCGAGCGCACAAACCGCGTAGAAGCTGCGCCAGTTCGCCCCTTCCGGCAGGCTGGCCAGGCCGGCACGGATCGCTATCCAGCAGACCAGGAAAACGCCGGCCTGCTTGCCGAGGAACAGGCCCGCGGCGATGCCGAGCGGCACTGCGCTGACCAGCAGCGCCGGGTCCAGCCCGGTGAACGGCACGCCGGCATTGACGAAGGCGAAGACCGGCAGCACCAGGTAGGCGACCCAGGGGTGCAGCGCGTGCTCCAGCCAGCGCAACGGCGAATGCCCGCGGACATCGCTGGCGAGCGGGATACACAACGCGACGACCACGCCGGCGAGCGTGGCGTGCACCCCGGACTTGAGCACGCCGACCCATACCACCAGGCCGATCAGCACGTAGGGCGTAATGGCGCGGATGCCGCTGCGGTTGAGCACCACCAGTGCGACCGTACCGACGGCAGCCACCACCAATGCGACCAGCGACAGGTCCGCCGTATAAAACACTGCGATCACGATGATCGCGCCGAGGTCGTCGAAGATCGCGAGCGAGGTCAGGAACATGCGTAGCGAGACCGGTACGCGCGAGCCGAGCAACGACAGCACGCCGAGCGCGAAGGCGATGTCGGTCGCGGCGGGGATCGCCCAGCCCTGGCGTGCCATGGGATCGTCATGGGTGAACGCAAGGTAGATCAGCGCCGGCACCACGAAGCCGCCGGCGGCACCGAGCGCGGGCAGGATGATCTGGGAACGCTCCGAGAGCTCCCCCTCGAGGACCTCGCGCTTGATCTCGAGTCCCACGAGCAGGAAGAACACGGCCATGAGGCCGTCGTTGACCCACAGGAACAACGGCTTGTCGATGCCGACCTCACCGATCAGCACACTCAGGTGGACGGTGAGAAAGCGGTCGTACCACACGGCGAGACCACTGTTACTGGCGAGCAGCGCGGCCGCGGTGGCGAACATCAACAGGATGCCGGCCGCGGCCTCGAGGCGCAGAAAGTCACGGATGAGCGAGATTGCCATGCGCGGCAATGTCGCCCGGCGGGACGACGGAATCAAGCCGCATGCGCCGGAACGGGCCGTGGATCGTTACAATCGCGGCCTCTCCATGCACGGGAAACGGACATGTATCTCGATCGCGCCGCGACCACTTACGAGGCGGTCCACGCTGGCTTCCGCTGGGACGGACTCGTTCCCGCCGAACTCAACCTCGCCACTGCCGTGTGCGACCGCTGGGCCGACGATCCGACACGCGTCGCACTGGTCTATGAGCACGCCGACGGCGGCGTCGATCGCTACACCTACCGGCAGCTGCGCGAACTCAGCGATCGCTGCGCGAACCTGTTCGGCGCACGCGGCCTGGTCCGCGGCGACCGGGTCGCGGTGTTGTTACAACAGCATGCCGAGACGGCCATCAGCCACATCGCGGCCTGGAAGCGTGGCCTGGTCTCGTGCCCGATTTCGGTCCTGTTCGGCCCCGACGCCCTCGCCTACCGACTCAACGACAGCCGCGCCCGCATCCTCGTGACCAATGCCGCCAACGCGCCCAAGGTCCTCGAGATCCGCGCCCAGTGCCCGCACCTCGAGCACATATTCGTCATCGACGACACGCCGGCCGGCTGCGAGGACTTCCACGCCGCGCTCGCCGCCAGTCCGGACGGCGGCGAAGTGGTGGCGACGGCCGCCGACGATCCCGCCTGGATCAGCTACACCTCCGGCACCACCGGCCCGCCCAAGGGCGCGCTGCAACCCCACCGCATGCTGCTCGGCCTGCTGCCCAGCCTCGAATTCGTGTGGGATTTCTTCCCGCGCGAGGGTGACGTCACCTGGTCCCCGGCGGACTGGTCGTGGATGGGTGGGCTCACCGGCGTGATGTTGCCGAGCCTGTGGCACGGGCTGACCACGGTCGGCACCCACCTCGGGCATTTCGACCCCGAGAACGCCTACCGCATCCTCGCCGAGCACGGCGTCACCTGCACCCTGCTCGTGCCGACGATGCTCAAGATGATGCGCCAGGTCCCGGCACCGCGCGAGCGCTACGAGCTGCGCCTGCGCGTGGTCAAATCGGGCGCCGAGGCGGTCGGCGCCGAATTGCTGGAATGGGCCGAACGGGAGCTCGGCGCGATCGTCAACGAAGTCTTCGGCCAGACCGAATGCATGGAGCCACTCGGCAACAACGCGGCCGTGATGCCGATCAAGCCGGGCTCGATCGGCCGCCCGCTGCCCGGGCACACCTGCGCCATCGTCGACGATAGCGGCAAGGAACTCGGCAGCGGCGAACTCGGCCACATCGCGGTGCGCGCGCCGCACCCGGTGATGTTCCTGGGCTATCTCAACCGCGACGAGGCGACGCGCGAGAAGTACCGCGGGGAGTGGTTGCTGACCGGCGACCTCGGGGTGTGCGACGAGGACGGTTACTACTGGTTCCGCGGGCGTGCCGACGACGTCATCACCAGTGCCGGCTACCGTATCGGCCCGGCCGAGATCGAAGATGCCCTGCTGCGCCATCCGGCGGTCGCCAACGCGGCCGTGATCGGCGTCCCCGACGCCGAACGCACCGAGGTGATCAAGGCGTTCGTCGTCCTCGCCCCGGGCCAGCCCGGCGATGCCGCGCTGGTCGAGACGCTGCGCGACTTCGTGCGTACCCGGCTGGCCCGCCACGAGGTACCGCGCTTCATCGAGTTCGTCGAGGAACTGCCCATGACGACCACGCACAAGGTCATGCGCCGCGAGCTGCGCGAGCGCGAGCGCTCGCGCGACTGACGAGCATGCGGCGACCGGGTGTCACATGCCGCGCCGCCGCGTCGTCTATGCATCGAACAGGGCCGGCGCCGCCGGCCGCCGGAGTCATCGTCGTGAGTAAGACCACCGACGACATCTTCTCAGCCGAGCGGCCCCGCCTGTTCGGCATCGCCTACCGCATGCTCGGCAGTGTCGCCGATGCCGAGGATGTTGTGCAGGAAGCCTGGTTGCGCTGGCGCGGCCATGCCGGCGATGACATTGCCAACCCGCAAGCCTACCTGAGTCGTACCGTGACCTCGCTCAGCATCGATGCGCTGCGCCGCACGCGCCGTGAGCGCAATGTCTATCCCGGCCCGTGGTTGCCGGAACCACTGCCTGACGCCGTGAGCGACGACAGCGAAGCCCACCTGGCGCTCGCGCAGACCCTCTCGATGGGACTGCTCGCGCTGCTCGAGACCCTCACACCGAGCGAGCGCGCGACCTTCGTGCTGCGCGAAGCCTACGGCATGGCTTACGACGACATCGCGGCAGTTCTCGACGCGCAGCCGGCGACCTGTCGTCAATGGCACCGTCGGGCGCGCGGACGCCTGTCACGCATCGACTGGCGCGACGATGCGCCGCAGGCCAATCGCGCGCTGCTCGAGCGCTTCCTCGCGATCCTGCACCAAGGGGACGCGAGCGCGCTCGTGGCCCTGCTCGATGGCGACGTCGAACTGGTCAGCGACGGCGGCGGCAAGGCGGTCGCCGCAACCCGGCCGCTGCACGGTCGACGCGCCGTGTCGCGCTTCCTGCTCGGCATCGCGCATCGCGGCCGCGGCGCGGCCCACGTCGACATCGTGCCCTTCAACGGCCGCTGGGGCGCCGTGATCCGATTCGACGGGCGACTCGATACGGCGCTCTCGCTCACCAGCCACGCGGGTCGCGTGCGCGGCATCTACCTCGTGCGCAACCCGGACAAGCTCGCGCGCCTGCAAGCGCGTTGAGCGGTGCCCGGGTCGTCAGCGACGCACGCCGCCGAGTACCCACAGCCCCCAGCCGATGCCGACCACGAGCACGGCGTGGCCGGCCATGCGCAGGCTGCCGTCGGCCGCGCCCCCGTCGATAAGAAATCCGCACAGGAGCAGCAGGAACCCGGCGCCGACGCAGCGCAGCGGTGCGCGCAGCACCGCGATCGCACGGTTGACGAACAGGCCGGCCAGCGTCGCGGCGACCAGCACGCAGAAACCGCACCAGAAAACGACCAGCAGCGCGGGCGCCGCACCGGTCAGCGCGATGGCGGCGAGCGCGGCCAGGGCAAGCGCGAAGCCCGTCAGGGCAAGCAGGCCGACCGCGCGCTCGGGCGCGGAGAGTTCGGGCCAGCGGGGTTCCCGCTCCGTCATGACGGCTCCTTGCAGGGTACTCGTGCCTGTCTACGCGCGTGCGGTGCACGCGGTTGTGCGCCATCCACGCCGCACGCGCGTCGCGCTCAGTACGCGGCCTGTCCGTACGGCTCGGCAAGCGCGGCGAGTTGCTCGCGCAGCTCGAGCACGTGGCGCTCCCAGTAAGCCTGGTTCGCGAACCAGGGGAAAGCCTGCGGAAATGCCGGGTCGTCCCAGCGGCGCGCCAGCCAGGCGCTGTAGTGCAGCATGCGCAGGGTGCGCAGCGGCTCGACCAGCGCGAGTTCGCGGTAATCGAACTCGGCGAATTCGTCGTAGCCTTCCAGCACGGCATCGAGCTGGCCACGCTGCTCCTCGCCATCACCGGAGAGCAGCATCCACAGGTCCTGCACCGCGGGCGCCATGCGCGCGTCGTCGAAATCGACGAAGTGCGGGCGCTCGTCGCGCCACAACACGTTGCCCGCGTGGCAATCACCGTGCACGCGCAATATCCGCACCCCTTCGGCCTGCGCGAAACGCGCCTCGATGTGGGCGAACAGGTCGCGCGTGATGCTCGCGTAGGCCGCGCTGAGGTCACGCGGTATCCACCGCTCGGCGAGGAACGCGACGCTGTCGTGGCCGAAACCCTCGACCGTGATCGCCTCGCGATGCACGAACGGCCGCGTCGCGCCGACGGTGTGCATACGCGCCAGGAAGCGTCCCATGATGACGAGGTTGTCGCGCCGGTCGAGTTCGGGTGCACGGCCGCCGCGGCGGGGATAGACGGCGAGACGAAATCCGCCGTAATGCCTCAGGGTGACGCCGTCGGCATCGGCGAGCGGTGCCACGACCGGCAGCTCCTGCGCGGCGAGTTCGGCGACCAAGGCGTGCTCTTCGGCGATCGCCGCGTCGCTCCAGCGCGCGGGGCGGTAGAACTTGACGACCAGCGGCTCGTCCGCCTCGCGCCCGACCTGGTAGACGCGATTCTCGTAGCTGTTCAGCGCAAGCAGGCGGCCATCGCAGCGATGGCCGCAGGCTTCGACCGCGGCGAGGATGAAGTCCGGCGTCAGCCCGGCGAATGGATGGCTGGCCTGCGCTGCGTCGTGGTGTCCTTCGGGGCTGCCGCCTGCCGTTCCGGGCATCTCAGCGGCGCAAACGTTCGACCAGCGTGGCGACCTGGTCGAGCACCGGCAGGACCTCCGCGGCCGGCGCCGACGGCAGGCCGAAGATGAAGTGGGAGTAGCCGCCGGCGATCTCGGCGCGTACCTTGGCTTCGTCCAGCGGTGCGAAGAACAGCGCCAGGGTGATGTCCTCCGGTTTGCGGCCGCGCGCCGCGCAGGCTTCGTGCACCTGCTCGATGGAGCCTTCCCCGCCGCGGCCGCCGATCGGAATCCAGCCGTCGGCATACTCGGCGACGCGTGCGGCGGCGTACTTCGAATTGGCGCCGATCCAGATCGGCGGCCCGCCCGGCTGCACCGGCTTGGGATAGGACCACATCTTGTCGAACTCGACATACTCACCGTGGAACTCGGGCTCGTCCTCGCTCCAGATCGTCTTCATTGCCAGGATCCGTTCGCGCACGACGCGCCAGCGTTGCGCGAACTCGACACCATGGTTCTCGACTTCCGGCTGGTTCCAGCCCGCCCCGATACCGAAGATGAAACGGCCATCAGACATGCGGTCCAGGGTCGCGACTTCTTTGGCCAGGGTGATGGGATGCCGTTGTGACACCAGGCAGATGCCGGTACCGAGGCGGATACGCTCGGTCACCGCGGCGCACGCGCCGAGCACGACGAAAGGATCGTAGGTGCGCTTGTAGGGCGGCGGCACCTGCCCGTCGGGAAAGAACGGCGACTTGCTGTCGAGCGGCATGTGGGTGTGCTCGGGCACGAACAGCGAATCGAGGCCGCGTTCCTCGACCGCGCGCGCGAGTTCGACCGGCTGGATCGACTCGTCGGTCACGAAAATCATCACCCCGAAGGCTGGCTGCGGCATCTCTACTCCTCGCTGCTTGACGACAACACGCGGCGCCGATGCGAACGTCCGACGAACGTCCGGCGCACGGACGACAGGTTAGACGAATCACCGCGCCACCAACAGAGCCGCCCGCATGGCTCGTGCACGTCGAACAGGTTGACGCGCAGCCCACCCGCCCACCACGGTGGGTCACGCGCGTGCCGACGTCACCGGACCATCCACGTGACAGCCGCTTCCTTCGTCGCCGCCCCTCGTGCTTTTGGCACCAACGGGCAGCCGTCGGGAGCCCGTTCGCTCCCCTTTTGATGCATAAACGGCCCCGTTCGCTGATCGCAGCACACGCGGAACGCGCGTGATTTGCCTTTCCGTTTCATGGAGTTGCGACAACGCGCGAGGTCTCGCCCGGACCTGGCCCGTGTCTTGCTCTCGACAGTCCCGTCAGCACGCGGCGGACACAGCGCCGCGCCACGATGTGCCATCTTGGAGATGCCGGATGAGACGACGGACCTTCATACAGAACCTGGCGGCCGGCGGAGCGGGACTCTCCGTCGCTCTCAAAGCCCGCGCCTTCGCGACACCTGCCGAAGCCGGGCTCGCCGATTTTCCACCGCTGCAGCGCTTCGAGTTCGATACCGTCAGCGTCGACCGCACGGGCCGCACGGTCGCCGTGAGCCGCCACCAGGGACGCTATTTCACCCAGGCGATCGACGACGACGTCAGCTTCGACATGATCGCCATTCCGGCCGAAGCCACAGCGGCGCGCACCGCTGCCGGCCCCTCGCCAAACGCGATTTCGAGGCCGATCTACCTGGCGCGCACCGCCGTCACGCAAGCGCAATGGCGTGCCGTCGCGCGCCTGCCACGACAGCAGCGCGACCTCGACGCCGCACCATCATGCTTCGTCAATGACGAACATCCGGTCGAATGCATCTCATGGTACGAAGCCGAGGAGTTCTGTGCGCGCCTCGCCGCTCACACCCGGCGCGCCTATCGCCTGCCCAGCGAAGCCGAGTGGGAAAACGCGTGCCGCGCCGGCAGCAGGGACCCATTCCACTACGGAGGCACGCTGACGTCCGAACTCGCCAACTACGGCGCTGCGCAGACCTACGCGGCCGAGTCACCGGGTTGCTGTCGACGTTCGACCACGCCGGTCGCGCAGTTCGCCCCCAACCGCCACGGCCTGCACGACATGCACGGCAACGTATGGGAATGGTGCGCCGACACCTGGCAGGCCGGGAATCGTGATGCCGGCTCGCCATCACGCCAGCCCGCCAGGCCCGACTGGCGCGTGTTGCGCGGCGGCTCGTGGGCCGATGCCCCGGCCCGCCTGCGCTCGGCGAGCCGGACCGGTAACCGCGCCGACGCGCTCAACCGCATCATCGGCCTGCGCGTCGCGCTCTCCCTGGCTCCGGCCTGACGCGACGTCAGGACGTCGCGCGCCGCCCCATCCACAGCAAGCGACCCTGTCCGAGGTTGTCCAGTATGCCGACCAGCGCAAAAATCCCCGTCACCGTACTCACCGGCTATCTCGGCGCCGGCAAGACATCACTGCTCAATCGGCTGCTGAGCGAGAATCACCAACTGCGCGTTGCGGTCATCGTCAACGAGTTCGGTGAGCTGGGCATCGACAATCAGCTCGTCGTCGGCGCCGACGAAGAAATCTTCGAGATGAACAACGGTTGCATCTGCTGCACGGTGCGCGGCGATCTCATCCGTATCATCGGCATGCTCATCGAACGGCGCGAGGAATTCGATCAAATCGTCATCGAGACGACCGGCCTTGCCGATCCCGGCCCCGTGATCCAGTCGTTCTTCGTCGACGACATGGTGGCCGCCAGCACCGCCCTCGATGCCGTGGTGACGGTGGTCGATTCGCGCCACATCACCGAGCACTGGGACAGCAGCGAAGCACTCGAGCAACTCGCCTTCGCCGACGTCGTCCTGCTCAACAAGACCGATCTCGTCTCTACGCAGGAGATCGCCTCGCTGGAAAACCGCGTTCGCGCTCTCAACGCACTCGCCCGCATCCACCAGACGCTGCACTGTGATATTCCGCTCGATGCCGTGCTCGGCATCGGCGCCTTCGACCTCAAGAACGCGCTGGCCATCGAACCGGACTTTCTCGAAGAGGATGCACACGAGCACGATGCAAGCGTGTCGTCGGTTGCCATAGAAGCGCAGGGCAGCATCGACAGTACGCGCTTCAACAAATGGCTCAACGACCTCGTGCAGGCACAGGGCACGAACATCTTCCGCCTCAAGGGCATCCTGGACATGGACGAAGAAGCACGTCGCTTCGTCGTGCAGGGCGTGCACATGACCCTGGACGGGCGCCCGGGCAAACCGTGGAAGCCCGGTGAGCAGCGCGGCAGCCAGATGGTGTTCATAGGCCGTGACCTCGATGAATCAACCCTGCGCGACGGCTTTCGTGCCTGTCTCGCTTCGGCCTGAGGCGGCACGCCCCGCTCGACCATTTCCGTGACTGGAGTAAACGCATGAAACTGCAACATCATCTCGGAGGCATAGAGAATCTGGGTCCGGTGGATTTTCAGAAACGCGTGTTCGTGGCACCGTGGGAAGAGCGCATATTCGGCATCCATGTCGCCATGATGGGTCTGAGCAACCACCTCGCCAGCGCCCTGCCCAAATACCCGATCAGCGAAGTGCCGACCCGCTTCGAGAGCTTCTGGACATGGGGGCACCTGCGCACGGGCGCCGAAGCCATGAACCCGTTCGACTATTTCAAGTTCCGCTACTACGAGAAGTGGCTCGGCGGAATCTCCGGGTTCTTCGTCGAAGAGGGTTACGTTACCGAGGAAGAACTCGACGCGAAGACTGCGGAGTACCTGGCTGACGGCAACGTCGACGAGGCACCGCTACCGAAGGGTGGCAGTCCCGCCATTGACAGCCAGGTCATCAGGTACCTCCTCGAAGGTGATTCGCCGAAGCGCGAGGTCCCGGACAAGCCGCGCTTCAAAGTTGGCGACAAGGTCACCATCAAAGACGTTCCGCCGGAAGCCCATACCCGGTGTCCCGGGCATCTGCGCGGCCGCGCGGGCGTGATCAGCGAGGTCTACGAGGGCGCGTACGCCTATTTTTTCTCGACCGGGCCGGACGGCATCGGCGAACCAATGCCTTGCTACTCAGTGGCGTTCGAACCGGCCGAAATCTGGGGACCGAAACTGTCCGATCAGAAATCGACTTTCTACGCCGACCTGTTCGAAGTCTATATCGAAGCCGCCTGAGCGCCGCGCGCGCCCGTTCGCGCCAAACATGCCGATGAAGCTGTCCCGAGGAGAGACGACGTGAGTGACAAGAAACGATTCAGCTACGATACCGATCGCGAGATCTACAGTGCCGCCAAGGTGCGCGCGCTCGAAGCGCTACTGATCGAGAAGGGCGTCATCAGCGACAAGACGGTAGACAAGGTGCTCGACTTCTTCGAAACGAAGATGGGGCCATTCAACGGTGCCCGGATCGTGGCGCGCGCGTGGGTCGACCCTGAGTTCAAGAAGCGCCTCCTGAAAGACGCCACCACGGCCATCGCGGAACTCGACCTGCCGGCCGGCATGGCCGGGGCCGAAGGCGAACACATCAAGGTGGCCGAGAATCGGCCCGGCGTGCACAATGTGATTATCTGCACCTTGTGTTCCTGTTACCCGTGGCCGACGTTGGGACTACCGCCCTACTGGTTCAAGGACCCGACCTTCCGCGCCCGCATGGCCCGCGAGCCGCGCGCCGTACTCAAGGAGTTCGGTGTCGATCTCGACCCGTCCGTCGAGATCAAACTGTGGGACAGCAGCGCCCAGATTCGATGGATGGTATTGCCGGAGCGCCCGGCGGGGACCGACAACATGAGTGAAGCCGAACTCGCTGCGCTGCTCACACCGGAGGCGATGATGGGCGTGGCCAAGGTCGCGGCCTGAGCCCCTGGCCGCCGACTCGACTGCGACAGGAGAACGACGTATGCAAACGCGCTTCGAGCATTTCGCCGCTGCCAGCATGATCGGTTCGGAAGACTCGCCGCCACGCGATAACGGGACGCTGCGCTTCGACCGACCCTGGGAGGGGCGCGCATTCGGCATGGCCATCGCACTGTCGAAGGACGGACATTACGAATGGGAGGATTTTCGCCAGGGACTCATGGCGGCAATCGCGCGGTGGGAAACGCAACACGCCACCGACGATCCCGACTGGGACTACTATCAGCAGTGGCTGCACGCGCTCGAGCAGCTCATCACGGCGCATGACATCATCGGACCCGGCGAGTTGGAAGCGCGCACCGAGTCCGTGCTGGACGGACTCGCCAGATGCGTCGAGAAGGCCGGCGAATCCAGGTAAGCAGCGGCAACCCTGCAGGCAGCGGCGGCGTACACGGCAACCCCACGCAATCGCAGACGAAACACACAGCACAGCGAGGCACGATATGAACCATTCATTCTTCTCACCACGGCATCTGGGCCGTCGCGCGGCGGGCCTCGCCTGCCTGCTCGGCTGCACGGCACCTGCTCTGGCCCATCACCCGCTCGGCGGACGCGGCCCGCAGAATCTCGCCGAGGGTCTGCTCTCCGGACTCGGTCACCCGATAATCGGCATCGATCATCTCGCCTTCATGGTGGCAATCGGGCTGCTCGCCGTCGGGCAGTCACGGCGTTACGTCGTGCCGGCGGCCTTCGTGCTGACGACGCTGGTCGGGACGTTGCTGCACGTGATGCGCTTCGATCTCGTCGCCGTCGAACTGACGGTTGCGCTCTCGGTGGTAGTCGCCGGTGGACTGCTGTTTTCCAACCGCAGGTATCGACCCGCGTACCTGATGCTGCTCTGTGCCGTGGCCGGGTTGTTCCACGGTTACGCCTACGGCGAATCGATCGTCGGCGCCGAGGCGACGCCACTACTCGCCTACCTGGCCGGGTTCTCGATCGTTCAGTACGCGCTCATGGCGACTGTCATCTGGGTCGGCGGGCGCGTTCTCGGGGCACCCGATCGTGTCGCCGGCGGCGCCCTGTCCCGGCGCGCCGGATCGGTCATTTCCCTGACCGGCCTGGTATTCCTGTCGCTGGCCATCGTGGCCGCCTGATCGATAACCGCTGCGCCCCCGCCCGGCGGCAAGATGACGCCGGGTGGGGGCGCAGCACATCCGGTCCGGAGCGCGCCGGCCCCACGACACACCGCCGGCGGCGTCCGTCACCCACACTGATGTGCGCCTCCGTCGCGCGCTTCATCGCCCCACGCGCCCGATCCTGGCGCCCGGCCAACGAGCACCACTCACGGGTGCCCGCGCGCCACCTCCCGTGCCCATGCCCCGGCGCCCCGCATGTACCCACCTTACCCACCTTACCCGGCGTTCCATCGGCACGACCGAGCCCCGGCCGGCGGTGCATGCCCCCCTGTGCCGGCTGTTCGACCGCCACCGGTGAATTGACGATAATCGGGTCGACCCGAATGGGCCTACGGGCGAGGAGAGTCCCATGCACAGGCAGGTAAACGTCGTCGGTGTCGGCATGACGGCGTTCAAGACACCCAAACACGCCGATCCCTACACCGTGATGGGCACCGAGGCCGGACGCCTCGCACTGACCGATGCCGGCCTCGACTACCGCGATATCGAGCAGGCATACATCGGCTACGTCTACGGCGACAGTACCGCCGGCCAGCGCGTGATCTACGAGATAGGCATGACCGGCATTCCCGTGTTCAACGTCAACAACAACTGTGCGACCGGTTCCTCGGCGCTCTTTCTCGCGCGGCAGGCAGTCGAGGCCGGCATCGTCGAATGTGCGCTCGCGCTGGGCTTCGAACAGATGAGCCCGGGTGCGCTGGGCTACGTGTTCCCGGATCGCCCCCTGCCACTGGAGAAGTTCACCGACGTTGCCAGGCGCAAGTACGGTGACAGCACGGTGCCGATGGCCCCGCTGCTGTTCGGCGGTGCGGGGCGCGAGTACATGGAGAAGTACGGCGCAAAGCCCGAGACCTTCGGGCGTATCACGGTCAAGGCGCGCCAGCATGCGGCGAATAATCCGAACGCCGTATTCCGCGATCCGATATCGCTCGAGGAGGTGATGGCGAGCGCCTCGATCTGCGATCCCGTCACGCGTTTCCAGTGCTGTCCACCGACCTGCGGCGCCGCCGCGGCGATTCTGTGCTCGGACGACTTCGCGCGACGTCACGGGCTGCGTCCGGACGTGCGGATCGCCGCCCAGGCGATGACCACCGACACCGCGTCGACCTTCGGTGACAGCCTCATCGCGACGGTCGGCTACGACATGTCGCGCGCCGCCGCCGCGCAGGTCTACGAAACGGCGGGCATCGGTCCGGAGGACGTCAAAGTAGTCGAACTGCACGACTGCTTCTCGACCAACGAGGTGCTCAACTACGAGGCGCTCGGCCTCACGTCCGAAGGCACCGCTGAACGCATGATCGAGGATGGCGACAACACCTACGGTGGAAAATACGTCGTCAATCCGTCCGGCGGGCTCATCTCCAAGGGCCATCCGCTCGGCGCTACCGGCCTTGCCCAATGCGCCGAACTCAACTGGCAGCTACGCGGTGCCGCCGGCGCACGCCAGGTCGACGGCGCCAACATCGCCCTGCAGCACAATATCGGCCTCGGGGGCTGCTGTGTGGTCACGCTTTACGAGCGTGTCGCCTGAAGCACGGACCCACTCACGCCATCATGATCGACTCGAACACCAGCGTACTCGGCCTCGGCCGCATGGGCGGCGCACTGGCCGCCTGCCTCGCCGCGAGCGGCGTGCCCCTGACCGTATGGAACCGCTCGCCGGGCCGCGCCAGCGCGCTCGAGAACCGTGCGACGGTCGCTCCCAGCGCAGCCGCCGCCTGTGCGGCGAGCGAGCTCATCGTGTTGTCGCTGACGAATTACAGCGCCGGGCTCGAGGTCATGGACGGGGTCGCCGCGCAGACCTCGCTGGACGGCAAGACCCTGCTGCAGCTGACCTCGGGATCGTCGTCGGACGCGCGCACCATGCAGGCATGGGCGCAGATGCATGGCCTGGGCTATCTCGACGCCGCAATCATCGCTTACCCCAATGCCGTCGGCAGCGACGGCGCCATCCTGCTCTGCGCCGGCGACGAGATCCTGTGGGAACGCCATCGCGTGACCATCGAACGCCTTGCCGGCACCTGCCGCTATCTCGGCGAGGCGGTCGGCGCGGCGGCAACCCTCGACTGCGCGGTGCTCGAGTACTACTACGGGGCGACGCTCGCGATGCTGCACGGCGCGGCGCTGTGCGAATCGGAATCCCTGCCCCTGACCGAGTATTTCTTCCTGGCCAAGAAGCTCGCGCCGCTGCTGCACGCCACGGCCGACAGCGCGCGCGAGATGATTGCGCGCGAAATCTATGCCGGCAACGACTGCACGCTGGACGTCCACGTCGCCGCGATTCGCCATATCCAGCGCATGAGCCACGACAACGAAATCGACACCCGCGTGCCGGACACCATCATGCAGACCTACCGCAAGGCGGTCGCGGCAGGCTACGCGGACGACGAGATCGCGGCCCTGTTCGAGGTGCTCCGCCGCGACGGCGCACGCTGATCCCGCACCACCCGTGAACGAGCGCCGACGCACCTTCGTGCTCACCTTCGGCCGCAGCGGCTCGTCGCTGCTATGCGCGCTGATGAGCGATGCCGGCGCCGACTTCGGACTCGCCGCGCCGCTCCAATGGGACCCGCGCGACGGCGTGCTCGAACATCCCGACATCAAGCGGGCCGCGCATCACATGCGCCGCGCTTTCGATATCGACCACGGACGGCGCTACCGCTTCTCGCCCGAACTGGAAGCGCGCTGGCGGCGGCGCCGCGCGCGGCACTGGCTGACCCGCGCCCTGCCGCAGGCACGCTGCTTCAAGATCGGCGACCTGGACCTGCTCGTGCAGATGAGTTTCTCGCTCGGCTACGAGCCGCGCGTGGTCCTCAACTATCGCGATTTCGAACACGCCCTGGCCAGCACCCTGGTCGGCCGCAAGCACATCGGTCCCGACGAACTCGCCGCCGACTACGTGCGCATCTGCCGCCAGGGCGTCGTGCTGCTGCAGACCTTCGGCGGCTGCGTGGTCGGCTACGAGGAAATGCTGGGCGAGCCCGGCGGCCCCTGGCTCAACGCGCTGGCGCAGAGCGCCGGACTCGAAGTAGGCGCGCTGCGTCAAGCCGCCGCGAAGCGTATTCGTGGCAACGCACCGGCCCTCGCCGATACGCGCTCCCTGTATCCCGAATGCCGCCGCCTCCACGAACTGTTGCGCGAGCTCTCCGGACGCTGCTTCGCACCGAGCCGCACGGTGGTGCGCGCGATCGAAGGGCGCCGCGGCAAGCGCTGACCGGTACGCGCCGCGGGTCCCGTGTGCGGCGGGGTTGGTGTCAGCCGGGGTCGGTCGCGCTCGAGAACGTGTAGCTCCGCTCGACCCGCGCCACGCGTACGGCATAGCCGGCGTACCACTGGCTGCGTCCGCGCGCCTGCGCCGCGCGATGCTCCGCATGCCGCTTCCATGCGAGGATCGACGCCTCGTCCCGCCAGTACGAGACGACGATCTCGCCGCTCGCCTCGTTGGCGGCCTCGACACCGAGGAAACCGGGTTGGTCCGCCACCAGCTCGAGCATACGTGCGACCGTGTCGCCGTACTCGCGGGTATCCTCGCCGGGCACGGCGGTGAAGATCACCGCGTAGTAAGGGGCTTCGAGGCCCTCGAGCACGACCGGCATGCGCTTCTCCCAAAGTCGGTGTGGCTACCAGCTTACGGACGGCATGCGGAACGATCCACTATCGACAGCGTTACCGCCAGGGTGCGGCGGCGACACGGACGCAGTCGGCCGCCGGGGGACCGGGAACCGGATGCCGCGTGAGCGTGGCGACGTCTCGTCATGCCCGGCGCCCCGTGCGCGATCCCGGCGGCAGGCTCGGTTACACTGCCCCCTCAAGCCGGAGCCCGCCCATGTTTCGTACCTTCAGCTGCCTCCTCGTGCTGCTCTGCAGCAACGTGTCCCACGCTCAGCAATCCAGCGTTGACATCTGGGCGACACTACTCAAGCCGCATCACTTTCCCGACGTCGCGATCATCGAGGATGCGAGCGTCATCGAGCTCAGCACGCCGTACCGCTCGGAGGACGCCGCGTTCACGCCGGTGCGCATCAAGGCCAGAATGGCGCAGACGCCCGAGCGCTACATCGAGACCATCCACCTGTTCGTCGATGCCAACCCCGAACCCAAGGTCGGCACGTTCACGTTCACGCCGGCTGCCGGTAGCGCGGATCTCGCGCTGCGCATCCGGATCGACCGCTACACCGATGTGCGCGCCGTCGCCGTGTTGAACACCGGCGAGCACCACATGGCGACGAGTTACGTCAAAGCCCAGGGCGGCTGCGCGATCCCCGTCGCCATCGATTACAAGGAAGCCATGTCGGGCCTCGGCAAGGTCCAGCTGCGCACGCTGGCCGCGGACGGCGAGGATGCCGCGGACAATGGCATCGCCACCCAGCTGCGCGTGCGTCACCCCAACTTCACCGGCATGCAGATGGACTACAAGATCTACGCCGTGCGCCCGGCGCACTACGTCAATTCGGTCCGCGTGCTGCTCAACGGCGAACCGGTGATGAGCGCCGAAACCGGCATCTCCGTCAGCGAGGACCCGAGCTTCCGCTTCTTTCTCGGTCCGCAGGCGAGCGGCGAGCTGAGCGCCGAGATCACCGACACCAAGGGCAACAGCTGGACCGAGAAGCTGACCTTGTGAAAACGCGCGGCGGCACGCGCCTCAGCCACGCCGCACATGCGACGCCGCGAGCGCCGCGGCCGCTTCGCCCACGATGCGCCGGACCAGCGTCGCCGCCGGCGGCGCATCGTGCAGCAGGTCGGCCGCCTCGCCGACAATGACCGCAGCCTGCGCGACGTCGCCCAGCGCCTGCGCGCGGGCATAACGGTCGCGTTCGCTCGCGAGCGCCGCCGCGAAGCCATCCGGATCGGCGGCGTGGCGCGCGGTCGTTTCGTTTGCCAGCGTGCGCAGCGCGTAGCCCGCCGGCCACTCCCAGCCGCGTAACGCATCGAATACCGGGCTGCGCACCGTCTCGTCGCCGCCGGCTTCGAGCACGCGCGCGCGCGCCGCCGAACCAGCCAGGCTTTCCGCACTGGCGTAGAAACGGCTGCCGAGCATCGCACCCTGCGCCCCCAGTACCAGCGCCGCGGCCAGGCCACGGCCGTCAGCGATGCCACCGGCCGCGACGACCGGGCAGGTCCCGGCGATATCGACAACCGCCGGAACCAGCGGCAGCGTCGCGCGCTGACCCGCGTGCCCGCCGGCCTCGCCGCCCTGGGCGACGATGACGTCGGCGCCCGCGGCGAGCGCGGCGTGCGCCTGGGCCACGCTCTGCACCTGGGCAATGAGCCGTGCGCCCGCGTCGTGGACGCGGGCGGCGTACGGCGCGACCTCGCCGAACGACAACAGCACGGCGGCCACACCGTGCTCGAGCGCCATGTCGAGCAAGCCGACACAGGCGTCGAGGCGCCAGGTGATGAAACCCACCCCGACGCGGGCGTCCCCGGCTCGCGCGAGCTCGGCGCCGAGCCATTCCGGATCGCCGTAACCGCCGCCGATGATGCCGAGACCACCGGCGCGGCTGACCGCCGCGGCGAGCGCGCCGCCGGCGACGCCCGCCATGGGCGCCAGCAGCAATGGGTGGCGGATGCCGAGCAGTTCGCACAGGGGCGTGGTGAGGATCGCATGCATGCCGTTATTGTCGGTCGTGGGGCGGCCGCTGCCCAGACTGCGCAGATCTTGCATCCACCCTGGGCTACACTGCGCGCGGCTCGGCCCACGGGGCGGCCAGCGCTGCGCTGTCCCAGGGCGACCGGCAGCGGCCACGCGCGGCACGCCTGCACGCCGTCGCGCGGGGGCCGGACCGATCCGTTCACTCGCCGCACACGTCCCAGGGAATCATCGCCATGTTCGATCGCAAATTCATCGTCCTCGAGCTCGCCAACATCCTCGCCGGCCCGGTCACCACCATGGCCTTCGCCGAGCTCGGCGCGCGCGTCATCAAGCTCGAAAACCCGAATACGCGTGGCGATGCGACGCGCGGCTGGAAGCTCGTCGGCGAACCGGCCGAGACCGATGTGTCGGGTTATTTCTCCTGCGCGAACTGGGGCAAGGAGTCGCTCGCGGTCGATTTCACCTGCCCGGCAGGCCGCGAACTCGTTCACGCCCTCGCTCGGCACGCCGACATCGTCGTGGCGAGTTTCAAGCCTGGCGACGAGGTCAAGCTGGGCCTGGACTACGCCACGCTGGCGGCACTCAACCCGCGCCTCATCTATGGACAGGTCACGGCCTATGGCCCCGAGGACCCCCGTCCCGGCTTCGACGCGATCCTGCAGGCCGAGGCCGGCTTCACCTATCTGAACGGCGAGCCGGATGGCGCACCGACCAAGATGCCGGTCGCCCTGATCGACCTGCTGCTGGCCCACCAGCTCAAGGAAGGCTTACTCCTCGCGCTGCTCAAGCGCGAGCGCAGCGGCCAGGGCTCGCACGTCACGACCTCGTTGCTCGAGGCGGGTGTCGCCTCGCTCGCCAACCAGGCGACCAACTACCTGGTCGGCGGCGTCGTCCCGCGGCGCATGGGATCGGAGCATCCCAATATCGTCCCTTACGGCTCGATCCTCGCCTGTGCCGACGGGCGAGAAGTGGTCATCGCCGCGGCCACCGAACGCCAGTACCGCGAGCTGGTTCGCGCCATGGATCTGCCCGAGCTCGCCGATGACCCGGCTTTCGCGACCGGGCAGCAGCGCGTCGAGCATCGCGAACAGCTGCTGGACCGGATCCGTGCGCGCGCCGCCGAACTCCCTTCGAGCGAATTCGCCGGCCGCCTCGAACGGGCCAAGGTACCGTTCGGCTTCGTCAACGACATGGCAGCAGTCTTCGCGCAAGCCGGCGCGCAGCGCCTGCTGCTGCAGGGCGAGGTCGATGGCCGCCCACTGCGCGGGGTGCGCACCCTGGCCATCGGCGGCGACGCGGCCGAGCTGGTAGAACCGGGCCCTCCGCCGCATTTCGACCAGCATCGCGATGCCGTGCTCGGCGAACTGCTCGGCCACGACGCGACAGCGGTCGCCGCCCTCGCGGCGGCCGGCGCGTTCGGCCGCACTGCACCCTGAGCGGCTCATCCAACCGGGTTAGGCGCGCACGCGACTACCGCGCCAGCGCTCAAGGCACGCGAAAGCGCGCCGCCATAGCCTTCCAGTGATGCACCAAGGTGGATCGGGGGAGAACCCGCCGACACGGACGGAAAACGTGCTGCCCGCGACCAGCGTGGGCACACCGGGCGGGCCGCGGAACAACATGGCGGAGAGGCGCAATTGGACGACCAGGTCAGGACCGCGGAACACCTACTCGCCGGTGGACTCGATGCCCTCCCGCAGGCGCTGATCATCGTCGATGCCGATGGCATCGTGCGTCACCTCAACCGCGAGGCGGCCCGCCTGACCGGGCACGACGCCGAATTCGCGCGCGGACGCAGCTGGCAGGAGATCCTGTGCGGCACGAGACGACCGCGAACATCAGCGGCCCTCGTCCCCGGCACGCGCCACATCGTGCTCGAGGGTGAACACTCGCCCCGCGAACTCGTCGTGACTTCCCTCGCCTCCGGCGTCCCCGGACACCTGCTCAGCGTGTCCGACAGCGACACTTGTCTCGAGCTCGTCGCGACGCGTCGTCAGCAACGGCTGCTCCAGGTCGCGTTGGAGAACGGCCGCCAGGGACTGTGGGAATGGCAGCCGCGTGACGACACCCTGCATTTTTCCCGCGAGTGGTACGCGATGTTCGGCCATGCGCCGGGTTCGATACGCTCGCTGCTGGTCGATCTCCAGGGCCTGCTCCACCCGGATTCAGTTGCTGCCGGACGCGCGGCACTGGTGCCCATGCTGCGCGGCGAGCGCGACGATTTCGAGGTCGAGCACCGTATACGCCGCGCCGACGACACCTACATCCATGTGCTGTCACGTGGGCGTTGCGTCGAGCGCGACGCGGATGGACAGGCGCTTCACGTGGTCGGCACCCACGTCGACATCACGCACCTCAAGCAGACCGAGCAGCGCCTGTTGGAATCGCGCCAACTGCTCGAAACCGTCATCGACGCATTCCCGCAACGCGTATTCTGGAAAGACCGGGCCAATCGCTACCTCGGCGCCAACCGCAGCTTCGCGCGCGATGCCGGCTTCGCTGACCCGGCGAGCCTGATCGGCATCCAGGTCAGCGATGTTCCCTGGCCCACCTCGTTCGCGCCGATCAGCGAAGACGATCGCCGCATATTGGCCGGCGAGGTCGAAAAGCTCGTGGTACGCCGCGAGTTCCGTCCGGTCGCCGGCGAGACGTTCTGGGCGGAGACGACCAAGGTACCGATCCGCGACGCTGGCGGTAGCGCCATCGGCATCCTGGGTTTCTACGATGACGTCACCGAACAGCGCCAGCGCGAGCTGCAGATGCGAACCATCGCCGAAGCCTTCACCGCCGCCGGCGAGGGTCGCCTGCTGGATGCGCTGGCACGCGCCGCGGCGGAGCTCGCGGGCGCGGACTTCGCCTTTCTCGCGCACCTCGACGAAGACGCCGCGCGCGCCCACGTGAGCGCCTGCCATCCACTCGCCTCGCCCGTTGTCACGGCGCTCGACTACACCCTCGCCGGCACGCCCTGCGAGCCCACCCTGCGCGACGGACGCCACGCGACGCTGAGCGGCCTGGCACGCGCTTTCCCGCATGACGAATTCGCCCGGGAGTTCGCGCTCGAAGCCTACGTCGGCAATCGACTCGAGACTTCCGACGGGCGCGCCATCGGCCTGTTCGTGCTGCTGTTCCGCGAGCCGGTGACCAATCTCGATCACGTCACCACGGTGATCGATATCTTCTCCGATCGCGCGACCGCGGAGATCGAGCGCGAACGCGTGCTTCGCGAGCTGCGCACCAGCGAGCAACGCCTCGAAACGGCCATCGCGCACGGCGGCCAGGACGTGTGGGAATGGCGGCCGGCGGACGACCATCTCAGCATCATCGGCGACACCTTCGGACGGCTCGGTCTCGATAGCGGCAAGGCGTTGCGCGTGCGTATCCATCCCGACGACCATGCGGTGCAGCGACGCGCCCTGACCGATTATTACCGCGGCATCAGCGAGCATTACGAGTACGAAGCTCGCATCCTGCATCCGGATGGCAACTACCGTTGGATGCTGGTGCGCGGGCAGACTGCCGCATGCGACGGCGATGGCCGCATCGAACGCCTCATCGGCACCGTCACCGACGTCTCGGCGCTGAAGTCCGCCCAGCTGGGGCTGGAAACGTCGCAGCACTTCCTCGAACTCGTCATCGACACGGTACCGCAGGCGATTTTCTGGCAGGACCTCTCGTTCCACTACCGTGGCTGCAATCAGCGCTTCGCCGAGCTTGCCGGTGTGGCAATACCCGATGACCTCGTCGGATGCAGCGACGGCGACCTGTGGTGGCGTGCCTCGGCGACGAAGTTCCGCGCCGAGGACCGCGCGCTGATCGGCGGCACCATGCCGAGCCTGCACAGCGAGTTGACACTCCGGATGCCGGACGGCAGTGACCGCTGGTTCGAACTGGTCAAGGTGCCGATGCGCGGCGCCGACGGCGCGGTGATCGGTATCCTCGGCGCGGTGCACGATGTCACCACGCGCAAGCGGGCCGAAGACGCTGCGCGTCACCTCGCCTGCTTCGATCCGCTGACCAACCTGCCCAATCGGCGCGACTTCACCGCCCGCCTCGAGAGCAGCCTCGCCCTGGCGCAGCGGCGCCAGCGCACCGGCGCACTGCTGTTCATCGATCTCGACCAGTTCAAGCAAATCAACGACACCCTGGGCCACTCGGTCGGCGACGCACTGCTGCAGGCGGTCGCCGGACGCTTGCAGGGCGTGACGCGCCAGGAGGATACCGTCGCCCGCCTCGGTGGCGACGAGTTCGTCGTGTTGCTGCCGGAGGTCGCCGGCGACCACGACGAGTGCGCGCGTCAGGCGCAGCTGGTCGCCGACAAGATCCACGAAACACTGCGCCAGCCCTTCCAGTTCGAACACCACCAGTTCCACGTCACACCGACCATCGGCATCTCGCTGTTCCCCGACGGAGACAAGGACGTCGACGACGTGCTCAAGGAGGCCGACACCGCCATGTACTGCGGCAAGGCCGCGGGGCGCGGCGTGACGCGCTTCTTCCGTCGCGAGATGGAGGAAGCGGCGCAGCGCCGCCTGCGCATCGAGGGCGACCTGCGCAAGGCCATCGTGCGCCAGGAATTCGAGCTGCGTTTCCAGCCCCAGGTCGATGCGACCGGTTTCGTCAGCGGTGCTGAGGTGCTGCTGCGCTGGCAACACCCCGAGCACGGCGTGATCTCGCCGGGCGATTTCGTCCCGATCGCCGAGGAACGCGGCCTCATCGTCGACATCGGCCGCTGGGTGCTCGACACCGCCTTCGATCGCTTTCGCCACTGGCTCGAAAGCGGACGTGCGGACCTGGGCGAACTCGCGATCAACGTCAGCTCGCGCCAGTTCCGCGCGGAGGACTTCTTCGGCGACGTCGAGCGCCTGCTCGTGGCCCACCGCATCCCGCCACAACGGGTGGTGTTCGAGATCACCGAAGGCACCGTGGTCGAGGACGTCGAGGCGACCATTGCGATCATGGAACGCCTGCGCCGGCTCGGCATCCGCTTCGCGATAGACGATTTCGGGACCGGTTACTCGTCGCTGTCCTATCTCAAGCGCCTGCCCATCGACCAGCTCAAGATCGACCGCTCGTTCATCGCCGACATCGGGCGCGACAGCAACGACGAGGTGATCTGCCAGACCATCGTCGCGATGAGCCAGCATCTGCGCCTGCAGACCATCGCCGAGGGAGTCGAAACCCCCGAGCAGTACAACTTCCTCGCGCGCCTGCGCTGCAATGGCTACCAGGGCTACCTGTTCCTGCCGCCCGCGACCGAAGAGGAGTTTCTCGCCTACTACAATCGCGCGAACCGGCGCTGAGCGCCTGCCGGCGGCTGCTCACGCGGCGATCCACTCGAGCACCAGCCGATTGACGGCAGCGGGCCTGTCGAGCGGCAGCCAGTGCCCGGCGCCCTCGAGGCGCTCGTAGCGCCACGCAGCGTCTACGTGAGCGGCACTGCCCGCCATCTGGGCTTCTTCGAGATAGGGATCGGCGCTGCCCCAGATGCCCAGCGTGGGCACGGCCACGCGCGGGAAGTCGAGCCTGCGGAACGTCTGCGCCGGATGGGCGTTGGCGCGGTACCAGTTGAGCGCGGCGGTCAGCGCACCCGGACGAGAAAGATCACCGATCCAGCGCCGCACCTCGGCATGGTGCCCGGTGAAATCACGCAGCAGCGCCCAGTCATCGGCCATCAGCAGGCGCTCGGCGAGTTCCTCGAACTGGAACAGCAGCATGTACCAGGAGCGGGCGCGCTGGCCGAACCCGGCGCCGTAGAAGCTCTGCGGATGCCCCACGGACAAGGCCGTGAGGGAAGTCACCCGCGGGGCGTGCAGCGCCGCCAGCAACCAGCCCAGCGAAGCGCCCCAGTCGTGGCACAGCACGTGGACCTCCTCCAGGCCGAGCGCGTCGAGCAACGCGAGGATGTCGCCGAGCAGGAGCTCGACGCGATAATCGGCCCGCGCCGGCGGCCGCGCGCTGGCACCGAAACCGCGCAGGTCCGGCGCCACCACGCGGTAGCCGGCGTCCACGAGCACCGGTACCTGGTGCCGCCACAGCGCCGAGGAGTCCGGGAAGCCGTGCAACAGCAGCACGCCCGGCCCGCTGCCGACGTCGAGATAGTGGAATTCGAGTGCGTTCAGGGTGAGCTGTGGCATGTCACGGGCGAGGTCCGGGGGCGAGCGCGCCAAGATAGCCGTCCGCCGCTCACGCGGCCAGCACGAAACGCCACCGGCAGCCGCGAAATGCGCCACAATGGCGCCGTCCGGCCGCGCCGCCGCGCGCCGGCCCAGACTGCCGCGACGAGGACACGCCCATGCCCGACCTGCTCGATCGACTTCACACCCGCGCACCGATCTGGAGCGCCGGCATGGGCGGTGGCCTCGCCGGCCCCGCGCTGACCGCCGCGGTCTGCGAGGCGGGAGGTTTCGGCGTTCTCGGCTGCGGCGGCGCGCTGCCCCGCGCGCAGGTCACCCGGCTCATCGAGCAGACCCGCGCGCTGACCTCGCGCGCGTTCGGCGCCAACATCATCCTGCCGATGTCCGACGGCAGCGACATCGAAGCCTGTTTCGACGCCCGGGTACCGGTACTGGTGCTGTTCTGGGGCGACGTGCAGCCCTTCGTCGCCGACGCCCACCGGCGCGAGATGTACGTCGTCGCGCAGTGCGGCGGCCCGGACGATGCCGTCGCGGCGGCCGATGCCGGTGTCGATGCGGTCATCGTGCAGGGCTGCGAAGCCGGCGGCCATGTGCGTGCGCGGGCGCCGCTGGCCGAGACCGTGACCCAGGCAGTTCGCATGCTGGGCCCGGTGCCGACCATCGCCGCCGGCGGCCTCGCGACCGGCGCGGACATCGCCACCGCCCTCGCCTACGGTGCACGGGGGGTCTCGCTCGGCACGCGTTTCCTCGCCAGCCGCGAGGCGGCCGCGCTCGACGCCTACAAGGAACGCGTGGTCGCCGCGGGTGCGGGTGACACGCTCATGACCGAGCTGTTCGACATCGGCTGGCCGGCCGCAGCCCACCGGGTGTTGCGCAACGCCACCGTCGAGGCGTGGGAGCGGGCCGGCCGGCCGCCGGCCGGCGAGCGTCCCGGCGAAGGCGAGGAAATCGGTACAATCGGCGCCGGAGAAGAGCGCGTCGGAATTCCGCGTTACAGCGTCCTGCCGCCGGTCACGGACTTCGCGGGTGACGTCGAATCGGCCGCGCTCTATGCCGGAGAATCGGTCGCGCGCATCGACAGCATCGGCGACGCGGCCGCGATCATGGCGACCCTGATGGACGAACTGCGTGCCGCCACCTGAGCGGGAGCCTGCTGCACGCCCGACCGAGCAACGTAAACGAAGACGGAAACCAGCATGCGAGTGACCCAGCCCCTGCAGCGCAACCTGCAACAGATCCCGAACGAGTTGGCGACCATCGACGGCGACCGGCGACACACCTGGGCGGAGTTCGTCGATCGCGTCGCGCGCCTCGCCGGCGGCCTTCACGAGCTGGGCCTGAAGACCGGCGACCGCGTCGCGGTCATTGGTCTCAATTCCGATCGGCACATGGAAGTATTCTTCGCCGTGCCGTGGGCCGGCGGCGTGATCGTGCCGACCAACTACCGCTGGTCGGCCCCCGAGATCGCGTTCTCGCTGAACGACTCGGGTGCCCGCGTGCTGTTCATCGACCGCGCGTTCTGGCCGCTCGTCGCGGCGCTCCGCCCGCTCGTCGAGCATCCGCTCACGGTGATCTGCCTGGACGATGCGCTCGACGGTCAGGACGCCGTTCACGACGAACTGATCGCGGCCAGCGCGCCGGTCGATGAGCACGTCGCGAACGCCGGGGACCTGTCGGGGATCTTCTACACCGGCGGCACGACGGGACGTTCCAAGGGCGTCATGCTGACCCATGGCAACCACGTCTCCAACACGCTGCAGTTCGCCGCCATGGTCGGCCTCTCGCCCGACATCGTGTACCTGCACGGCGCGCCGATGTTCCATATCGCCGACGCCCTGTACATCTACCTCGTCACCCATCTGGGCGCGCGCCACGTGTTCATCCCGCGCTTCGAGCCCGCCGCCTGCGCGCAGGCGATGCAGGATCACGGCGTCACCGACACCATCCTGGTGCCGACGATGATCCAGATGCTGCTCGAACTACCCGGCTTCGCCGATTACGACCTGAGCAAGCTGGCGCGCCTGTACTACGGCGCCTCGCCCATGCCGGAATCGGTCGCCATCGATCTCATCGGCAAGCTGCCCTGGGTCGCCGCCTACCAGCTCTACGGGCAGACCGAGGCCGCGCCGCTGCTGACCGCGCTGGATTCCCGCTATCACGTCACCGACGGCCCGCTGGCGGGGCGCCTGCGCTCGGCGGGGCGCGCGGTGCCGGCGGTCGAGCTGCGCATCATCGACGAGAGCGGCGCCGAAGTGCCGCGCGGCACGGTCGGCGAAATCGTCGCGCGTGGCCCCAACATCATGAAGGGCTACTGGGGCCGCGATGACCTCAGCGCCGAGACGCTGCGCGGCGGCTGGCTGCACACCGGCGACGCCGCGTACATGGACGAGGGCGGGTTCATCTTCATCAGCGATCGCCTCAAGGACATGATCATCTCGGGCGGCGAGAACGTCTACTCGACCGAGGTCGAGAACGCGCTCTACCAGCACGACGACGTCGCCCAGGTCGCCGTCATCGGCATCCCGGACGAGAAATGGGGCGAGCGCGTGCACGCCGTCGTCGTGCCGCGCGACGGTGCGCAGCCCGACCCGGCCGAACTGATGGCCTTCTGCCGCACGCTCATCGCCGACTACAAGTGTCCGCGCTCGGTCAGCTTCCGTGACGAGCCCCTGCCCCTCTCGGGCGCCGGCAAGGTGCTCAAGACCGAGCTGCGCAAGCCGTTCTGGGAAGGCCGCGATCGCCAGATCAATTAGGGCCGCCAACCGTTCGGCGCTTCGCGGGGGCTTGCTGCTGCCGGCACGCCCGCCTGCTGCGCTCAGCCGAGCGCGGCGTGGATATCGCGCAACAGCGCCGCGGTCGTCTCCCAATCGATGCAGGCATCGGTAATCGAGACGCCGTAACGCAGTTGGCTGACGTCGTCGCCGAGCGCCTGGTTGCCGAACTCGAGATTGCTCTCGAGCATGATGCCGATGAGCGCCCCCTGGCCGGCGGCACGCTGGGCGACGACCTCGCGCGCGACGCCGGGCTGGCGCGCGGCGTCCTTGGCCGAATTGCCGTGGCTGCAGTCCACCACCACCGCCGGCGGCAGCCCCGCCGCGCCCAGCGCCGCGATACAGGCTTCGACCGCCGCCGCGTCGTAGTTCGGTTCGCGACCGCCGCGCAGGATAGCGTGGAGATCGGGATTGCCGCGTGTGCGCACGACGGCCGTGCGGCCGTCGCCGTCGATGCCCAGGAAGGCGTGCGGCGACCGCGCCGCCTGCATCGCCTGCACCGCGACCTGGACGTTACCGTCGGTGGCATTCTTGAAGCCGCACGGCGCCGACAGGCCGCTGGCCATTTCGCGGTGCGTCTGTGACTCGGTCGTGCGCGCGCCGATGGCGTACCAGCTGATGAGGTCACCGAAATACTGCGGCACGATGGGATCGAGCGCCTCGGTCGCGGCCGGCATACCGCTCTCGACGAGTTCGAGCAGGAAACTGCGCGCCAGCGTCAAGCCGCTTTCGATGTCGAAGGTATCGTTCATGTGCGGGTCGTTGACCAGGCCCTTCCAGCCCACCGTGGTGCGCGGCTTCTCGAAATACACGCGCATCACGAGCAGGACCCGATCGGCAATCTCGTCGGCCAGCGCGCGCAGGCGGCCCAGGTATTCGCGCGCGGCGACCAGGTCGTGTATCGAGCAGGGTCCGACGACGACCAGGAAGCGCGGATCGCGCCCGGCGATGATGGCGCCGATGTCGCGCCGCGTGGCGTCGATAAAAGCCGCCTCGGCCGTGCCCAGCGGCAGTCGCTCGTGCAGGGTCGCCGGTGACATCAGCGGCGTCAGCGAGGCGACGTTACGGTTCTCGAGGATGAATGCCTCCATGGTCAGATCGTCGTCATCGATCATGTCCATGCTCCGTGTGAGCCGGGCCGGTGAGTTTTCCCATCGTGTCATCCTCCTCGTCAATCGCACACTTGTGGCACCATCCTCACCCGCAATGATAGCGCGGCGCCGGAAATTCGACGGCGCCCCGGAGAGATCACCACCATGCAGCTCGCACTCAACATCCGCAATTGGGGCCCTACCGCCACGCCCGCATTCCTGCGCGAATGCGCCGAGGTCGCCGACCGCTCGGGCCTGGACGCCATCTGGTTCAACGATCACATCGGGCTGCCGCCGGTCCTGGACGACAACGAGTATGGCATCCCGGGCGAGATGGGGGCGGTGCTCGATCCGCTCGGGTTCGCCTGCTGGCTCGCCGCGAGCACTTCGCGCATCGCTTTCGGTACCGCCGTCCTGGTTCTGCCCTACCGGCCGCCGCTGCTGACCAATAAGCTCCTCACCACCATCCAGGTGCTGAGCGATAGACGCTTCCACCTCGGGGTCGGGCCGGGTTACCTCGCCGAGGAGTTCCGCGCGCTTGGCGTGGCGCGCTCGCGGCGCGGCGCGCTGACCGACGAGACGCTGGCCTTCCTGCACGCGAGCGCACGCAACCCGCTGGTCGAGGCCAACGGGCAGGCCCTGCGCCTCGAACCCGCCCTGCCACTGCCGCCCATCTACGTCGGCGGCAAGGCCGAGGTCGCGATCCCGCGTGCCCTGCGCCACGGTGACGGCTGGATGCCGGTCGGCATGATGCCGGACGACCTGGTCGCGCCGATTACCGAGCTGCAGGCGCGCGCGGCCGAGATGGAGCGTGGCTTGATGGAGGTCATTGCCATGAAGACGCTGCCGCTCGATGATCCCCCGGCCGCCGCCGCGCTCGCCCGAGCCTACCGTGATGCCGGAGTGAGCCAGCTCGTCCATACCCAGGGCTACGACAGCCCGGCGCACTACGCCGAGGTCGTCGCGCAGCTCGATGGCGAACTGCGTGCCGCACTCGCCTGACAACACCGACCCAGCAATAATCCGAGACCATGAATTACCGCCACATCGATATCGAACCCGTGACCCCGGCCATCGGCGCGACCGTGCGGGGCGTGGACATCGCCAGCCCCCTGTCCGAGGACGTGCTCGAGGAGATTCGCCACGCCTACCACGAGCGCCTGGTGCTGTTCTTCCGCGATCAGAAACTCACCCCCGAGCGCCTCGTCGCCTTCGCGCGTTGCTTTGGCGAGATCGGCTACTACCCCTTTGTCGAAGGCATGGCCGGGCATCCCGAGGTCGTGGAGGTGGTCAAGAAGGAAGACGAGACCATCAACTTCGGTGGCCTGTGGCATACCGACACGAGCTACCTCGAACGCCCACCGCTGGGCTCGGTCCTGCACGCGCTCGAGGTTCCCAGGGTCGGCGGCGACACGCTGTTCGCCAACATGTACCTGGCCTACGAGTCGTTGACGCCCGGCTTCCGACAGCTGCTCGAGGGCCTGCGCGGCGTCAACAGCGCGGAGAAGCCGGACGCCGCCGTGACGCGCACCCACCGCATGGCCGACAAGCCGCGCGACGCGCAGGACATCGTGACCACCGCGGCCCACCCCATCGTACGCACGCACCCCGTCACCGGACGCAAGGCGCTGTACTGCAGCAACGCTCACACGACCCATATCGAAGGGATGAGCGCGGCCGAATCCGCACCCATCCTGCAATACCTCTACCGCGTGCAGCAGCGCGAGGAATTCGGCTGCCGGTTCCACTGGGAGCCGGGCTCGGTGGCGTTCTGGGACAACCGCTGCGCACAGCACAATGCGCTCAACGACTATCATGGACACCGCCGCGTGATGCACCGGGTCACGCTCGAAGGCGAAGTACCGGCCTGAGGATCGCAGGTGGGACTTCGCGGAAACACACGAGGGGAGGAACATCATCATGGCTGACCGCTTCTTCAGCGACGACGAGCTGCGCGAGATGGGCAAACGGACCGTCGACCGGCTCACCGAGGCGATCGACGACGGCGACGGCGAGAAAGCCAAGAAGATCGCCAAACGCATGTACAACGAGTTCCTCGGCATGCACGACCTCTACCGCAACTGGATCACGGCGACGTTGAGCGAAGTCGCGCGCCGCTACGGCGACGAGGCGCTCGACGAGGTCATGGTCGAGGGCGTACGCGCGTGGTGGAAACCGATCGTCGAGAGTCTGCCCAAGGATCCGGAGTCCATGCCGGCGCGCATCAAGATGTTCGCCGCCGGCCTGCAGGGTCACTTGCAGCCCCTCGAGGTCACCGAGGACGACGAGAAGGTCGAGATCAAGATGTGCCCCTGCGGCAGCGGTGGACGCCTGATCATGGAAGGCAAGTACGAGGGCGAAGACGCCTTTCACACCATCGAGAAACCGCAGCCGCTCACCTACGGCCGACCCGATTACCCGATCTATTGCGCGCACGAGTACGCCATGGAGCGCGTGGATATCGAGGAGAACGGGCGCCCGTTCGTCGTCGTGGAGCCTGCTGCCAGGCTGGGCCGCGACTACTGCTCGCTGATTGTCTACAAGGACCCCGACAAGATCCCCGAGAAATACTACGAACGCATCGGCCTGAAGAAACCCTGAGTCCCGCGCCTGGGCTGCCCCAGCCGCTGCCCGCGCACGAAAGCTACAGTTCCACCGCCAGCTCGTGCTCGACGATTTCCGCGAAGCTGTGCAGCACGCGCAGCGTGAGGCCCCAGATTACGTGCTCCCCGTAGCGGATCCCCGGCCACCAGCTCGCACCGCTGCCGGCCGGGTACTCGAGTTCGGTCGCCGCGGCGCTGTCGAACAGGTGTTCGAGCGGCACCCAGAACACGCTGGCCACCTCGTGCGGCTGGCGCGCGCGGGCCTGCGCGCGGATGAAGTCGTCGACGTGGTAGACGAACGGCGAGAGCGTCAGTCCGCCGCGCACGTCGGGACGGATCGGGAGCGGCCCGACGCGATGATGCGAGCCCAGTTCGAGACCGATCTCCTCGCGCGTTTCGCGCTCGGCCACGGCGTGGGCGTCCC